>Ga0310811_10007046_pt1 | contig 14376 bp, 7 predicted proteins | sample YCmetagenome_FD_207642 | JGI IMG/M metagenome (GOLD analysis project Ga0310811, IMG submission 207642) | Soil microbial communities from experimental microcosm in Duke University, North Carolina, United States - YC | ecosystem: Engineered > Artificial ecosystem > Soil microcosm > Unclassified ...
GCCGCCCCTCAACGCGCAGTCCCCCACGCCGCCCCTCAAGGCGCAGTCCCCCACGCCGCCTCTCAAGGCGCAGTCCCCTAAGACAGCGCCACTCGAAACCCAGCCACACGCAACACAGCCGTCCACGACACAGGCACGGCAGGCTGAGACCGTCGAACCACCGGCCAGCACCTCACGTACGGCCGCGCGTGCACATCCCTTCGCCGCCGCCGCGGACGGGCTTTTCACCGAGCTGCCGCTCTGGGGTGACGCCACGGCGACGGTGTGCGCCAAAGCGACCAGCGCCGAGCTGACGATGCTGCTGCCGAGCTCCGCCAGGAGCCCGCTCCCCTCCCCCGAGTCCGGCCTGAGCGTCGGTGCCCGCCAGCCCAGGATCGCCCCGTGGCGCGTGCCCGCGCTGCTGGTCGAGCCGGCCGCCGCGCTCGATCTGCTCGACGCGGTCGACGAGATCGCCCAGCTTCCCGCCGCCGCGTACGAACCGGGCGAGTCGCTCGACGGCGCGCCGATTCCCGGCGCCTCATTGCGCTACCTCGCGGTGGTCGCCGCGAACGTCCGCGACATGGTCCGCCGCGGCCGGATCCTGCCGCAGCTCGTCACCGAGGGGGACGGCTACGCGGCACGCTGGCGACCGGTGCTGACCGGGGCCGACGGGGTGCGCTTCAGGGAACTGGCGGCCGCGATGCCTCCGGTCTGCCGGGCCGCCGGCGACGAGTGGCCCTCCGCCCATGTGCTCGGCGAGGCCTTCGCCGGGCTCGCCGACTCCGCCGTACGGCAGGCCCTTCCCGAGCGCCTGCTCGGGGGGCATCGCCCGGGGACGCGAAGCCCGCTGGCGGACCGCTGGATCGTCGCGCTCACCGGCGACGACGCCGCCCTGCCCGGCGTGACCGCGCTCCAGGCCGAGCAACTGTCCCGGCCACTCCAGACGTGGCTGAACCAGGCCCAGCGGGCGGAAGGCCCCTTCCGCGTGTGCTTCCGGCTCAAGGAACCGGCAGAGACCCTGACCGAGCCACCCACAACCGAGCTGCCCGCGACAGAACCGCCCGCGACAGAACCGCCCGCGACCGAGGACGGCGGACCCTGGCAGGTCGAGTTCGCCCTCCAGGGCTCGGACGACCCGAGCCTGTACCTGCCCGCCGAGCTCCTGTGGGCAGGCGAGATGGTACCGGGCCTCGTCGGACGCCCCGAGGAGACGCTGCTCGCGGGCCTCGGCAGGGCCGCCCGCCTCTATCCCAAGATCGACGAGGCCCTCGGCGGAACGCGCCCGTCAGGGGTCCTGCTCGACATGGCGGGCGCCTTCTACTTCCTCCGCCACGCCGCTCCCCTCCTCCAGGCGGCGGGATTCGGTGTCCAGCTGCCCGCCTGGGCCGGGAAGTCGCGCCTGGGCCTCAAGATGACCACCAGGTCTCAGCGATCCGGGCCAGGGGCGGCCTCGGATCAGGGCTTCGGCCTCCACCAGCTCGTGGACTTCCGGGTCGATCTGGCCATCGGCGACGAGACGATCACCGAGGAGCAGCTCGCCGAGCTCGCCCGGCTGAAGGTGCCGCTGGTCCGTGTGAGAGGGCGCTGGGTCGAGCTCGACGACCGCCAGCTCGGCGCCGCCCTCAGAGCGGTCGAGCGGCGCCGTTCCGGCGAGATGACGGTCGCGGAGGTGATCCGGGAGGTCGTCCACGGGGGCGAGGACGACCTGCCCATGGTCGTGGACGCCGACGGCCTGCTCGGCGATTTGCTGTCCGGCGAGGCCGACCGCCGCCTGACCCCGGTCGCCACCCCCGCGGACTTCCACGGCAGCCTGCGTCCCTACCAGGAACGCGGCCTGTCCTGGCTCGCCTTCATGTCCGGCGTCGGGCTCGGGGCGGTCCTCGCCGACGACATGGGGCTCGGCAAGACCGCCCAGACGCTGTCCCTGCTGCTGGAGGAGCGGGCCGGCGGCGCCGAGCCCGAGCCGACGCTGCTGGTCTGCCCGATGTCCCTGCTGAGCAACTGGCAGAAGGAGGCGGCGAGGTTCGCCCCCTCCCTCGAGGTCTACCTCCACCACGGCTCGTCCCGGTCGCGCGAGGAGGAGCTCGCCGAGCGGGTCGGCCGGGCCGATCTGGTCCTCACGACGTACGGCACGGCGCTGCGTGACCGGGGGATGCTCGCCGGGCTCACCTGGGGCAGGATCGTCTGCGACGAGGCCCAGGCCATCAAGAACAGCGCCGCCAGGCAGGCCCAGGCCGTACGGTCCCTGCCCGCAAGGACGCGGCTGGCGCTGACCGGAACGCCGGTCGAGAACCACCTGGCGGAGCTCTGGTCGATCATGGAGTTCTGCAACCCGGGCCTGCTCGGGTCGGCCGCGGCGTTCCGGAGCCGCTACCAGGAGCCGATCGAACGGCATGGCGACGAGGCCGCGACGGCCGCCCTCCGGCGGGCCACCGGGCCGTTCGTGTTGCGCCGTCTCAAGACCGACAAGACGATCATCTCCGACCTGCCGGACAAGCTCGAGATGAAGATCTGGTGCACGCTCACGCCCGAGCAGGCGACGCTCTACCAGGCGGTCGTCGAGGACATGATGGGCAAGATCACCAGCTCCGAGGGAATCGAGCGCCGGGGGAACGTCCTGGCCACGATGACCAAGCTCAAACAGGTCTGCAACCATCCCGCCCACCTGCTCAAGGACGGATCCCGGCTGGCCGGCCGTTCGGGAAAGCTCGCCCGGCTGGAGGAGCTGGCCGAGGAGATCGTCGCCGAAGGTGACAAGGCCCTGGTCTTCACCCAGTACGCCGAGTTCGGCACGCTGCTCCAGCCGTACCTGGCGGCGCATCTGGACCGGCCGGTGCTCTGGCTGCACGGCGGGCTGCCGAAGGGGCGGCGCGACGCGCTCGTCGAGCGGTTCCAGGAGGACGACGAGCCCATGGTCTTCCTGCTGTCGCTCAAGGCGGCGGGCACCGGGCTGAACCTGACCGCGGCCAACCACGTCGTCCATGTCGACCGCTGGTGGAACCCCGCCGTGGAGGACCAGGCCACCGACCGGGCGTTCCGCATCGGGCAGACCAAGAACGTCCAGGTCAGGAAGTTCATCTGCGTGGGAACGCTGGAGGAGCGGATCGACGAGATGATCGAGCGCAAGAAGGCCCTGGCCGAGAGCGTCGTCGGCGCCGGCGAGGACTGGATCGCGAACCTGTCGACCGAGGAGCTGCGGGAGCTGTTCCGCCTGTCCCCGGAGGCGGTGAGCTGATGGATTCGCCCGATCAGCCACAGTCCGAGCAGGCACAGTCCGAGCAGGCACAGTCCGAGCAGGCACAGTCCGAGCAGCCACGGGAGGGCCTGCGAGCCCGGTCCAGGCGCGGGACCATGGGCGAGCGTTGGTGGTCGCGGCGGTTCATCGACATCCTGGAGACCATCTGCGACAAAGGGCGGCTCAGCCGGGGGCGCTCCTACGCACGGTCCGGCCGGGTGCTCGAACTCGGCATCGCGCCGGGGCACGTCGAAGCGCGCGTGCAGGGGTCGCGGCCCGTGCCGTACGACGTGGACGTCCGGATCACGGCCTACGGGGACGGCGAGTGGGAGGTCCTGACCGAGGCCCTCGCCTCACGCGCGCTGTACCGGGCCAAACTGCTCGCCGGGGAGATGCCGCCGGAGATCGAGGACGTGTTCGGCGACTGCGGCATGCCGCTGTTCCCGGACGAGCGGGGCCTGGAGATGGAGTGCTCCTGCCCGGACTGGGGCTTCCCCTGCAAGCACCTGTCGGCGGTGCTCTATCTGCTCGCCGAGCGGTTCGACGACGACCCGTTCCTGGTGCTGGCCTGGCGCGGCATGCCGAAGGAGTCGCTGCTCGACGACCTCAGGGAGGTCACGGACGACGTGCCGTTCACTGAGCGGCTGAGCGCCTTCTACGAGCCCGGCACCTCGCTGGCCCGGTTGCGGCACCAGCCGTCGCGGGCCTCCGCTCCCGCGGACATCCTGCTCCGCACGCTCGACCCGCCTCCGGTCAAGACGCGGCACATTCCCATCACCGACCTGCTGCGCCCGGCCTACCGGCGGCTCAGCGATCCACGAAGTCCCGGGGAACCATCACCCTGACGCCGTTCGGGATCGTCTTGATCACCAGGGGGGTGCGCAGCCGCACCTCGCCGTCGATGTCGGCGGCCATCGGCGGATCGGTCTCCACGAGGATCTCGCTGCCGGTGACGAACGGGCCGCCGGCGAGGCTGCGCCACCGGCCGGTGGTGGCCCGCACGAGGGTCTCGCCGATCAGCCGCAGCCGCTTGCCTGACCCGAGCTGGTAGGCGACGAGCGTGCGGTTGTCGATCCCGGCGTCCCTGGCGATCTGCCAGCCGCCGTGGAAGCGGCCGTTGGCGATGTTGAGCTGGTGGGTGAGCAGTTCGTGCCGCCTGCCGTCCGCGGTGATGTAGGCGCGGAACGGCTGGTGCCCGGGGAGGATCCGCATCGCGGTCAGCGGGTAGGCGGACCGGCCCATGATGCGCTTGAGCCAGGGCCGGACGGTCCCGGCGACCTCGACGGAGACGCCGAAGCTGGCGAGGTTCGCGAACGGCCGGTCGCCGCACAGGCCGAGGTCGATGTCGGCCACCTTGCCCTCGGTCAGGACGCGTACCGCTCCCGGGAGGTCGAGCGGCAGACCGAGGCTGCGGGCGAAGTTGTTGGTCGTGCCGAGAGGGAGGGCGCCCAGGGCGACGTCCCTGCCGGCCACGTGCCTGATCGTGCTGCTCAGCGTGCCGTCGCCACCGCCGGCGATCAGCAGGTCGGGATTGCCGGACAGCGCGCGCTCGACGATGTCACGGAGACGGGAGGGGTCCGTGATCGGATGCACGCTGGTCAGCTGGAAGTTCGCGGCTTCGATGAGCCGTAAGACCTCGGCGTAGTGGCGCCGGCCTCTTCTGGACCTGGTGTTCACCACCAGTGCGGCCCGCCGGTGCTCGTGGATGGCCGCCGTGTGGTCCGCCTTGCTCCGCATGATCACATCGTAGGCAGATTCGGAGGGTGACGCACAGGGAGCGTGCCCGGCGGCGAGGGCCGCCGGGCACGCGTGATGCTGGTCCTTCTGTTACTTCGACCTGTTACTTCTTCGCTGTTACTTCTTCGGCGGCGTGACCTGGACGATCGCACCGAGGTCGGCGGGCAGCGGGCTGACCAGCTTGATCTGGACGCCGAGCTGCTTGCCCTCGTCACCGGGGTTTCCGGAGCCGAGGATGCTGCCGATGTCCGCGCCGTAGTAGTCCTTCGCCGGAGAGCCGTCGGGGTTGACGACCCGGGTGGTGTACGCCTGGTTGTCCTTGGACGGCACGACCGTGGAGGCGTCGCGCAGCCGGTAGAACAGCGAGCCGTCCCGCACCTCGATGCCGGGGTACCAGCCCTTGGCGTCGGTGAACGTCTTCACCGCAGGCAGCTTGCCGTACGAGGTGCAGTACTGCGTGAACGGCGCGCCCTCGATGCACTCCTTGAACGGGTAGGTCCCGTCGAAGTTGAACGCCGCGTTGGAGGACTGCGGCCGCGAGGGCAGGTTCTTCAGCGCGGACGTGTCGATCGTGGCCGCCGCGCCGGTACGGCGGAGCGGCTCGAAGTGCGAGTCCACGAGGAGCAGCTCACCCTTCGGTCCCACCGACGGCAGGTCGAAGGAGGAGTCCACCACGTTGTTGTTCGCACGGGACGCGTCGCGGTACCAGACCAGCAGGCCGGGCGCGTTGTACTTGATCTTCTCGACCTTCCAGGCGCCGTCGCGCTGGTAGGTGGTGTCGTAGGCGTACGACAGGCCCTTGTCGAAGCCGTCGAGGTTCCGCCACTCCGCCAGGTAGTACTGGGCGGATTCGAGCTGGCCGGAGTGGATCACGAACCCGGCGCCCGTGGAGTCGGTGAAGGTGCCCGTGGTGGCGGTCCACCCGTTGGCACCGCCCTCGACGTCGTCGCTCCACACCGTCGCCGCGCCGTTGGTGAGCGAGAAGTCGTCGTTGAACCAGCCGCGCTCCTCGGCCGCCGCGTCCGTGGCGTAGCGCAGGCGGACCTGCACGGTCTTGCCGGCGTACGGGGCGAGGTCGGCGTAGAGCTGGGTCCAGCCGCCGCTCTCACCGGTGATGCCGTACTTCTTGCCGCCGTAGTCGACCAGGCGGTGGTTCGGGTCGGTGTAGTCGTCGCCGGTGGAGGCGAGGGTGCCGTCCTGGTGGTAGACCTTCTGCTCCGTCCAGGTCGTGCCGCCGTCGGCGGAGACCTCGAAGAAGCCGTAGTCCCAGTCCTGCTCGATGCCGTAGTCGGTCCACCAGCGGAACTTCTCGTCGGTGCCGGCGGGCACGCTCAGCGTGCGGGTCAGGCGGGTGTCCGCCCAGCTCTGGTCACTGTTGGACCACCACAGGTTCGACCCGCTGTGCGGGGTGGACATGACGACGTGCTTGTCCGGGAGGTTGATCCGCAGACCGTCCTCTGTGCCCTTCGGCGTCCGGGAGGTCTGGCCGACCACCTGGAGGCTCGTCTTGTCACCCGGGTTGATGATCTTCGGGTTGGCCCAGCCGAGCACCCACTTGTCCCAGATGCCCATGTGGGTCGGCAGCGACTGGAAGATCGGCCCGGAGTGCGAGCCGCTGGACATGAGGTCCCAGAAGTCGATGTCGGAGTCGCCCGTGCCCGAGGTGTCGTAGAGGTCGGGCAGGCCCAGGTCGTGGCCGTACTCGTGGGCGAACACGCCGACGCCCGCGTCCTCCGGCTGGAGGATGTAGTTGGAGATCTTCACGCTCGTGCCGGGCACGGTGTAGCCGCCGGTCACGTCGCTGGAGTGCGCCCAGAGGGAGAACGTGCCCTCGGCGCCGCCGCCGCCGGACTTGTCCTCACCGGCGTGGATGAGCACCAGGTGGTCGATCACGCCGTCGGGCTCGTCGAAGTTGCCGTCACCGTCGGCGTCGGAGACGTCTTCCTTGTCGTAGTCCGCCCAGTTGAACGACGGGTTCTGCGCGGCCAGCGCGTTCACCGCGTCGATGGGGAGCTGAGCGGCTCCGCGCGGGTTGTCGGGGTGGCCGGCCATGTCCTGCGGGAAGGTGCCACACTGGCCCGCGCCGTACCAGGCCTCGGAGTGCGGGACCTTGATCCAGCCGACCGCCTGGCCGGTGACCGTGTAGGCGCCCTTCGACAGCTCCTCGTACATGTTCTTCATCGTGGAGCCGGCGATGTCGATGCCCTTCTTGCCGTCCCTGGGGTCGGTCAAGTCGGGGCGGACCCGCTTGGTGATCCCCTTGGACGTGTAGAGCATGTCGTTGTAGTGGGCCGTGTTGAAGTCGGAGACCCACATCGAGTTGTTGTCCTTGCCGCCGCCGGCCGCGGTGGCAGGGTTCTCGATCTTGTTGTGCAGCGGCCCGTTGAGCTTGGTGCCCGCGGGCTCGGTCACACAGTCGTTGACGTCGTCGATCGTCTTCGGATGCGACCATCCGGAGAAGTCGTCGTTCGCCTTGTCGTTGAACTCGACGAGCAGCGTGAGGAGTTCGGCCTTCTTGGTCGTCTTCGCCTTCTTGTAGATGAAGTCGAAGGGGTTCTTCCCGGTCCGCAGCGCCTGCTTCTCATGCTTGGCCAGCACGCGCGCGGCCACCGGGTTGCCCATGGCGAACTTGTGGTCGATCTCCGTCGCCGTCTGGCCGGTCCGCTTGGCGGTCTTGGACGGCACCCTCTCGTCGATCGTGGTGACGTCGCCCTGTACGCGCGGAGGCGCGTAGTTGATGTAGTGATCCTTGGCCGACGGCTGGTACGAGGCGGTGGACTGGGCCGCTCCGGTGGTGGCAAGGCCCGCGGCCGCGAGCCCCAGCGCAGGAACGATGGCGGCTAAGCGCCGAAATCTCTTGGACAACAAGATCCCTTTCCCGCCCGGGGTTCTCCGGACGCCGTTCAGGGCACGCCGGATAGGCGCACTGGACGGACCATAAAGAGAAGGTAAATAGGGGTAAAGAGCCTTCACCGAAGGTTGTCAAACCGTGATCTTTCGCGAAATGCGCGTTACCGCCGTTTTGCGGACCGGCCGTACAGTCCAGATGTGAAGGACCTCAACGCCACGCCCGTAACCGGCCTCGTCGCCGCGCTGCCTGAGGGACGGGTGCTGACCGACCCGGACGTCACCGAGTCGTACGCGAGGGACCGGACGTTCGTCCCGCCGGGGAAGGCGCTCGGCGTCGTCCTCGCGCAGACGCGTGACGACGTGGTCGCCACGCTGCGCTGGGCGAGTGAGCACCGCGTGCCCGTGGTGCCGCGCGGGGCGGGAAGCGGCCTCGCCGGCGGGGCGATCGCCGTCGACGGATGCCTCGTCCTGTCGCTGGCCAGGATGACGGAGATCCGCGAACTGTCCCCGGCGGACGAGATCGCGGTCGTCGAACCCGGTGTGATCACCGCCGACCTCGATCGGGCCGCCCGGGAGCACGGGCTGATGTACGCGCCCGACCCGTCTTCGTACGAGATCTCCACGATCGGCGGCAACCTGGCCACGAACGCGGGCGGCCTGCGCTGTGTGAAGTACGGCGTGACCCGCGACTCGACGCTGGGGCTAGAGGTCGTCCTCGCGGACGGCAGAGTGCTCGACACCGGGCGGCGGACGGTGAAGGGCGTGACCGGATACGACCTGACGGGCCTGTTCGTCGGCTCGGAGGGCACGCTCGGCGTGATCACCGCGGCCACCTTGCGGCTGCGGCGTCTCCCCCTCCAGGTCGCCACCGTCGCCGCCGAGTTCACCTCGTTGCGGGACGCCGCCTCCGCCGTCTCGGCGATCATCGCGGCCGGGTGCCGGCCCTCGATGCTGGAACTGATGGACAGGACCACCCTGGAGGCCATCGACGCCTGGAAGAACATCGGCCTGGAGCCCACGACGCGGGCCATGCTCATCGCCCAGGCCGAGGGCTCGCCGGACGAGATGGCCGCCCTGTGCGATTCCGCCTCGTTCGTCGCGGAGGCGTCGACGCCCGAGGAGGCGGCGGAACTGGTCGGCCTCCGGCGGCTCGCCTATGAGGCCAAGGAGCGCCTCGGGCAGTGCCTCGTCGAGGACGTGTGCGTGCCCCGCTCGCGACTCCCCGAGATGATCTCCACGGTGGAGGACGCCGCGAAGAGGCACGGCGTGACCATCGCGACGGTGGCGCACGCCGGGGACGGCAACCTGCACCCCGTGTTCATCTTCGACCGAGGCCTGGCGGAGCCCCCGCCGGAGGTCTGGACGGCGGCCGACGAGATCTTCCGTGCGGCTCTCGACCTGGGCGGGACGCTGACGGGCGAGCACGGCGTGGGCCTGATCAAGCGCCGATGGCTCGGTCTGGAGATCGGGCCCGTCGCCGCCGAACTCCACCTGGGGATCAAGCAGGTGTTCGACCCGCTCAACATCCTCAATCCGGGAAAGGCCATCTGAATCGGTCCAATCCCGGGTAAGGTACCTGACGTGATCGTCAAGTCCGAGCCGCCGATCACCGGGCGGGGCCGCCGTACGCGCACGGCCCTGGTCCGGGCAGGACGTGAGGCGTTCGAGGAGCATCCGTACGACAACGTGCGGGTGGACGACGTGTGCACGCGGGCGGGCGTCTCGCACGGCACCTTCTACACCTACTTCGGTTCGAAGGAAGCCCTGTTCCGCGAGGTCGCGGAGGCGGTCGTCGGCGAGATGTTCGCGGCGAGCGTCGTCGGCCCGGCCGTCCCCGACGATCCGTACGCCAGGGTCGAGGCCGCCAACCGGCTCTATCTGCGGGCGTGGGCGGGCAACTCGCGCCTGATGCGCATGCTGGAGCAGGCCGCGATGGCCGACGAGAGCTTCCGCGACCTGCTGCTGGAACTGCGCGAGATGTTCGTGCGGCGCGGCGCGGAGGGCCTGCGGCGCCTCCAGGAGGAGGGGCTGGCCGACCCCGCGCTCGACCCGCGGCTGACGGCCGTCATGCTGGGCGGGATGGTCGAGCACTTCGCCCACGTGTGGCTGGATCTCGGGGAATCGTGTGACGAGAAGACGGCGGTGGACATGTTGACGACGTTGTGGACCAGAGCGATCCGACTCGAGGAGGGGCAGGTCCCCCGATGACCGTCGTCAGCAGCCGGCTGGACCCCTCCGGCCCCGAGTACGGCTCCCGCCGCGAGGCCATGCTGGCCAAGCTCACCGACCTGGACGCCGAGCACGCCAAGGCGGTGGCCGGCGGCGGGCCGAAGTACGTCGAGCGCCACAGGGGGCGGGGCAAGCTGCTCGCGCGTGAGCGGATCGAGTTGCTCGTCGACCCCGACTCCCCGTTCCTGGAGTTGTCCCCCCTCGCAGCCTGGGGCACCGACTTTCCCGTGGGCGCGAGCGTGGTGACCGGGATCGGCGTCATCGAGGGCGTCGAGTGCGTGATCACCGCCAACGACCCGACCGTCCGGGGCGGCTCGTCCAATCCTTGGACCCTCCGCAAGACCCTGCGGGCCGCGGACATCGCGCTGCAGAACCGCATGCCGTTCGTCAACCTGGTGGAGTCGGGAGGAGCCGACCTTCCGACGCAGAAGGAGATCTTCATCCCCGGGGGCCGGATATTTCGTGATCTGACCAGGCTGTCGGCGGCCGGGATCCCCACCATCGCGCTGGTCTTCGGCAACTCCACGGCCGGCGGGGCGTACGTCCCCGGCATGAGCGACTACGTCGTCATGGTCAGGGAGCAGGCCAAGGTCTTCCTGGGCGGGCCGCCCCTGGTGAAGATGGCGACCGGCGAGGAGTCCGACGACGAGTCGCTCGGCGGCGCGGAGATGCACGCGCGGACCTCAGGCCTGGCCGACTATCTCGCGGCCGACGAGCACGACGCCCTCCGCCTGGGCCGCCGGATCGTCAGGCGGCTCGACTGGCACAAAGCCGGCCGGCCCCCCGGCCCCGCGACGGAGCCCCTCCTCGACGAGGACGAGTTGCTGGGGATCGTCCCTGAGGATCTGAAGATCCCCTTCGATCCGCGCGAGGTCATCGCCCGGGTGGTGGACGGCAGCGACTTCGACGAGTTCAAGCCGCTCTACGGCGCGAGCCTGGTGACCGGGTGGGCGTCGGTGCACGGGCACCCGGTCGGGATCCTCGCCAACGCGCGCGGGGTCCTGTTCGGCGAGGAGGCCGAGAAGGCGGCGCAGTTCATCCAGCTCGCGAACCAGTCGCGCACCCCTCTGGTGTTCCTGCAGAACACGACGGGCTACATGGTCGGCAAGGACTACGAGCAGGGCGGCATCATCAAGCAGGGCGCGATGATGATCAACGCTGTGTCCAACTCGACCGTGCCGCACATCACGATCGTCATGGGGGCCTCCTACGGCGCGGGCAACTACGGGATGTGCGGGCGGGCCTACGATCCCCGGTTCCTGTTCTCGTGGCCGAGCGCCAAGTCGGCCGTCATGGGCCCGGCGCAACTGGCCGGCGTCCTGTCGATCGTGGGACGGGCCGCCGCGGAGGCGCGCGGCCAGGCCTACGACGAGGAGGCCGACGTGGCGATGCGGCAGATGGTGGAGGCGCAGATCGAGGCCGAGTCGTTGCCGTTCTTCCTGTCCGGCAGGCTCTACGACGACGGCGTGATCGACCCCCGGGACACCAGGACCGTGCTCGGGATATGCCTGTCCGCGGTCGGCAACGCGCCCGCCGCCGAACCCGCCGGCTACGGCGTCTTCCGGATGTGAAGGGGTGGTGGGGATGATCCGGCGATTGCTGGTGGCCAACCGGGGAGAGATCGCTCGCCGGGTCTTCAGGACCTGCCGCGAGCTGGGCGTGGAGACGGTCGCCGTCTACTCCGACGCCGACGCGTCCGCGCCGCACGTGGCCGAGGCCGACCATGCCGTACGGCTCGGCGACCCGAGGGCGTACCTGGACCCGGAGCGGATCGTCGAGGCCGCCCGGCGGTCGGGGGCCGACGCGGTGCACCCCGGATACGGCTTCCTGTCGGAGAACGCGCCGTTCGCCCAGGCCGTGCTGGAGGCGGGCCTGACGTGGGTCGGGCCTGCTCCCGAGGCCATCGCCGCGATGGGGTCCAAGATCGAGGCGAAGGCGATGATGATCGAGGCCGGGGTCCCGGTGCTCGCCGGTGTCACCGTCACGCCCGACGATCTTCCCGTGCTCGACCTCCCCCTGCTCGTGAAGGCCTCGGCGGGAGGGGGCGGCCGGGGCATGCGCGTCGTCCGCGACGCCGCCGAGTTGCCCGCCGCCGTCGAGTCGGCCCAGCGGGAGGCGCTGGCGGCGTTCGGGGACGGCACCGTGTTCGCCGAGCCGCTCCTCGAGGGCGCCCGGCACATCGAGGTGCAGATCCTCGCCGACTCCCACGGCACCGTCTGGGCGCTGGGCGAGCGGGAGTGCTCGATCCAGCGCCGCCACCAGAAGGTCATCGAGGAGGCGCCATCCCCCGCCGTCTCCCCCGAGTTGCGCAGGGAGCTGTGCGACACGGCCATCAGGGTGGCGAAGGCGATCGGCTACGTGGGCGCGGGAACCGTGGAGTTCCTGCTCGGGGAGAACGGCTTCTTCTTCCTGGAGATGAACACGCGGCTCCAGGTCGAGCACCCGGTGACCGAGTGCGTCTACGGGGTGGACCTCGTCAGGCTCCAGCTGGAGATCGCCGAGGGCGCCCAGCTCGCGGGGCTGCCGCCGAGCCCGGTGGGCCACGCCATCGAGGTGCGTCTGTACGCCGAGGACCCCGCGCGGGGCTGGCTCCCGCAGAGCGGCGTGCTGCACCGCTTCGACGTCCCGGAGGTGGACGCCGAGTTCCGGCTGGGCGGACGGCTCCGGCTCGACTCGGGGGTCGTCGCCGGCGACGAGGTCGGCGTCCACTACGACCCCATGCTCGCCAAGATCATCTCCTACGGCGAGACTCGCGCGGAGGCCGCCCGCAGGCTGGCGTCCGCGCTCGCCCGGACGAAGATCCACGGGCTCACGACGAATCGCGACCTGCTGGTCTCGGTGCTCCGGCATCCCGATTTCCTGTCGGGCGCCCTCGACACCGGCTTCCTCGACCGGAACGCGGTGACCGCCCCCCTCGCGGACGCGGAAGCCGTACGGATCTCGGGACTCGCCGCGGCACTCGCGCAGGCCTCGGCCAACCGCGTCGCCGCCCGGGTGCTCGGTGGCCTGCCCAGCGGCTGGCGCAACGTCGCCTCCCGGCCCCAGAGCGCGGCCTTCCTGACCGAGGGCAGCGAGACGGTCGAGATCGCCTACCGGTTCACCCGCGGCGGGCTCGCGGCGGAGGGCTTCGACGGCGTCACGCTGGTGTCCGCGGCCCCCGGCCGGGTGGTGCTCGAGTCGGGAGGCCTCCGGCACGCGTTCGACGTGGCCGCCTATCCGGGGCTCGTGCACGTCGACTCCCCCCTCGGTCCCGTACGGCTGGCACCGGTCGAGCGCCTGCCCGAGCCGGTCGAACAGGTCGTGCCCGGCTCGCTGCTGGCCCCCATGCCGGGGACGGTGTTGCGGATCGAGGTCGAGCAGGGCGACACGGTGACCGCCGGCCAGCCGGTGATCGTGCTCGAGGCTATGAAGATGGAGCATCGGATCGTGTCCTCGGCCTCCGGCAGGTTGTCCGTCCTGAACGTCGCGCCCGGCCGGCAGGTCGAGGCGGGAGCCGTGCTCGCCGTGATCGAGGAGGCAGCGGAGCAGGCGCCCGCAGACCTCACGCCCACGGACCCCGTGCTCCCAGACCCCACGCCCACGGACTCCGTGCTCCCAGACCCGGTGTTCCCAGAACCCGTGCCCGCGGAGCAGGCGCCCCCCGGTCCCGTGCCCGCGGACTCGGCGGCCGCGGAAGCAGTGGAACCCGTGGAACCCGTGGAACCCGTGGAAGCCGTGGAAGCCGTCGAACCCGTGCAGCCGGTGGAATCGCCGGTGGCCGAACCTGCCGGGGAGCAGTGATGGAGCCAGTGACGGATCCAGTGTCAGAGCCGGCGGAGCCGCTCGTACGCCGCGAGGAGGCGGGCGGCGTGGCCACGATCACGCTCGACTCGCCGCGCAACCGCAACGCCCTGTCATCCCGGCTCCTCCAGGAGTTGGACGACGCGCTGACGTGGGCGATCGCCGATCCGGACGTGCGCGTCACGGTGCTGACGGGTGCCGGGCCCGTGTTCTGCTCCGGCGCCGACCTGAAGGAGCAGCGCGGCGCCGCGCCGGTCACGACGTCCTTCCCCGAGATCATGAGCCTGATCTGGGAGAGCCCCAAGCCGGTCGTCTGCCGGCTGAACGGCACCGCGCGCGCGGGCGGCCTCGGGCTCGTGGCCGCGTGCGACTTCGCCATCGCGCCGGACACGGCGTCGTTCGCGTTCAGCGAGGTGCGGCTGGGCGTGGTCCCGGCGATGATCTCGGTGACCACTCTGCGCAGGCTCGATCCGCGGGCCGCGGCGGAGTACTTCCTGACGGGCGAGGTCTTCACCGCCGCCCGCGCGGCCGAGATCGGCCTGCTGACGCGTGCCGTGCCGGAGGAG
>Ga0310811_10007047_pt1 | contig 14375 bp, 15 predicted proteins | sample YCmetagenome_FD_207642 | JGI IMG/M metagenome (GOLD analysis project Ga0310811, IMG submission 207642) | Soil microbial communities from experimental microcosm in Duke University, North Carolina, United States - YC | ecosystem: Engineered > Artificial ecosystem > Soil microcosm > Unclassified ...
TTGAGAAACACCTTCAGGACAATCAGATCATCCATGTTGAAAGTCAAATCAAAAAAGACAACCCGATGGTGAAGTTTAATCTGTTGGATAAGGATGGCGATCCACATGAGATTGTAATTCGCATTATTCAGATCCCTGACAAGTTTTAATCCCACCAATGTCTATTCTCATTGTTTTTCTCTGCATAGTCCTGCTGATCGTACTAATCAGTCAGTTTAAGATTAACGCTTTCCTAGCATTCCTGATAGTCTCCATATTGGCAGGCTTACTACTAGGTCTGGATGTTACTAAAGTAGTTGGCAGTGTTCAGCAAGGTGTTGGTGATATGCTTGGCGAACTGGCAATCATTGTTATTGGTGGAGCGATGCTGGGCAAGCTTGTAGCTGAAAGCGGTGCTGCTCAACAGATAACGTCTGGCATGATGAATCTATTTGGTCCACGCTACGTGCAATGGGCACTAATGGCAACCGGATTCGTCATTGGAATTCCTTTATTCTATACGGTAGCCTTTGTTCTGGTTATACCTTTAATTTTTTCAGTTGTTTATCGTTATAATTTACCAGCTGTTTACATCGGGTTACCCATGATTGCATCATTGTCAGTAACGCATGGTTTTCTTCCTCCACATCCTTCTCCGACAGCATTAATAGCACAGTTCCATGCTGATTTAGGTACAACACTTTTATACGGATTCATCATTGCAATACCTACCGTTATACTGGCCGGACCTATCTTCGCGAAAACCCTAAAGAATATTAATCCTCCACTCAACCAGAAAATTTCGAGTGAGGCAATACCAAATGACAAATTACCAAGTTTAACAAACAGTATTATCTCATCCTTACTCCCGGTTATTTTATTAGCCATAACAACAATTCTAACAACCGTACTGAAGCAGTACGACATCAAATCCAACACGTTAACTTTTTTTAGCACACCGGCTGTAGTGATTCTCATTTCATTGGCTGTTGTAACGTACACCTTAGGGTTACGCATGAACATCAGCATGAAATCAATCATGAACATTTATTCAGAATCCGTTAAAGACATTGCCATGATATTACTGATCATGGGTGGTGCTGGTGGATTAAAACAAATTTTAAAAGATAGTGGTGTTAGTAATGAGATTGCCATATTGCTTAATGGACTCGATGCGCATCCACTTGTTCTGGGATGGTTCATTGCATCTGTCATTCGTGTGTGCGTAGGCTCTGCTACGGTAGCCGGACTTACAGCCGCCAGTATTATGATGCCGCTCATGGGTCAGCCAGGCATTAATCCTAACCTAATGGTTTTATCTATTGGTGCCGGTAGTCTTATGTTCTCTCATGTAAATGATGCAGGCTTCTGGATGTTTAAAGAATTTTTCAATCTCAGTCTCAGACAAACAATCCGGTCGTGGTCATTAATGGAAACTATCGTAGCCGTTTCAGGACTCACTGGCGTTATGATTATCCATTATATTATTTCTTAAAACATTTCCGGATGAATTAAATAATTCATTCTCTCGTTAGCACAGTTACCGATAATCAAAATGAAGAAAGGTTTCTATTCTCTAGGCGAAGAAATAGCCAATGCCATAACGCATGGCGTTGGTGCAGGATTGGCTGTTGCTGCCTTGGTTCTATTGGTAATCTATGCTTCGATCTATGGAAATGCCTGGCACATTGTAAGCTTCTCCATATTTGGCTCAACGTTGATTATTCTTTACATGTCTTCCACGCTGTATCATAGCTTAACGAATGAGCGCGCCAAAAGACTCTTTCGAAAATTTGATCACATTTCAATCTTCTTGTTAATTGCCGGCACATACACACCTTTTTGTCTTGTAAGTCTGCACGGCTGGCTTGGCTGGACTGTCTTCAGTATTGTATGGGGCTGTGCTACCGTTGGTATTGTTTTTAAATCAATCCATATCGGCAAACTGGAGATGCTCTCAACCATCATGTATGTGTTAATGGGCTGGGTTGTTGTTATTGCTATCAAGCCACTCTATAACTCCATGACTCAAACAGGTTTTGCGTTATTGGTGTTGGGAGGAATATCCTACACCGCTGGTACTATCTTCTTCATTAAAGATAAGATCAAATACTTTCATAGCATCTGGCATATTTTTGTTCTGGGTGGAAGCATCCTGCATTTCTTTGCCGTGATGAGTTTGCTACCCTAAACACATTACACACTGGCATACATTCTGTGTGCTCTGTGCACATAGCTCCTTCCAAAAAAATCTATTTGATTTCACATAATCATTATTGATTTACTCCTCATTGATTAACTACCTTTCAGACATCAAGTCAACAATAACTTTATGTCAGCACTTACTCCCGATCTACGTTTTGAGCAATTAGGTTTAACCTTGCCACCGGCACCCACACCACTAGGTGTTTATAAACCCTTACTTGTTGTAGGTAATTTTGTTTATGTATCAGGACATGGTACTGTTAAAGAAGATAAGAGCCTTATCATTGGGCGTATCGGCAAAGACATGACCATGGAAGAAGGTAAGCTCGCTGCACGTCAGGTTGGTCTCGCTATTCTGGCAACATTAAAAGCTAATCTTGGAAGTCTTAATAAAATCAAACGTGTTGTTAAAGTATTGGGCATGGTAAATTGTGTGCCTGAGTTTGAACGACATCCATTTATTATCAACGGATGTAGTGAACTGTTCGCGCAGGTATGGGGAGAAGAAAATGGTATTGGCGTACGTAGTGCAGTAGGTATGGGTTCACTACCCGATAATATTCCTGTTGAAATTGAAGCCATGTTTGAACTTGCACTCTGATGAATAATTTCTGGTATACCATTGAAAACATCGAAGAGATAGATTCTCCCGCACTCGCTGTGTACTTCGAAAATGTAATGGAGAATATCAGCATACTGAAATCATTTGTTAAAGATGTAAACTCAGTACGACCTCACGTTAAAACACATAAGTCCGCCGAGATAACAAAATTGTTACTGGATGAAGGCATTACTAAATTCAAATGCGCTACTATTGCTGAAGCAGAGATGCTGGCTGTGGCTGGTGCTCAGGATATATTACTTGCCTATCAGCCCGTTGGACCTAAAGTAAAACGACTTGCTACTCTGGTCGAACAATATCCCACAGTTTTATTTTCATGCCTGATAGACTCTATCTCATCAGCAAAATTTATTGCTTCAGTCTTCGAGAGAAGAAATATACATATCGATGTATTTATTGATCTGAATGTCGGCATGAACAGAACAGGCATTACACCTTCAAATGCATTTGCTCTTTTTGAAGAATGTACAACGTTAAAAGGAATAACAGTAAAAGGTCTTCATGCTTACGATGGTCATCTACGTGATCCTGATATGGCAGTAAGAACACAACAATGCAATGATGCTTTTGCCCAGGTTGAAACCTTGCGAACTACATTAGGAGATGCTTTCAATGAAAATCTCGTTGTAGTTGCGGGAGGCACACCAACGTTCCCCATCCATGCAAAACGTAATGATGTTGAGTGCAGTCCGGGTACTTTTATTTATTGGGATAAAGGTTATCAATCTATTCTTCATGAACAGCCTTTTTTATTCGGAGCACTTGTAATTACGAGAGTGGTTTCAAAACCAACGGAAGATACCATCTGTGTTGATCTCGGTCATAAATCAATAGCATCAGAAAGCCCGCTTGACAAGCGTGTTTACTTTCTGAACGCTCCTAACCTAGTACCAACAGGTCACAGTGAAGAACATCTTGTTCTCAAAATAACAGATAATACAACGTACGAGATTGGCGATGTACTTTACGGCGTACCGCACCATATATGCCCAACCGTTGCACTTCATGATCAGGTTCAGGTAGTAAAAGAAAACAAAGTAACCGGTCAATGGAAAACACTAGCCCGCAACAGAGTACTAACAGTGTAATCAACCAAACTACCATGGACTATTGTCCATAGACCATTGACTAAATTAAACTATTAACAGAAAAGAAAATGTTCACCATCGACGCCCACCTCGACCTCAGCATGAACGCCATGGAATGGAACCGTGATCTGCGCAAATCCATAACCGAAATACGTGAACGTGAAAAAGGTATGACTGACAAACCTGATCGTGGTATCGGAACTGTGTCATTCCCTGAACTTCGAAAAGGAAATATCGGCGTAGTGGTTGCTACACAAATTGCGCGTTATGTTGCACCCGGTAATCCATTACCCGGATGGCATTCACCACAACAAGCCTGGGCTCACACGCAAAGTCAGTTAACGTGGTACAAAGAAATGGAAGAAGTTGGTGAGCTCACTCCTATTCGTAATCTTCAGGAATTAGAAAAGCATATTGCTTTCTGGAATGATGGTTCACCGAATGATAAAAAAGCAATTGGCTACATACTCAGTCTCGAAGGTGCTGATTCTATCGTGACATTAAAACATTTAGAGAAAGCTTATCATAATGGTTTGCGTGCTGTTGGTCCTGCACACTATGGCCCTGGCCGTTATGCACAAGGTACAGATGCAACAGGTTTTATGGGTGAACCTGGCAGAGCGTTGCTTAAAGAAATGGAGCGCCTCGGAATTATTCTCGACGCCACCCATTTATGCGATGATAGTTTCTGGGAAGCCATGGATCATTTTAACGGTGCTGTTTGGGCAAGTCATAATAACTGCAGAGCACTGGTAAATCATAATCGTCAGTTCAGTGATGAACAGATTAAAGAACTCATCAAGCGCGATGCCGTCATTGGTGGCGTATTCGATACATGGATGATGGTGCCCGGTTGGGTTCGTGGAGTATCCACTCCAAAAGGTACCAACTGCAATCTTGAAGTGATTATCGATCACATGGATCACATCTGCCAGCTGGCAGGAAATGCAAGTCATATCGGCATCGGATCTGATTTGGATGGCGCCTTTGGTAAAGAACAAAGCCCTTACGATCTGGAGACTATTGCCGACCTGCAAAAAATACCCGCATTACTTTCAAAAAGAGGTTATTCTCAAACCGACATCGCAAATGTGATGCATGGAAACTGGCTTCGTTTTTTAAGAAAAGCCTGGGCATAGCCTGCGGATAAGCTTCTTATTTGTTATTTTCTTACATGGTTGTGAATTCCTAAAAACGGAACTCATTTATCACCATTCAAACTATTATTTTTCCTAAAAATTTGAATTCGCATACTTTTTAAAGACTTATTCGTTTTAATGCGAAAGCATACTTAATTTTTGGCAAAAGATTCAGGAATGGCGGCGTCTGTTCGGTAATAGCGCAGTGTGGTCACAAACAATTAATGCATGAAAAAGAAGCTCATCTATATTTCCGTTGCACTGGCAGTTCTATCTACGCTGGCATTTACAAGCCCGGCCGAGCGTTATTTCGAGATAGCCAAGAACCTGGATATTTTCGCGACGCTTTTCAAGGAAGTGAACGCCTTATATGTAGACGAAGTTAATCCCAACAAACTGGTGCGCACAGGCATAGACGCCATGCTCAATTCACTTGATCCATACACCAATTATATTCCCGAAGACGAAATTGAAGACTACAAGACCATGAATACCGGTCAGTATGGCGGCATCGGAGCTATTACCCGTGAGATTGGCGGCCGCAATGTAGTTACGATGCTCATGGAGGGTTATGCCGCTCAGAAAGGCGGATTAAAAATTGGCGACGAAGTAATTAAAATTGACAACATAGACCTTTCAAAAATATCACGTGAAGAAGCTAACCAACTTATGAAAGGCCAGGTTGGAACTAATGTTAGTCTCACATTGAAAAGACAAGGTGTAGACCAACCCATTAAAATTGATTTTAAGCGTGAGAAAGTGAAAGTAAATAATGTGCCTTATTTTGGCATGGTTGGTAAAGATGTAGCCTACATACAATTATCCGATTTCACACCAGATGCTGGCAAAGAAGTAAAGAATGCTTTAATTAATCTCAAGGATCAGGGAGCCAAAAGCGTTATCCTTGATTTGCGCGGCAACCCAGGTGGCTTATTGATTGAAGCAGTTAACATCACCAACATCTTTTTACCGAAAGGAAAGAAAGTAGTAAGTACGAAAGGAAAAATTCCGGAGAACAATCTTAACTACGAAACATTAAACAGTCCTGTTGATGTTGATATCCCATTAACAGTTTTAATAAATCGTGGTAGTGCATCAGCATCCGAAATTGTAGCAGGCACTATTCAGGATTATGATCGTGGTGTTGTCATCGGTGAGAAATCTTTCGGAAAAGGATTGGTACAAGTAAGCAGACCACTCTCCTATAATTCACAACTTAAAGTAACAACTGCAAAATACTACACACCTACCGGCAGATGTATTCAGGTTCTCGATTACAGTCATCGTCGTGAAGACGGAAGTGTAGGTTCAATACCAGATTCAATCAAGAGAGCTTTCAAAACTACCAACGGCAGAGTGGTTTATGATGGTGGTGGTATTGATCCTGATGTTAAGATTGAAACACAGGAAGCTCATAGTATCACGCAAGTACTATTTGAGAAAGGATATATTTTTGATTACGCTACACAGTATACACTCAAGCATACAGAAGTGCCCGATGCTCGTACTTTCACTTTAAGCGATGAAGAATACAATCAGTTTGTAAACTGGATGAAAGGAAAAGACTATCAGTATAAATCAGCATTAGAATACCAACTTACTGAATTCACAGAAGAGGCCAGAAAGGAAAAGTATTTTGGCGAATTGAAAACACAACTTGAACAAATCAACGCCCGCATTGCAGAGAGCAAAAAGAATGAATTAATGCTTCATAAAGATCAGATCAAAATGTTGCTGGAAGAAGATATTGTTTCACGCTATCATCTGGAACGCGGCGGCATTGAAGCTGGTTTCAAATACGACAACGATGTGAAGAAGGCAATTGAAATAGTTCACAACCAGCCGGTCTACAAAAAGACGTTAAGTATGCAATAACAATTCTTATGGCTCGCACATTTCGTCGTATCAGGATAGGCTTTCTTATCTTCTTTGCCTTGATAATGATTTTCTTTCATTCCTGTATGACCTTCCGTATGAGTCCGAAAGAGATTGATAAATTCTTTACGAAACATAAAGTCAGAGGCACGCAGCATAGTTATAAACTTGGCTTCCACGAAATCCATTATGTTGAAGCAGGTGACACAACAAAACCACTTGTTCTGTTTGTGCATGGCTCACCCGGATCATTAAGTGCCTTTATTGATTTTCTTGTCGACAGTACACTCTTGCCAAATACCTTAATGGTTACAACCGACAGGCCAGGCTTTGGTTATTCAAACTTTGGTACAGGTGAACCTTCTCTTCAGAAGCAAGCTGATGCATTAAAACCTATTTTAGAAAAGCATAAAAAAAACAGACCCATCATATTGGTTGGTCATTCACTTGGCGGACCACTCATTGCTCGCATGGCAATGGATTATCCTGAACTGGTAGATGGATTAGTTATTGTGGCAGGATCTATTGCACCTGAACTTGAACCAAATGAGATGTGGTTCAGAGCGCCATTAGCTACACCTTTCTTAAGCTGGATTTTACCTCGAAGCTTCAGAGCTTCTAATGATGAAATCTATCAACTAAAACCAGAGCTCGAAAAGATGTTACCGCTCTGGTCGGCTATAAAATGTCCAACCATTGTCATCCAGGGAAAGAAAGATTCACTCGTCGATCCTGGCAACGCAGACTTTGCCAAAAAGATGATGATCAATGCACCTGTTGAGTTGGTGCTTGTAGACAATATGGATCATTTCGTTCCATGGTCCAACCCTGAATTAATCAGAGCTGCTATTTTGAAGATGGCTGTGGGAAAGTCATTAGTTACTAGTCATTAGATGTCAGTCCATGGTCTATTGTCGATGGTCCATGGTCAGTGGTTATAGGAGTGTCGGCTATGGACCATTGACTATCGACTAATCCACTACAGTACTCCGTTGTTCAATACGAACGTCATGAGTTCTGACGCATTGTGGACGTTTAGCTTTTTGAAAATATTTTTTCGATGGGTTTTCACGGTGTCTTCTGAAACGAAAATAGTTTGTGCTATCTCACCGTTACCTTTTCCATCGATGATAAGTTTGATTATTTGAATTTCTCTTTCACTTAGTCTATACTCTTTGGCGTCTTGCTCTTTCTTAAAATCGTAGATCCAATCAAAGTAAGATTTGCCATCACTCACACGCTCAATAGCATTTACTAAATCAATAGTTCCTCGGCTTTTGAGTAAACAGCCATCTGCACCTGCCTTTATAAGCTGGTTAACAAAAGTCTTTTCAGGATACATTGTAAGAATAATTACTTTGACTGCGGGATAATTTTTCTTTATCCACTCTGTGCATTGAATCCCATTCATAATGGGCATATTGATATCGACTATTGCGAGATCAGGCATTTCTTTTTTTATGAGATCAACAAGCTGCTCGCCATTATGCGCTATTCCGTTTACTATACAATTTGTTTTTCGCTTTAGCACTTCCTTTAATCCTTCTACCACAATGGGGTGGTCATCAGCAATGTAAATTTTTAATTCTTTATCAGTTTCCATGTGCTATTGGGATTTCAATAATGAATGTGCTACCGTTTGATGAAGATTGAATTTTCATTTCTCCATGCAAACGGTTTACGCGTGAGCGTATGTTTTGTAAGCCCATTGACTTATTCGCCGCAGCGTCAACATCAAAACCGACTCCATTATCTTCATGGATAATCGTTATCTCACTATTAACCTGTGTGATCTCAAATCTTATTTGAGACGCTTGTGCATGCTTTAAGGTATTCGTAAACAGTTCTTGTACGATCCTATACAAATTTAATAATGAATCACCATCTTCCGGAGATCGTTGTACATCAATGATTGAGGTAACTTTTATTTTCCCGGAGTTTGTTATCGCTTCGCAGAGTTGCTCAATGGCCGCTGTCAAACCAAAATTCTTTAGCGTACCAAAGTCCAGACTATGGGCAATTTTGCGAACTTCAGTTGTAAGTTTTTCAATGAGACTATTTATCTCATTGTTCAGCTTATCAGTTTCTTTCTCTGATGGTTTCTTTATAACTAAGTCACTATAAATTTTAAGTGTAGCGAGCAGGTTTCCTAAATTATCATGAACATCAGATGCAATTCTTTTACGCTCTTCGTCTTGTCCCTGAATCAAAACATAAGCAGAGTCTAACTCCTGCTCTTGTAATAGTTTCTCAATGTCGCGGTAAGCACGCTCTTTTTTGATCAGCTTTCGCTGGAAAAGAAAGGCTATAGCAATAATAGCTACTACCATCAATAGCATAGCTGATGTACCCAGTACTAAAGTTACAAGATCATTGATTTGCGCTTCGCCAACCATAAGCCAAAAGTTAAGAGTATACTTTTAATAATATCAGAGCAACTGTGGATAAGCCATGCGTTATAAAAAAAACCCTGGGCTTGCTGTGATAAAACTTTGCTCGATACGATGTATAAAAAAAGTGAACCTGAAAAATAAATCAACAAGCCAGTTGTAATCATAAACGTTGGCGACTTCTCAAATTCAAGTAAATCTAGTTTTGAAAAAAAATTGAATAAATAATATAAAGCGACCGCTATCAAAAGTATGGTATTGATAGACCATGCATTTGAATTAAACTCATTAATATTTTGAATATATAGACTATTAGCAAGATTAAACAGTACTACAGCCGAAATTACACCATACATCAATGACCTTTTTAAAGGTAACGATGGCATCAAATAAAAGTATAAGCAGATAACTTCAACAAGGGCCATGATATGATAAAGCCAGTAAGTATTAACATGCCCCTTTATCGAAATCATCAGAAACGTTAAGGTTTTAAAAAGGCTCATTAACAAAAGATAAGCCCCTAATGTTTTATACTCCTTTCTTTTTTCAACTGGTAATAGACAGAAAATAAAAAAAGGCATCCAATCCGACACATCTGAAAGATGAGAGAGTACAATGTTCCAGTGTTTTAAATCCATGAAGACAAGATACTAAGGAGTTGCTCCGATTGCACTAACTACATTAGCTGTAGTAATAGAACAAACATTAGGGCATGGCGTTGATGAGCCTATGACACTTGAAGTAGCAGTACTACTTGTCAAAGCTGCCACACTAGCTGCAGCCGCAACTCGGGTTGAACCTGGCTTGTCATACACATGGTAGTAGTCAGAGCCATTGGAAAGTACCGGTACCATAACTACATCATATTCGTCGTTGACAGTTAGCCTGTTACTTTTTGCATAATAGATTCTGACACTGTCAATTTCTACATGGTTGGCTCTGAGCTCTTCAATGTCTTCCATGAATTTTTTCATAAGTGTTAACCCGATTCGATGTCCAACGACAAGATCGCTTTCATGCTTCCCTGATCGTTTTACTTCATCATCAACGAATTTTCTGATATTCTTTCTTGCTTCAGCTAGAGGGATTTTTTTTCCGTGTCTCATAAAATTATTTTGTTTAGGATTTAGATTGCCTACTCTTTTCAAGGTTTTCAGCTTCTCCTTTAATTATTTATAATCTACTACTTAAGATAAGTTTAGTTTACCAGATTTTATAGTCTACCATGATTTTATATGGCTACTGCCCAAAAGGTGTTTAAACTTTCATCTTTAGTTCAGTAGCCATACTTTATAGATGGTTAGCGCTGATAGTTTAGAAAGAGAGGGTCTTTCTTTTTTATCCTTAAATTTTTTGTGCGCTTACTACATCTTTGTTCATGACAAGACGGCCAATCCCTATTGCCCCTGTTAAGACGCCAAGAGTACCGAAAATGGTTTGAAGCACACCTCCACATGCAATACATATTACAATGATATGTCCATCATACGTGATGCCTATAGCAATGCCTCCGAGTACGATTAACATTACATAAGCGAAATAAAAAAAAGTTTTCATTTTGATTTAAGTTGTTGCCTACTCTTCTTCGGATTTTCGGCTTGCTCCGTTAGATAGTATTTTATAATCAAGAAAGAATTTGAAATCCGTTTTTATTCATGCTCATAACATCTCTTTTGTCCACCCAGTGTATGTCATCGATATTTTGAAAAGCATACATTCTTCCGGTTATATTTCCTGTAAAGACAACCGGGTTATCTTCAGTAAGTTTCACTTTTACCATCCCATTCTTTGATTGATCTTTTGAAGCGGAATATGCTACACGTTTTTGATTGCAGTTGCACATAAATTTTATGCGAAATTTTTGTTAGTGATCTTTTCAAAAAGTAAAGCTGCACCTGAATAGTATAATGTAAGAGCAATTATCTGCACAGGATTTTCTCCGGCATATATAGCACCGGCTAAGCCAACCCACACACTTGTGCAATAGAAACAATCCATTAGTTTTCCTAAAAAGCTAGATCCTAATAACTTTCTCAGTTTAATGATTAAGTCGAATGGACCGTCTTCAAGACTTATCAAATGTGTAAGTCGCCATATAGCAATTGCCAATACAAAATATTTTTCCAGTGCTGTCATCAATCTGATTTTTTAAAAGATTGCCAGAAATTAATCCGGCAATCTTAATGGTGGCATTATTTTTTATCCCTCAAACAGATGTTGTATGAAGCACGAACTTCATAACCTACACTTTGACTATTGACAATTGTTTTATCAATTGCATATAACCATACACCGCCGCAAGGATAGGCGTTGGCTGGCGTTGTGACACTGAAACCATTTCCAGGTAATGGAAGTGTATTCGTTGTGCCACTCGCAGCACCGCCCCAGGTAGTTCCGAAACTCCAGAAAGAAATATTCCTGTCGTAAACATAATAATGACCTGTAATTGTATCTCCTTTGGCATAGTGAGTACAATCGCCACCATCGTCTACTTTTAATTGAAGAACAGGCGCTGTGTTATCCATTTGAATAACTTTAGAGAACACGCCAAGAGCACCTTCAACTTCCATCTCTACCAATAATTTATCTTCTGTTCCAGGAGTAAATCTTACCAACACATTTAGAGTGTTTTGGTCAGGGTTCAAAAAGTTGTACCAATGATCAACAGGATCTGGTGTTTGAGTAGTGTATTGTACCCATGGTGCATGTGGCAGGAATCCAACAACAGTAAAAGAGTCTGTTGCATAATAAGAGCTTGCAGAATTCAGGTTTGTAATTTTGATTCTATACCTATGGCCTGGGAACGTAGGTCCGTTCAGTACAATAACACCACCAAACGGCGCGTCTGTTGGAACACTTAACCCGTTGTATGCGAAGAATGATCCAGGTTTTGTTAAGCCTGTTGCATCATTAACATGAGCTACATCAATTCCTCCTATGATATTAAAAATCGGAAATAAATCACCAGGATTTATAACAATACCAGGCTTAATCTGAACGTGTGCATCTACCCTGTTTCCATAATACTCCAGTTTATCAGGATCAGTTTTAGATGGCGGTACATTCCATGACAATACACCACGTACGCGAATCACATTTGGAGTGGTGCACAATTTTCTGTGATAGGTTGCATCCAGCGGAAGTACAACGCTATAGCATAGTCCATCACCAGTCATTTTTATATCATGCACTTTTAATTCAATTGTGTTGAGGTATTGCCATGAGCACTTATCGTCCCAATCAATCCAGAAAGAAATAAATTCTTTGCTGCCTGCATCGCATAAGCTGCCACTATAGCCGCTATTCTTTTTAATTTTAATGGTAGCTACTAAGCTTTCGGTGTTGTAGTCTAAGCCTATACATTCAAGTTCTTCATAATCAACATTTGCCTTTGAAGTGTCTTTCGGTAATACAACACTCAATTTATCGATAAGCTCACTCCAATTTATTTTGGCTTCAGTCAACGTAACCTTATCCATCATCGTTATTTCTGATGTTGGATATTTGATCATGTTGTAAACTGATTTAAAAGCAAAGCGAGCTGCTGACACTTTTAACGCTTCAGAACTTTTTACAAAATCTCCGAGATGTGGCTTGGGTTGAGACGCTATTTGTGAGAGATCAACTTGTGCAATCTCCGACAATTGTTTAATGGTAAGATTGGGCGAACTTACTGCAAGCTCTAAGTATTTAGACCAATCAACATTAGGGAAATGGATTTTCAATGAAGGTTTAATTTGAACATCACAATCCATAACACTTCCCCAAACGGGTTTCCAGTCAGGAGAGTCAACGGGTGGATCTATACTCCATGATAGTATCACCCTTAATGTTGGCAACAATGGTTTTTCACAATCTGAAAATTTTACGGTCTTCTTCTTTAGTGTAGCAACGTATTTGATTGGAAAAATCGAATGGTTTGAACAATCTTTTGCTGCAGGAATATCGTGCACGTTAACTGCAACATTTCCCTGGTCAACAAACCCGGCACCATCATGAAAGTCAAGATAAAACCGGAGATATTCAAGCGAACCTGCAGCGCATAAATTTCCAGAATACCCTACTGACTTTTTAATGGAGAAAGTGGCTTCCATGATTTCGGTGTCCGGGTTATAGCCAACACAGGTGAGTGCTTCGTAGCTGACATCAGCTATGAGTTTATAATTTGGTTTTAAATCACTGCCCGGAATGTTTCCGAAATAATTTGGATTCTTCGCGAGCATGTAGTGAAAGTGTGAACGTTCTGGTTCAATTTTAAGCTTCACTACAGAGGGGTCTTTTTCTTGCATGACTAATTCTTTTTTTCTCGCCTACTCTTCTTCGGATTTTCAGCTCACTCCGTTTTTTTATTTATCTATTCCAATACAAAGTGATATCAGTTTTCTTGACACATTGATTGTACTCAGATTTTTGCATCACCTGATAAGAATTTTCAATTCTTCCTTTTGAATGAACAAAGCTTGAAATGTCAGGCAGTTTTTTCAATACCCTTATGGGGTGATTCGATTACCACTTTGTGGGTATTTTTATAATGAACAAGCGTGGTGTGTATTACTAAGCGTTTGTTCCATACGTATGACTATCATATTTTGCTACTGATGAGTTCAATCCAGCAAAGCATCGCTTCGTTATTATTTTTTTTAACGAAGCGGTGCTTAAAAAAAATCAGATATTAAACTGTCCTGATGCTACATAAGCAGCTGAACTCAATGTCCAGAAATCTGTAGCCAGACCTTTGAGGATGTAATCGTAAGGCATCCATAAGTAGCCACCCATTGGTCCCCAGTTTCCCCAAGAGTTTCTGATCAACAGCGCTCCTGTGGTTTCTGTACCACCAATCGTATTTTTAATTTTTATGGAGTCGTCATAACCAACGGCTACAACGGCATGGCCTCCTGCAAATGGATCTCCAGTTGCAGCAGGAAAAGGAATTTTACCCGTTGTCTGTGCCTGATAAAATGAATTGTAAACACTGAAACCAAACATGCTTGGAAAAAATGCAGCCAGGTTGTTTTTCACATTGCTCAGCAGGTGGGCACGTGTGGTTCCTACAGGATCAAGGCGATAATATTTTAAG
>Ga0310811_10007048_pt1 | contig 14372 bp, 14 predicted proteins | sample YCmetagenome_FD_207642 | JGI IMG/M metagenome (GOLD analysis project Ga0310811, IMG submission 207642) | Soil microbial communities from experimental microcosm in Duke University, North Carolina, United States - YC | ecosystem: Engineered > Artificial ecosystem > Soil microcosm > Unclassified ...
AAGGGCCGACTCCAGTCGGGTGTGCCGATCCGCAAATAGCCGTATGCGAAGAGGATGGCGCCGAAGGTGGCGGCGTCGGCCATGATGAACAGCCAGATCGCCAGCTTCTTCGACTGGATACCGAACGGTGATGGCTCGAGGGTCGAGGCGGCGTGCGTCACTCGGGCTCCGATCGCGTACGTTAGAGGCGGATCGTCAGAAGGAGCAGCAAACACACCCACAGACACGTCATGAAATGCCAGTACAGTGCTGCGGCGCCCAGGGTGTCTCCCGCCGCCGCACCGAGCATGCGTACGCGGCGCAGCGCGTACGCCAGGGCGGCGACCCCGCCGAGGAGGTGAAGGCCGTGCAGTGCCGTGAAGAGGTAAAAGAACGCACTGCTCGGTGCCGTGGAGAGAAACAACCCTTGCCGGGCGAGGGCCCGCCAGGCGAGCAGCTGCCCGGCGATGAACAGGAGGCCCAGGCCCAACGTCAGCAGCAGCCATTGAGCGGCAGTTCCCCCGATTGCCCGAGGCTCCGGCTGCGCCAGGCGGGAGCGAGCTGATTCGAGCGTCCCGCTGCTCAGCATGAGGAGTACCGTGTTCACGTACAGAATCACCGGGAGGCGGAACGGTTGCCAATCGGGCGTGGCGCCGGCGCGCGCGACCATCGCGCTCGTGATGGCCGCGAATGTCATCGAGATGGCGAGCACGCCGACCCAGACACCGGTTCGCGCCGGCGCCGGACTCACGCGCTCGACCGGGACGGATCGCATTGGAAACATCGGTTAGGGGGTCGTCTGCGGAGTGTAGTCGCCGGCCGCCGACGGGGTCCCGTATTCATTGGGTCCGCGGTACACCACGGGGGGGTGGCCGCCGAAGTTGTCGAACGGCGGGGGCGACGTGGTGGCCCACTCGAGCGTCGTGGATTGCCACGGGTTGTCCGTCGCCTTGGAGCCCTTGAACCGGCTGTAGATGAGATTCACGAGGAAGATGAGCTGCACGGCGCCGGTGAAGAGGGCCGCGACGGTAATAAAGCGGTGCAACGGAATGTCCCCCTTCATGTACTCGTCGGTGAACGCCGAGTAGCGGCGCACATCGCCGTGTAGGCCGAGGTAGTGCATCGGCATGAAGATGCAATAGACCCCGATGAAGGTCAGGGCGAAATGCACCTTGCCGAGTGTCTCGTTCATCATCCGCCCGAACATCTTGGGGAACCAGTAATACGTGCCGGCGAAGATGCCGAACATCGCCGCCACCCCCATCACAAAGTGGAAGTGTGCCACGACGAAGTAGGTGCCGTGCAGGTAGACGTCGATCGACGGCTGGGCCAGGAAGAAGCCGCTGATCCCGCCGCTCACGAACACCGAGGCGAAGCCGAGGCAGAACAGCGCCGCCGTGGTGAAGCGCAACTTCGAGCCGTAGAGCGTTCCGATCCAGAGCAGGGTCACGATCGTGGCCGGGATCGTGATGATCAGCGTCGGCACCGAGAACAGGGTCGCCGAAAAGGGGTTCATGCCGCTCAGAAACATGTGGTGGCCCCACACCGTGTAGCTCAACAACGCGATGGCGGCGAGGCAGGCGATGAACACGCGGGGCCCGAGCAGCGGCTTGCGCGCGAAGGCGGGGAGCACCTGCGAAATGATGCCGAAGCCCGGCAGGATCGCGATGTACACCTCGGGATGTCCGAAGAACCAGAAGAGGTGCTGCCACAACAGCGGCGACCCGCCCGAGTGGGCTTGCAGGCGGTCGCTGATCACGAGCCCGGCGGGGATGAAGAAGCTCGTCCCGGCGACACGATCCAGAATGAGCAGGATGCAGGCGGGCAGGAGCACCGAGAACGCAATCAGCCCGATCACCGAGGTGATGAACCACGCCCAGGTGGCGTAGGGGAGGCGGGAGAGCGACATCCCCTTGGTGCGGAGATCGAGCGTTGTCGTGATGAAATTAAGCGCGCCGAGCAGCTGCCCGATGCAGAACAGCGCGATGGAAACCGCCCACAGCGTCTGACCGAGTCCCTGGCCGGGGCCGGCATCCTTGCCGACGGCGCTGAGTGGCGCGTAGGCCGTCCATCCCGAGAGGGGCGGCCCGTCTGGGATGAAGAACGCGGCGATCAGCACCACGAACGCCACGAACGTGACCCAGAACGACATCATGTTGATGCGCGGGAACGCCATGTCTTCGGCGCCCACTTGCAAGGGGAGCACGAAGTTACCGAACCCGGCGAACGGGGCCGTCGTCAGCACGAAGAACACCATGATCGTGCCGTGCATCGTCATGAGCGAGAGGTAGTACTCGGGCGTCATGACGCCGCCCGGTGCGCCGTTGGGCGACAGCTTTGAGAGGCCGGGGATCGGGAGCTCGGGAGAGGCGAGATGCAGGCGCATCAGCCAGGAGAGGAACATTCCGGTACACACCGCCACCAGCGCCAGGCCGAGGTACTGCTTGCCGATCACTTTGTGATCGACGCTGAAGACGTACTTGCGCAGGAACGTCCGGGGCGGTGCGTGATGGTGCGCGGCCGCGGGAGTCGCCACGTTGTGGGTCATTGTTGGGCCGCCTGGTCCTTCAGCCATTGGGCGAATTCGTCCGGGCCCTTCACTTCCAGGTAGGCCCGCATGTTGTAGTGCCCCAGCCCGCACAGCTGGGTGCAGACGATCTCGTATTTCCCTGTCTTGGTCGCCGTGAACTGCAGCGGGATGTCGAGCCCCGGCACGAAGTCCTGCTGAATGCGAAGTTCCGGGACGTAGAATGCGTGTCCGACATCCTTGGCGTGCATGGTGAGCAGAATCGGCTGATTGACGGGGATCACGAGCGACGCGGACACGATGTCGTCGCGCGCCGTCGTGTCGTTGGCCGGGTCGAGGCCGAAGAAGTTGCCGTTCCCATCGTCGATCAAGTTCGGATGCGTGGCCCCGAACGCCCTATCCGCGCCCGCATAGCGAAAATAGAAGGCGAACTGCTCGGCCTGCACGTCGATATGCAGCGCCCTGGGGTCGGGCGGGGCCTGATAGATCCCCGCCCACACCTTGGAACCCACGAGCGTGAGTGCCAGCACCTCGGCGCCCACGAGGACGACGGCCAGCACCACCAGCGGCGCCACCCCCCCGGGAAACGTCTTGATGGGCCGCGTGTCGCCGCGATCGGCGAAGCGCCAGATGAAGAACGCCAGTACGAGCTGCGCCACGACGAACAGCGCCCCAGCGCTCAACATCGTTTCGCCCATCTGGCGATCGATCCCAGCGCCCAGGACGGAAATGTCCGGGGGCATCCACCAGATGTGCCGCGCGAAGATCACCGCCGACACGAGCGTTATCACGGTGATCAGCCCGGCCAGCAGTTTGCCCATCGACCCGCCCTCCGCTCAGTAGGGGGTGGCCTTGAACACGAAGTTCGCGGTCGCCGTCTCGCTGCCCGTGATGGTCACATCCTGCGTCTGGGTGCCGAACTTCTCGTGCCACGCCGTGAGTGTGTACTTCCCGGGTGGCAGCCCTGTGAGGTTGAACTTGCCGTCGGAGCCGCTCACCGCGTGCCGCGCGGTGGCGAGCACCGCGAAGTAGCCATGCATCCACGGGTGCACGTTGCACTTGACCGGGATGAACTCGGGCTTCGCGTAACTCGTGTGAATCGGCGGCGCCCCGGGGGGTTGGGACTTGTTCCACTCCGCGTTGGTCGTCGCGAGGGGATGGATGTTATGTGAGGTCTGGTCGTCGTTGTAGATCTCGAGCGGCTGGTTCGCTTCCAGGACGGCGACGTGCGGCAGATACTGGCACCCTTTCTGGTCGTAGCGCACGGTTTCCGTCGCCGGTGCGCCGCCCGGGTCGCCGGCGGACACGTAGACCACGACGTATTGCAGCGAGTTCCCGGGCCCCGTCACGACGTTCTGTGTCGTCACAGGCGTCGCGTGCTGGCTCGCGCACGACGGCTCCTTGCTCATGTCGATCGGCTTCATCTTGGGCGGCGTTCCGGTGAACGTCACGGTGCCGCTCACCGCACCGGCGGCGCGTGGCGCCGGCGCGGCCGGGCCGGTCAACGCCGCGGGAAAGAGCGCGGCTCCGGCGAGCAGGACGATGGATGGTGTGCGCATGGCTGCTCCCTCACTGGCCTTCCGGCCCGATGGGTTTGATCTGCTCCGGATGAGAAATCGTCCAGGCGTTCCAGATCGCGGCCTCCGGAGTCCGCAACGGCTGGAGCGTGCGCAGGAAGTGCACGAGATCCCACGCTTCCTCCGGCTTGAGGTTGTCGGCGAACGACGGCATCGGCGTGCCGTCGAGGCCGGTCATGAAGATCCGGTACAGATCCTGGTTGGTGGTACCGCACTTGAATCGCGACCCGGTGGAGAAGTTGTACGGGCGGATGGGGTTGTCCTTGCTGTCCGTCAGCGTCGAGGCCGAAGGCCCATCGCCGTGTCCCGCCGGGCCGTGGCACTTCCAGCATTCGAGATGCTGAAACAGCTGGCGTCCGTGGAGGATCCCCTCGGCTGTGGGTGCCGGCTCGGGCGGGATCGTGATCGGCGTCGCCGCCGTCCCCCCCTGCCAGCGCCGGGAGAAGGTCTTGATATACGCGACGAGGTCGACACGGTTCTGCGGGGTCAATGCGACCCACGGTGGCATGTTTGTGGTGACGAAGCCGCGGGTCACGGAATTGTACAGATCCAGGTCGGTGGGCAGATTCCCCGACACCGTCGAGCGACACTTGAACGTTGCGGCGGTGAAATCCCGCGGCTTTGGATCGATCCACATGGCGTTCTCGCCCTGGCCGTCCCCGTCGGGCCCGTGACAGCCCGTGCAGTAGCGGCCGTAGAGCTTCTGGCCGGCGGCGGCACGGCCGGTGACTGTGCCGACACGCGTTTGCTGCGCCTCCCCGGGGCGCGGGGCCACGACGAGGAGCGCTCCCCAACACGAGGCGATTGCCAGCCATCCCAATTGCGGTTTCATCGGGCCTCCTCCTAGAACGCGAAGTCGAAGCCGAGGAACACGCTGCGGCTCCACACCGCCGTGCCCGGGGTCAATGGGTCCGCACCGACGCCGTCACCGCTCAGCGGCACGGTGCCGATCGTCTTGGTCATCGCGAATTCGCCGTGAAACGCCATCCCGTCGCGGCTGAACATGAAGGGATAGGCACGGACCCCCACGACGAAGGCGTCGGCGTTGCCGAGCGTCTTCGGTGTCGCGGGGTCGCTCTGCTTGGACATCCGCACCTGCTCGTAGCGCCCCTGGATCATGAGCCGCGTGGCGGCGACGTAGTGCGCTTCGAGCATCGCCGTGTTCCAGCTGGGATTCTGCGCCCCGCCACCCAGCGCCGCATTGTCCTGCGCGTGCGAGAACATCGGGAGCAGCTCCAGGTTGCCCAGCCAGATCTGCGCCGTCGCGCCGAACCGGGAGAACGACACGTTGTCCGTCGCATCGCCGGGAATCGGATTGCCGAAGCTCGTCTGCTCCACCGTCGGGCGGTGGCCCAGATAGCCGAACACGCCGACGCGTTGCGGGCCCAACCCTTTCCCCAGCGCCCAGGCCTGGCTCAGTGTGAACATGGCGTCCATGCTCTTGCCGCCCGGCAGGCCGGCCTCGCCATCATCGGTCGTCAGGAGCGCCAGACTGTAGCGCGAGTAGCTATTGATCGAGTGACCGGAGAATTCCGCACCGATCTGGTTGTCCCCCATGCCGAAGTTGTTGGAGGAGCCAACCGGCAAGTAGTGATAGGCATAGAGAAAACCACCGTTGTTCGAAAGCCAGGTGATGCGCTTCTCGGAATACAGGTTGTCCAGCTCGAATTTCCCCACCTTCACGTTGGCCCACGGCGAATTGCCGAGGTTGTCGAAGCGCACGAACGCCGCTTCGATGCCCGCCGTGCCATCGGGGTCGAGCGTCGGCACGAGACCGAACGTGATGTTCTTGTACAGCGTGCCGAGCAGCAGAAAGTCGATGCCGGAGAGATCAAACCCTGACTGCGAAACGGTCTTCTCGACCTGGGTGGTTCCATCGCCGGGAGTCTGGTCGACGAGTTGTTTGGTGGTGGATTCGATGTGCACGTTCGGTGTGGTTCGCATCGCGATCGGCCAGTAGCCATTGCTCTGCCAGATCGGCGAGTCACGGTCGTTGCCCAGTTGATACCCGTTGTCCTTGAATCGCTGGCCGAACGCGTTCAGCTCGGGCCAGACGGTATGGCAGGCGGAGCAGGCCAACGAGTACTTGCGCGCGAACGCCGGAATCGTGGTCGCGCGGTGCAGCAGGAGCGTCCGGTATGCGGCCCGATACGTCGTGACAGCGAGGGTGGTGGACCCGGAACTCACGATCGCTCCGGTCAGGCGAGTGCTTGCCGGAATCGTGGCGCGAGCGGCGGCCGGAGCCGTTCCAAAGAGCAACATTCCCAGCGGCACAGCGAAAGCGCCCTTCATGAGCCAGCGGATCATGCGGCCTCCTTGCGGGCGTTCCGGATGAGAAATGAACTCCTGCTTTCCTACTACGCACGGCCGGAGATTTTGTCAAGAATTTGTCAGGACCGGTTCTGGTATCTCGTCCGGTCGAGCGGGCCGATCGGACGCCCCGCTGCGGAGCAGTCGATCAGGGTCGTGAGCCGCCTCAGCCTGGTGGCTTCCTGCTTCGCACGCAGTACCCAATGCGTGCAGGTGCGCCGGTACCACGGCGCCTGCGCCTGGAACCAGGTCCATGCGCGCCGGTTGGCGCGAAACTGCCTGGCGTAGCGCGGGCTGAAGCGCCACTCCTTGCGCTGCTCGTAGGCATACAGCCGTGTCTTCTTGCGATTCCTTTCCTCGTAGACCTCGAGGCCCTGGGGACTCATCCGCTTGTCTCGAATGAGGGCCCGCACCCGCCGCAGGTTGACCGCGCTCCAGATGCTGCCGGGCCGCCGCGGGGAGAAGCGGATCATGTAGGCATCGGCATCAATGCGGTGGCGCACGCCGTCGATCCAGCCGTAGCACAGTGCTTCGTCCACCGCCTCCGGCCACGTGATACTGAGCTGACCGGTGTGGCGCTTCCGGAACCCAACGTGCAGTGTGCGGTGTTCAGTGTGATGGCGCCGGAGCCAGGTGCGAAAGGCCGCCGGGGTCTTGAAGAACACGATCTTCACGTCACTCAACGTGCGTTCAGGAGTTGCTCGTGTCCATCCGTCCCGTCAAACGCATCATCGAGTCGAAGCCCACCCTAGAAGGAGCGGGAGTCCGCTTGCGCCGCGCCTTCGGCTTCGGCGACACAGACGAATACGACCCGTTTCTCTTGCTCGACGATTTTCGCAACGAAAACCCCGACGACTATCTCGCCGGGTTTCCGTGGCACCCCCACCGCGGTATCGAGACGATCACCTACGTCCTCAAGGGCACCGTCAACCACGGCGACAGTCTTGGTAACCGGGGAGAGCTCGGCTCGGGCGATGTCCAATGGATGACTGCCGGCAGCGGAATCCTGCACCAGGAGATGCCCAAGGGCGACCCCGAAGGCCGGATGCACGGCTTCCAGCTGTGGGCGAATCTCCCCGCGAATCTCAAGATGACGGCGCCTCGCTACCAGGACATCAAGGCGCCGGACATTCCCGAGATCACGGACGACGACGGCACGCGGGTGCGGATCATCACCGGGGAATTCTGGGGGAAGACCGGCCCGGTCCAGGGCGTGGCCGCGGATCCGCGCTACCTCGACGTCTGGGTGCCGCCGGGCAAACGCAAGACGCTCCCGGTGGCGACGACGAACCATGCGTTCGCCTATGTGTTCGACGGCGCGGGCTCGTTCCGTGACGCAGCGGCGCCGCGTGGCGTGCTCACCGAGCAGGTGGGTGAAGGACCCGGGTCTCCTCCCGTCACGCGGGACGAGACGGGCAACCGCTCGTTGGTGCTGTTCGACCGCGGCGACGAGGTCACGGTACGGGCGGGGGACGAAGGAATCCGGTTCCTGCTCGTATCGGGTAAACCGATCGAGGAGCCGGTGGCGTGGTATGGACCGATCGTGATGAATACCGAAGCGCAGCTGCGGCAAGCCTACGCGGAGCTGCGCGACGGAACGTTCATCAAGCAGCGCTGAAGCGGGCCAGGGCAACGGCCGCCTTGCGACGCACGGCGCTCTGCAACGCCGGAGTCCATCCCAGCAAGATGCCGGTCAGGCCCAGCGCCTGCCGGGTCCAGCGATAGAGATCGAAGTGGTCGCGATGTGTGGCGATGAGGCCGTCCCGAAACGTGAATGTCGCCTCGATCACGTTGTGGACGGGACGGCCCGTCGCCGAGTAGGAGTACCAGGCTTCCCAATGAGCGGCCCCGCTATCTCCACCCGCTGAGACATCGCGGTAGACAATGCGCAGGTCGGTGGCGCGCTGGCACAGCATGCGCCACATCGCCGCGACCTGCGTCCCCCGAAGCTCGGTGAACACCGGATCCGAGAACCGCGCATCGGGGGTGTAGCATCGGGCCATCGTCTCGTGGTCGCGGGCCGCGAACGCCTGATAGAGCCGAGAGACGACCTCCAAGCTCATATGGTCTCGTGCCCTCGTCGCCCGGTCATTCCGTTCGCAGGGCGATGTTCGGATCCACGCGTCCCGCCCGCATCCCGGGGACGAGACTGGCGCCGATTGTCAGCGCACGGTTGCCGGTGCCAGCGCTTCCACGTTGACATCGTCGTAGATCCGCGCCGCCGCGAGATGTCCCATCGCTCCGCGCTCGTAGATCGCAAGCCCCGCCTGCGGCTCGAGGCGCCGGGCACCGAATTGCACGGCGTTGAACTCGATCGCGGCGACGACACCGTCGTCGGTTACGCTGCAGTGCTCCAGCTGAATGCCCCCGCCCGCGAGGATCGCCGACAGGAATCCCCGCAGCGCCTCCGGGCCGCGGTGGACATAGATCCCGCCCGAGGGCTCGCGGAAATAGCCGTCCGGCTCGAAGGTGTTGAGCGCGGCCACCGCGTCCCCCGCCGCCAGCGCGCGCTGATACTCGGCGACGATGTCGCGCAACACGATGGTCGAATCGCGCGGGAGCAGTGGGTGGCGGATCTCGTGCTTGCCCTCGAGCGGCCAATGGCTGTGGTAGACGCGGATCGCGGTGACGCGATTCCCATCGGTCTTGTCGCCGACCACCGCGATCGGCAGGTCGACCGCGGTATCTGGGAGCCGCAAGTGCAGCAGCGCCTCGACGACGCTGTGCCTTGCGTCCACCGTGGTCCGTAGAATCTCGAGTCGAGCCGAACGGGCGGTCAACCAGGCGTGGCGCTCGGCGACGAATCGATCGAGCTCGGAGCGGCCCCGCACCCGCCCGCCGATCGGATCGTCGATCGCGGCGTCCCCCGAGAAGCCGGCGAGCAGCGCGGCGCTGTCGCCGCGCAGCAGCCGATCGAGGTACCCCGTCGTTGCGTCGGGCGTCATCCACTCCGCGGCGATCGTCGCGAGGCCGAACGCCAGGCGTACGCGCCACCACTGCGGGGCGTGATTGCCGCCCGGTACCTCGGTCGCTGTGACGTCATATCCCTTGGCGACGAGGGCGTTCGTGAATCGCCGGTGCGCCGCGAGGAAGTTCGGGCCCGCTCCACCGAGCGTGGCGTGATCTTCGAGCGCGCCGACATCCAGGACGAATCGCACGGCCTTGCGGGGTGCGGCGCCCACCTGCGCCGTCAGCCACTCGTACGGGGCCCCGTTCGAGGCTTCGGCCCCGCGCCAGAACGCTCCGCTCTGCGACCAGACGTTCCCGAAGAGGTCGGGGCGCTCGAACGCCACATACGCCGAGGCGAGCCCGCCGGCGCTCGAGCCGGTGATGATGACGCGGTGCGGATCGGTGGTGACGGGCCAGCGGGCACGCATCCAGGGGATGAGCTGCTGTCCCAGGAAGCGGACCATCCTGGCGGAGTTGCCGAGGTCCGCTATGCGAACGCTCGAGGCCGAGTCGTCGATCAGCACAGCGATGAACGCCGGGGCCTTGTGCGTGGCCAGCAGCGTATCGAGCATCTGCGGCAGCGGCATCGTGTCGCGATACTCGTCACCGTCGAACGCCACGACCAGCGGATAGGGTGCGGCGGGGTGCGCGGTGTAGCCGGGGGGCGTGTACACCCAGATCCGGCGGAGGCGGTGATAAGCGGAGTCGAACACGACAAACGGCGATAGGTGCCCGGTGGGTACAGGCGTCTGGGTGGGGCTCGGAGCCGCCGCGAGGAGGAGGGCTGCGCAAACGAGCCTCCTAACCCCGGGCTTGCGCCCGGGGTCAGCGACACCTGACCGTGAGACGTTCATCTCATAAGGCTGAGGTTTTACTAACCCCGGGCGCAAGCCCGGGGTTACCGGTGGGACGAGGGGCATGTCATCAACGCCCCCGCAGGATCTCTACGAGCCGATCTCGCTCAGCCGCCGCTCGAGGAACCGCCGCTCCGGCTCCTGGCGCGTGAGCGACAGCGCCCGTTGGTATGCGGCCCGCGCGTCCGCCGTCCGGCCGAGCCGGCGACACAGGTCCGCCCGCGCCGAATGGGCCAGGTGATAGTCGGCGAGGTCGCCACGGACCAGGATCGCGTCGATCAGCGCCAGCCCCGCCGCGGGGCCGTCGCGCAGCGCCACCGCGGCGGCGCGGTTCAGCTCGACCACCGGTGACGGATCGACGCGGAGCAGGACGTCGTACAGCCCGACGATCTGCGCCCAGTCGGTGTCGGCGGCGCGCGTCGCATCGGCGTGCACCGCGGAGATCGCCGCCTGCAGCGTGAAGGGACCGAAGCGGCGCGACGCGAGCGCCTGCTCGACCAGTGCCTGACCCTCGGCGATCTGCTCCCGGTTCCACAGCGAACGATCCTGCTCGTCGAGCAGCACCAGCTCTCCCGTGGCGGTGGCGCGGGCCGGCCGCCGCGCCTCATGCAGCAGCATCAAGGCGAGGAGCCCCGTGACTTCCGGATCGGGCAACAACTCGTGCAGCACGCGTCCCAGCCGGATCGCCTCACCCGAGAGGTCGGTGCGCACGAGCAACGCGCCGGACGACGCCCAGTAGCCTTCATTGAAGACGAGGTAGACGACGTGCAGCACGGTGTCGAGCCGAGAGGGAAGGTCGTCCGCCGACGGCACCTGGTAGGGGATCACGGCGTCTCGGATCTTCGCCTTGGCCCGCACGATGCGCTGGGCCACGGTGGGTGCGGCGGTGAGAAAGGCGCGCGCGATCTCCTCCGTCGTGAGGTCGCATACTTCGCGCAGCGTCAGGGCGATCTGAGCGTCGGGGGTGAGGGCGGGGTGGCAGCAGGTGAAGATCAGCCGCAGCCGGTCGTCGGGGATGTCTTCGTCCGCGGCGTCGTCCGAGACTCGCGCGTCGGCCTCGAAGCGGCGGGCGATCTCGGCCTGCGAGGCGTCGAAGCGCGCGCGGCGACGCATGGCGTCGATCGCCTTGAAGCGGCCCGTCGAGACGAGCCACGCCCGCGGGTTCTTCGGGACGCCGTCCGAGGGCCAGCGCTCCACCGCCGCGGCGAACGCATCGTGCAGCGCTTCTTCGGCCCGATCGAAATCGCCGAGCAAGCGGATCAGCGTAGCGAGGACGCGGCGCGACTCGGCGCGGTAGACGCTCTCTACCATGGTACGCGCCGCGGCCGCATCTTCGCTCATTGCTCCGCGAACGCCAGTCCAGCCCGGACCGAATCGAGGCCGTGGGGATCGGGGCTCCCCGTCGTCACGCACACGATCAGCCCGATTCCTTGCCCCGTGTGCGGGAGGCACCGGATCTGCAGGTAGGCGCCGGCCGAGGTGCGCGAGGCGAACAGGTACTCCGCGGCTCCGCCGGCCCAGGTGGTAGTGTCGAGCAGAACCTCGACGCCCTCCTGTCCGGTGGAGCTCTCGCGCACGCCCTTGGCAAACGAGCGAAACACCGCCTCGTCGGCGGCGGTGCCTTTGTAGATCTCGATGACGATGACCTGTCCGGTGCTCGCGGAGCGGAGTACCCACGCCGCGAGGTCGCTATTGCCTCGCAGCACCGAGTCCATTCTCTGCTGCATGGTGCTGTCGGGCTGGAAATCCGCTCCAGGATTGGGGAGCGAAAACCCGAACTGCCGGTGCCGGATCTGTGCGGCATCGAAGATGAGGCCGGCGCGCTCGCTGTCCGAGACGGCGGTTTGGGCGATGTGCCGCAGCCGCCTGGTCCCCACGTTGCCGAAAGTGGTGATCTGGCCGAGTGCGAGCACGGCCGTCGTCCAGAAGGCAATCTGCACCCTGGCGGCGCCGCTGCGTGCCCTTCCCATGGCGCGCGCGATTCCGAACACGATCAGCCAGAGCAGAACGGCGACCGCGGTCGCACCCACGAATGTGCCGACCAGAAAGGCCGAATCGCCGCGGCGATCGGGAGCGTTGAGGAAGCCGAGCCCTACCAGGAGGACGTAGGCGAGTACGGCTCCGATCGCGAAGAGGGGGTTGATGCGAGGCGGTGGGCCTGCCGGTTTGGGCGCGGTCATCGGACGGCGCTCCCCTTGTTCGGGTCAGAGCCGCCGCGCGCGGTCCCAGGATTCGGCACCCCGAGCGGCCGCTGCGCGTTATTGCTGGTCGAACACCATGATGGGACGCACCTCGATGCTGCCGATCCGCGCCGACGGGATCCTGGATGCGACCTGGATGGCGTCGTTCAGGTCCTTGGCGTTGATCAGGTAGAACCCGCCGAGCTGCTCCTTCGTTTCGGCGAAGGGGCCGTCGGTGGTGGACACCTTGCCGTTGCGGATGCGCACCGTCGTGGCCGTCCCCACCGGCTGCAGCGCTTCGCCCGCCACGTAATGCCCGCTCTTTCTGATGCCCTCGGTGAAGGCGAAGTACTCGCCCGTGAAGGCGTCCGACTCGCCCTTCGGCATGGTGCCGAGCTTCTTCTCCTCGTCGTAGATCAGGCAGAGATACTTCATGGCTTCCTCCCAAACGGGTGAACCGGCTGTGGACGACAGGTAGTCGTTCGGGGGAGGCCCAAATCGACAACCTCCGCAGCCGTCGGGGCGGCGGCAACACCAGCGGACGCTTCGGGTGACCGACATGAGACACGACGGCGTGTTCGAGATTGAAACGGTCCACATAACCTGTGGACCGGCTCTCGAGACGACAAGGCGCTCTTTTCCTAGATCACCACGATTCGTCGATCACCACGATTCGTCGGCGGTGGGGCCGTACATTGAGGGCAGCGGCACGTCGTTGAGACGGAGGTAAACGCTGAGCTGCCCGCGGTGATGCACCAGGTGGTTGATGTGCTGGCGCACGACGACGCCGCGCGGTGCCGTGAACAACACGCGGTCGCCGTGCTTCAGCGACCAGGGCACGACGAAATCCGAATCCTTGGTGGCCTTGAGGGCCTCGCGCGCCTCGCTCACGCAGCCATCGAACTTGTCGAGTAGCGTGTCGGTCGTGTCGAGACTGTACTTCGGGGACTGCGCGAGGTCGAGCTCGGTCGCCCGCAGCATCGTCGTCATCCAACCCGGCATCGTCGCGACGAGCTGAGCGAGGTGGCCCAGGGGGAACGATTTGGGGTGCGGCTTCCACGCGCCCTTATCGCTCGGCACGCGCTCGAGCAGCTTGCGCGTCGTGGCCATTTCCTGATCGAATTCCGGCAGCAGCGCTTGGGAGATGCTCATCGAGTTCCTCGTCGAGCGCGGGTCTTTTCAGTATACCCGCGATCTGGAATTCAGCCCGTTTTCGTCTTGAGCCAGTCGAGCGCGATCGCCGCCACCTCGCGCCATCCCTTATCGATCGTCAGCGAATGGCCGCGGTTCGGGATCTCCTTCAGCTCGGTGACCGCGGTGGAGCGGTGGTACAGCTTGAGCGTCCCGCGCGTGATCGCCGGCGGGGCGGTGTGATCGTGCTCGCCCGCGATCAACAGCAGCGGCCCGCGGTTGGCATTTCCCGTGTCCACCTTCGTCGCGGCATTGGGATTGAAATTGGCGAACGCCGCCTGAAACAGCGGGCGAGCGGGCGAGGGAATCGTCCAGCGGCGGAAGAGCTCCTCGGAATCTTCGTGTGACAGCATGTTGCCGAAGCCGTAGCGGAACTCGGCGGCGGTGAGCGACACGGCCTTCTTCATGTTGGCCGGATTCTTCAGTGCGACGGAGGCGACGCGCAGCGCCGAGAAGGGGAGGGCGAGCACTCCCTTGATCGGGGCGGGGTCGATGGCCACGGCAGCGCTCGCGAGGTTGCGACCCAGGATCACCTGGGCGAGCAATCCGCCGAACGAGTGCCCGATCACGACGGGCTTCGACGGCAGAGTCCCGATGATCTTTGCGTAATGATCGGCGATCTCGTTGACGCCGTACCCAGCGGCCTGCTCCGGATGTGCGCGGGCCGCTTCGATGGTGTCGGCGCTGCCGGACCATGGCGGGGCGATCGGGTCATAGCCGGCCTGTTTGAAGAAATCGATCCACGGCTTCCAGCTCGTGGCGTGGATCCAGAGGCCATGGATAAAGACAACGGGGGTGAGAGAAG
>Ga0310811_10007049_pt1 | contig 14370 bp, 11 predicted proteins | sample YCmetagenome_FD_207642 | JGI IMG/M metagenome (GOLD analysis project Ga0310811, IMG submission 207642) | Soil microbial communities from experimental microcosm in Duke University, North Carolina, United States - YC | ecosystem: Engineered > Artificial ecosystem > Soil microcosm > Unclassified ...
ATCGGCAGCGCCGAATTCTTGTTGCCGGCCGGCTCGATCGAGCCCGAGAGCCGGTGACCGCCCTCGACAATGTACTGAATGGGCGCCACGGGATCTCTCCGTCCTGCTGGGTTGGGGCGGGCTGCTTGGGAGGCGGAAACTATAGGGAATTGAGCGCGGTAGCAATTGTGCAGGCCGTGGTTCGAGGCCCTCTGCCAGCCAGGCAGTTTCAGAGCAGCCCGATGATATTTCCCACCACATAGAGGATCGCGAGCAGGATCAGTGCGCCGATCATGACGAAGGAGATTTCGATCGCGATGGCGCCGGTGCCGAGCGTGGCGGCGACGGCGGCAAGGAGGCGCTCCTCCCTGGAGATCAGCGCGAGGACCGAGAGCAGAATGGCAAGCAGGCCGAGCGAGATTGCGGTGACGGAAGCCGCTTCGCTCCAGCTTCTTCCAGCCGATTTTTCAACCTTCGGCGCCTGATACTCCACGCCCTTCACGCGCGCGATGACACGATCCTTGATGCGGTGCCCGGTGTCGACGATGACCTGATCGACTGGCGGCGGCGGATACATGATCGGCACGACCCAATGGGGCAGGACGGCTGCAATGAAGGCCAATAGCCCAACGAGGCTCCCGATCACGCCCAGGCGGCGCGAAGGGATCGCCGGTTTCAATGCAGGGGCACTCATGACATCGCGCTTCCCGGCCCGGAACTGGCCGATGGGTTCACGCTACTTCGTCGTGATTGCAGGTAGTGAGGTTCAGGAGGCTGGGTCTAACCGTCGTGCCCGGGCTTGTCCCGCGCATCCAAGTTCTTTGTTTCGCGGCGCAGGACGTGGATGGCCGGGACAAGCCCGGCCATGACGCCGTGGAGGCAGCGAGATCAGATATCGATCGTCGCGCTCAGCGAATGTTCCTGGATGAAGTCACGGCGCGGTTCGACCACGTCGCCCATCAACTTGGTGAAGATGTCGTCGGCCTCGTCGACTTCCTTGACCTTCACCTGGAGCAGCGAGCGCACGTCGGTGTCGAGCGTCGTCTCCCAGAGCTGTTCGGGGTTCATCTCGCCCAGACCTTTGTAGCGCTGCAGCGAGATGCCCTTGCGGCCGGCTTCGGTCACGGCCTCGAACAGGTCGGACGGACCGTGCACCACATGCTCGCTGTCCTTGCGGCGCAGCTTGCCCGAGCGCGCGTAGACGTCCTGGAGCTTCGGCGCATACTCGTCGAGCTTGCGGGCTTCGGCCGAGCCGAGCAGCGCATCGTCGATAATTGCCGCTTCCTTGACGCCGCGCACCGTGCGCTCGAACAGGAAGCCCTGGCCCTCGACGAACTGGCCGACCCAGCCGCGCTCGACTTCCTCGGCCTGGCTGTCCAGCCGGGTCGCGATGTACTGCGCGGCGGCCGTGGCGTTTTCGGGGTTGCCGTAGACCGACTTGTTGAGCACGCCGGTGATGGCGGCCTGCTCGATCACCCTGCGATTATAGCGGCTGTGCAGGTTGCGCAGGATGCTGCGGACCACGCGCGCGTCATCCACCAGAGAGCGCAGATCGCGCCCGGTGCGGTCGCCGCCATTGCCGGGAATGTAGACGCAATCGTCGAGGCCGGCGTCAATCAGATAATCTTCCAGCGCCCGCTCGTCCTTCAGATACTGCTCGGACTTGCCTCTGGAGACCTTATAGAGCGGCGGCTGCGCGATGTAGAGATAACCGCCGTCGATGATGTCGCGCATCTGCCGGTAGAAGAAGGTCAGCAGCAGCGTGCGGATATGGGCGCCGTCGACGTCGGCGTCCGTCATCACGATGATCTTGTGGTAGCGCAGCTTCTCGACCGAGAATTCGTCGCCGATGCTCGTTCCGAGTGCGGTGATCAGCGTGCCGATCTGCTCGCTGCCCAGCATCTTGTCGGGACGGACGCGCTCGACGTTGAGGATCTTGCCGCGCAGCGGCAGCACCGCCTGGAATTCGCGGTTGCGGCCCTGCTTGGCGCTGCCGCCTGCCGAGTCGCCCTCGACGATGAAGAGTTCCGATTTGGCCGGATCCTTCTCCTGGCAGTCGGCGAGCTTGCCGGGCAGCGAGGAGACCGAGAGCGGGCTCTTGCGCGTCAGCTCGCGCGCCTTTCGCGCGGCTTCGCGGGCAGCCGCGGCCTGGATCACTTTGCCGACGATCATCTTGGCCTCGGACGGATGCTCCTCGAACCAGGCCTGGAGCGCCTCGTTGAGGACGTTCTCGACCACGGGGCGCACTTCCGAGGACACCAGCTTGTCCTTGGTCTGCGACGAAAACTTCGGATCGGGCACCTTCACCGACAGCACCGCCGTCAAGCCTTCGCGGCAATCGTCGCCGGTCAGCGCGATCTTTTCCTTCTTCGCGTTGGCCTCGGCATAGCCGTTGACCTGGCGCGTCAGCGCTCCGCGGAAGCCGGCCAGATGAGTGCCGCCGTCCCGCTGCGGGATGTTGTTGGTGAAGCACAGCACGTTCTCGTGGTAGCTGTCGTTCCACCACAAGGCGGCCTCGACACCGATGCCGTTGTTCTCGGCACGCACCATGATCGGCGCCGGCACGATCGCCTTCTTGTTGCGGTCGAGATATTTGACGAATTCCTCGACGCCACCGGAATAGTGCATCTCCTCGCGCTTCTCGACCGCGTGACGCATGTCGGAGAGCGCGATGTTGACGCCGGAATTGAGGAACGCGAGCTCGCGCAGCCGATGCTCGAGGGTCGCGAAATCATATTCGATGTTCTTGAAGGTCTCGGGCGAGGCGTGGAACGTCACCTCGGTGCCGCGCCGGCCCGGCGCATCGCCGACGACCTCGAGCGGTGCGACCGCATCGCCATGGGCGAACTCGATGTAATGTTCCTTGTCATCGCGCCAGATGCGCAAGCCGAGCTTGCTCGACAGCGCGTTGACGACGGAGACGCCGACGCCATGCAGGCCGCCGGAAACCTTGTACGAGTTCTGGTCGAACTTTCCGCCGGCGTGCAGCTGGGTCATGATGACCTCGGCCGCCGAGATGCCTTCGCCTTTGTGGATGTCGACGGGAATGCCGCGGCCGTCGTCGCGCACGGTGACGGAATTGTCGGCATTGAGCACGACATCGACGCGCGTGGCATGGCCCGCCAGCGCTTCGTCGATCGCGTTGTCGACGACCTCGTACACCATGTGGTGCAGGCCCGAGCCGTCATCGGTGTCGCCGATATACATGCCGGGGCGCTTGCGGACGGCATCGAGCCCCTTGAGCACGCGGATCGATTCCGCGCCGTATTCGCTCGCGGTGGAGGGCTCGTTTTCGGCAGCGGGCTGCCGAGCAGGTTCTGTCATGAGAGGCCTTCGAAATGTCGCCCGAATCAGCCGCGCAAAAGGCGCTGATTTGGAAGCTATTTGTGCCATGAAAGAGAGCCTGCGCCTAGCGCAAAGTATCTCCCGGCAACCCTTTGAGTAGATGGGGTTTTTGAGCCTGATTTCAAGGTGTTCGAAGGCCGATTCCAAGGCTCGCAGAAAGCCCGATTCGAGGCCCTGTTTTGGGGCGTCAAAGGCGTGGATTTTGAGGGGGCGCGGCGGCCTGTTCCGAGGCCCCTTGAGCGGCATCTGCCGACGCCAGCGGAGATGACGCCCAAGGCGACCATTGGGCTCGCACGAGAGCAAGACTGCACGCTGACAGCCACCATCGTGCACCCGTCGTTCCAGGCCCTGCGGTCGTCATGCCAGCTCTCCGCATCAAGGGTCTGGCGATCCGATCAATACATCTGCAGCGGCAGCACCTCGCCGGTCGGCCCCACCATCAGGCCCCAGGCATCGCCTGCGGCGATCGTGATCGTGTCGGTGCGAGCCTGCCGGCCAGCGATCTTCAGCGCGTATTGATACTTGCCGGGCGGCAGATCGAGCATCGGCCCTTTCGGCGATTGAGGGCCACCGGCGCCGGCCGCAACCTTGATGGTCTGCTTGTTGATGGTGAGCACGGCTTCCTGGTTACCCATGTTACCGAGCAGCAGCTTGGCCTGGCCTGGCTTGGGCATGATGTCCGCCTTGGTCGCGGCATCCGGGTTCTTCTGCACCAGATTGACTGATGTCTCGCCATTGGCGCGGCCCAGCTTCAACATCGCCGGCCCCTGCGCAGACGCGAAGGCGAGTTGCACGCGATCGGCGGTCGTCACCGCGCCGTCCGGCTTCTCCTGCCAGCCGAGTTTTGTCAACTCGCTGCGATAGAACGCGAGCACATCGCCGAGCTCGGCCGGCACGCTGGCATCGAGCTCGCGGCGGAACGGCGCCTCGACGCCAGGCAGTTTTGTCGTGCCGAGCGAGGTCGACGTGCGCTGCTTCGGCACGGGCAGCGCGGACTCCGGGTCAGCTTCCAGCGGAATGGACGCTTTGGCCTGCGCGCCGGCTGTATCGCCGCTCGCCGGCTTGGCCTTGGAGGCAGGAGTGACCGCTGCCATCTTGAGGCCCGAGCCGTCGGCGCTGACATTCACCTTCGGGCCCATCTGCATCACGGTGAACGAGATCGACTTGCCGCCCTTGGCGAACTCCAGCACGGCCATGTTCGGCTGGTTGATGACCGACGGCTGCTCCTTCCAGCCTGCCTGCTTCATCGATGCTCGGTAGAACGTGGCGAGCGCCTTGACGCTCGATGTGGACGAGAATTCGAGCCGGCCGTCGTCGCCTTCGAATTTCACGCCCTCGGCAGTCTCCGGCAGCGGCACCGGCGTGTTGCTGCCGGTCAGTGTATTCAACGGCGCGTCGGACAGATTGGCCGCCTGCGCCTTGCGGCGGACTTCATCCGCGGCGATCATCTGCTTTGCCGCCGTCTCGGCGTCCTTGAAGAATTTCTCGTCGGCTTCCTTCTTGGCCTTGATCCGCGCCGCGATCGCCGCTTCCGTCAGCTGCGTGGCGAGGCTGACCATGGTGAAGTCATATCTGCGGCCGAGGCGCAGCACGCCGGTCTCCTCCGCCGTGGACACCTTGATCGCCACGTCGTCACCAGGCGCGAGCGGCGCATTGCCGTCCTCCCGCCAGCCGCGCGCGGCGAGCTCGCGGTGATAGAAGGCGAGTACGGCCGGCAGATCGGCCATCACGGCCGCGGACATTTCGCGCCTGGCGGTGGTGGCGTTGCCCTTGCCCATGGACGTCTTGGTCGAACCCGGCCGCGGAAATCCCGCGGAATCGCCGTCAAGCTTGAGGTCGGCAGGTAGAGCGAATGGCGCGACCTTGATCTCGACATTGGTCTTGCCGTCGTTGCGGCGCGTCAGCGTCAGCATGACGGGCTTCTGCTGATAGAATCCTGTCTCCCTGCTGTCGGGATGCGCGTAGAACATGCGCAAGCCGTTGGGAACGGTCTCATCGAGGCTGGTCGTCCAGCGCGCGGCAGTTTCCGGCGTAAGCTTTTGCCAGCCGATCGCAGCCATCTGGCTGGCGTAGAAATCCGACGTCGCATCGAGCGCGCCGGGCGCGATGCAGCCGAGATAGGGTCTGGTGCCATCGAAGATGATGTCGCTCGCGCCGTTAGGGAACGGCACGTTCCCGTAGATGCGGTCGGTCGTGTAATAGACCACGGACTGGTCGGGCCGGCCGAGCGCCTGTGTGAAGTGAACGGACAGGCCCAGCCGTCCCTTCTTGAAGTTCAGATTGTCGCTCTTCTCCTCCAGCGGCCGCACATAGGGCACCCAGCCATTGGCGCTCAGCAGCTTTTTCACCGCGGGCGATGTCACGGCTTCCGGCGTCGGCATGCGATATTCGACGCGGTCGCTCTTTCCGAGCGAGGTATCCTCCACCGCGCCTTCGAGCTGCGGCAGGCCGTGGACATCGACGATGCCATCGTCGGCGCGCGCGGGCAGCGTAGTGCTCGCCATCAGCAGAAGGCCGCATGCAAGCAGCCGCCAGCGTGCCGGGACCTGCGTCCCGCGCGTGATCATCGACATCGGCAAGACTCCTGGATTTCGCGCGGGTCCTGGTCCCTCGCGCCATTGCCGGCTGCGACATGGTCGGCGCGGCCTCAGACGACTAGTCGCCGATGGAGGCGGGCAGGTTCAATAGCGGTATCCTGCGGCGCCACGGGGGCGATCGGGAGCGACGGCGATCAATAGAGCTGGAGCGGCGACCACAGGTCGCCTTCGGGACCGACCGTGACGTCCCAGGCGTCGCCGGCGACGAGCTCGATCGTCATGTCGCGGTCCGATCGGCCGTCGACCTTCAACGCGTATGAATATTTGCCCGGCGGCATGTTGAACAGCGGCGCTTCGGGGCGTTCCTTGCCGGCGCGCGGCGGAAGCGTGACGGTGTGATTGTCGAGCGTGAGCACGGCCTCCTTGTCGCCGAGATTGGTGAACATCAGAGCTGCGCGGCCCGGCTTCGGCATCACATGCGCCATGGTCGCGGCTTCCTTGTTTCGCTGCACCAGATCGACCGAGGTGCTGCTGCCCTTGCGATCGAGCTCCAGCGCGGCCGGCCCCAGCGGAGTGACGTAGGCGAGCCGAACGTGATCGCTGGCGATGTCAGCGCCATCGTGCTGTTCCTGCCAGCCGAGCTTGCCGAGTTCGGTGCGGTAGAAAGCGAGCACGTCGCCGAGTTTTGCAGGGATGCGAGCCGAGAGCCTGGTCCGCAGCGGCGCCTCGATGCCGAGCATCTTTGTGGTGCCGATCTCGCGATAGCTGGTCCGGGTCGGCGCCGGCAGGGCGGCATCAGGATCCGGCGTGAGCGCCGACGAAAACAGAGGCGGCAGATGCGGCATCCATCCGGTCGCGCCTGCCGCAGCGATGCCGCTTGCGAGCAGAGCGAGGCCGCACGCGAACAGCCGCCATCGTGCCGGGACTCTCGTCCCGGGCCTTACCGTCATCATGGTCTCTCTCCAGGGATATCGCGCGTGTCGATGGCGCGATTGCAACGGCCGCGACACCGCCGGCGCGGCCTCACAATCCTAGTCGCGGCCCGAATAGACCGGGTTCAACGCATCAGGTTATCGCCGCGCGGAAACGCGTCCGCTCTCGACGTCAAACACTTCGCCGCCGGCGCCGATCTCGGCAAACGCGGCCGGGTCCGCGCCGGTCAGCCACACCTGCGCGCCGAGCTTGCGCAGCTCGTCGAACAGCGCGGCGCGCCTGCTGGGATCGAGATGGGCGACGACCTCGTCGAGCAGCAGCAGCGGCACGATGCCGGTCATCTCGGCGACCAGCGTCGCATGCGCCAGCACGAGGCCGATCAGCAGCGCCTTCTGCTCGCCGGTGGAGGCATCGCGCGCGGGCATGGCTTTCGGCGCATAGATCACCTGGAGATCGGTGAGATGCGGGCCGTCGGTGGTGCGGCCGGCGATCGCGTCGCGCGGGCGGTTGTCGCGCAGGATCTGGCGGTAGCGGTCCTCGACCGACGTCGCGGTCTCGTTGAGCAGCGCGTTCTCCATCCAGCCGTCGAGCGCGATCTGCGCCGACGGGAATGCGGAGGCTTGCGCGCGCGCGTTGAGCATGCCGGTCAGGCGCGCTGCGGTCTGGCCGCGCGTCGCGGCGATCGCGACCGCGAGCTCGGCGGTCTCGCGCTCGATCGCGTCACACCAATGGTCGTCGTAATTGCGCGTCTCGAGCAGGCGGTTGCGCGACCGCAGCGACCGCTCCAGCGCGTTGATGCGGCTGGAATGTTCACTGTCGATCGCGAGCACCAGACGGTCGAAGAAGCGCCGCCGTTCCGAGCCCGCGCCCATGAACAGCTGATCCATCGCGGGCGTCAGCCACACCATGCGGATATGGTCGCCGAAGGCGGCCGCCGAATTCACCGGCTCGCGGTCGATGCGGCAGCGGCGGCTCACCGCAGCATCTGCGCGCGGTGCGTCGATGCCCGTGCCGAGCGTCCCAAGCCCCAGCGCGCCCTCGACCTGCGCGGAGACGGCCCAGGACCCGTCGCCCTGGTTGTCGGCGACGTCCTCCAGCGTAGCGCGCCGCAAGCCGCGTCCCGGCGACAGGAACGAGATGGCCTCGATGCAATTGGTCTTGCCCGCCCCGTTCGGCCCGACCAGCGCCACCATGTCAGCCGCCGTCTCGAGCCCCGCCGCCCGATAGTTGCGAAAATGCGTCAGCGTGAGGCGATGAATGCGGGAAGGGGTCATGTTAGCTCGTCATTGCCGTCACCCACGTTCTCAGGCTCTCAAGACGTGGATGGCCGGGACAAGCCCGGCCATGACGCATGTAGTCAATGTGTGGCGTGAAAGTAGGTCTCACACCCGCATCGGCATCAGCACGTAGAGGGCGCTCTTGTCGTCCTTGTCCTGCACCAGGGTTGGTGAGCCGGGGTCGGCGAGCCTCAATGTGGCGACGTCGCCTTCGATCTGGGCGGCGATGTCAAGCAGGTAGCGGGAGTTGAAGCCGATATCGAGCGCGTCGGAGGCGTACTCGACCTCGATCTCTTCGGTGGCGCTGCCGGAATCCGGATTGGTCACCGACAGCACCAGCTTGCCCGGCGACAGCGACAGCTTGACCGCGCGGCCGCGCTCGCTGGAGATGGTGGAGACGCGGTCGACCGCGTTCTCAAAATCCTTCTTGTCGACCACGAGCTCCTTGTCGTTGCCCTGCGGAATGACGCGACCGTAATCGGGGAAGGTGCCGTCGATCAGCTTCGAGGTCAGCACCACGTTGCCGATGGTGAAACGGATCTTGGCCTGCGACAGCTCGATCGTCATTTCGGCTTCGGTATCCTCGATCAGGCGCTGCACCTCGCCGACCGTCTTGCGCGGCACGATCACGCCGGGCATGCCCTCGGCGCCCTTGGGCTGCACCAGGTCGAGCTGGGCGAGGCGGTGGCCGTCGGTGGCGACGCCGCGCAGGGTCGCGGCCTTCGCGGTGCCGGCGGCATGCAGATAGATGCCGTTGAGATAATAGCGCGTCTCTTCCGTCGAGATCGCGAACTGGGTGCGGTCGATCAGCCGCTTGACGTCCTTGGCGGCGAGATTGAACGAATGCGAGAGATCACCGGCGGCGAGATCCGGGAAATCATTCTCCGGCAGGGTCTGCAGCGTGAAGCGCGACCGGCCGGCGCGGATCGCGAGGACGGCGCGGTCGCCGTCGGCCTCCAGCACGATCTGCGAGCCGTCAGGCAGCTTGCGCACGATGTCGTAGAACATGTGCGCCGGCACGGTGGTCGAGCCGGCGGTGGCGGTTTCCGCCGGCAGCGTTTCCGTCACCTCGAGATCGAGGTCGGTCGCCTTCAACGACAATTTCGCGTTCTCGGCGCGCACCAGCACGTTGCCCAGGATCGGAATCGTGTTGCGGCGCTCGACCACGCGGTGGACATGGCCCAGCGATTTCAGGAGTTGCGCGCGTTCGACCGTAACCTTCATTGCACTACTCGCCCGATCCCCAAAGATGGAAAAAGCCGGGCGGAGGAGCGCGCGCCACGGCACCGAAGACCCCCAAAAGCTGGATCATCGCGGAGAGGATCGAAAAGCCGTCGGGGCCGCGTAAAGTGGCGCGGAAAGCCATCGGTTTCAAGGGATTGGGGCAGGTTCCCCACGATTTACAGGCAGAAATAAAGGCCACCGTCCGGGCAGGCGAAGGTTGCCGCCCGGCTAAGCGAAAACCGCCGCCCGGGCATGGCCGGGGCGGCGGGAGAATGGCAGGAGAGCCCGAGGCGTTTATTCCTGGAGCTGGCGCTTGAGCGACTCGACCTCTTCGGACAGCGCGTTGTCCTTGGAGACCAGGGCCTCGATCTTGCGCACGGCGTGCAGCACCGTGGTGTGGTCGCGGCCACCGAAGCGGCGGCCGATCTCGGGGAGCGAGCGCAGGGTCAGCGTCTTGGCGAGGTACATCGCCACCTGGCGCGGACGCACCACGTTGGCGGTCCGGCGCGAGGAGAGCAGGTCGGAGCGGCTGACATTATACTGCCGTGCCACCACGCGCTGGATGTCCTCGATCTTGATCCGCTTCGGCTCCTGCGGCCGGACCAGATCGCGCACCTCGTGCTCGGCCATTTCCAGCGTTACCGGCCGGTTGTTCAGCTTGGAGTGAGCAAGAAGACGGTTGATCGCGCCTTCGAGGTCGCGGCCGTTATGGGTGATGGTCCGCGCCAGATAATGCAGCACCTCCTCAGGCACCTCGAAGGTCGCATGATGGGCGCGGGCCGCTGCGACGCGCGACTTGAGAATGCCGTGGCGCAGCTCCTCGCCGAGCGAGGCCATCTCGACCACGAGGCCGCCGGCCAGTCGCGAGCGCACGCGGTCGTCGAGGCTTTCGAGATCGGACGGCGGACGGTCGGCCGCGATCACGACCTGGCGACCGGCATCGATCAGCGCATTCAGCGTGTGGCAGAACTCGGCCTGCGTCGACTTGCCCTGCAGGAACTGGAGATCGTCGATCACGAGCACGTCGATGCCGCGCAGCGCTTCCTTGAAGGCCAGGGCCGTCTGCGTCTTCAGCGCCGCGACGAAGCCATACATGAATTTTTCAGCGGTGAGATAGAGCACCTTGCGCTCGTTGCCGGAATTGCCGGCCCAGGTCACGGCCTGCAGCAGATGCGTCTTGCCGAGGCCCACACCCGCATGGATGTAGAGCGGGTTGAACATCACGGGGTCGCCGCGACGTCCTTCGGCGACCTGGCGCGCGGCGGCATGTGCCAGCGTGTTGGAGCGGCCGATGACGAAGCTCGCAAAGGTCAGGCGCGGATCGAGCGGCGAGCCGCCGAGCGCATCATGATTGGCGGAAACAGGCGCGGTCGCGGTCGAGCGCAGCTCCGGCGCGGGCACGCGGCGTGCTTCGACCGGCGCGGGCGCTTCCTTCGGCTGCACCACGGGGCGCACGGCGGTGCGAACGGTGAGATCGATGCGATGCACTTCCGGCATCTCGGCCTGCCAGCACGACAGCACGCGCTCGGCATAATGGGCCTGGATCCAGCTCTTCAGGAAGCGGGTCGGCACCGACAGACGCACGCTCTCTTCCTGCACGCCTTCGAGATCCATGCGCGCAAACCAGCTCGTATAGACGTCTTCACCAACGTTCGAGCGCAGCCGGCTCTTCACGCGTGACCAGCGATCCTGTTCCGATGTCGTCATCATTTGAAAACTTTTCTTGAGAGATAAGGTTGCGTGGTGGGCGCCACCCAGAGTTCCCCCGGGACCTCTGCCATGGCGCGACCTCAAGCGAGTCCATCTTCGGGCATAGCTCGACCGTCCGGCGGGAACGCCGCGGGTCAGATCAGCGATGTCGGTGATGGAGGGGTCGCGAGGTCAGCGCGTACTGTACGCGCCCTCACGCGGAGGGTGATCGCAGGACGGATTGGAAACGGCATCGTTGGACGATGATATGTGTGTCAATACCGCGTTGAATCCGTAGGACATGATACCTCCCCGTCCTGCCGTGATCGCTCACGGCAAGGTCCTGCGTAAAAGAACTCCCGCGCTATACTCAAGTCGCGGATGTCCTGCCCGTCTGCTCGTGTCGTCCGCTCGGCTTCGCCAGCGCGCGTGTCGGGGCAGTCTCAAGATGTCTCTCACGCGCCTAACGCGAGCGGGATCGCCAGGATCTCGCTTGGAGGACGTCAAGACAAAGAGCTACCGTTCCCATATTGCTATGGGTTTTTGATCCGACAATCGCTTGTTGAAGCGTCGCCTACGTGCACACCGCCGCCGATTTGCACGCTCGCCCCGTTTCCTAAACCGCGCTGGTCTCAAGATCGTGGGCGCCGCGAACGACTTAAGGAATACACTATGCGGAAAGACTCGCAACGAAATTGATTCACACTTGAGGCATCAAAAAACTTGACCAGCGTTAACGCCGCGCGCGAGTTGTTCACAGCCTTGAGAGCAAGTTTTTGGATTCGTGCACAGATTCGAAAATCGCGCGCGTCGTGTGACAAAGACTCCCCCATTGCCAAAAAATTTTTACAAAATCGTCACGCACGCGACGCGCGAACGAATTTTCCAAATGCTTGTCGCCGCTATGTCGATAAGTGATTAGCGAGACACCGCTTTTTGAGTCTCGTTTCACAGGGTAACCCCGCACTGGAGCGTCGTCCGGGGAAACTACGGTGTGCAGAACTCTTGCGCAGTCGAATTCAACTTAAGCCTATGCCACAGGGATTTTTCGCAGCGCGGCGAAAAGTTTCCGCTGTTGCAAAAACACCGGCAGGTAAAATTACGGACGCAGCATAGCGGGACGACGAGACTCGTCCAACGAAAGACTGATTGCCCGAAGACCGCAGGCGGAATTGTGACAAGGCAACAAAAAGCCCGGCGTGAAAGCCGGGCTGATTGACCAATGCGATGCTCGCTTCAACCGATCGAATGAAGAGATCGGTCTCGCGCCAAGAAGCTGCTTCGCGGACTTACTTCGCGGACTTGCTTGGCAAGCTTACTTAGCGAGCTTACTTGGCGAGCTTGGCGATCTGCGCGGTGAGGCGCGAGACTTTGCGGCTGGCGTTGTTCTTGTGAACGATGTTGCGCTGGGCGGCCTGCATCAGCGCGGGCTCTGCGTTCGCCATCGCCTTCAGCGCGGCGGCGCGGTCGCCGGTCGCGATGGCTTCCTCGACGATGCGGACGGCACCGCGCATCTGGGTGCGGCGCGACTTGTTGACGGCGGTGCGACGGGCGATCTTGCGCGTCGCTTTCTTGGCGGAAGTGGTATTGGCCATGGTCTCAATATCCTTATGCGGTACCGGTCGCGTCTTGGTCGGGTAGCGCCGGCTGCTTGACCGCGGAATCGACGCTCGGATTTAGGGTGTTCGGTTGCTGGGCCGTTCCCGGAACATGAGCGAAAAGCCTTGCGGCTATCTCTGAGGCCCCAAAAGAGCCTGCAACTGCTCAAAGAACAGCGGCGGCAGGATTGCGCCCACCGCCAGTTGGCGCCCTTATAGAGGGGGTCTTTGGCACCGTCAACGCTTTAGGGACTGGAAAAGCAGGCCCGGAGGGCGCGCCGCGGGGGCCGTAACGCCCTGATGAGGTTGAATTTCTGCCGTCTCCCGGCTATTGGCAGACGGCGTTCTTCGGGTCGTCCGATCGGGTGACCATATAGGGTGGGGCATGATCCGCGGCTTTTTCCGACTGATTGGCTTGCTGCTGCTGGCCGGCGGGTTTTTCTTCATGGTCTATGACGGCGCCCGCTGGGTGGCCGACCAGACCCTGCACTTCACCCGGTTCGGCCAGTTCTGGAACGACATCAACCAGGCCAGCCAGTCCGCCTTCCGGACCTGGGTCGAGGCCAAGGCGCCCTGGCTCTGGACTTCGGTGATCCGCCTGGTGCTGGACCAGCCGGTTTTCGCCGTCCTCGGCCTCCTCGGCATTCTGCTGATGATCCTGTTCCGCCCGCGCAAGCCGCTGATCGGCTATTCCCGGGATTGATCTTTCAATTCCCGGATTTGAGCTAAAGGATGCGGGGCGCCGTAACAACGCTGCCCGTCGCTGCGTAAACACCTATATTCCCACTCGATCGCGAGCACGCCGCCTGAGCTTCCGGTTCAGGCGACGAACAGCTCGTTTTCCCGGAGATCCGATCATGCTGTTCATGCGCAAGTCCACCGCATTGCCTGATGCAGCCGACGCGCTGCCCGGCCGTGCGCAAGCCATTCCCACCGCGAGCATCCATTTCGTCAACGGAGCGAAGTTGCAGCCGCCTTATCCCGCAGGCCTCGATCAGGCCGTATTCGGGCTCGGCTGTTTCTGGGGCGCCGAGCGAAAGTTCTGGGAGCTCGGCGACGGAATCCATGCGACCGCCGTCGGTTATGCGGGCGGCCACACGCCGAACCCGACCTATGAAGAGACCTGCTCCGGACGTACCGGCCACACCGAAGTGGTGCTGGTCGTTTTCGATCCCAGGAAGATCTCCTATGAGAAACTGCTGAAGACGTTCTGGGAGAGCCACAACCCGACGCAGGGCATGCGTCAGGGCAACGATGTCGGCACGCAATATCGGAGTGCGATCTATACGTATTCCGATGCGCAGAAGCAGGCCGCCGACGCTTCGAAGGTACTCTATCAGAAGGCACTCGCCGCAAGAGGCGTGGGAGCCATCACCACCGAGATCGCACCCGCCGGTGCGTTTTATTTCGCCGAGGACTATCACCAGCAATATCTGGCGAAGAATCCCGCCGGCTATTGCGGCCTTGGCGGCACCGGCGTGTCGTGCCCGATCGGTGTTGGCGTGAGCGCGTAGACTAGTCACGTTCTCTCGTCATGCCCGGGACAAGCCCGGGCATGACGGTGTGGGAACGTCTGCGGAAATCTGCCGCTTCCAAGGATGCTGCGCCCGTCGCGCAGGCTCCCCTCAACCCTTTGTTAACCATAACCGGTGCATCACTGGGGCTGTCTCGGTTGTAGGGATGGTCCGGTGCGGGTTCTGCGCGCGTTTCGATGGTCGATCATGGCAGCGTCCGCCGCGCTGACCCTGGGCGGCTGCATGCAGACCGTCGGTCCCGTCGCGATGGTGC
>Ga0310811_10007051_pt1 | contig 14369 bp, 14 predicted proteins | sample YCmetagenome_FD_207642 | JGI IMG/M metagenome (GOLD analysis project Ga0310811, IMG submission 207642) | Soil microbial communities from experimental microcosm in Duke University, North Carolina, United States - YC | ecosystem: Engineered > Artificial ecosystem > Soil microcosm > Unclassified ...
TCGGCAAGGCGCGCGGTGAAGCAGCGTTGCTGCAGGCCGCATCGCTCTACGAAAGCCTGATAGGACTGCACAAGCTCCTGCCCATCGACCCCAAGCCTGGAACCGTGCCACCTTCCTCCTGAGTGTCGGGAGGAAACGAATGAAAGCGTCGCTGTTCTATCTGCCCAGCATCGGCAGCCGCGCCGAGATCGAGGCCGGCATGGCGGGCATGCGGCCGGACTTCTACCAGCGCATGCTGAAGGAATTGTCCGAACAGATCCGTCTCGGCGACGAGCTTGGCTACGATTCGGTGAGCTTCACCGAGCACCACTTTCACATCGAGGGCTTCGAGCTCTCCAATAATCCGGTGCTGCTCGATCTCTACTTTGCGATGCAGACAAAACGCATCCGGGTCGGGCAGCTCGGCATCGTCCTGCCGGCGTCCAATCCGATCCGAGTTGCGGAAGACATCGCCATGCTCGATCACATGACGGGCGGTCGCGCCTGCGCGGGCTTCGCGCGCGGCTATCAGCGGCGCTGGGTCGATGTCATGGCGCAGCAGACCCACGGCATCCATGGCGCCTTGCCCAACCAGCACGACGAAATCGACAACGCCAATCGTCTGGCCTTCGAGGAGAATTTCCGCATCGTCAAGAAATGCTGGACCGAGGAGATGCTCACCTTTGACGGCAAGTTCTGGAAGGTGCCAGCCGGCCCCACGCCCTGGACTCTCGACACCACGGAGAAGTGGGGCAAGGGCGTGGAAGGCGGCATCCTGAAGGCCGTCGGCGTCGTACCCAAGCCGCTGCAGAAGCCGCATCCGCCGCTGTTCCAGCCGTTCGCGAGCTCGGAGAACACCGTGCGGTTCTGCGCCCGGGAGGGCATCACGCCCATCTTGCCGCCTATGCATCCGGTCTACGAGGACAAGCTCTACAACGTCTATGCCGAGGTCTCGGGCAAGCCCAAGGGACGGGGCGTGGGCGTGCTGCGCGACGTCATCATCGCCGACAGCGACGCCGAGGCGATGGCGCTGTGGCGCGATTCAGGCCAGTTCTCCGGCCGCGCCTGGTTCGAGCCGTTCGGCTTTCGCAAGGGCATGCAGGATCCCAAGACCGGCGCGTTTCCGACGGCCGAGCAGGTCGTCGAGCAGGGCTATGCCTTCGTCGGAACTGTCGATACCGTGCTGCGCGCGATGGAGACCCAGCAGGCGCGCCAGCCCGTCGATTGGGTGTTCTGCTACACCTACAACAGCCTGGTGCCGCATCCCAAGCTGATGAAGTCGATCGAGGCCTTCTGGACCAAGGTGATGCCTCGTTTTCACTGATGCTGCGTAGACAGTCCCGCTGGACCGCGATGCGTTAGCAGTCCAGACTTTCGACAATGCAAATGAGGGGACCGTCCATGACCAGCCGGTATTGCTTGCTTGTCACTGCCATGCTCGCCGTATGCGCGGCGCCAGCACTCGTCCCAGCCGCTTTGGCGCAAAACACCATCAAGCCCGCCATCGTCTACAGCACGGGTGGCAAGTTCGACAAGTCTTTCAACGAAGGCGTGAGCACCGGCGCGGAGAAGTTCAAGGCCGAGACCCAGATTGCCGCGGCCGAGTTCGAGATCAACAACGAGACGCAGTTCGAGCAGGCCCAGCGCCGCTTCGCGCAGCGCGGCTATGATCCCATTATTGCGGTGAGCTTCTCGCAGGGCGTCGCCTTGTCGAAGGTCGCGAAGGAGTTCCCCAAGACGCATTTCACGCTGATCGACAGCGTCGTCGATCTGCCCAACGTCCAGTCCGTCACCTTCAAGGAACACGAGGGTTCGTTCCTGGTGGGCGTTGCGGCGGCCCTGGCCTCGAAGACCGGCAAGGTCGGATTCGTAGGTGGAATGGACATTCCGCTTATCCGCCGCTTCCAGTGCGGCTATGAGCAGGGCATCAAGTATGCCAATCGCAAGGCCGAGCTGATCGCGAACATGACCGGCACGACGCCGGCGGCGTGGAACGATCCCGGCCGTGGCGCGGAGCTGGCCAAGGGCCAGTTCGATCGCGGCGTCGATGTGGTCTATGCGGCCGCCGGCAGCACCGGCATCGGCGTGCTGCAGGCCGCAAAGGATCGCGGCAAGTATGGGATCGGTGTCGATTCCAACCAGGACCATCTGCATCCCGGCACCATGCTGACCTCGATGATCAAGCGCGTCGATCTTGCCACCTATCGAAGCTTCAAGGCGATGCAGGCGGGCACCTGGCAGGGCGGCGCCACCGCACTGGGATTGAAGGAAGGCGGCGTCGACTGGACCGTGGACCAGTACAACGAGAAGCTGATCACGCCTGAGATGAAGACCAAGGTCGAGCAGGCCAAGGCCGACATCATCTCCGGCAAGATCACGGTCCATGACTACATGAGCGACAATTCCTGCAAGTGATCATTCGCCGGCCATGACGGCGCCTCCTGCCATCGAGCTTTCGTCGATCGAGAAGTCGTTCGGCACTGTCCGCGCCGTGCGCGGCGTCTCGCTACGGATCGAGGCCGGAACGATCGCCGGTATCATCGGCGAGAACGGGGCCGGCAAGTCGACCCTGATGAGCATCCTGTTCGGCCTCTACCATGCCGATAATGGCGAAATCCGCATCGGCGGGGTGCCGGTGCGCATGGAAAGCCCGCACGATGCCATCGCGCACGGCATCGGCATGGTCCATCAGCATTTCATGCTGATAGACAGTTTCACTGTGCTGGAGAACCTGGTGTTGGGTGTCGAAGGCGGCTTCCTGCTTTCCGACGGCATGGCCAAAGCGCGTGCCGAGGTCGAGCGGCTGTCGGGCGAGTACGGCCTCTCAGTCAATCTCGATGCCAGGGTGTCTGATCTTTCCGTCGGCGAGCAGCAGCGCGTCGAGATCCTCAAGGTCCTGCTGCGTGGTGCCCGCATCCTGATCCTCGACGAACCGAGCGCCGTGCTCACACCACAGGAAACCGATCGCCTGTTCCTCGTCCTGGCGGCATTGCGGGAACGCGGCGTGACCGTGATCCTGATCACCCACAAGCTACGGGAGATCATGGCGGCCACGGATCGGGTGTTCGTGATGCGCCAAGGCGAATTGGTTGCCGAGCGACGCACGGTCGAGACCGATCCGCACGAGCTCGCGGAGCTGATGGTCGGCCGCAAGGTTCGCCTTCAGATCGACAAGACCCCAACCCATGCCGGGTCGGTGGTGCTTCGCGCCGAACATCTGCGCCTGGTCGATGGCCGGGGGGTGCCGTTGCTCGACGACCTCGATCTCGAGCTCAGGGCGCGCGAGATCGTCGCCATCGCGGGTGTCTCCGGCAATGGCCAGACGGAGTTGCTGCAGGTGCTGGCAGGCATGCGCGCGCCGACGTCCGGCTCCCTGACGGTCTGCGACCGCACGTTCGATATCCGCCGGCCAGGCGATCCGGCGGGCCGACGCGCGATCGGATTGGCGCATGTTCCGGAGGACCGGTTGCGCCAGGGCCTCGTCGCTCCGTTCCAGGCCGCCGAGACCTCGATCCTGGGCTATCAGGACGAGCCGCGCTTCAATCCGCGCTACTTTCTCGATCGGCCCACCATCGGCCGCCATTGCCGCGATCTCATGGAACGCTTCGACGTGCGGCCGCGGCTGCCCCGCCTGCGTTCGTCGCAATTCTCGGGCGGCAATCAGCAGAAGCTCGTGCTGGCGCGCGAGATGGCGCAAGAGCCCAAGGTGCTGCTCGTCGGACAACCGACACGCGGCGTCGACATCGGTGCGATCGAGTTCATCCATCGCGAACTGGTGAAGGCACGCGATCGCGGCTGCGCCGTACTCGTGGTCTCGGTCGAGCTCGACGAGGTCCTGTCGCTCGCCGATCGCGTGCTGGTGATGTTCGCAGGCAGGATCGTGGGCGAGGTCGAGCCTGCGGGGACAGACGAGCGGCGTCTTGGCCTCATGATGGCGGGGGCAGGGGCATGAGGCCCACGCGCGGCCCGCTGCCCCGCTGGGCCGAGATCCTGCTCCTGCCGCTGATCAATATCGCGCTCGCCTTCCTGGTCGTCGGGATCATCGTGCGCATCATCGGCGTCGATCCGTTCCATGCGCTGGACCGGCTCGTCCTGGGCGCCGTGGGTTCGCCCGAGTCGATCGGCTACACGCTCTACTACGCCACCAATTTCATCTTCACCGGCCTTGCCGTGGCGGTCGCCTTCCACGGCGGACTGTTCAACATCGGAGGCGAGGGGCAGGCCTATATCGGCGGCCTGGGATGCGGGCTCGCGATCCTCGCGTTCGACAGATACCTGCCGGGCTGGCTGATGGCGCCCATCGCCATTGCCGCAGCCGCGTTGTTCGGCGCCGCCTGGGCCGCGGTTCCGGCCTGGCTGCAGGCCTGGCGCGGCAGCCACATTGTCATCACCACCATCATGTTCAACTTCGTCGCTTCGGCGTTGATGGTCTATCTCCTGGTGAATGTGCTGATCGCGCCAGGTTCGATGACGCCACAAAGCCGCGATTTCGCACCGTCCGGTGAGCTGCCGGCTTTGCAGGGATCGGCGCTCAATCTGTCCATTCTCTTGGCCTTGGCTTGCTGTGTGCTGGTGTGGTTGTTCCTGTGGCACACGCGCTGGGGCTATGCGCTGCGCGCCATGGGCCACAATCCCGAAGCGGCTCACTATGCCGGGACCGATCTCAAGCGCATGACGCTGCTTGGCATGTGCTTGTCAGGCGCGTTGGCGGGCTTTGTTGGCGTCAACGAGCTGATGGGCGTGCACCATCGCATCGTGCTCGACTTTCCGGCAGGCTACGGCTTTGCCGGCATCGCTGTGGCGTTGATGGGCCGCAATCATCCGCTGGGCGTGGTGTTCGCCGCGCTGCTGTTCGGGGCCCTGCAGCAGGGCGGTGCCGAGCTCGCTTTCGACGAGCCCGCCATCACACGCGAGATGGTGGTTGTAATCCAGGGGCTGGTGATCCTCTTCTCGGGGGCGCTCGAGCATCTGCCGCGGCCCTGGCTCGCGGTCCTCCTGCCGCGTCGCGGCTGACGCATGGACGATCTTGCCGCCATCGTCTTTCTCACCGCTGCCGCGACGCTCCGGACGGCGACGCCGCTGATCCTGTGCGCCATGGGCGGCCTGTTCTCGGAGAAGAGCGGCATCGTCGATGTCGGACTCGAGGGCAAGATGCTGATGGCGGCCTTCTTCGGCGCATCAGCCGCGACGCTGACCGGGTCGGCCTGGTGGGGCGTGGTGGCGGCGATCGGTGCCGCCGAGATCATGGCCCTGCTGCATGGCTTTGCCTGCATCACCTATCGCGGCAACCAGGTGGTGAGCGGCGTTGCACTCAATATCCTCGCCGCCGGCCTCACCGTGGTGCTGGGCAATGCCTGGTTCCATCAGGGCGGGCAGACACCACCGCTTGAGCAAGCGGGTGCGCGCATGCTGCCGATCTTCTTTCCGCGCGCCGGCGACAACATTCTGGTCTATGCGGCGCTGGCGAGTGTGCCGTTCACCTGGTGGTTGATCACGCGCACGAGGTTTGGCTTGCGGCTGCGCGCCGTCGGCGAGATGCCTCTGGCGGTCGACGCCGCCGGCATCTCGGTCCCTTTGCTACGCTACCGTGCCGTGCTGCTGTGCGGGTTTTTTGCAGGTCTGGCCGGCGCCTATCTCTCGGTCGCGCAGAACGCGGGGTTTAGCCGCGACATGACGGCGGGTCAGGGCTTCATCGCGCTGGCCGCCATCATCTTCGGCAAATGGCAGCCGTTCCCGGCATTCGGCGCCTGCCTGATCTTCGGCCTGCTCGACGCCGTCGCCATCCGCCTGCAGGGCGTCCGTGTGCCGGGTGTCGGCGAAGTGCCGGTGCAATTTATCCAGGCCTTGCCCTATCTTCTCACCATGTTCTTGCTGGCTGGTTTCATCGGACGGGCGGTGGCGCCCAAGGCGATCGGCGTCCCTTATGAGAAGGAGCACTGACATGAAGGACCTGCTCCATCTCGCGCGGACCATGATGGTGCGGGCCTATGCACCCTATTCCAAGTTCCACGTCGGTGCGGCGGTGCGCGACGAGGACGGCGGACTCCATGGCGGCTGCAATGTCGAGAATGCCGCCTACCCGGAGGGGATCTGCGCCGAAGCTTCGGCCATCGCGGCTCTCGTCGCGGCAGGCAAACATCGTGTCCTGGAATGCGCTGTCGTCGGGCCAGGTCCGGAGGTCATTGCACCCTGCGGCGGCTGCCGGCAGAAGCTGCGCGAATTCGCGGCCGATGACGTGAAGGTCCATCTCTGCGGGCCTGACGGTCTGCACCGGACCCTGACGGTGGGCGAGCTGTTTCCGTTGTCCTTCGGCCCGCATCACCTCGGCCGGCCATGATCGAGGAGATCGCTCGCCGCGCGCCCGGTTTCAAACCGAAGGTCGCCGTGCTGCTGGGATCGGGCCTGGGCAGCTTCGTCGAGGAGATAAAGGCAGTCGCGGCGATTCCCTATGCGGAACTTTCCGGGTTTCCGAAGCCGACCGTGCGCGGGCATGAGGGACAGCTCGTGCTTGGTCATGTCGGCGCAACACCTGTCGCCGTGCTGCAGGGTCGCGCGCATTACTATGAATTCGGCCGCGCAGACGAGATGAGGGTGCCCATCGAGACGATGGCGGAGCTCGGCTGCGAGATCTTGCTGCAAACCAACGCTGCGGGCAGCCTGCGGCTCGACATGCCGCCGGGTTCGCTGATGGTGATCACCGACCACATCAATTTCACCGGCATCAATCCCCTGTTCGGCCTCGGCGCCAAGCGTCGCTTCGTCGACATGGTCGACGCCTACGACCCTGCGATCGTGCAACGGCTGATGGCGGCCGCGAAGGCGGAAAGCATTCGCTGCCATGGCGGAATCTACATCTGGTTCTGCGGGCCGAGCTTCGAGACGCCGGCCGAGATCCGCGCCGCGGTCACGCTGGGCGCCGATGCCGTCGGCATGTCGACAGCGCCGGAGACTATTTTGGCACGGCACGCCGGGCTGAAGGTCGCCGCCGTGTCGGTGCTGACCAACTACGCCGCCGGACTGGTGCCGGGAGAAATCGGCCACGACCAGACGATCACCGTCGCGAACGCTTCGTCCGGTCAACTTCGGCGGCTGTTGCGCCGCTTTCTCGAAAGCTACGGCTGAGGCGCCATGCTGCCTCAGGAGATCATCCGCAAGAAACGTGACGGCCAGCGTCTTTCGACGGAAGAGATCGATCATGTCGTGCGCGGCATCACCGACGGCAGCCTGAGCGAAGGCCAGGTCGCGGCCTTTGCCATGGCGGTGTTCTTCCGCGACATGTCGCTGGAGGAGCAGGTAGCGCTCACGCAGGCCGTCGCCCGCTCGGGAATGACTCTCGACTGGTCGGATCTTCACTTGCCCGGTCCGGTCATCGACAAGCATTCGAGCGGTGGGGTTGGCGACAAGGTGAGCCTGATGCTGGCACCCATCGTCGCGGCGTGCGGCGGTTTCGTGCCGATGATCTCGGGCCGCGGCCTTGGCCACACCGGCGGGACGCTCGACAAGCTCGATTCGATTACGGGCTACGATACCGAGCCCGATGTCGAGACGTTCCGCAGGGTCGTCCGCGAGGTGGGTTGCGCGATCATTGGCCAGACCGATGATCTGGCGCCAGCGGACCGGCGTCTCTACGGCGTACGCGACGTGACAGCCACCGTGGAATCGATCCCGCTGATCGTGAGCTCCATCCTGGGCAAGAAGATCGCGGCCGGCCTGGCGGGGCTGGTGATGGACGTGAAATGCGGCTCGGGCGCCTTTTGCAACAGCGAACCCATGGCACGCGACCTGGCGCAAAGCATTGTTACTGTCGCCAATCGCGCCGGCCTGCCGACCGTGGCGCTCGTCACCGATATGGATCGGGTTCTGGGCCGGAATGTCGGCAATGCCCTCGAAGTGGACGAGACCATTGCCTATCTCAAGGGTAAAGGCATGCGCGACCGACGCCTGCATGAGGTGGTCATGGCGCTGGCAGGAGAAATGCTTGCTTTGGGCGGTCTTGCGCCTGACGTGGTGGCGGGCAGGTCGCGCGCCGAGGCTGTATTGAACGATGGCCGGGCTACCGAAACTTTCGCGCGCATGATCCGCGCCCTAAGTGGCCCCGGAGACTTCGTCGATCGGCCCGATCGGTATCTCGCGCGGGCGCCGGTCGTGAAGCCGTGCCTGGCCGAGCATGGCGGCTTCGTCGTCGGCATGGAAGCGCGGCAAGTCGGCCTTGCCGTGGTCACACTGGGCGGCGGGCGCCAGCATGCCGACGATGCGGTCGATCCATCCGTGGGCATAACCGACGTGATCGACATTGGGTCGCCTATCCACGCCGGTGAAGAGTTGTGCCTGGTTCATGCCGCCACGGAAGCGGATGCAGATGCCGCTATCGCGGCGCTGCATTCGGCCATCCGAATCGGCGAGACATCTCCTCCGGAGCGGCCCGTGGTGATCGGACGGGTGATCCAATGAGGGGGCTCGACCGTGCGGCCTACGATCGAGACGGCTTCCTCGTCCTCGAGCGGTATCTGTCGGCCGAGGACTGCGATGCGCTGCAGGCGCGTATGGCCGACCTGGTGGCCCGGTTCGATCCAGGCCCCGTGCGCACGATCTTCTCTGCGCGGGACCAGAGCCACGCCCGAGATCGATACTTCCAGGAGTCCGGTGGAGCGATCCGGTTCTTCTTCGAGCAAGAGGCGGCGGATCAGCGGACCGAGCGCGCGCTGAACAAGGTCGGCCACGCGCTGCACGACCTCGATCCAGTCTTCGATCGGATTTCACGCCAGCCGCGTCTGGCCGAGCTTGCCGCGGCGCTGGGATTCGTCCAACCACTGCTGCTGCAGTCGATGTATCTCTTCAAGCAGCCACAGATCGGCGCGGAAGTCGGCTGGCACCAGGACGCGACCTACCTGCACACGCGGCCCTCGACGGTGACGGGTTTCTGGATCGCCCTGGACGATGCCGATCGGGACAATGGCTGCCTGCTCGCCTTGCCGGGCGCGCATTGCGGGCCGCTGCGGCAACGTTTCCATCGCGTTGGCGCTGACTTGATCACGACCGAGCTCGACACGACTCCATGGCCCGAGATCGAGCCGGTGGCGCTGGAAGTGCCGCGCGGCTCGTTGGTGGTGCTGCATGGGCTGCTGCCGCATGCCAGCACTGCCAATCGCTCGGACCGGCCGCGCCATGCCTATTCTTTGCATCTGATCGACGGCCAGGCCGTCTATGACGCCGACAATTGGCTGCAGCGCTCCGAGCTGCCGCTGCGAGGTTTCGCGTGACTCCCAAGGCTGAACTGCACTGCCATCTCGAAGGCTCGATCCCGCCGGCGCTTGCACGCGAGTTGGCAGCGCGTAATGGACTCGCGCTTCCCGACGGGCTGTTCGGCCCCGACGGCACCTATGTCTGGCGTGATTTCCTGAGTTTTCTCGCCGCTTATGACCGGGTCTGTAGTGTACTGAAGACGCCGCGCGACTTCAGTGACGTGATCCATTCCTATCTCACTCGCGCCGCTGCCGAGGGAGCGGCCTACGTCGAGATGTTCTGCTCGCCCGAGCGACCGAAGGCGCTGGGTATTTCCTATGCTGACTGGGTCGCAGCGCTGGCCGACGGCATCGACCGGGCTGGTCGAGAAACTGGGATCGTCGGTCGCGTCATCATCATCTGTATCAGGCATCTCGGCCCGGATCGTGCCCTCGCCATGGCCGAGCGCATGATTGCTGAACCGCACCCTTATGTTGTCGGTTTCGGCATGGGCGGCGATGAAGCGAAATACACGCCCGCCGATTTCGCACCGGCCTATCGGTTGGCGCACGAAAACGGTTACGGCTGCACGGTCCATGCCGGCGAGGTGCTGGGGCCGGAAAGCGTGTGGGCTGCGATCAGGACCTTGCCGGTGACCCGGATCGGTCACGGCGTGCGGTCAGTCGAGGATCCGGCGCTGCTCGAGGAGCTGGTACGGCGCGGCATGGCGCTCGAGGTCTGCCCCGGCAGCAATGTCGCGCTCGGCATCTATCTCGATCGTGCAGCCCATCCACTTCACCGGTTGATCGCGTCGGGCGTACGCGTCACGCTGAATTCCGACGATCCGCCGTTCTTTCATACGACGCTTGGCACCGAATACGAGCAGGCGGGCCTGCCGGAATCGGCGCTTCGGCGGATCACGCGCACCGCGATCGAGGTGTCGTTTGTGGATGAGGTGACCAAGAAACGACTGCTGGAGGGAGTGCCACAATGATCATGAGCCGGGGGATTTTGTGTATCGCCATCGTCGGTACGATGGCCATGGGGAATGCCGCATGGGCCGAGGAGCCCGTGCCCGATGATCTGTTGCTGGCGACTCTCTGGAATCAGCGATCGGTCGAGTACAAGGGCAACGCGCTCACCGTCTATGCGCTGGCCCGGATCCGTCTCGACGAGGCGCTGGCCGACAAGAGCTGGACGGCGGCACCGATCGAGCAGAAGGGTGACTTCGCGAACCTCCCGCCCGCAATCATCCTCGATGTCGACGAGACAGTGCTCGACAATTCGCCTTATGAGGTTTGGATGATGAAGGCCAACCAGACCTTCAGCACCAAGACCTGGAACCAGTTCTGCGCGGCGCAGATCTCGAAGGCGATCCCGGGCGCCGTGGAGTTCACGAAATACGCCGATTCCAAGGGCGTGAAGGTCTTCTACATCAGCAATCGCGGTGTCGAGACCAAGAAGGATACGCGCGAGAACATGGAGAAGCTGGGCTTCCCCATGGGCGGCAACGTCGACACCTTCATGATGCAGAACGAGAAGCCCGATTGGGGCAGCCAGAAGGGCACCCGCCGGACCGTCATCGCCAAGGACTATCGCATCCTGCTGAATTTCGGCGACAATCTCGGTGACTTCGATGATCGCTACCGCAGCAGCGAGGCCGAACGGCTGAAGGTCTTCGAGGAGGACAAGGCGCACTGGGGCCGCGACTGGCTGGTGATTGCCAATCCGACCTACGGCTCATTTGACACCGCGCCCTTTGGGCACGACTTCAAGAAGTCGCGCGAGGAGCAGCGCAAGGCAAAGTGGGACGTGCTGGAGAGCTGGAGCGGCCCGAAGCAGTAGGCATCAGGGGAGTGCAACTCCAGCGGCACATCTTCCGGACCGCGAGCGTCTCGCTCGCTCAAGGTGCATGTGGACGCGCAGGATGAGCGAGCTGGAAGCTCGCGATCCGGAAGAATGAATCCTCCTAAAGCGCCTTTTCGCTCTCGGCGTCGAACAGGTGCAAGCGCTCGGGCTTGAGCGCGAGCCTGAGCTTCTCGTGCGGCCGTACGCGTACGGTGGGGTCGATGCTGGCCACGAACAGGGCCGATCCGACCCGCGTATCGAGCAGGATTTCCGAGCCAAGCTGCTCCACCACCTCGACGCCGGCATCGAAGCAGTAACCCGCGTCATCTGCCGGTCCGGCGATGTGGATGTTCTCCGGGCGGATGCCGAGCGTCGTCTTGCGGCCGAGATGCGGCCGACCGCGATTGGCCAGATCCGGCGGCAAGGCGATCCGGAGGCCGGGCGCTTCCGCTGTCAGCTGGCCGCCGTTCTCGGTCAGCGTCACGTCGGCAAAGTTCATGGCCGGCGAGCCGATGAAGCCCGCCACGAAGCGGTTTGCGGGGTTGTTGTAGAGTTCGAGCGGCTCGCCCACCTGCTGAACCACGCCGTCCTTCATCACCACGACACGGTCGCCCAGCGTCATGGCTTCGACCTGGTCGTGCGTGACATAGATCGCCGTGGTCCCCAGCCGTTCGTGCAGCTTCTTCAGTTCTACGCGCATCTGTACGCGCAGCTTGGCATCGAGATTGGACAGCGGTTCGTCGAACAGGAACACCTTGGGATCGCGCACGATCGCGCGGCCGAGGGCCACGCGTTGGCGTTGGCCACCCGAAAGTTGGCGCGGCTTGCGGCCGAGCAGGCTTTCGATGCCCAGGATTCCGGCGGCGCGCTTGATACGTTCGTTGATCTCGGCCTTCTGGAACTTCCGCATCTTGAGCCCGAACGCCATGTTCGAGGCCACGCTCATGTGCGGATAGAGTGCGTAGTTCTGGAACACCATGGCGATGTCGCGGTCCATCGGCGGTACTTCGTTCACCACGGTGTCGTCGATGCGGATCTCGCCGTCGCTCACTGCCTCGAGACCGGCGATCATGCGCAAGGTCGTGGTCTTGCCACAGCCCGACGGGCCGACCAGGACGATGAATTCTTTGTCGCGGATCTGAAGGTCGACGTCCTTCACCGCATGAAAGGCCTCGAATCGCTTGTTGAGCTTGTGCAGGCTGACTTCGGCCATAGGCGCTAACCCTTCACCGAGCCGGTGAGGCCCGAGACATAGTATTCGACGAAGAACGAATAGACGATCGCCACCGGGACGGAGCCCAATAGCGCTCCCGCCATCAGCGACCCCCAGAAGAACACGTCACCGCGGATCAGCTCCGAGGTGACGCCCACCGCCACCGTCTTCTCCTGAGGAGAAGAAAGGAAGACGAGGGCGTAGATGAATTCGTTCCAGGACAGCGTGAAGGCGATGATGCCCGACGACAGAATGCCGGGCACCGCGATCGGGACGATGATGTAGAGCATCGCCTTCCAGCGCGAGGCGCCGTCGATGCGCGCGCATTCCTCGAGCTCCTTGGGGATGGCCTTGAAGTAGCCCATCATCAGCCAGGTGCAGAACGGGATCAGGAAAGTGGGATAGGTGAGGATCAGTGACCACGGCGTGTCGCCGAGCCGGAAGTTGCGGATGATCTCGGCAAGCGGGATGAACAGCAGGGTCTGCGGCACGAGATAGGTGATGAAGATCATCGTGCCGAGGCTACCGGCAAAGGGGAAGTTGAGGCGCGCCAGCGCGTAGCCGGCCAGCACGCCGCAGAACAGCGAGATCAGTGTCGAGGTGACGGCGATGAACATCGTGTTCACCATCCAGCGGCCGAAATCGGTTTCCTCGAACAGGTAGAGGAAGTGCTCGAGTGTCGGCTTGTTCGTCCAGAACGGCATGTAGTTCACGGCGTTCCATGGCCGGTAGAGCTCGCCGTCCGGCCGGAAGCTGGTGACGATCATCCAGTAGAAGGGGAACAGGAGGACAAAGACGAACAGGATGAGCGGAATGTTGTAGAACACCCATCGCCGCCACAGCGCACCCTCGATCATTTGCGCATCTCCCTGCCGGCGCTCATGTCAGCGGACCTCCACGCGGCGGATGTAGAGAAGCTGGATCACCACGATCACGAACAGGAACGGGAACATGGCCAGAGACACTGCCGCACCCTGCGACAGGAGCCCGGTGCCGATGCCGATCTGGTAGGCGTAGGTCGCGAAGAGGTGGGTGGCGTTCGCCGGCCCGCCGCCGGTCATGACGTAGACGAGCTGGAAGTCGGCGAAGGTCTGGATCACCGAAAACAGCATCACGACCATCGTCACCGGCAACAGCAAAGGCCAGGTGATCAGCCAGAACCGCGCCCATGGCCGCGCGCCGTCGATGGCCGCCGCCTCGTTCAGCTCGGGGCTGATGGTCTGCAGGCCGGCCAGCAGGCTGATGGCGAAGAACGGCACGCCGCGCCAGATGTTCACGACCATGATCGAGGACATGGCGAGCGTCGGGTCGCCCAGCCAGTTGATGCGCTGGGTGATGAAACCGAGATGGAACAGGGTCCAGTTGATGACGCTGAAGGTGGGATCGAACATCCACTTCCAGGCGAAGGTCGAGAGGACCGTCGGGATGATGAAGGGCAGCAGAATGAAGGCGCGAACCAGCGCCTTGCCCCGAAAGTGGCGGTTGAGCAGCATCGCCAGCCACAGGCCGAGGCCGAGTTTGAATACCGTGGTGACGCCGGTGTACCAGAAGGTATTCCACACCGACGTCCAGAAGATGTCGTCGTTCCAGAGCTTGGCAAAGTTGGCGAGCCCGGTGAACTCACCCGGATCGCCGACCCGCGCGCTGCTCAGCGACAAGCGCACGCCTTCGAAGAACGGATAGGCGATGAACAGGCCCAGCAGGATCGCCGTCGGCGCCAGCAGGACAAGGGCGAGCCAGCGCTCGTCCTCCAGTCGACGTAGCCGCACGATAGGCCGTCTGGCCTCCGCGGTTCCCAGGGCGGTTACTGCCATCGCTGCGTACTCGTATCTGGCCGGTTGTCCGGAGGTGGTCGATCTCAGGCCGAATAGATCTTCTTCAACTCTCCCTCGGCCCATTTGACCGCTTCTTCGGCGGCCATACCCTGCACGGCCTTGGCGTACATGTCAGTGATGAGGTACTTCGTGAGTGCCTCGGCGGCCTTGCCGTTCGGCAGGCCGGCATAACCCGGGGCCTGGCCGAGCTTGGCCGCGACCTTGTACGGCGCCATGACCGGATCCTGGTTCCACAGCGGATGGGCCTCCCATTTCTCGGTGGGCGGCGTGCA
>Ga0310811_10007052_pt1 | contig 14368 bp, 11 predicted proteins | sample YCmetagenome_FD_207642 | JGI IMG/M metagenome (GOLD analysis project Ga0310811, IMG submission 207642) | Soil microbial communities from experimental microcosm in Duke University, North Carolina, United States - YC | ecosystem: Engineered > Artificial ecosystem > Soil microcosm > Unclassified ...
GAGTGCGGCGAAGATGCCCAGAATGATCTTGGCAAATCGTTTCACGCGGGCAACCTACGCATCCCGGCCTGAATGTGAATAAGATTCTCGTGATCCTCAATCCCGCCGCTCGTGGTGAACGGGCGCGTTCTCTCCGGCAAACAATCGAGAGTTTTTCACCCGGACTGGTGGTTTACGAGACTCGTGAGCCGGGGGATGCAAGGACGCTGGCGCATCGGGCGGTTCAACAGGGATTTTCGACCATCGTGGCTGCGGGCGGGGATGGCACCGTGAACGAGGTCGTCAGCGGCATCGGCGAGGCCGATGTGACCCTGGGCGTGCTGCCGGTGGGGACGATGAATGTCTTCGCGCTCGAACTCGGCATGGAGAACAAGGATCTCAAACACGCGTGGGGCGTGATCGAGAAGGGCTGGACGCGGGAGATCGATCTGCCCCTGGCCAACGGGGAGCCCTTCGTGCAGCTCGCCGGCGTCGGCCTGGATGCGGAGGTCGTTCGTCAGACCACGCCGGAATTCAAGAAGGCGCTCGGTCCGGTCAGCTACGTCATCTCGCTTGTGCAAGCGGCCGCGCGCAAACCGCCGAAGATCACCGTGACCGATGCCGCAGGCACGGTCGTCGAGGGGAGTTTCGTCCTCGTGGGTAACGGCCGTTACTACGGCGGACCGCTCGTGCTTTTTCGGAATGCGAAGCTCGATGACGGCCTGCTGGATGTCGTGGTGTTCAAAAACCAGAGCCACTGGGATGTCATTCGCTACGTGCAGGCGGTGGTTTTCGGCGATCACACGGTGTTGCCGGACGTGACCTATTTTCAGACGGAGCGCGTGCACATTGCCGCGGAGGGCGAGGTGCCGGTCGAGCTGGATGGCGAGATTGCCGGCCTGGCTCCCTTCGAGTTCCGTTTCGCTTCTCGAAAGCTGCGCGTCCTTGCCCCTGAGCCTTCGGGTTCCGGCCGAGACAAATTGGGGAATCGATCCTAGGATCGCGTCATGCGACGCCTCCGCCCAGTCCGGGACCCGGCCACGCGATTTCTCATCGCCGTGAACGTGGGCGTATTCGTCCTGCAGCTTTATGTCGGTTCTCCATCATGGGTGCGGGTCGAGGACCTTTTCGGTCTCACCGAGGGCGGGCTGCGATCCGGGGCGCTCTGGCAGTTGCTGACCTATCAGTTTCTCCATGCGAATGAGCTGCACATCCTCATGAACATGCTCGGGCTGTGGTTCGCCGGCCGCGAGCTGGAGCCGGTGATCGGCACCCGGCGGTTCGTGGCGCTCTATCTCATCGGCGGTGTGGTTGGGGGGCTCGCACAAATGATCTTTTCGTCCGGGCCGCTCATTGGCGCCTCGGCCTCGGTCTGCGCCGTGTTGCTCGCGCTCACGAGCCTTTTCCCAAATATGCCGGTCATGGCATTGATCTTCTTTGTGCTGCCGCTCCGCATGCAGGCGCGAACGCTCGGCCTCGGGATGGTTGGGATCTCGATCCTGGTCTGGCTTTCCGGGCTGATGCCGGAGGTCGGCCACATGGCCCATCTGGGCGGCTTCGCGACGGGCTGGGTTTTCGGGTTGATCTACCGTCGCACCCTCGGTGAGGGCGGCGCGGATTTTGGGCAAAGTATTCCGCCGCCGTTGCCGGGAGAGGGGGCTTTCCCCCGCCATGACTCGATGTCGTTCGACGATGTTCTCTCGAAGATCATGAATCAGGGGATCGAAAGTCTCACGCGCGACGAGAGGCGCATCCTGGAGGAAGGCCGCAGCACGCGCCGCCGTCGCTAGCCCCGGGCGGGCAGGCGATAGAGCATGAGGTGCGGCTGGAGGTACTGGAGCTGACCGGGCGCGCACTCGAAGACCTTGCTGCCTTCCTTGAAGAGCTGCTCATAGAACGCACGCCGCTTCATATAGTCCGCAAAGCCGTCGTCGGTGGGACGCAGGGCCTTTTCGAAAAACCGGCCATAGTCGCCCTCGGCGACCGCGACGTACTCGATGTGCCGGGCTCGAAGCTCATCGATACTGCCCACATCCGCCGCGAAAAGCTTTCCTTGGAAGTCGTAGGGCAATTTCAAGGCATCGAGATCCACGCGCTTGTCCTGCACGACGGTTGTTCCCTCGGGAACATGTGCACGGAGGTACTCGGCCATGGCCGTGCGCCCGTCGAGCCGGAAGCCGTTATAGTAGGCGAAAAAGGTGGGAGCCTGGACGGCCAGCGCGGCGGCCAGCGCAAGGAGCGGCGGCCACGGCGTTCCAACTCGTCCAAAAAGCGGCCGGCCCTTCCAGAGAATCTGAGCGAGGAGCACCGCTCCGATGGCGGCCACCACCAGCAAGACAGCGGTTGCGGGGAGGAAGTAGCGATGATGCGTCTTCGGAAAAAACGAGAGCAACAGACCGAAGCCCACCGGGTACAGGACGACCATTCGTTCAGCCGCCGAGGTGAACCGGCGGCGGACCGCAAGCGCGGCGAAGCTGATGAGGAGCAGAGCGATGATCACCGGGATACGGACGTGGTTCCAGATCTCGGGCGTGGTGGCATCGATGAAAATCTTCCAATAAACGCCATGCGGCACGCTGCGAGTGATGCCTTTGTGGCCTAGGACGGCGAAATCCACCTCACGTTCGAATCCATCGGCAAAACCGCCGGGATTCAGCAGGATGGGGAGATTGGCGATCGCGATGACCGCCACCATTCCGGCCAGACACAGAGCGGAGCCTGCCCCCGCAGAGGATCGATCGCGGCGCAGCCAGATGAGGGCGAATGCCATCGGTGCCACCAGCGCTCCCAGATATTTTCCGGAGATCGCGAGCCCCAGGGCTGCTCCGAGAGCCAGGGCGCCTGGCTTGCCTGGATTGCGATCGTAGAAAAGGAGCGCGACGAAAAACGCGCTCAGGCCCACGAGGAGGGCGGGATCTTCCTTGAAGTAGTGCGCCAGCTCGAACAACTCGTGATTCGTGGCCAGCAGGCAGCCGGCGATGAATCCGCCGAGGGAGTTCGAGAGCAGGGCCGCGAGCAGGACGAGAAAGAAGACCGCCCCGCTGGTGAAGATGGCCGAGGCCCAGCGGCCGGCGATGGTCACGGCTTCCTGTTCCGATGGGACGTGACCCAGGGCCATCAGGGCCTGCGTCGAGCTGAGCAGGAGCATCGGATGATGGAAGTTGTATTCGTGGTCCAGAACCTGTCGCGCTTTCGAGGGCTCGTCGGGATGGTAAGTCGACGGGAAGCGGTTTGCCTCCGTGGTGAGAAACAGTGTGAGCGCGGCGAAGAGCAGTGCGATCACGATGTCGAGCCAGCGAAGACGGTGGCGCGGGGCATCGGGAGTAATTCCGAGCGGAGTATTCATCGGGTTATCCACGCCTCCACGGCCTGGAGATTGGATGGCGGGTTCGTGTGGAAGTGCAGCTCGGCCGCCTGGTTTGGCTCGATGGGCAACACGATGGCGTTTCCCGCGAGAAGCGCTGGCAAGGGGTGGGTTCCGTCATCGACGTGCACTTCATCCGGCTCGGCCTCCCGATTCAACATCACAATCAGCGCCCTGGCGCCATCAGTGCCCGCACCTTTGCGGAGGACGAGATGATTCGTCGAAAGGTCCACCCCGGTGTCGGTGAGCCCATCGGTGAGATCGCGAGGAGGCGAGTCGAGGCCCGAGAGCGTGGGAGGACAAAGGTTCAAAACGATGTCCCGGATGCTTCCGGGGATGACCCATCTGACGGCACGTGGGGAGTTGGCGGGCGGAGAGAATCGACTGCCCTCGGCCCATTTGTTGCTGGCGTCCGCAACGATCAGTTCTCCTGCCGCGAAGGCTGCGGGATCGTAGTTGGCCGAGCGTTCCTCCGCGTCGGGCAGTGTCTGGCGCAGGTATTTTGCGTAGCGGCGATACTCGACGTGCATGGAGGAAGGAAACGCGGTGTCGATGGCCCGGGCGGCGAGCGTCCAATTTTCCGTCGGGACGAATTGGAAGCTGCGGATCGAGATCAACAACCCGCCGGAGAGGAAGATCGCGACCGCTCCGCCGATGACAATCCGGGCTGCTCGAGGGGAATAGTCGCGCAGCCGTCCGCCGATCGCCCAAAGCCCGGCCAGGCCGAGGGGCAGCAGGCAGAATGCGGCCATGCGCAGGGGCGGGGTGCGAAGCGTGAGAAGGGCGGCGAAATAGATGAGGCAGGTCCCGCTGAGGATTCGGAGCGCCGTGGTTTCCTGGCGATTTTTAGAGGGAACGAAGGGGGCCGCCGCCAGCACGAAAAGCAGCAGCCACGCGATCCAGTCTTCAGTCTGAAAGAGATAGAGTTTTGCGGCTCTCACCAACCCGTGGGCCGTTTCGAAATCCGCCTCGGCCTTGTCCGCATGGAAGCCGGTGAAGGCGGCATAAACCTGGGTGAGCAGCGGAGCGTAGAGCAGGAGGATGGCCGCCGCCGTGATCGCTCCGGCGAAGAAAGTCGCCCGTGAGCGTACGACCAGCCAAAGGATCAGGAGCAGCGGTCCGGTGAAAAATAGAAATCCTGGCACCGTGTAGACGCCGAGCGTGACCGAGATGCCGAGGCCCCAGAGCCAGCGGGGATTTCGATCGCGCAGATATTCCACGGTGGCCACGGCGGCAATCAGGGCGAAGAGACCGAGAAATCCATAGCCGCGAGCCTCCATCGAGAGCGCCAGGGTTTGCGGGGCGGAACTCCAGAGTGCGAGCAGTATGGCGCCCTCGAGCCAGCGGCCCCTCCACGCGGCATAGGCGGCGAGAACGAGGGCGGTAAGAATGGTCGCGAGAATGCTGAGCGCCCGGACGCGGATGGTGGAGAGAGACTCGCGACCGGGGAGGATCGAGTTGAGCAGATTGAAGAAGACGTGGTTTTTAGGCGCCCGGTAGTCGGTGACGACATTCCCCGGACCCTTCGAGCTGAAGCTGCCGACGGTGCCGAACTCATCCGTGCTGAGGGAACTCGTCGCCATGGCGGTGGCCATCTGGCCGAGATGGAAAAGGCTCAGGCCGATCAGGACGACGGCGAGCAGGATCCCGGCGCGGTGCCAGGCATTTGAAAAAACATCCATCAAGTAGGGCGGTAGAGCGTGGTAGGCGCCGAAAGAGCGCATGAAATGGTTACTCGACTAAGCGCTCGCGGCGAGGAATTCTTTCCGCTTTCCCGGCGAAGCAATGTGTGGCTCCGGGAGTTTGTTCGTCATGAAGTTGATCATTCAGATTCCGTGTTACAACGAGGAGGAAACTCTCGGCGTCGCCGTCCGCGCTCTGCCACGATCGGTGCCAGGCATCGATCAGGTCGAGTGGATGGTCGTCGACGACGGCAGCGCCGATCGGACCGCGGAGGTCGCCCGGGAACTGGGCGTCGATCACGTCATCGAGAGGCCGCATCTCGGGCTCGCCCGCACGTTCATGGCCGGCATCGAGGCCGCCCTGGCCCGAGGCGCGGATATCATCGTCAACACCGACGCGGACAACCAGTACGAGGCCGACGACATCCCCAAGCTCGTGGAGCCGATCCTGAAGGGGGAGGCCGATATGGTGATCGGCGCCCGGCCGATTCTCGAGATCGAGCACTTTTCGCCGGTGAAGAAAATCCTCCAGCGTATCGGCAGCTGGGTGGTGCGGGTGGCCAGCAAGACGGAAATCGCCGATGCTCCGAGTGGCTTCCGTGCGATCAGTCGAGAGGCCGCGCTCCAGATGAATGTCTTCAACGAGTACACCTACACGCTCGAGACCATCATCCAGGGTGGGCAGCGGAATCTGCGCATGGCCTCGGTGCCGATCCGCACGAATGAGTTCCTGCGCCCGTCGCGCCTTTTCAAGAGCATCCCCGCATACATCCAGCGATCGATTCTCACGATCTTTCGCATCTTCATCGTCTACAAGCCGCTGCGATTCTTCACGTGGCTGGGAGCGTTCCCGTTCGTCCTTGGTTCCGGGATCATGGCCCGCTGGGTGGTTCTTTATTTCGTCGAGGGTGGAGATCGCTCTCACGTGCCAAGCCTCATCGCCGCGGCGGTGCTGGTGCTGATCGGCGTACAAATCTGGGCGCTCGGGTTCGTGGCCGATCTTATCGCCGTGAATCGCCGCCTGCTCGAGGACATCCAGCTCCGGGTGCGTCGCTTCGAATTTGACCGCAAGTAATCGACTATCGCGACTTTGATGGAAAACCGTGACCGCTTTGCGCAGGAAGCCCTGCGCTGGATCCCCAAGATCCTCACCCTGCAGGACCGCAACCGCCACAGCCCGACCTACGGCTGTTTCGACCGGAATTACTGGCAGTACAAGATTATCGATTTCCCAAGCGGCATGTCGCAGGAGTTCGTCTGGCCGCTCGCGCTGGCCTGGGACACGGAACTCGAGGGCAACGCTTTCTATCGCCAGGACGCCCTCCGGGAGTGGGCCGAGGCGGGCATGGTTTTCGCCGCCCGCAGCGCGCATGGCGATGCATCCTGCGACGACTATTTCCCGTATGAGAAGGCGGGTGGTGCCGCCGCCTTTTCGCTGCTCGCCTGCGCTGAAAGCTACAAGCTGCTCGGGCTCCAGAATTACGAGGTCCTGCAATTCTTCGAAAAGCGCGCCGACTGGCTCGCCCACCACAACGAGAGCGGGCAGCTCACGAACCACCAGGCGCTGATCGTGCTGTGCCTCGACCGAGTCGGGGAACTGCTCGGCAAGGACAAGTGGGCCAAGGCCCGCGCGGAACGCCTCGCGAAGGTCCTCTCCTGGCAAAACTCCGAAGGCTGGTTCCAGGAGTACGAGGGCTGCGATCCCGGCTACCACACGCTCACGGTCTCGTTGCTCGCGCAGATCTACGAAAAAACACCGACGCCGGCTCTGAAGGACGCGATCACCCGGGCGGTGGCTCTGGCGGCCGAGTTCATGCATCCGGACGGTTCTTTCGGCGGCGAGTACGCGAGCCGGAACACCTACAATTTTTTCCCGCACGGTTTCGAAGTCTTCGGCCGGCACGAGCCTTCCGCGCTCTCGGTGAACGATCGTTTCCTCGCCGGAGTCGCCGCGGGCAAAAACGCCTGCCATGCGGACGATCACATCGTCGGTCATCACACCTGGAACTATCTGCTCGCCTGGCGGGATTTCGCGAAAACACGCCCTGCGATCGAGCCCCGGAAAGAGGGGCGGGTTCATTTCCCGAACGCCGGTCTTTTGATCGATCGGAGGGGGGGCGCCGAACTCTACCTTGCCTTGAACAAGGGCGGCGTTTTCAAACTCTTTCGCGACGGCCAGCTCGTCGCTTCCGACACTCAGGTCTCGCTGGTCGTCGAGGACGGAAAGTCACGCAATGCCGTCGCGCATCTCGTCGGCGAGTACGCCCACGAGATCGAGGAGGGACGCATCGCGGTGCGTGGTGAGCTGGGCTGGGCCAAGCAGAAAAAGATGACGCCGTTCAACCTCATCGTCCTTCGACTGATCATGCTGTGCGGCGGGAAATTCTTTCCCGACCTTGTGCGCAAGCTCCTTCAGCGCGTGCTGATCACCGGTAAAAAAGCGGCGCCGTTTCGCTTCGAGCGGGTTTTGACCTGGAACGATGGCCGTTTGATGGTGGCCGACCGCGTCGAGGGAGACGACTGGAAGTCCGTCCGGCAGGCCGGCATCGGCTGCGACCAGACCTCGATCTACGTCGTGATGAGCCGCACCTTCCAGGCGGGGCAGATGCTTCCGTGGACCGATCTTACCGAACAGGCGTCGAAGCTGCAGGCCGGGCAGGCGCTGGAAGTCAGCCGCTCGCTCTAGCCTTCTGCGGAAACATCGATGAAACGCATCATCTCCATCGTCGTCAGTCTCGGCATCCTTGCGGTGCTGTACTGGAAGATCGACTTCAGCAAAGTCATCCCGGTTTTTACGAATTGCTCGCTGCCGTGGCTGGTGGCCAGCTTGCTGATGGTCGTTCCCCTGACCTTGCTGACCTCCGGGCGGCTTTGCCAGCTCATGCCCAAGGGGCACCCGCTCGGTTTCTTCGAGGCGAATCGCCTCATCCTGCTGGCAAGTGTGCTGAATCTCGTCCTGCCCTCGAAAATGGGGGACATGGCGAAGTCGGTTTTCATGGCCGACCGAGGGCATCTGAAGGGCTCGCTCGCCCTGGCGCTGGTGGTGTTCGAGAAGGCGTGTGACATGCTTTCGCTCCTCGTGTGGTGCGCGTTCGGGCTGCTCTTTTATCCGGAGAAGGACATGGTTTTCTGGACGATGACCGTAGCCATTATTGCCGGTTTCCTCGGACTGGCGCTTCTCCTCGGCTCAACGGGATTCGCGAAATTTTGCTTCGGCATGGGCGAGCGATTCGCCCCCGGAAAGATGAAGGCGAAAGTCGCCAATCTGCATGCCTCGTGGATCGAGATGCACGGCTACTTCTGGCAGGACAAGGCCCAGCTCTTCCGCATCGTGGTGAATTCTCTGTTCATCTGGTTCCTTCACCTGGTGCAGATCTGGATGTTTACGGTTGCCATCCAGTGGAGGGTGCCGTTCCTGGACAATCTCGCTCTTTCGCCGCTGGCCATCCTTGCTGGCCTGCTGCCGCTCACCTTCGCCGGTGTCGGCACGCGTGACGCGGCGCTGGTGTTCTTTTACGCGAAACTGGCGGCACCGGGGCAGCATCCCTACATGACGGAAGCCGCAGCGGCGGCCCTCGGGGTGCTCTGCACCTTGCGATACGTCCTGCCGGCGATCCTGGGGCTGCCGTTTCTTGGGCCTGCCATCAGTCAGCTCGGTGGGTTGCAGAAGTTGCGCAAGTCAAAGGCCTAGTAAGAGAGCGTATTTCTTCTACTGCGGTCGGGTTGGCTTGCCGGGAAGAAACCTTCACTGCGGACGAGTTCCCATCAGGTGGACTCGTCTGGCGGCTCCCAGGTGCGGGCGGGTATGACAGCAAGGGGAAAAAACCGTGTATAACCGCGCCTGCCCCGTCTCCGAATAGTCGTCGACCTGCATTCCCGGTTTTCGACTTTGCTGCTGCTTGTTGTGGATTCCAGGGAAGGGGGGATGGAAAAGCCTCAGAGGGAAGGGAATCTGCCTCCCGGCCGCCCTCCTGGGAGTTCTGCATTTCTTCGCGTCCCGGCGTCCTTCGCGGTTGGTTGCAAACTCTCCAAGGCGTGGATTTCACGGCCAAGTTTCCAAATAAAAAAGGCGCCTCATTCCTGAGGCGCCTTTTTTCGAATCTGTTTAAACCGCTAGGTTAGTTGGTCGGCTTGGTCTTCGGGGCGTCGGCGTTGAGAGCCTTGATGACGCTCTGGCTGAAGTCCATGCTCTCGGCCGAGTAAACCAGCACGGGGATCTGGCCCATGCTCAGGCCGGAACGGTCGAAGACGAGGTCGTAACCGGCGTCGGAGACCTTCTTCTTCACCACGGTCATGATGTCCTCGATGATGTCCTTGCGCATGCGCAGGAACTGCTCCTGGAGCTCCTTCTCACGGGTGCTCTTGAAGTCGCTGGCCTCTTTGTCGAGGTTGCGGGCTTCGGCGATCTTCTCGTCGCGGTCCTTGAGCTTGGCTTTCTTGGCGTCCTCGCTCAGCTCTGGCTTCTCGAGCTCGGAGTTGAGCTTCTCGATGTCGGCCATGCTCTTCTTGAGGGTCTCGACGCGATCGTCGAATTCCTTTTTGGCCGCCGAACGCTGTTCGTTGAGCTTCGTCTCAGCGTCCTTGGTCTTGTAGTAGGCGGTGAACACGCCGTTCATGTCGATGGTACCGACCTTCGTCTGGGCGTGGGCCAGCGGCGCCGCGATTGCGAGCGAACCGAGGAGAAGGAGGGTGCGGATGGGTTTCTGGATCATGTGTGTAGGTTGGGATTTGTGGAATGGGTTAGCCGCTGGGGGCGATTCAGGGTCAGACCGTTCGCGCGGTTAACCGTTCAAAATTGATAGCCGACGTTGAAATTAAATTTCCCGCTGCCGCCGTTGTATTGGTCGTGGATGACCGGGATACCGTAGTCGACGCGGACGGGGCCGATCGGGAGTTCGACGCGGAGACCGAAGCCGATGTCGCCATTGACGTTCGAGGTCGAGAAGTCGTAAGTGCCGCCATTGACGAAGCCCCAGTCCGTGAACAGAGAGCCGCGGATGCGAGTGATGATCGGGAAGCTCCATTCGACGGTGCCATAGGCGAGGCTGTTACCGCCGATGGGGTTGCCCTTGTTGTCCTTTGGACCGACTTCGCGGTAGTCGAAACCACGCATGTTGTTCGCGCCGCCCAGATAGAGGCGGTCGAAGATCGGCACTCCCAGGCCCCCATTGTCGTCGCCAGGCTGCGTGTCGACGGCGGCGACCTCGCCCTTGAGGGTCAGGATCGTATCCCATGGCAGGGAGAAGTACTTCGTGGCCTGGAGGTTGATGCCGTAGTCGTTCACCGTGCCGCCAAGATACTGGCTGGCGACGAAGCCCGTGAGGTTGATGTACTCGCCTTTCCGGGTGAGGAAGAGGTCGTCACGGCTGTCGTAAATCAGTGAGCCGGAGAGGGCTCCGCGGGTGTAGTTGCCGGCGGAATCCTGGATGAACTGGCCGGTATCGTCATCGTTCACGTCGAAGATCCTGATCTGCTCGATGCGGTATTCACCCGTGACGCTGAGGAAGGTCGTGATCGGCTTGCGGAGCTGGATGGCCACACCGAGGTTCGACTGGTTGTACACCGAGGAGAGGAAGTTTGCCTCGTGGTAATAGCCTTCCACGCCCAGCGAGAGCTTGTAGCCGAGGAACCATGGCTCGGTCCACGAGATGGTGTAGTCTGCGCGCTGGAGACCGTACTGGAGACGGATGCGGAATCGCTGGCCGCCACCGACGAAGTGCGGCCAGTCGAAGAGGTCGAAATTCGTCTGCTGGAGTTCCGCGAATCCGATCAAGCTGTCGATCGTGCTGAAGCCGGCGCCGAAGTTGAAGGAACCGGTGCGCTTCTCTTCGACGATGACGTTCAGGTCCTTGCGGCCCGGCACGACGGTGTCGGACGGCGTCATGGAGATATTCGAGAAGTAGGAGAGGTTCTCCAGGCGCTTCTTGCTCACGTCGACCAGGGTCGTGTCGTAGATTTGTCCGGGTTTGATTGCCAGCTCGCGACGGATGACCTTGTCCTTCGTACGGCTGTTGCCCTGGATGTTGATCAAGTTGACGTAGGACTGCACCCGCTCGTCGATCTTGTAGAGGATGTCCACGGCTCCCTGGCCGGCGGGTGTGACCTGGGGAATCGCGTCGGCTTCGATGTAGCCACGCTGGCCGTAGAACGTACGCATGGCGTTGAGGTCATCGGCCAGGCCTTTCGGTGTGAACAGCGAGCCCTCGCGCATCTTGAGGATGCCGAGCATCTGTTCCTTGGGCACGAGATTTACGCCCTCGAGGGTGATGGCGTTCACGCGGTACTGGATGCCCTCCTGGATCGTGATGACGATTTCGACGCCGTCCTTCTTGTTGTCGAGCGTCTGGGTGGCGACGTCCGCGATGTCCACGTCGGCAAAGCCACGGTTCTGGTAGAGGAGCTTCAAGGAGGCGCGATCCTCGTCGAGCTGCGAGCTGATGAGGCGGCCGCTCTTGTCGAAGAACCAGAGGATGTCCTGCACCTTGGTCTTCATGGCCGCGCGGAGATCCTTGTCCTTCACGGAGTAGTTGCCGATGAAGGTGATCTTTTTGACGATGAGCTTTGGCCCCTCGGTGATCGAGAAGATGACGCGGGCCTTGTTGTCGGGGAGATCCTCGATCTTGTACTGGACGTCGACGTCCGAGTAGTTGCGGTCGTTGTAGAGCTTGAGGATCTTGCGGCGGTCATCCTCGATTTTTTCCTCGCTCAGGCTCTGGCCGGGCTTGACCGACACCTCCTTGCGCACACGAGGCTGGCTGATCTGCTCGGCGCCCTCGATGAGGACCTCCGCGACGATCGGGCGGCCCTGCAAGAGGACGGTGACCTTCACGCCATCCTCGAATGGCTCGCCGAACATACGCACATTCGCGACCGTGCCCGTGGCGTAGAGGCTGCGGATGTCCTGCTCGACGGTGCGCTCGCTGTAGGGCTGGCCGACCTGGGTGGCGAGGTTCGAGAGCACGCGGTCTTTCGACATGCTCTCCGGGCCGACGTATTGGACGTCGATCTGCTTGACGATCGGGCCCTGCAAGGGTGCGGTTTGCGCGCGAAGGGAAATGGCGGCGGTGGCCAGCAACGCGGTAACGAGAAAAAGTCGGAAAAGGCTGTTCATTGAAAATCGAAACGGACGCGGACTTTCGCCTGCGGACCAAACGCGGAGTAAAGACGACAATGCCCGCCAAAGGTCAAGCGGGGAATGCCAGCGGGGGAGGGACTTAGGAACTGCCGATCAAAATGCCGACGATAAAGACGAGCACGCCACCGAGTACGACCTGCAGCACGGCAGGCACGAGCGGGGTATCCATGTAGCGATGGCGAATCCATGCGATGACCAGCAATTCGACCAGGACGACGCCGATCGCGATGGCCATGGCAATTTGAAAATTTCCGACCAGAAACGGCAGGGTGTGACCCACTCCGCCGAGTGCGGTCATGAGTCCGCAAATCGTGCCCCGGATGTAGGGGCGTCCACGGCCGCTCAGGGCGCCATCGTCCGAGAGCGCCTCCGCGAACCCCATGCTGATGCCCGCGCCGACGGACGCGGCGATGCCGACGAGAAAGGCGTCCCGGCTGTCATGCGTGGCCAGGGCGGCCGCGAAAACGGGCGCGAGGGTCGAGACCGAGCCGTCCATGAGGCCGGCGAGCCCGGGCTGCACGATCTGCAACACGAACTGGCGCCGCTGGGCGACGTCCTCCTCCCGGCTCTTGTCGGAGGTCGAAAGGTCGCGCTCCAGTTTCGTCGCGAGGTCTTCGTGCGTGGACTCCTCGGCCGCGAGCTGGAGCAGCAGCTCGCGCACCGCCGGGTCTTTCGCGCGGGCGGCGGATTTTTCGTAGAACCGCTGCGACTCCAGCTCCATCGACTGCGCCTCGTGCCGGATGTGCTCGATGGGGAGCAGTTTTTTCAGCCAGATCGGCTTGCGGTGGATGAAGCCTTTGACGTCCTGCCTCCGGATGAGCGGACGGTCCTCGCCGAATTGACGATGGTAAAGGGCCGCCAGTCGTTCCTCGTGGGCGGCCTCTTCCTTTTGCATGCGGCGGAACGTCTCCGCCGTGGCGGGATGCGAGGTGGCCAGCCGTTGCGCGAACTGGCCATAGATGCGGCCGTCTTCTTCCTCGAGGGCAATGGCCAGGGCCAGGACCTCCCGTTCGTCAAGATCGGAAAATGAACGTGTCATGGCGAGAGTCGCTCGATGGTCCACGAGCCGTCGGTTGATGCCGTATAGCGGAAACGATCGTGCAGGCGGCTGCGGCGTCCCTGCCAGAATTCGAGAGCCGTTGGCCGTACGAGATAGCCGCCCCAATGCGGCGGAAGCGGGACGTTTCCATCGGCGTAGGTGCTTTCGAGCTCGGCGTAGCGCGCTTCCAGTTCCTCTCGCGAGGCCAGCGGCCGGCTCTGGTGGGAGGCGAGCGCCCCCAGGCGGCTGGCGAGGGGACGTTTTTGGAAGTAGGCTTCCGATTCCGCGCGTGAAGTCTTTTCCGCCACTCCGCGAATGCTGATCTGCCGTTCGAAGGGCGGCCAATGGAAGAGCAGGGCGACCTGCGCGTTTGCCGCGATATCCCGGGCCTTGTCACTTTCGTAGTTCGTGAAAAAGCGGAAGCCCGTGGCGTCGAAATCTTTCAGCAGTACGGTCCGCGCGTTGACCGCTCCATCCGCTCCCGCCGTGGCGAGCGTCATCGCGTTTGGTTCCACGATCGCGGAACATTCCCGCGCGGTGGTGAACCAGTCCGCAAATTGGCGGAAGGGGTCGGGATCGAGATCTGAGCGATGCAGCTTTCCGCTGCTGTAATCCTGTCGTAAGGCGGAGACGTCCACCCTGCGGAGCTTGACGGGGAGCCGCTCGCGAGGCAACGCGGGAGACGGGAAAATTTCGGCACAATGGGCCGTGTCTCTCGCAGACGCGATTGGGTGCTGCTTGCGCCAGCGAGTGCTCGGGCGCGGGAATTCGAGGCGATTTTTTTGCCGAAAAATGAGAGCAAAATCTCTACGTTTTTCTTTTTGACACCCCTTGGAGCTTCGATATTCTGATCGTTCAATTTTCGCCGGAAGGCAGGAGGCTTTTGCCGTTCCCGACCAAAGGGTAACGGGCGGGGCCTTTCGCCCTTTTGACGAAGGTTGAAAACAAGGAACCGCGCGCGGATCCGAGACTACATGGCCGAAAGCCCCGATGCCCACATAGCTCAGTTGGTAGAGCACATCCTTGGTAAGGATGAGGTCACCGGTTCAATCCCGGTTGTGGGCTCCACGATTTTTGCGCAGTAATTCCACCCGAAAACCCTAACGACACAAAATGGCTAAAGATACCTTCAAACGCGAGAAACCCCACGTGAACATCGGCACGATCGG
>Ga0310811_10007053_pt1 | contig 14365 bp, 15 predicted proteins | sample YCmetagenome_FD_207642 | JGI IMG/M metagenome (GOLD analysis project Ga0310811, IMG submission 207642) | Soil microbial communities from experimental microcosm in Duke University, North Carolina, United States - YC | ecosystem: Engineered > Artificial ecosystem > Soil microcosm > Unclassified ...
GCCACCGCCGCCGGCCTGGTCGCCCTCACCATGCTCGCCGGCCTGCTCCCCGCCCGCCGCGCCGCCCGGGAGAGCCCGGTGACCGCCATGCGCGTCGACTGACCGCCCCGCCACACGCCGAGCTCTCCTGTCACATGCGGTCCGGATGTGCCGCTGGGAGGCAAGTGTGACGCTCATGTGACATTCGGAGGCTGGTGAATGGGCTAGAGGTCGGGGAGCGGGTCCGGGGGCAGGTCGCCGGCGCGGTCGAGGTCGGCGGCGTTGAGCACGGCGACGTACTCCTCGTCCACCTCGTAGGTGAAGCCGCCGAGCTTGAAGGTGTTGCCCATGTGGGTGTTGATCGGGCCGAGCCGGGTCTGCCTCGGGTACTCGGCCTCGAGCGACTTGGGCGCGGTCCGGCTCCATCGCCCGGTGGACAGCACCTTGACCGCCTTGCGGGTGACCACGATGAGCACGGACGGCCGAGGGCTCAGCCGCATCAGGTCCGCCGGGAAGATGTAGCGGATCTCGTCGTCGGGGTCGAGGAACTGGCGGGCCGCTTCGCGTGCTTTCGGGGAGACCGGCATGACGGCAGCGTAGAACCGTGCCAGGGTGCGTGGTGTGGAAACCGTGCCGAATTTCCGTCAGGTCGTGCTGGACACCACCGACGCCCGCGGGCTGGCCGAGTTCTACCGCCAGTTCCTTGGGCTGGACTACCGCGCCGGTGACGAGCCGCCGGCCCCGGGCGAACCCGACCCGGCCGGCCGCGACTGGCTGGTGCTGCGTAACCCGAACGGCTCACAGCTGGCTTTCCAGCAGGTGGCAGCACTGCCGACAGTCACGTGGCCGGAGGGGGAGCACCCGCAGCAGCTGCATCTGGACCTCACGGTGCCGACGGTCGAGGCGCTGGACGCCGCCCACGACAGCGCCCTGCGGCTCGGGGCCCGGATGCTGCTCGACCGGTCCTCAGATCCCCAGGAGCCGCTGCGGGTGTATGCCGACCCCGCCGGCCACCCGTTCTGCGTGTTCGTTTCGCCCCATTAGTCTGGGGTCAGCCCTTGCGGCCGGCGTCGGCCACCCGATTGATGGTGCGGGCCACGGCGTTGCTGCCGACGGCGATGCTCTTGGCGTCGATGCGGCCCTCGCCGGTGACGTAGATGCCGTTGTTCAGGATCGTGGTGGTGCGCTCGACGAGCTCGTTGGTGTCGACGCCGTGGTCCTCGAGGAAGCGGGTCAGTGCGTCCATCACGCGGCGCTCGGCCAGCTTGCCGTACATCTCGCGGTCGAGCTGCTGGAAGTACCGGTGGTAGCGGCTGTCGGCGGCCTGCTCCCGAAGGCTCTGCAGGGCACCGTAGTTGAAGGTGCGGTCCTCGGTGATCTCGCGGGCTTCCCGCCGCAGCTTGCCGGGGCGACCGAGCGCGGCCATCGGCACGGCCAGCGTGCGGAAGAAGCCGCCGAACAGCGCGGGCACGGTCTTGACCAGGCTGGCCGACACGAGCCGGCTGACCTGCCGCCATGTCGGCCGGGGCAGCAGGCGGTCGATCGCGAGGTACTCCTGCCGCATCGGCGGCAGCAGCGAGTAGTTGGCCTCGACGAACAGCATGTCCTTCTGCGGCAGCAGGGCGAAGCGCAGGAACATCGTCACCACCAGCTGGCCGCTCCACCCACCGATGCGCACCACCAGGTACGGCCGGGCGTGGCTCTGGGGATCGTCCTGCAGGCGGTCGAACACCGCATCGTCCACACGGGACACCGGTGCGGCCAACTCGTTGGGTAACACGGCCTTCTGCACGTCCGGTTCGAAGCCGTGCAACAGGTCGAGGCCGTTGATGAACATCCGGTTCTCGACCTCGATGCCGGGCAGCGCGAGCTCGGCCACGTCCGCCGCGACGAAGTCGTGCAGCTCCTGCACGGTGAACGGGACGATCTCGCGGTCCTCGGCCGGCTTGGCCACGTTGAGCGTGAACGACCACTTCTCGGCCGTCCGGCCGTAGCCGACGAACGGCGAGTAGCCGGCGAACACCGTGACATTGCCCCGGTCCCGGGCCGCGATGTCGGCCAGCAGCAGCCGGTCCCGCTGGTTGTCGGGCTGCGGTGCCTTGGCCGGGTCGAAGGATTTGCGGGACAGCTGCGCCGCGACCACGCCGTAGTTCGCGACCATCGATTCCACGAACACCGTCAGCCAGGCGCACAGGCCCAGCGGGATGATCCACTCGAAGGCGGTCGGCGGCGAGCCCAGGAACATGATCAGGAAGAGGAACAGGATCACGCCGAGCACGCCGTCGCGTAACAGATGTCGTTGCCGCGCCGCCAATCCGTACTTGAGCACGGTGACGAGGTCCACGCCCGGCGACGAGGCGACCGCCCGGTGCTCCTCGTGCAGGATGCCGCGCAGCGCGGCGTCGTTGAGCCCGGGATCGAGCTGCACCGCCGCGCACAGGTAGCGGGTGGCGTCGCGCGTGGCGGTGTCGATGGTGACCGTGGGCTGCTTGGCCCCGCAGTTCTCGCAGAAGGCGAAGTCGCCGTGGTCGTCCCAGCCGCACTGCTGGCACTTCATCTGATCACCTCGTTCAGCGGCGGCGGGGGCGTCGGCTCGGGCACGGGCTCCGGCACGGGGTCGGGCGTCGGCGCGGGCTCGTCGCCGCACCGCGAAGAGACCGCCGTAGCGGTCGACCACGCACATGCCGGTGCCGAAAACACGCAAGAACGATAACCACGGAAAAGTGGACTCGAGGTGATGTTCAACCGAATGGGCGCAGCGGGTCTGCCACGCCATTAACACGGAAATCCGCCGCGTACTCCCGGAAATCCGGGACTACACCGTGACCAACGGACAGTAGTCCATTGTGGACTAAATGGTTCGGTGGAGTTCGGTGAAAACCGAGCACAGCCGGTGCACGCCGGCCCGCAACTCGTCCGGCGGCGTGGCGCCGTAGCCGAGAACGAGGCTGGGCGGCACGTCGACGGGCTTGGCGTAGAACGGGGACAGGGCATAGGCCCTTACCCGGAACCGCTGGCCGGCGGCCACCACCTCCTCGGCCGACAGACCGGTCGGCAGGCCGAGGATGAGATGCGTGCCCAGGGCCGAGGTCCGGAGCGGCAGGTCGTTGCCGAGGCAGGAGCGAATGGCCTCCACGCACGCCTCGCGGCGTTCGCCGTAGGCGTCGGAGACCCGGCGCAGGTGGCGGATGAAGTGGTTGGTGGACATGAGATCGGCCAGCGCGGCCTGCTCCAGCGTGGGCAGCAGCCCGACCGAGGCGCGCTGGGCCGTCGTGACCACGTCGGCCAGCTCCTCGGGCACCACGGCCCAGGCGATCCGCAGACCAGGGAACAGCACCTGGCCGAACTCGCCGATGTGGATCACCCGGCCGCCGTCGTCGAACCGGCACGGCGTCGGCGCGGACGGCTCGGACCAGCTGCCCGGGTCGTCGTGGTCCTCGATCACCCAGCCGTCCACCCGGTCGGCCCAGGCCAGCAGCTCGGCCATCCGTGACGGGGACATGACGTGCCCCAACGGGAACTGGCTGTGCGGGGTGGTGACGGCAAGGCGGGCGCCGGGAAAGCGGTTGGCGCAGGCCCCGACGATCATGCCGTGCTCGTCGACCGGCGTCGGGCAGGTGGGAAAGCCGAAGGCGGTGAACGCGGCCCGGATCGCCGGCCGGCACGGCTCCTCGACGATGACCGGGGTGCCCTCGGCCAGCAGCAGCTTGGCCAGCAGGCCGGCGGTGGCGCAGGCGCTGGAGGTGATGATCACCTGGTCCGGCGCGCAGCGGATCCGGTAGCGCAGGCCGAGATAGGCGGCGATCTCCTGCCGTAGCGGCCAGAAGCCGGCCGGCGACTGCTGGGCCAGCAGCGAGTCCACCCGGCCGGCCCTGGCCGCCAGCAGCCGGCCCCAGATCTTGGTCGGGAACAGGTCCAGCGCCGGCACGTCCAGCGTGAACGGGCGGGTCGGGTCCCGGCGGGCCTCGGCCAGGCCGCCGAACTCGTGCTCGGCCCGCAGCACGGCCCGGCCGGCGGCGGAAAGTCGTTGCGCCAACGGTCTTCGGCGCGCCGGCTTGGCCGGCGAGCGGTCGTCCTCGCGGCGGCCGGCGACCCGGGTGCCGGAGCCGACCCGGCCCTCGGCGTAGCCGTCGGCCAGCAGGTGCTCGTAGGCGACCAGCACGGTGTTGCGGGACACGCCCAGCCGCTCGGCCATGGCGCGGGTGGCCGGCAGCCGGCTGCCCACCGGCAGCTGGCCGGATTCGATGTCCTTGCGCAGCCAGTCGTACAACTGGCGGTAGAGCGGCGTTTCCGCGTCCTTGTCCAGCACCGTGCGCGGCGGTAACCCGGGCATCTGTTCTCCCTCGACAGAAGCGGCCGTCACCCGAGATGGAGCCGGCCGGCCTTGTCCACGGTCCCCCGCACATCCAGCCCCAGCCAGCCGTCCCCGGCCGACCGCCACGGAATGATCAGCTGGGACTTGCTCTTGACCAGCAGCTCGCCGTCGTCGGCCACCTTCAACCAGACGTGGCTGAGCGGTTCCCCGACGCCGTGCCCCGATGTCCCTTGCGCGGCAAGGGTTATCGGGTAGCCGAAGGCGAATCCCCGATGCACGGGCACGCCGCGCGCGGTGAGCTCGTCGATCGGCGCGAGCGGGTCGAAGCACACCAGGTACGGCGCGGTCGGCCCGCCGAACAGCTCCCGGCACAGGTCCTCGCCATCAAGCTCGGGATGCCGCTTCACCAGCGACTCGGCCACCGACACAGTCACCTGCGCGGCCGAAACGTCGGCCAGCTGCGCGGTGTCCGGCGCGGCCAGATGCACGGTGCCCTGGTGCTGCAACGTCAGGTAGACGAAGGTCTGCTCGGTGAGCGAACTCAACGGTGTCAACACGAGGTAGCGCCGCCAGACGCCGGTCGGGGCCCGCAGCCGCACGGCCCGCAGCAGCTCGTCGATGGCGGCGGAGGGCAGGGCGAACTCCCGGTCGCCGCGCGAGCAGACGACCACCTTGCGCGCGTCGTCGGCGTCGCCGGGCAGCTCGGGCCGTTCCACGCCAAGGTTTTCACTGACGGCAACCGTCCTGATCGGACGGTCCAAGGCCAGCAGATCCACAACTTGCCGCCCGTCGGCATCACACAGCACGACGTCCACACCGGCGGCCGCATGACGGATTTCCGACGAGTCCGGCGACAGGGCGGTGGTCGCGGCGCCGGCGATCATCGTGGCCAGATCGGCGACGATGTGCTCGGGGCTGTTACCCGCCACGATCAGGGCCCGAAGTTGGTGGTGGGAAACGGTTTCCGTCAGGTCGGCGGCCAGCGCGGCGGCGGCCGACAGCAGTTCGGCGTAGCTCAGCGTGCGACCGTCGGCGACCACGGCCGGCCGGTGACTGGTCCAGCCCCGCCGGAGCACGTCCTCCAGCCACTGCATCAGCGGCCCCCGATCGGCTCGGTGACCCGAAATGATCGGCGGCCGACATTCGTTCTTCGCGGGCGTTCACGGCTTGTGTTCACGGAATCCCTCGTCCCCAGAAAAGGTACCGCGAATAGCGGGAATGGATGCCGTTCAGTGTATATCCGGGAGGTTAACGAGGCGGGCATACCGCCCGAACTGCGTCAGGTCGACTCGGCGATTTCGGGTTTTCCGCCATCAGGCGGCAGGGCCCGTCGGTCAGGACGCGGCAGTGCGCGCGGCCAGCAGATGCAATGCGCTCACGATTTCCGCGACCGAATGGCCTCTGGTGTGCCGCTGGTACCAGTAGACCTCCGGGGCCAATGGCGCCAGCACCATGTCGCACAGCGTGTCCGGGTCGCTCGCGCCGGCCTCGCTGAGCAGCAGTCGGACGTGCGAGCGCCAGAAGGCGTACGCGCCGGTGGTGTACCGGGCGTGCCCGGTCTCCGCGCCCAGCGCCAGGTGCAGGTGCCCTTCGAGCAGATCGACCATCGCGCCGAGGAAGGCGGCCAGCCGCTGCGCAGGCGGACCGCCCGGGCCCAGCGGCGGCGCGCCCAGGATGATCTTGGCCTGGAGCGCCCGCTCGTGCTCGTCCAGCAGCGCCAGCGCGATGGACTGGGTGTCCGGATAGCGCCGGTAGAGGGTGGCGCGGCCGATGCCGGCGGCCTTGGCGATCTCGTCCATGGTGACGCTGTCCGTGCCGGCCTCGGCGAACAGCCGTTCGGCCGCGGCCAGCACCTTCGCCCGGTTGCGGGCGGCGTCGGCCCGCTCGACGGGGCGGGCCGGCAGCCCGTCGGAGCCCACGATCGGCAGGTCGAAGGAGTGAGTCCGGCTCGGCATGGTCGTCACCTTAACCCAGTCTCCGGTAACTGGACATCGTGTCCGCTTCTAGTCTATCGTCATTCAGGTAACCGGTCACAGTGTCCACTTAGCGGTGAGGTAGGGGATGGACGCCATCTTCGTGATCTCGGCACTGCTCATCGGCGGTCTGCTCGCCATCCAGGCCTCGGTGAACGTGCAGCTCAACAAGGCGGTCGGCACGCCGTACGGCGCGTCGACCCTGCAACTGGGGGTGGCCGCCGGCGTGCTGGTGCTGGCCACCGCCGTGGTCGGCGGCTTCGGCGGCCTGGCCCAGCTCTCGCACGCCCAGCCGTGGCAACTGCTCGGCGGCCTGGCCAGCCCGATCTACATCACCAGCGGCATCCTGCTGTTCCCGAGACTGGGGGCGCTGGCCGCGGGCGGACTGTTCGTGACCGGCCAGATGATCTCGTCGCTGAGCATCGACCTGCTGGGGCTGTTCGACATCCCGCGCAAGCCGGTCAGCGTCGGCATCGCGCTGGGCGTGTTGGCCCTGCTCGCCGGCATCGTCGTGATCATCCGCGGCCAGGGCGCCGCGGCCAAGGCCCCGGTGCTGGCCAAGTCGGTCGGCGCCGCCGGGGCGCCGGCCGGCACCCGCGCCGGGCAGATCCCGTGGGTCCTGCTCGGCATCGTCGGCGGCGCGGTGCTGCCCATCCAGGCCGGCATCAACTCGTCGCTGCGCGAGGTGGTCGGCAACCCGGTCACCGTCGACATGATCAGCTTCCTGGTCGCGGTGCTGGCCATCTTCATCGTGCTGGTCGTGCTGCGGTCGCTGAACAGGACGCCCGCGCCCAAGTTCGCGCCGCTGCGGGAGATGCCGTGGTGGGGCTGGCTCGGCGGCATCTGCGCGTCCATCTACGTGCTGGTCACGTTCCTGGCCATCCCGGCCATCGGCGCCGCCGGCACCGTCGCGCTGACCGTCACCGGGCAGCAGATCTCCTCGGCCACCGTGGACAGCTTCGGCCTGTTCCGGATGGCCAAGCGCAAGCTCACCGCGCCGCGGATCACGGGCCTCGGCCTGCTGGTCGTCGGCTCGGTCCTGATCCAGTTCACCTGATCGGCGGAGACCACCATGCGTGAGGCCTATGCCGCGACCAAGGACGTGCACGTCCTGCCGTCGCAGTTACCCATCCCCGGCGCCGGCCTGTTACCGGTCAACTGCTTCCTGGTGCGGGGCAGTGAGCCGGTGCTCGTCGACACCGGGATGCCCATCGACGCCGTCGACTTCGCCGACACCCTGTGGTCCGTGGTGGACCCGGCCGACCTGCGGTGGCTGGTGCTCACCCACGACGACCGGGACCACTCCGGCAACATCGTGCAGATCATGCGGGAGGCGCCCGACGCCGTCCTGGTCACCAGCCAGCTGTCGGTCGTGCGCCTGTCCGAGGAGTGGGACCTGCCGCGCGACCGGTTGCGGCTGGTGAACCCGGGCAGCTCGTTCACCGCCGGCGACCGCGAGATCAGCATCCTGCGGCCGCCCGCCTTCGACTCGCCGGCCACGCTCGCCGCCTACGACCACGGCTCGCGCACGCTGTTCAGCGCGGACAGCTTCGGCTCCGTGCTGCCGACCGTGGCCAACGACGTCGACGACGTCACCGAGGCCGAGTACTTCGAGGGGTTCTCGCTGTTCAACCGGTCCAACCACCCGTGGGTCGCGCTCACCGACCCGGCCAAGTTCGAGGTGGTGCTGCACCAGATCCGGGCGCTGGGGGCCGATCGCATCCTCAGCTCGCACGGGCCGGCCGTGGAGGGCCGGGTGGACCGGCTGCTGGACGCCATGGCCCAGATCCCGTCGCTGCCGCAGGTGCTGCCGCCCGAGGAGATCGACCCCGAGGCCGTCCTCGGCCGGCTGGAGTTCAACGACCCGCTGCCGGCCGCCGGCGCCTGACCTTTCGCCACATGCGCTTCCTATGTGGCACTCAACGCCACATAGGAAGCGCATGTGGCGCCGCCATACCTTCCCTAGGAGTCACCCATGGATTTGACGCCGCCGAAGGGTGTCGTGATCGTCTTCTCCGACATCTGGTGCTCGTTCGCCCACATCACCATCCATCGCCTGCACGCGGCCCGTGAACGTCTCGGTCTCGAGGACGAGATCCGGTTCGACCACCGGGCCTTCCCGCTGGAGCTGCTGAACAACGCGCCGAGCCCGCGCACCGGCACGGACAGCGAGGTCGGCCGGATGGCCAGCGTCGAGCCGGGCGCGGGCTGGCAGCTGTGGCAGGACAAGGACTGGCTCTACCCGTCGTCGACGCTGCCGGCGCTGGAGGCGATCCAGGCGGCCAAGGAACAGGGCCTCGACGCCTCCGAGAAGCTGGATCTGGGGCTGCGCAAGGCGTTCTGGGCGCAGTCGCGGTGCATCACCAACCAGCGCGTGATCCTGGACGTGGCGGCCGAGGTCGGCATCGACGCCGGCCACATCGAGGAGTCGCTGGGCGACGGCCGGGCCCGCAAGGCCCTGTCGGAACAGGCCGCCGTGTCGGCGACCGACGTCGTCAACTGCAGCCCGCACCTGTTCCTGCCCGACGGCACCAATCACGCCAACCCGGGCATCGAGGTCGGCTGGCAGGGCGACTACGGCGTGGGCTGGCCGGTGATCGGCGGGGACGACCCGTCGGCGGTCGAGGAGCTGCTCAAGCGTTCCCTCTGAATCTCTGCTCCGTTCGGAACAAGGGGTGCCACCATGCCGGTGGCACCCCTTTTTTGTGCGCTCGCGACGGGCGAATTGGCCCTTATGAATCGTCGTGAATTGGCCCCGAAAAGCGCCGTGACCTCGGTATCGTTACCTGGCCGTTACCATGTTTCCGTGAGGTGCGTTCTAGGCTTTCGTTAGCTCCGATGAACCGAGCTGTTCGATGCGATCGGAGTTCGTGGACGAACGGATATGCCGTTCGTTTCTCTCGGTGTCATGCCGAATTATTTGGGCTACCCGATCTAGGGGGAAGTAATGGCGGACAATGCCGTTGTCGTCGACGAGAACCGGCTCGTCGACCTGACCCAGCACGAGATCCAGGCGCTGAAGACCCGGTTCAACCTGGCCGACGCGCACACCCACCAGCACCAGTCCAGCAGCCAGGAGGACATCGTCGCCCGGCTGCCCAAGCTCTGGTACGAGTCGGAGGACAACCAGCAGTCCTTCTTCGAGCACAAGTTCATCGACGCCTTCTTCCGGCTGCACAAGCAGCCGACGGCGGCCGGGCTGGGCAAGACCATGCTGTCCTACGCGGCCAGCGTGTCCACCATGGTGGCGGCGATGTTCCTGCGCCGCCGGGGCATGTCGGTGTCGCTGATCGAGCCGTGCTTCGACAACCTGGTCGACCTGCTCAAGAACATGGACGTGCCGCTGGCCGCGGTCGACGAGTCGGTGCTGCACGACCTGGACGGCATCTACGAGGGCCTCAAGGCCACCGTGACCACCGACGCGCTGTTCATCGTTGACCCGAACAACCCCACCGGCTTCAGCCTGCTCAAGGACGGCAGCTCCGGCTTCGAGCAGATCGTGCGGTTCTGCGTCGACCACGGCAAGACGCTGCTCATCGACCAGTGCTTCGCCTCGTTCGCGCTGGCCGACAAGAACGTGGACCGGTTCGACATCTACCGGCTGCTCGAGGAGTCCGGCGTCACGTACCTGATCATCGAGGACACCGGCAAGACCTGGCCGATCCAGGACGCCAAGTGCGCCATGCTGACCACCAGCGACGACATCCACGACGACGTCTACAACCTGCACACCAGCGTGCTGCTCAACGTGTCCCCGTTCGTGCTGAACATGGTCAGCCACTACATCGAGGACTCCATCGAGGACTCGCTGGCCTCGGTCGGCGACATCATCAGCCGCAACCGCGAGGTGGCCAGGACCGGCCTGGCCGGCACGGTGCTGGAGTACATCGAGCCGGTGGTCAACGTCAGCGTCGCCTGGTTCCGGATCACCGACCCGGAGCTGACCGCGACCCGGCTGCAGCAGCTTCTCCAGGAGCGGGACGTCTACGTGCTGCCCGGCACCTACTTCTACTGGAACGAGCCGGTGCGCGGCGAGCGCTACGTGCGGCTGGCCCTTGCCCGCGACCCCGGCCTGTTCACGCAGGCGATCCGGGCCATCAGCGAGACGCTGCGCGCCCATGCGTGAGGTCATCGACGCCGCCCTGTTCATGGGCATGCACTGCGCGGACGAGCCGATCCGGTTGGCCTGCAAGGCGTTCTTCGTCGAGCGGCTGGACGGCACGGTGCTGATGAGCCAGGAGCAGGTCGGCCGGTGCGACGCGCTGGTGTGGACCTACGGCCGGGCCGACCAGGACGCCTACTACCCGTTCATGGACAACCTGCACACCGTGCTGCGGATCGAGCGGCCGGCCTACACCGAGGACGACGTGCGGACCGCGCTGGACGAGCCGGCGCTGAAGGACCTGCCGATGCCCGAACGGCTGCTGATGGGCATGGTGCTGGCCACCGGCTCGGTGCTGCGCACCCCGAACCCGCGGCTGGCCGCCCGGACCGACCTGCCGGTGCGGCCGCTGCCGGCGGCCGCGGAGACCGCTTTCCCGGAGCCGCTCGAGCGGATGTACGCCGAGTCGCTGGCACTGCGGGTGCCGACCGAATTCCTTGAGGAGCGTTGATGCACAAGGGAACCATCGTGCCGCTGATCACGCCGCTCGACGGCGGCGTGGTCGCGGAGAAGGGCGTGCAGCGGCTGATCGAGTCGGTGCGGGCCGAGGTCACCGGTCTGATGCCGACGCTGAGCTCCGGCGAGGGCTGGGCCCTGTCCGAGCAGCAGTGGCTCGACATGGTCGGCTACACCCTCAGACACGCCAACGGGTTACCGGTGTTGTCGGGGATCCAGTTGCCCGACACCAAGTCGGTGATCGAGCGGTCGCTGGTGGCCGAGGACCTCGGCGTGGCCGCGGTCGTCGTCACCACGCCGTTCGGCGCGGACGTCAGCCAGGACGCGATCCTGGCCCACTACCGGGAACTGCGGGCCGCGGTGCAGGTGCCGATCTTCCTGTACAACGAGCAGGCGTTGTCCGGCAACCACATCGCCGTCGAGACGCTGTTGCGGATCTGCGAGCTGCCGGGCATCGCCGGCATCAAGGAGTCCAGCGGCGACGCCGAGCTGACCAGCCGGATCGCCGCCGAGCTGAGCATCCCGGTGTTCGAGGGCTGGGAGAACCTGCTGTCCGAGGTGACCGGCGTTGCCGGCCTGATCGGGCCGCTGGCCAACCTGGAACCGGGGCTGTGCAACGCCATGCTGGCCGAGCCGTCTTCCCGCAAGCAGTCGGCGATCAACGAGGCCTGCGTCAAGTACGGCGTGTTCAAGGACGACTGGTACCGCTGGGTCAAGCAGGAGTTGCGCCATCGGGGCGTCATCGACAGCGACGAGGTGGTCGCGACATGATGCGCCGGCTCTACCAGCTCAACCGGTCGGTGCCGAGCGCCGACGAGTACGCCGAGATGCTGGAGATCGAGGAGAAGTGGCTCGGCGCCAGGGTGGCCGAGCTGACCGCCTCGGCTCCGAGGTTCGCCAGCCGCACGGCGTTGTTCACCGCCATGTCGGAGCGGTTGCGGGACGAGGAGGCCGCCGGCTCCGAGGCCGAGGCCTACCTCGCCGAGCACGCCACGTTGGAGCAGTTCAAGGTCGTGGTGGGGGAGTTCGCGGTCGACGGGCTCGTGGAGTCGTTGTCGCACCTGCCGATCGTGCCGCGGCTGCCGCACCGGGCCGGCATGGCGGTGTTCCGGGTGCTGATCGACGAGCTCGGCTGCGGCAACGTCGAGCAGGCGCATTCCCAGCTGTACCGGGAACTGCTGACTGAACTGGGCATGAGCACCGACCTGGAGTCCTATCTGGACAACGGGAACGAGGAGAGCTACGCCTACGTCAACCTGTTCCACTGGCTGGCCCGGCGCGCGCCCGCGCCGGAGACCTTCCTCGGCGCCTACGCGTACTTCGAGGCGAGCGTGCTGTTCGCCTTCAAGTGCTATGCCGCCGCGGCCAAGCGACTCGGCGTCCGCAACGACAAGTACTACACCGAGCACCTCTACATCGACGACTTCCACAGCAAGCAGATGCGGACCGCGCTGATGGAGCTCGACGCCGAGCGCGGGCTCGACCTGGCCAAGGTGTGGGCCGGCGTGGAGCTGACCAGCGAGATCGCCGCCGCCGCGACCGAGGCCGCGGTGGCCAAGGCCCGCGAGGTGGCCCCGTGATCGGCCGCCGGACCGGTTCGGACGTCCTCAAACCCCTCGGCGAGGACGAGGTCCTGGTGTCCGCGGGTGGCCGGCACATCGTGGTGCCGGCCACCTGTCCCCACCGCGGCGGCCGGCTGCGCTACGGCTACGTGGACGAGAAGCGGCTGCGGATCACCTGCCCGCTGCACTACGCGACGTTCGACCTGGGAACAGGGGAACGGGTGGCCGGGCCGGACTGTCCGGCCCTGCCGGTGAGGGAGCTACCCCGATGACCGACAGAGCCGGCAAACTGGAAGTCCATGGCATTGACGTGATCCCGGAGGGGGAGCGCGTCTCGCGGCCGTCGGACTTCCTGTGGATCTGGCATTCCGCGCAGTTCTCCTTCGGCACGGTGGTGCTCGGCGCGCTGCCCGTGGTGTTCGGGCTGGGCTGGTGGGCCAGTGTCACGGCGATCACCGTCGGCCTGCTGCTGGGCGTCGCCCTGGTGGCGCCGGTGGCCCTGTTCGGGTTGCGGACCGGCACGAACGACGCGATCGCCAGCGGCGCGCACTTCGGCGTGAAGGGCCGGGTGATCACCAACGTGATCACCATCGGGGTGGGACTGGGCTTCTTCGCCATCACGGTGTGGACCGGCGGCACCGCGGTGATGGTCGCCGGGCACCGGATGTTCGGCACGCCAACGGGATCGGCGGCGTTGGCGTTGACCATGCCGTTCGTGGCGGTGGCGGTGATACTGGTCGCGGTGTACGGCCACGCCACGCTGATCGCGATGTACAAGATCACCGCGGTGGCCGGTGGTTTGGTGACGCTCGGGCTGGTTCTCGTGCTGGCGCCGCAGTTCTCCGCCGACTACGCCGGCGGTTCCTATGCGCTGGGCGGGTTCTGGCCGACCTGGATCCTGTCGGCACTGGTCGCCACCTCGGTTCCGTTGTCCTACGCCACTTTCCAGGGCGACTACAGCCGGTACTTCCCGCCCGGCACCAAAGCCGCGAAGCTGATGCTGTGGAACGGCGGCTCGCTGCTGCTGAGCTGCCTGCTGGCGCTGCTCGCCGGTGCGTACGTCACCACGGTTTTCGTCGACAAGACCCAGCCGTGGGTGCAGTCGTTGACCGACTCGGTGCCGGCGTGGTTCGCCGTGGTGGTGATCGTGTTCGGCTTCGTCGGCTCGTTCCCGCAGGGCTCGTTGTGCGTGTACGCGGCCGGGCTGTCGGCCAACTCGATCTTCTGGCGCCGGTCGCGGGCCTTCGCCACGATCCTCGTGTCGGCGTTGGGCTTCGTGCTGCTGTACGTCGGCACCATGGTGTTCGACACCGTCGACTCGATGGCCGCCTTCGTGACCATGCTGCTGGTCGCGGTGTCGCCGTGGGCGGCCGTGATGATCATCGGCTACTGGCACCACAAGGGCGACTACCGCCCGGCCGATCTCGGCACGTTCGCCACCGGAGGCGGCGGAAGGTACTGGTACCGCAACGGATACAACCCCAGGGCGATCGCCGCGATGGCGCTGGGTGTTGTGGTCGGCGTGCTGTCGGTCGGCAACGCCGTCTACATCGGACCGATCGCGGAGCTGTTGGGCGGACTCGACCTGAGCTGCCTGACATCGTTCGCCGCGACGGCCATCGCTTACGTGGCCCTGAACTCACGCTGGTCGGAGGTGTCCGATGGACGAGTCCCGCTACCCCAGCAGTCCTGACACGATCGTCGTGTTCACCGATCTGAACTGCTCGTTCGCCCACCTGGCCGTGCACAAGCTGCACGAGGCCCGCTGCCGGCTCGGCCTGGAGGGGCGGCTGTCCTTCGACCACCGGGCGTTCCCGCTGGAGTTGTTCAACCGCACGGTGAACGAGCGGCCCGGCGTGGACTCGGAAGTGGCGGTGGTCGGCGGCCTGGAGCCGAAGGCCGGCTGGCGGCTGTGGCA
>Ga0310811_10007054_pt1 | contig 14365 bp, 15 predicted proteins | sample YCmetagenome_FD_207642 | JGI IMG/M metagenome (GOLD analysis project Ga0310811, IMG submission 207642) | Soil microbial communities from experimental microcosm in Duke University, North Carolina, United States - YC | ecosystem: Engineered > Artificial ecosystem > Soil microcosm > Unclassified ...
CTCCGGTCCCGAAGGTGATCTCCCCCGTGCCGCCCGCCTGGACGTGGCCGAGCTCGAGCACGCCCGCGTTCAGGGCCACGCCGCCGGTGAAGGTGTTGGCCACGCCCAGCGACACCGTGCCCGCGCCGCCCAGGGTCAGGCTGCCGGCGCCGGCGTTGCCGCCGGTTCCGCCGGAGCCGGTCTGGTCGGCGATGACGCCGTTGATGCTCAGGGTCGTGCCCGTCGCCGGGGCAAGGGTCACCGCCTGGCTCCCCTGGATGAACATGCCGGAGCCGAGGGCCTGGCCGGCTGTGGCGTCGATGCCAAACCCCTGCCCGACCCCAGCGGCGCCGCCGGTCACGGCGTTGGTGTTCGAGAGCAACCCGTTCCCATAGGTCAGGGATCCACCCTGCTGCACGAACACCGCGCCGCCCGCGCCCAAGCCGCCGCCGCCGCCGCCGAGCGAGCCCGGCACGCTGGCGCCCGCGCCACCGCCGAAGCCGCCGAGGCCGCCGCCGGCCTGGGCGGTCTGGCTGGCGCCGCCGCCGCCGAAGCCGCCGTTTCCGGCCGCCCCGCCGCTTTCACCGCGTGAGCCGCCGCCGCCGAAGCCGCCGTCGCCACCGTTCCCGCCGCCGCCGCCGAAGCCCCCGGGAGCCGGCGCCGCGCCGGTGACCCCGCTGGAGCCGCCCACGCCCCCGCCGCCGCCGGAGTGGACTCCAAAGCCGAAGCCGCCGCCGCCGCCGCCGTTCGCGCCGCCGACTCCGCTAGCCCCGGCGCCGCCGCTCGCGGCGCCGACAATGATGCCGGCCCCGCCCGCGCCAAAGAACGCCCCCCCGTTGGCGCTCAGGCCGACGCCGCCGCCGCCAAAGGCGCCTGCGCCGCCGAGGCCGCCGCCGCTCCCGCCCGATGCGAAGACCTGGCCGCCGGCGCCGCCGACCGCGCTGTCGAGGGTGAAGTCCACGCCTGAGAGCGTGACCGAGCCCCCGGAAGCCACGAACAGGCCGCCGCCGAGGCCGGCGCCCGCGCCGCCGCCGCTGTCGCCGCCGATACCGCCGACCGCCTTGGCGTTGGTGATGACAAGGTCGTTGATCGCGACCGTGCCGGTGTAGACGAAGAAGCCGCGGAAGGCGCCGCCGCCGTTCAGCGTTATCCCCGCGCCGCCGTTGATCGTCAGCCCCGCCCCGCCGGAGAGGTTGAGCGCCCACAGCTCGCTGGTGAGGGTGAAGCTGCCGGTGATGTTGATGACGTCCGCGGTCGCATCGTAGCCGCTCCCGCCCGGGTTCACCGCCAGCAGGGCGGTCTTCAACGAGGCGGTGTCGGTGGCGACATAGGTGGTCAAAGCGGCTCTCCCTGGGAATTCGGGGCGTCCCGTCCAGCGGAATCGCTCGCCCCAGGAAAGGCTCGGAAGTGTTAACGATCGTAAAGGTGGCGCGGGAACTCGCCAATAAATTGCATTTTCCACCAATTACGATCACGGCGACGCGGGCATGGCGGCGCGCTTCACGGGCATCCGCCGCCGGCCCGCGCCGAAACCCCCACGACAGGCGCCGCCCCCCGTGTTCACCCGCGGAATGATCGGCTAGACAGGCGCCATGTCCCCGATGATCGCCGTCTCCAACCTGTCCAAGACCTACGCCGGCGGTTTCCAGGCCCTGAAGTGCGTCGATCTGGAGATCGCCAAGGGCGAAATCTTCGCCCTGCTGGGCCCCAACGGGGCCGGCAAGACCACCCTGATCAGCATCATCTGCGGCCTGGTCGCAGCCACCGAAGGCGCCGTGCGGGTCGACGGCCACGACATCGTCGCCGACTGGAAGGCGGCCCGTTCGCTGATCGGCCTGGTGCCGCAGGAGCTGAAGACCGACGCCTTCGAGCGGGTGATCGACACGGTCAACTTCAGCCGCGGCCTGTTCGGCAAGCCGCGCGACCCCGCCCACGTCGAGAGGATCCTCACCGAGCTGTCCCTGTGGGACCGCCGGGAGTCCAAGATCATCACCCTGTCGGGGGGCATGAAGCGCCGGGTGATGATCGCCAAGGCGCTGAGCCACGAGCCGCGGGTGCTGTTCCTCGACGAGCCCACCGCCGGGGTCGACGTCGAGCTGCGGCGCGACATGTGGGAGGTGGTGCGCAAGCTCAGGGCCTCGGGCGTGACCATCATCCTGACCACCCACTACATCGAGGAGGCCGAGGAGATGGCCGACCGGGTGGGGGTGATCAACAAGGGCGAGCTGATCCTGGTCGAGGACAAGACCGAGCTGATGCGCAAGCTGGGCAAGAAGCAGCTCACCCTGCAGTTGCAGCAGCCCCTGAACGCGGTTCCCGACGGCCTGGCGGATTATCCGCTGGAGCTGGCGGCCGGCGGGGCCGAGCTGGTCTACACCTACGACACCCAGACGGAGCGCACGGGCATCACCCGGCTCCTGGCCCGGATGGCCGAACTGGGCATAGGCTTCAACGACCTGAGCACAGACCAGAGTTCGCTCGAGGAGATCTTCGTCGAGCTGGTGAGGCCCCGATGATGAACTGGCGCGCCGTCCGCGCGATCTACGTCTTCGAAATGCACCGTACCTGGCGCACGCTGATGCAGAGCGTGATCTCGCCGGTGCTGTCGACCGCCCTTTATTTCGTGGTGTTCGGCTCGGCCATCGGCTCGCGGATCAGCTCAGTGGAGGGGGTGCCCTACGGCGCCTTCATCGTGCCGGGCCTGATCATGATGTCGGTCCTGACCCAGGCGGTGTCGAACGCCTCGTTCGGGATCTATTTCCCCAAGTTCACCGGCACCATCTACGAGGTGCTGTCGGCGCCGGTCTCGTGGATCGAGGTGGTGCTGGGCTATGTCGGGGCGGCAGCCTCGAAGTCGATCATCCTGGGGGTGATCATCCTGATCACCGCCTTCTTCTTCGCCCCGGTGCGTATCGAGCACCCGTTCTGGATGGTGCTGTTCCTGCTCCTGACCGCGTCCAGCTTCAGCCTGCTGGGCTTCATCATCGGCATCTGGGCCGACGGGTTCGAGAAGCTGCAGCTGGTGCCGCTGCTGGTCATCACCCCCCTGTCGTTCCTGGGGGGCAGCTTCTATTCGATCGCCATGCTTCCGCCGCTCTGGCGCACGGTCACCCTGTTCAACCCCCTAGTCTACCTGATCAGCGGCTTCCGCTGGAGCTTCTACGGCGCCGCCGACGTCAGCGTGGCGGTGAGCCTGGGGGCCACCGCGGTGTTCCTGACCGTGTGCGCAATCGTGACGTGGTGGATTTTCAAGACAGGGTACAGGCTCAAGACCTGACTCGAGGGAGGGATAAGGCGCCATGAGAGCAGCGATCATCGCCGGACTGGCCGCGGCCGCCGTCACCGGCCCGGTCCCGGATTTCTCCACCCTGAACCCCGCGGCCATCAAGGCCTTCGTCCCCGACAAGATCGACTGGAAGCCCGCCGCGGGCCTGGGCGGGACCGACAGCGCCACCCTGGTCGGCGACGCCGCCAAGCCGGGGTTCTACGTGGTGATGAACCGCTTCCATCAGGGCAATTTCAGCCGGCCGCACTACCACGCCAACGACCGCTACATCATGGTGATCTCCGGGACCTGGTGGGTCGGGACCGGGACCAACTACGACCCGGAGCGCAACACCGTCCCGGTCAAGGCGGGAACCTTCGCGATCCACACCGGCCGCGAAGTCCACTACGACGGCTCGCGCACCGGCAACGGCGACGCGGTTGTGATGATCTTCGGCATGGGGCCCGGCACGCGGATCGAATGCACCGGCCCCGCCGCCGAAACCGGACCCGGACCCTGCGCCGACGCGCTGGCCGCGGCCAAGAAGCCATAGGACCCCTCCCATGCGGATGAAGACGCTTCTGGCCGCCGCGGCGGCCCTGGTCCTGACGGCCACCGGGGCCCAGGCCCAGGCTCTGCGGGTGTTCGTCGGCGGAGCGGCGACCCAGCCCGTCCGCGAGGCGGGGGCCGAGTTCACCCGCCGCACCGGCAAGGCGCTCGACATCGTCAGCGACACCACCGGCTCGCTGCAGAAGCGCCTGCGGGCTGGCGAGAAGGCCGACGTGGTGGTCATCACCGCTCCGGCCGTCGACGCCCTGCAGCAGGAAAAGCTGGTCCTGGTCCCCGGCCGCGTCGACCTCGCCCGTGGCCTGATCGGCGTCGCCGTCAAGACCGGCGCCAAGGCCCCGGACCTGTCGTCGGAGGCCAGCGTCAAGGCCGCCCTGCTGGCGGCCAAATCGGTCTCCTACGTCGACCCCAAGGCCGGCGGCACCTCGGGCGCCTTCTTCGAGGGCCAGATGGCGCGGATGGGCATAGCCGAGGCGATGAAGCCCAAGGTGGTCTATCGCGGCCAGGGCTCGGAAGTGGCCGCCGCCGTCGCCGCCGGCGAGGCCGAGCTCGGCATCACCTTCACCAGCGAGCTGACCCCCAACCCGGGAATCAGGGTGGCGGGGACCCTGCCGGCTCCGATCCAGTTGCCGACCGTCTACACAGCGGCGGTGGCGGCCTCCACGACGGACCTGGCCGCCTCACAGGCGCTGGTGGACGTCCTGAAAGGGCCAGCCGGGATCGCCGCCCTGCGCAAGGCCGGGCTGGACGTGCTGGTGAAATAGCCCCCGCGGGCTACAAGGCCCCATGCCTGTCGTCGACCTGATGGACCTCCCCGCCACCCTACCGCCGCGCACCCCCGTGGCCGGGCTCGATCCCGGGGAGAAGACCATCGGTGTGGCGGTCTCCGACCTGACCCTGTCCATCGCCAGCCCCCTAGCCCTGATCCGCCGCACCAAGTTCACACAGGAGGCCGAGGCGCTGTTCGCCCTGATGGCCGGCCGCGGAGCCGGCGGCCTGGTCATCGGCCTGCCGCGCAACATGGACGGAACCGAGGGCGCGCGGTGCCAGTCCAACCGGGCGCTCGCCCGCAACCTGCTGCGCCTGCGCCCCGACATGCCGATCGCCTTCTGGGACGAGCGCCTGTCCACCGCCGCGGTGGAGCGGATGCTGGTCGACGAGCACGATATGACCCGCGCCCGCCGCGCCGAGGTCGTCGACAAGACCGCCGCCGCTTACATCCTCCCGGGCGCCCGGGACCGGCTGCGGGAGGCCCGCTAGCCTGCGGCCAACCCAAAAATCCCTGGAGGAGCCAAGCCCATGACCAAGACCCGCGCCCTCGCCTGCGCCGCCGCCGTCGCCCTGATGCTGGCCGCCGCCCCGTCCCTGGCGGCCGCCCCGGCCCTGACCGGCGACAAGATCGCCACTTCCAAGGGCGACCTGACCATCCATCCGGTCAACCACGCCAGCTTCGTGATGAGCTACGGCGGCAAGACCATCTACAACGATCCCGTCGGCGGCGCGGCGGCCTTCGCCGGCCTGCCCAGGCCGGATCTGATCCTGGTCACCGACATCCACGGCGACCACATGGACGCCCCCACCCTGGCCGCCCTCGGCAATGCGCCCATCGTCGCCCCGCCGGCGGTGCGCGACGCCCTGCCCGCCCCCTTGAAGGCCCGCGTCCAGGTGCTGGCCAACGGCGCCTCGGGGACCTTCGACGGCGTGCCGGTCCAGGCCGTCGCCGCCTACAACACCACCCCCGACCGGCTGCAGTTCCACGCCAAGGGCCGCGGCAACGGCTATGTCCTGACCTTCGGCGACAAGCGGGTCTACATCGCCGGCGACACCGAGGAGACGCCGGAGATGGACGCCTTGAAGTCCATCGACGTGGCCTTCATGCCGATGAACCTGCCCTACACCATGACCGTGGAGCAGGCCGCCCACGCCGTGGCGGCCTTCAAGCCCAAGATCGTCTACCCCTACCATTCGCGCGGCTCGGACGTGCCGGCCTTCGCCAAACTGGTCGGGACCGGCGCCGACGTGCGGATCCGCGCCTGGTACTGAACCCACGAACGGCGAGCGCCCCGGCAAGGACGCGCGCGCCGTGATCCTGGTCCCCACCGCGCCGGCCGCCCACCTCGCCTTCGACCTCGCCGCCTGGGCGGCCGGGCTGGGGCTGGGTCTGGTCCTCTATCGCTGGCGGCTGCGCGAGGCGACGCAGCGGTTGGCGGTCTCCACCGGCCCCGGCTACGTCGCCGCCCTGGCGGTCGGAGCGGTGGCGGGCGCCTGGGCGGCGGGCTCGCTCAACACCCTGCAAGGACCCTCCCCGGCCCTGTCCCACTCCATCGTCGGGGCCCTGGTCGGGGCCATAGCGGCGGTAGAGGCCTACAAGCTGGCGCGGAGGGTGAAGGGGTCCACCGGCGCGGTGTTCGTCGGCCCCTTCGCACTTGGGGCGGTGATCGGCCGCTGGGGCTGCCTGTTCGCCGGCCTGCCGGATCGCACCTATGGGACGCCGACGAGCCTGCCCTGGGCCGTCGACCTCGGCGACCGCGTCGGCCGCCATCCGGTGCAGGTCTACGAATCCCTGGCCATGGCGGCCTTCCTGGCGGTTTTCCTGATCGGGTTGAAACGCCGTTCGGACTGGACGATCCGGCGCGGCTTCTATGTCATGTGCGTCTGGTACGCGGCGCAGCGCTTCGCCTGGGAGTTCTTCAAGCCCTATCCGCCCGTGCTCGGGCCGCTGAACCTGTTCCACCTGCTGTGCCTGGCCCTGGGGACCTATGGACTCGTTTTCCTCGCCCTCGACCGCCGACGCGAGCGTCTCGCCCGCCCGTAAGAGCGCTCCCTACCTGTTCCTCGGCCAGACCACCAGCCTGTGCGAGACCTGCTACGCCCTGGTCCCGGCCAAGGTGATCGCCGAGGATGATTGCGTCTTCTATCTCAAGCGCTGCCGCGAGCACGGGGTGCAGAAGACGTTGATCGCCGCCGACCTGGCCTATTGGAAATCGCAGCGCGACTGGCTCAAACCCGGCGACCGGCCGCTCTCCACCCAGACCCGCACCGACTACGGCTGTCCCTACGACTGCGGCCTGTGCCCCGACCACGAACAGCACTCGTGCCTGGCGCTGGTCGAGGTCAACGAGGCCTGCAACCTGTCCTGTCCGGTCTGTTTCGCCGACTCATCGACCGCCCGCGACACACATCGCTCGCTGGCTGAGATCGAGGCCATGCTCGACACCCTGGTGGCCTCCGAAGGCGAGCCGGACCTGGTGCAGTTCTCCGGCGGCGAGCCGACGATCCACCCGCAGTTCTTCGACATCCTGGCCGCGGCCCGGCGCCGGCCGATCCGCCACCTGATGATCAACACCAACGGCATCCGCATCGCCCGCGAGCCGGGGTTCGCCGAACGGCTGGCCGAGTTCATGCCAGGCTTCGAGGTCTATCTGCAGTTCGACTCGCTCAGGCGCGAGGCGCTGATGGACCTGCGCGGGGCCGACCTCACCCGCGTGCGGATCGAGGCCCTGGAGGCGCTGGAGCGGGCGAACCTCTCGACCACCCTGGTCGTGACGGTGAAGAAGGGCGTCAACGACGCTGAAATTCCTGAGATAATCCGCTTCGCCCTGCAGTGGCGCTGCGTGCGTGGGGTGACATTCCAGCCGATCCAGGACGCAGGCCGCAACGACGGCTTCGACCCGAAGCGCCACCGCATCGTCCTGACCGAAATCCGGCGGCGGATCGCCGAGGCCGGGGTGTTCGCGCTGGAGGACCTGATCCCGCTGCCCTGCAACCCCGACCAGATCTGTATCGGCTACGGTCTGCGCAACGGAGCCGAGGTGGCGCCGGTCACAGCACTCCTGCCCCGCGAGCTGTTCGTCGCCGCGGTCCCCAACACCGTGACCTTCGAGGCCTATCCCGAGCTGCGGGCGCGAGTGTTCGACCTGATGTCCCTGTCCACAGCCCAGGCGGACACCTCCGACAAGCTCTCGGCCCTGCTGTGCTGCCTGCCGGAAGCCGCCCTGCCCGCCGAGCTCGGCTACGAGCACACCTTCCGGGTGGTGATCTCGCAGTTCCTCGACCGGCACAATTTCGACATCGCCACGGTCAAACGGTCCTGCGTCCACTTCGTCCAGCCGGACGGGCGCATCATCCCCTTCGACACCTTCAACACCTTCTACCGCCCCGGAGCCCCTGGGGCGCACACCCTGCCCGAAGGAGCAGCCATACGATGAGCGAAGTCAGCCGGGCGGTCGGACGGTTCTTCGGGGTCCTGCTGATGGCGGTTGGCGGGCTGATCGCCCTGCTCAGCGGCGCCTGCACCCTGTTCGTGGGAGGAGCGGGCCTGCTCAACGGCAGCGCGAACTCGATGATCCCCGGGGCCCTGATATTCGGCGTTCCGGTGATCGCCCTGGGAGTGGGCGTCTTCCTCGGAGGACGGTCGCTGTACCGCGGGCCCCAGCGGCCCCTGCCGCGCATCACGGACGGCCTGGAGGGGCTGGACGAGCCGTGATCGCTTGAGCCCGTCGCCATTCGTCCGTATAGCCTCCGCTTCGATGGAAACCGGCGCCGACATCGAAGCTTCGATCCGAACCCGGGCCTTTCCGTTTCCTCATCCCCATTTCCTGTCGGTCCAGGGCCTCAACCGGCCCCAGGCGGAGCAATTGCTCGACCTGGCCGACGCCTTCGTGGCGGTGAACCGTCAGGCCGAGAAGAAGCTCGGCCTCCTGCGCGGCCGCACCCTGGTCAACCTGTTCTTCGAGGCCTCGACCCGGACCCAGAGCTCGTTCGAGCTGGCGGCCAAGCGGCTGGGCGCCGACGTCGTCAACATGAGCCCGCGCACCTCGTCCATGACCAAGGGCGAGACCCTGATCGACACCGCCGTGACCCTCAACGCCATGAAGCCGGACCTGCTGGTGGTGCGCCACGCGGCCTCCGGCGCGGCGGCGCTCCTGTCGCAGAAGGTGAGCTGCAGCGTCATCAACGCCGGCGACGGCTGGCACGAGCACCCGACCCAGGCCCTGCTCGACGCCCTGACCCTGCGGCGCGCCTTCGGCAAGGTCGAGGGCCTGACCGTGGCCATCTGCGGCGACGTCCAGCACAGCCGCGTGGCGCGCTCCAACGTCGGCCTGCTGCAACTCCTGGGCGCGCGGGTGCGGCTGGTGGGACCGCCGACCCTGATGCCCTCGGGGGTGGAGCGCTGGGGCGCAGAGGTGTTCCACGACATGAGGAAGGGCGTGGCCGGGGTCGACGTGGTGATGATGCTGCGCCTGCAGCTCGAGCGGATGGACGGCGCCTTCGTGCCCTCGACCCGGGAATATTCCCGCTATTTCGGCCTCGATTCCGAGAAGTTGGCGCTCGCCGCCCCCCACGTCCGGGTCATGCACCCCGGGCCGATGAACCGCGGCGTCGAGATCGAATCCGGCGTCGCCGACGACCCCAGGGTCAGCCTGATCCAGGAGCAGGTCGAGATGGGCGTGGCCGCCCGCATGGCCGTCCTGGCCTCCCTGGCCGCGCGGCTGGAGGCGGGCCAGTGAGCGCCGCCTCCCCCCGCGCCACCGCCTTCGTCGGCGCCCGGCTGGTCGACCCGGAGAGCGGCTACGACGGCCCCGGCTGCCTGGTGGTGGTCGAGGGCGTGATCGCCGACGTGGTCCGACGCCCCACGCTCGACAACCTGTCTGCCGACATCCGGGTGGTCGACTGCAACGGGGCGCTTCTGATCCCCGGCCTGATCGACCTGAGGGTCAAGACCGGTGAGCCCGGGGCCGAGCCCAAGGAGACCCTGAAGTCCGCGGCCCGCGCCGCCGCCGCCGGGGGGGTGACCTCCATGGTGCTGCAGCCGGACACCGACCCGGCCGTGGACGACCCGGCCATGGTCGACTTCATCCTGCGCCGGGCCCGCGACATCGAGCTGGTCCACGTCTATCCCGCCGGCGCCGCGACCAAGGGCTGCGAAGGCTCGCGCATGGCCGAGATCGGCCTGATGCGGGAGGCCGGGGCGGTCTATTTCACCGACGCCGACAAGCCGATCATCGATTCCAAGGTGTTCCGCCGGGTCCTGTCCTACGCCAAGGCCTTCGGGGCCATGGTCGCCCACCGGCCGGCCGACCCCTATCTCAGCGCCGGCGCGGTCGCCACCGCCGGCGAGTTCTCCGGGCGGCTGGGCCTGCCCTCCGCGCCCGCCGTCGCCGAGCGGATCATGCTGGAGCGCGACCTGGCCCTGTGCGAGCTCACCGGCGCCCGGCTGCTGGTCGACCAGATCACCACCGCCGACAGCCTGGCCAGCCTGGAGCGGGGCCGCGCCAAGGGGCTGGCGGTGGCCGCCACCGCCTCGATCAACCACCTGAGCTTCAACGAGCTCGACATCGGCGATTACCGCACCTTCTACCGCCTGGACCCGCCGCTGCGGCCCGAGGACGATCGCCAGGCCCTGATCGACGCGGTGGCCTCGGGCCTGGTCGAGGTGATCGTCTCGGCCCATGCGCCCGCGCCCCCCGAAGACAAGCGCCTGCCCTTCTCCGAGGCCGCGCCGGGCGCGGTGGGGCTGGAGACCTTCCTGCCGGCCTTGCTGGCCCTGCACCACGACGGCCGCGTCGCCCTGGCCGACCTGATCCGCGCCGTCACCCTGGCCCCAGCCCGGCTGCTCGGCCTGGAGGCCGGCCGGCTGACGGTGGGCGCGCCTGCCGACCTCGTCCTGTGCGACGCTTTCGCCCCGGTGGTGATCGACGCCGACAGGCTGATCTCCAAGTCCAAGAACTCGCCGTTCGACGGCCGGCGCCTGCAGGGCCAGGTGCTGATGACCCTGGTCGACGGCCGCGTGGTGCACCAGGCGCAGCCTTGAGGGTCTGCTTGCTTCGCGACGCGCAACTGCGTCGCGCTCCTCAGCATGACGAAACCTTATGCCGTCTCCCACGCTCGTCATCCTGAGGAGCCGGATGAAATCCGGCGTCTCGAAGGACGCACAACGTGAATGCAATCCGGGTCGGCACGGCAGGCTGGCAGATCCCCCGCACCAGCGCCGACGCCTTTCCCCCCGAAGGGACCACCCTCCAACGCTACGCCGCCCGCTTCCCGGCGGTGGAGATCAACTCGTCCTTCCACCGGCCGCACAGGCCGCAGACCTACGCGCGCTGGGCCGAGACGACCCCGGGGGATTTCCGTTTCGCGCTGAAGCTCCCGAAGACCATCACCCACGAGCGGCGGCTTGTGGACTGCGCCGAGCCGATCAGATCTTTCCTCTTCCAGATCAGTCATCTGGGCGAAAAACTTGGACCCCTGGTGGTCCAGCTTCCGCCGAGCTTGGCCTTCGACGCCGGGGTGGCCGGGGCCTTCTTCGCGACCCTGCGCGAACGCTTCGAAGGCGACCTCGCCTGCGAGCCACGGCACCCGAGCTGGTTCGGGGACGCGGGGGAGCGCCTGCTGGTCGAGGCCCGCATCGCCCGTGTCGCCGCCGACCCGGCGAAGGTCCCGGCCGCGGCGGTTGCGGGCGGCTGGCCGGGGTTCGGCTACTGCCGGCTGCACGGCTCGCCTCAGATGTATCGGTCCGCCTATGGCCCTGAACGGCTTGAGGTCCTGGCCGCCGACCTGAGGTCTCGCACGGTCCCGGCCTGGGTCTTTTTCGACAACACCACCTCGGGCGCCGCGGCGGCCGACGCGCTGCGCCTGCAAGCCAGGCTCAGCCCATGAACTGGAACTGGGCGGTCATTTCCTTCTGAACACCCACATCTCGCCCACGGTGTTGAAGGGGGTGATCTTGTCCTCCAGCACCAGGCCCGTGCCGCGGGCGTCCGCTTCCAGGTTCGAGCTGTAGTAGGTCAGGCGTTCGGCCGAGCGGCGCTGCTCGGTCCCGGCGGAGTCGGTCTGGACATAGTCGAGCTGCTGCTCGAACCGGCCGGCGGCGGGGTCGTAGCTCTGGGCGGCCACGTACAGCTTCAGCCGCCGGCCCTCGTCGTCATAGGCCACGTCCAGCACCGTCTTGCCGGGATTCGCCGGCGCGGGGGCGCTCACCCCGTCGGGATGGATGGCGTGCAGGGCCGCCACGCCGCCGGGCTTCAGGTGGCGGGCGATCATGGCCATGGCCTTGCGGCGCGGGCCGCCGCGCGGAAGGTGCGAAAAGCCGAAGAACGGCGCGATCACCGCGTCGAAGGCGTTGTTCAGGTTGAAGGCGGTCATGTCGCCCAGGACGAAACCGGTGCGGGCGGCGACGTCTGCCGCCGCCTTGGCGCGCTTGGCCTCGGCGCGGGCCAGCATGTTGGCGGCTAGGTCCAGCCCCACCACCGCATAGCCGCGCTCGGCCAGCGGCAGGGTGATCCGCCCGGTGCCGCAGCCCAGCTCCAGCACCCACGATCCGGCCGGGACCAAGCCGGCGTAGAAATCCACCTCCCCCTTCAAGGTCGGGTCGAAGTGGGCCACCACGTCGTAGAAGGCCGCGCTGAGCCCCTGGGGGGAATAGTAGTCCAGCCGCTCGGTCATGCCGCGCCGATAGCACGGCCCGTCACTTCTTCTCCAGCAGCAGCATGCCCTGCTTCTTGACCCGGCCCTTGATGGTGTCGGCGATCACGGCCAGGACCGGCGGCAGGTCGATCTCCATCTTCACCGTGTCGGCCAGGACGTGCAGCCGGCCGGTGATGGCCTGGCCCAGGACCTTGGCCGAGAAATGCATGCGGTCGGCGTCCCAGCGCTTCTCCACCTGGGCCAGCCCGCCGGAGATCTGCTGTTCCAGCTGGCCGAAGCCGGATTCGATCCGCGCCTTGGCCTGGGCCACGCCCAGCTGGTGGGGAATGTCGATGCTGACGGGTCGGGACATGGCAACCTCCTCTTCCATAACGACCGACCGAGGCCGTAAGCTCCCACCATGGTGTTCACCCTCTCCCCCGTCGTCGTCCTCGCCTGCCTGGTCGGCGGCTATCTGCTCGGTTCGATCCCGTTCGGTGTGCTGATCGCCCGCCAGGCGGGGTTGGGCGACCTGCGCAAGATCGGCTCGGGCAATATCGGCGCGACCAATGTGCTGCGCACCGGCCGCAAGGACCTGGCCCTGTTCACCCTGCTGGGCGACGGCGGCAAGGGGCTGGCGGCGGTGCTGATCGCGCGCGCCCTGTGGGGTCAGGATGCCGGGGCCCTGGCCGGCGGGGCGGCCTTCGTCGGCCACATCTTCCCGGTCTGGCTGGGGTTCAAGGGCGGCAAGGGGGTGGCGACCTTCTTCGGCGTGCTGCTGGCGGCCGCCTGGCCGGTGGGCGTAGCCGCGGCGGCGACCTGGATCGCCATGGCGGCGGTGTTCCGCTACTCGTCCCTGGCGGCGCTGACCGCGGTGGCCCTGTCGCCCCTGTTCGCGCTGGGATCCTACCAGCCGCGGTCGGTGGCGGCCCTGTGCCTGACGATGGCGTTGCTGGTCTACGCCCGCCACCGCGAGAACATCCGCCGGCTGATGGACGGCCAGGAGACCCGCATCGGCGCCGCCAAGACGCCCCCTTCCCCGGCGACGCCGGAGTGAGTCTGGAGGGCCTGTCCGCAGCGGAGCGGCGCGACCGCCTGCGCCTGGCCCGCACCGGGGCGGTGGGGGCGGTGACCTACGGCGAGCTGATGGGCCGCTACCGCAGCGCCGGCCGGGTCCTGGAGGTCCTGCCCGAGCTGGCCCGCCGCGCCGGCCGGGCCCTGCCCCTGCGCATCCCCACCGTGGACGACGCCGAGCGGGAGATCGCCGCAGGCGAAGCGCTCGGCGCAGAGCTGATCGTGCTGGGCCAGCCCGAGTTCCCGCCCCTGCTGGCGGCGCCGGACCCGCCGCCGCCGCTGATCTGGGTCAAGGGCCGTCCCAGCCTGCTGTTCAAGCCGGCGGTGGCGGTGGTCGGGGCGCGGGTCGCCTCGGCGGTGGGCCAGCGCTTCGCCCGCCAGCTCGCCGCCGAACTGGGCGAGGCCGGCTATCTGGTGGTCTCGGGGATGGCGCGGGGCATCGACGGGGCGGCCCATACCGGCGCCCTGCCCACCGGGACGGCGGCGGTGCTGGCCGGGGGGATCGACGACGTCTATCCGCCCGAGCACGCCGACCTCTACGCCGCGATCGCCCGAACCGGCTGCCTGGTGTCCGAGCGCGAGGTCGGACGGCGGGCCGTGGCCAAGGACTTCCCGCGCCGCAACCGCATCATCTCCGGCCTGTGCCTGGGGGTGGTGGTGGTCGAGGCCGAGCTGCGCTCCGGCTCGCTGATCACCGCGCGGCTGGCGGGCGAACAGGGGCGCGAGGTGTTCGCGGTGCCGGGCTCGCCACTGGACCCGCGGGCCAAGGGGACCAACGAGCTGATCGGCCTGGGCGCGGTGCTGTGCGAAGGCGCCGAGGACGTGCTGCGGGTGGTCTCCGCCCTGGCCCATGTCCGCGAGCAGGGCGACCTGTTCCAGGGCGCCGAGATGGACCACGACGCCGTCGACGTCGCCGCCGGCCGCCTGCGCGACAAGGTCGAGCGCCTGCTGTCGCCGACCCCGACCCCGCGCGACGAGATCGCCCGTGCGGTCGGCGGCCCCGTGCAGGGGGTGTTCGCCGCCCTGGTCGAGCTGGCCGTCGCCGGCCGCTGCGAACTGCTCCCGGGCGGCATG
>Ga0310811_10007055_pt1 | contig 14364 bp, 15 predicted proteins | sample YCmetagenome_FD_207642 | JGI IMG/M metagenome (GOLD analysis project Ga0310811, IMG submission 207642) | Soil microbial communities from experimental microcosm in Duke University, North Carolina, United States - YC | ecosystem: Engineered > Artificial ecosystem > Soil microcosm > Unclassified ...
GGTCGGCGGCACGGAGTTCCGCCACCGTCTTCCCATTCCACGCGCGGCAACGGTTCACCACTGCGAACGCAATGCCGCCAATCTCGTCGGAGTCATTCCGTGTTGAGGCTTCCCCATAGGCGACGGCTGCAAGGAGCCTTACTTCGCTATCCATTGAATCGGCAGTCATCGCTTTTCGCCTTCACGCCATGCAACGAACTTCAAATTCGGGTGATCCTTCAATGAATAAGGACGCGTTCTCCCCGCAGACAGAGGCGCATCGTGCACTAAGCAACGCTCTTCGCTAGTTAGCTTATAAGTCATTCCCTGCACAGGCTGTTCTGTCATCGCGTCGACAATCTCGAAAAAATGTTCCAGGTCTTCGTCAACGTTGACATTTTCAGCTTCGCTAATGCTCTCAAATGCACCACTCATTCGAGCAATATCCTCGCTGGTGATGGTCTCCGTCATATTGCGAATCGCGAAAAACACCGGGGCCGGTTTGCAGTCACATACATTGATGTCGCCGCTCAAAGCATGCTGCTGGCCATTCTCGGCCCTGTCGGGAAGGCGGGGGCCGGACGGGCTGATAAAACCGTCTTCCCCTTCATACGTGCTGGTCGGTAATCCCTCGATGATCACCGCCTCCCCGGCCTTGTCGCCCTTCGCGAGAAAGTATCGAATCATTCCGAACCCCGGGTTAGCCCAACTACAGCGCAGCGCTTGACGATCGCAAAGGCAGTAGGTGACGCACTCCCGGTGCGCTCCGGGCTATCGGTGATAGTGTCGCCGTTATCCAATGCACTGCCGACAAACGCGAGCGGCTGGTAGTCGTCAACGTTTGTGAGCCCTAGGCCACTGATGATTCTGGCGATTGAACCGTCCGGGTAGTGGATAAGGTCGCCGACTGCCCCCGCCTTGCCCAGCCTACCACTCAGTTCCCACTTGCTTGATGGTTCGCGCAGTACGCCACCGCGTGCAGTGGTTGCGCCGCGCACGGCCAAGCGGTAGTTGGGTGCGCGCGACGGCGGAACATAGGTGGGATCAAACAGACCGTCGATGGGTTTGCCATGATACTCGGCGATGCCTCGCCTGCGCTGAAGCGATTCGACAATGCGGTCCCCGTTGCTAAGCCGGCTGCCGACCAACGCGACCGGCTTGTCGCAAGAAATCGCCGCACAGCCCGCGCCATCGATAACGATTGCCTGACTACCGTCGTCGTAAGTCACCACGTCACCGACGCGCGCTACGGCAAGACCTGCAATCGTTCGGCTGCTCGTCGCCGTGGTGACGCGCCCCCGTCGCTCAACGACAGAGCCGATAGTCGCGAACCAGTGGGTCGCTTTGACGGCGAACTCGAGGCTCGACTGCCCGGATGTTTGGGACTTTGACATCGCGTCGTACTCCTGCTTTTATGTAGGTGTACGAGATTATTAATGAAACAGGATGTGCCAGTCGATGGTATTTGTCTGACTTGACAAGATGTGCGCCCTATTGCAGGTCTGCGCCGGACTACTGACTGGACATCGACGTTATGCACATCCAATCATGTATGCATTGCCGCTCTCTTGATCGCCCGGTGCACTACGAGTGTAGGCACCAGGGGTCACGCCGCTGACGACCAAGCCCTGGAGCGGGCGAGGCAAACCGGCCAAACTAATGCGTCGCGCTCCCGGTCACGAACCGGTTGCCGTCAAGGCGCTGGCCATGGAATTGCCTGAGGATGCCTACACTAGGTATTCGGCAACAACAGCCACATCCGGCCGGCCTGCTTCATCTTCCCGGCTAGGTCGCCGGCGTCGTCGCCAAGCCCCCAGAAGTAATCGGCACGCACGCCGCCCTTGATTGCCGACCCGACATCCTGCGCGAACACCAGCCGGCTCATCGGCGTATTGGTCAATGGCCGCGTCGTTTGCAGGAACACCGGTGTGCCAAGCGGAATCGACGACGGGTCGACAGCGATCGACCGTTCCGGCGTCAACGGCACCCCCAAGGCACCGACCGGTCCGTCGGCGCCGCCGTCCAGCGCACCCTCGCCCGACGGCACTTCCTTGAAGAATACGAAGCGCGGATTCACCTCCAGCAGCGCATCGACGCGCGTGGGATGCGCGCGGGCCCACTCTTTGATGCCTTGCATCGTCGCCCGCGCCGGTGTCAGTTCGCCGCGGTCGATGAGCCAGCGACCGATCGATCTGTAGGGCTGATTGTTGGTGCCGCCGTAACCCACCCGCATCACCGAACCGTCGTCGAGCGTGATGCGCCCCGACCCCTGCACCTGGAGGAAGAATGCTTCGATCGGATCGTCGACATAAACGAGTTCGTCACCGCTCAGCGCGCCCGAACGCATCAATTGGTCACGTGCCGGCAGCCCGGCGCCGGGGCGGTATGCGGCCGGCCAGCGGTACAGTGGATACAGGTACGGCGCGTGACGCGTGCGCGAACCGCGCAGCAGCGGCTCATAGTAGCCGGTGATCAGGCCGTCGAGCGTGCCGTCCCGGTTGGCCAGCACATACGGCGTGAAGTAAGTCTCGAAAAAAACGCGCGCGGCCGTCATATCGAGGTCGTCGATGCGCGCCGCCGCGGCGCACGCGCGCTGCCAGTCCGCCTGTCGCGCGAGCCGCACACAATTCTGCCGCAACGCGGCCGCCGCGCCGATCAGGCTGTCATCCCGCCAGCCGGGCAGGTCGTGCCAGCCCACCTGCGTCAGGCGGTTCGACGTGATCGCAGGCCGCGTCGGAATCGCGCCCAGCGGCGCCTTGGCAGGTTCCACCCACACCGTGCCGCCACCGCACGATGCAAGCAGCACGGCGCTCGTCAATGCCGCAGCCCAGCCTGCGAGCCGGCCGGCGAAGCGGCGGCCCACTCGGGAGCAAGTCGAAATGAAACGCGATCTAATGGAGTAATTTTGCAATGAACCTGCCATGTCTACCTTGATCGACAACTATCCGTGGTTGCTCGCAGCGCTGGAAATCGTGCTGCTGATCGCACTGGTCGCATACATCGCCTGGACCATGCGCTCCGGCGCAAGGCTCAACGGGTCCGAGCGTTCGGTCCACGGCCGTCGCGACCACGTGCCGCCGAGCAAGCCCAAACGCGAACGGCGCTGAGGCGGCAGCGAACGGTATCAAGATGCCTGTCCGGGGTTGGTCCGAACAGGGTCCCGGTGCGGCGCCCTCCGCGCCCCCGTCCAAGTCTCGACACTGCAGCAAAGCGTTCAGACGAGCCTGGGTTGTTCCGAGCGACGACTCTAATGCAGCGTGCGCGGCATCCGAAGCGTGAATTCCGGGACCGGTGCGTCGAAACGCGCGCCGTCTTCGGCGACGCAGAAATACTCGCCGCGCATCGTGCCGACCGGCGTAGCGATCACCGCCCAACTCGTGTATTCGAACTGCTCGCCCGGTTTCAGCAACGGCTGATGGCCAACCACGCCGAGTCCCTTGACGTCCTGCACGTGGCTATCGCTATCGGTAATGATCCAGTGGCGCGCGATCAACTGCGACGCAATGTGCCCGCTGTTGCGTATCGTCAGGGTATACGCGAAGGCATACTGGCGTTTGTCTGGGTCCGACTGTTCGGGAAGGTATGCGGTCCGCACCGACACGGTCAATTCGTACTGGCTCATGGTGTTCCCATAATTAACGCAGGGCGGCAGTACAAGCCCGCGCATCGCATTGTCGTTGATGCGCGTATCGGTCGCAACCCGCGCTACGCCGTGCCATACCGCAACGCGCCGCCGCATCGAAGTTAGAATAGCGTCCTGGGAGACCGTCGCGCACGCCCGCTGCCGACGTCTGCGTCCTTCGCGTCGTCCGTCGTGTCGTCCCCGGCCGACACCGTCCCGCAATACATTCGCCATCGAGCGCCAAATGACCGACTTTCATATCGCCCCGAGCATCTTGTCCGCCGATTTCGCCCGTCTCGGCGAGGAAGTGCGCAACGTCATCGCCGCCGGCGCGGACTGGGTTCACTTCGACGTGATGGACAACCATTACGTGCCGAACCTGACCATCGGACCGCTGGTCTGCGAGGCGATCCGGCCGCATGTCGATGTGCCGATCGACGTGCATCTGATGGTAAAGCCGGTCGACCGGATCGTTCCCGATTTCGCCAAGGCGGGCGCGAATCTGATCAGCTTTCACCCCGAAGCGTCCGAGCACATCGACCGCACCCTGTCGTTGATTCGCGACCATGGCTGCAAGGCGGGCCTGGTCTTCAATCCGGCGACATCGCTGTCCTATCTCGATCACGTGATGGACCGGGTCGATCTGGTGCTGATCATGTCGGTGAATCCGGGCTTCGGCGGTCAGTCGTTCATTCCGGAAGCACTGAACAAGCTGCGCGAAGCGCGCGCGCGCATCGACGCGTACCAACAGAAGACCGGCCGCTCCATCCACCTCGAGGTCGACGGCGGCGTGAAGGTCGATAATATCGCCGAGATCGCCGCCGCTGGCGCGGATACCTTCGTCGCCGGCTCGGCAATCTTCGGCAAGCCCGACTACAAGGCGGTGATCGATCAGATGCGCGACGCACTCGCACGCGTGGACGGCCAGCGAACCGGAGCGGCCCAATGACCGGCCGACCCGACGGCAAAGCCATCTCCGACGCCGAACCAAGCGCCGCAGCCGAGGCCGGCACGAGCCCCGACACCCGCGGCGCCGACGCCTCGATCCTGGCGCACCTGGATGGCGCGAAGACCATCGCCCGCGCGCCGCTCGATCTGAGCCACGTCCAAGCCGCGATCATCGACCTCGATGGCACGATGATCGATACCGCGGATGACTTCGTCGCCGCGCTGAACTTAATGCTGGCCGAGTTCGGCCTGCCCTCGATCGCGCGCGCGGAAGTCGAACACTACGTCGGCAAGGGTTCCGAGAATCTGGTGCGCAGCGTGCTCGCCGCACGGCTGGCCGAAGCCGCGGCGCGGGAGCGCTTCGACGAGGCGCTGGCCGCCTATCAAACGCACTATGCGCAGATCAACGGGCGCCACACCCGGCTGTATCCGCAAGTCGCCGAGGGGCTCGCGGCGATGCACCGCGGCGGGATCAAGCTGGCCTGCGTCACCAACAAGCCGCATCGGTTCGCCGTTCAGTTGCTGGCGCAGTACGACTTGGCGCGTTTTTTCCCGGTCGTGTACGGCGGCGACAGCCTGGCGAAGAAAAAGCCCGATCCGCTGCCCATGCTGAGCGCCTGCGACGCGCTAAAGGTCGCGCCGGCCCATACGGTGGCGATCGGCGACTCGGAGAACGACGCCATGGCGGGCCGCGCCGGGGGTCTCACGACATTGACCGTCCCCTATGGCTACAACCACGGACAGCCTGTACAGACCATAAAATCCGATGGTATAGTCGCAACTCTGCTGGTTGCGGCACGTGCGATCGGCGCCTAAAAGGGTGCTGAAAAGCAGGGTGCTGAAAAGCAGGGCGCTGAAAAACTTGCCGGGAAATCGGTAGTCGGATAGCCTGAATAGGAAACCGCCCGAATCGGGCATCGCGAGTACGCACTCGCTGATACGAAGCTCGCCAACGTCATGTTTCTGAACAGAAAACGGAGTCTGCTGAGTAGCGACCGGGGAGCCTGGCCCTGGCGTCGCTGGTCGCGCTGACATCTCGACGAATCGCCCGCAGGCCGCCTGCCCGCTTCGTCCCGGTTTTTTGTTGTCGCTGTATCTCACTCTCGTCGTCTCGAACTGTTTCGTCGCGCTCGCGGCGGCCCGGCCTGTCGTCACATTCGGCGGCGCTTGCCAGGGTCCGCGCCAAACGCGAAAGAGCGTCGCGGATCGCGCTGCGCCGGGATGTTGCCGGCTCAAAGCAGCGCCAACGACGAGTAACATCTGGCTGTCGCCGCAGGGTTCTTCCGATTGCGTCCGGTGGCCGGCATGGGCGCCGCGCCGGATAATCCGGATGCGGCTAAGAGGAGATACAGCGACGCGATGCAGCGACGCTGCCTACACTTACCGCATCGCCAAACCGAGCATCAGCCCCACGGCCGACGCGGACCACGACTTGCAAACATGACCGAACTTGAATTCCAGTCGCTCGCCAACGAAGGCTTCAACCGCATCCCGCTGATCTCGGAGGCGCTCGCGGATCTAGAAACCCCGCTGTCGCTCTATCTGAAGCTCGCGCAGACCGAACGCAACGGCGCCAATTCGTTCCTGCTCGAATCGGTGGTCGGCGGCGAGCGCTTCGGGCGCTATTCGTTCATCGGCCTGCCGGCGCGTACGCTGCTGCGCACGCGCCACCTCGCCGGCAACGGCATCACCGAAGTGGTCCGCGACGGCACGGTGATCGAGACGCATGAAGGCGATCCGCTCGACTTCATCGCGCAGTTCCAGGCGCGCTTCCGGGTCGCCCAGCGCCCCGGCTTGCCTCGCTTCTGCGGTGGCCTAGCCGGCTATTTCGGCTACGACGCGGTGCGCTTCATGGAGAAAAAACTAGCGCACACCACGCCGAAGGACGACCTGAACCTGCCGGATATCCAGTTGTTGCTGAGCGAAGAAGTCGCGGTGATCGACAACCTGGCCGGCAAGCTCTATCTGATCGTCTATGCGGACCCGACGCAGCCGGAGGCGTACACGCGCGCGAAGCACCGCCTGCGCGAACTGCGCGCGCGCCTGCGCGCGACCGTGCAGCCGCCGGTGACGTCGGCCAGCGTACGCACCGAGACATATCGCGAATTCGCTAAGGAAGACTTCCTGGCGGCAGTCCGCCGGGCCAAGGAATACATCGCCGCCGGCGAACTGATGCAAATGCAGGTCGGCCAGCGGCTCACGAAGCCGTACCGCGACAATCCACTGTCGCTGTATCGCGCGCTGCGCTCGCTGAATCCGTCGCCCTATATGTATTTCTACAATTTCGGCGATTTTCACGTGGTCGGCTCGTCACCGGAAATCCTGGTGCGGCAAGAGCAACGCGGCGAGGAGCGCATCGTGACGATACGCCCCCTTGCCGGCACGCGACCGCGTGGCAATACGCCGGAACGCGATGCCGAGCTGGCGACCGAATTGTTGAACGACCCGAAGGAAATCGCCGAGCACGTGATGCTGATCGATCTGGCGCGCAACGACGTGGGCCGCATCGCGGAGATCGGCTCGGTCGCGGTGACCGACAAAATGGTCATCGAAAAATACTCGCATGTGCAGCACATCGTCAGTTCGGTCGAGGGCAAGCTGAGACCCAACGTGACCAACTTCGACGTGCTGCGCGCGACGTTCCCGGCCGGCACCTTGTCCGGCGCGCCGAAGGTGCGCGCGCTCGAGCTGATCGACGAACTCGAGCCGGTCAAGCGTGGCCTGTATGGGGGCGCGGTGGGTTATTTGTCGTTCAATGGTGAAATGGACCTGGCGATCACGATCCGCACCGGCGTGATTCATAACGGCAACTTGTATGTGCAGGCGGCCGCCGGCATTGTGGCCGATTCGGTGCCCGAATCCGAGTGGCAGGAAACGGAGAACAAGGCGCGCGCGGTGTTGCGCGCCGCCGAACAGGTGCAAGATGGCCTCGACAGCGGCGACTACTGAGCAAGGAGAGCACCATGTTGCTGATGATCGATAACTACGACTCGTTTACTTATAACCTGGTCCAGTATTTCGGCGAACTCGGCGAGGACGTCCGCACCTTCCGCAACGACGAGATCACGCTGAGCCGGATCGCCGAACTGAATCCGGCGCGGATTTGCCTGTCGCCCGGGCCGAGCGATCCGAAGCACGCGGGGATCACGCTGGACGTGCTGCGCGAGTTCTCCGGCAAGGTGCCGATTCTGGGCGTCTGCCTTGGCCATCAGGCCATCGGGGAAGCGTTCGGCGGCCGCGTGGTGCGCGCGAAGACCATCATGCACGGCAAGGTCAGCGAGATCGAAACCGACACGAAGGGCGTATTCGCCGATCTGCCCAAGCGCTTCACGGTAACGCGCTACCATTCGCTCGCCATCGAGCGCGCGACGTTGCCCGACTGCCTGGAAGTGTCCGCGTGGACCGACGACGGCGAAATCATGGGCGTACGCCACAAGACTCTGCATGTCGAGGGCGTGCAGTTCCACCCGGAATCGATCTTGTCGGAACACGGGCACGCGCTATTGGAGAATTTCATCGCGCAGAGCCGCCACTCGCAGCCCGCATGATGGCCGGCACTTCGACTTGTCCGCCGCGCCCGCCACGATTGAAGCCACGAAACACACGATGATCATTACGCCGCAAGAAGCGCTGCAACGCACGATAGAGCACCGCGAGATTTTTCACGATGAGATGCTGCACTTGATGCGGCTCATCATGCGCGGCGAAATATCGCCGGTCATGGCTGCGGCGATCGTCACCGGACTGCGCGTCAAGAAGGAAACCATCGGCGAAATCGCCGCCGCCGCCACCGTGATGCGCGAGTTCGCGAATCGCGTGGAGGTCGCCGATAATCGCCATTTTGTCGACATCGTCGGTACCGGCGGCGACGGCTCGCACACCTTCAACATTTCCACCGCCGCGATGTTCGTCGCCGCCGCGGCCGGCGCCAAAGTCGCGAAGCACGGCAATCGCGGTGTGTCGTCGAAGTCCGGCAGCGCCGACGTGCTCGAGGCGCTCGGCGTCCACATCGATCTGCAACCGGAACACGTTGCCGCGTCGATCGAAGCAACGGGCATGGGCTTCATGTTCGCGCCGAATCACCACCCGGCGATGAAAAACGTCGCACCGCTGCGCCGCGAATTGGGCGTGCGCACGATCTTCAACATCCTCGGTCCGCTGACCAATCCTGCCGGCGCGCCGAACCAGCTGATGGGCGTGTTCCACCCGGATCTGGTCGGCATCCAGGTACGCGTGATGCAGCGTCTGGGCGCGAACCACGTGCTGGTCGTCTACGGACGCGACGGGATGGACGAAGTATCGCTGGGCGCCGCCACCGTGGTGGGCGAGTTGCGCAACGGTGAAGTGCGCGAATACGAGATCCATCCGGAAGACTTCGGCTTGCAAATGGTGTCGAACCGCACGCTGAAGGTCGAGAACGCCGAGGCGTCGAAGACGCTGCTTCTGGCTGCGCTCGACAATACGCCAGGCGTCGCGCGCGAGATCGTCGCACTGAACGCGGGTACGGCACTGTATGCCGCCAATATCGTCGATTCGATCGGCGTCGGCATCGGCGCCGCGCGCGAAGCGATCGCAAGCGGCGCCGCGCGCGCGAAAGTCGACGAACTGGTACGCTTTACCCGGCAATTCGCCGGCAAGTAGGCAAGTAGGCAAGTAGGCAAGTAGGTAAGTAGGCGAGCGCGCGCCGCCACGCCGCGCCGCGCCGCCGACGAAAGCCGCATGCGCATCCCGGAGCGCGCGGCATCGATGCCCGAGCAAAGGCGTCGATGCGATTCGACATGAACACCAGCAGACACCATGAGCGACATTCTTGAACGCATTATCAGGGTCAAGCGCGACGAAGTCCGCATGGCCGAACAGAGCGCGCCGCTCGAAGAACTGCGACTGGCCGCCGAATCGCGCCGCGACGACCTGCGCGACTTTGTCGGCGCGATACGCGGCAAGCACGCGATCGGCCGCGCCGCGGTGATTGCCGAAGTCAAAAAGGCCAGTCCGTCGAAAGGCGTGCTGCGCGAGCACTTCGTGCCGGCGGACATCGCGCGCTCGTATGCCGCGCATGGCGCGGCGTGCCTGTCGGTGTTGACCGACACGCAGTTCTTCCAGGGCAGCGCAACCTATCTGAAACAGGCGCGCGCCGCCTGCGCCCTGCCGGTGTTGCGCAAGGATTTCGTCGTCGATCCGTATCAGGTGCTCGAGTCGCGCGCGATGGGCGCCGACTGCATCCTGCTCATCGCCGCCGCACTGGAGCCCGCACAGATGGGGGACCTGGAGGCCTATGCCCACTCGCTCGGACTCGCGGTGCTGGTGGAAGTGCATAACGGCGAAGAATTGGATGCCGCGTTGACGCTGTCGACGCCGCTGATCGGCATCAACAACCGCAATCTGCGCACTTTTGAGGTGACGCTCGACACCACGTTGGACTTGCTGGAACGCATTCCGTCGGAGCGGATCGTCGTGACCGAGTCGGGGATCTTGTCGAAGGACGATGTCACGCGGATGCGCGCTGCCGATGTGCACACGTTCCTGGTTGGCGAAGCTTTTATGCGCGCGGATAACCCCGGTGAGGCACTGTCCGCCATGTTTTCTTAATCCCGATGACCATTGAACGCGAACTGAAACTTGCGCTGCCCCCAGGCAGCGTCGATGCGGCGTGCGACTATTTTCGCGAACTGACCGGCGCCGAGGGCGAGCCCATCGAGCTGGCCAATATTTACTTCGATACGCCCGAATTGTCGCTTGCAGCGGCGCGCGCGGCGCTGCGCCTGCGGCGCACACCCGATGGCTGGCTACAGACCTTCAAGTCGGGCGGCGGCGCGAGCGGCGGATTGCATCGTCGTCATGAGATCGAAATACCGGTAGCGGGCGAGCAGCTGGACGTCCCGGCGCTGCTCGAGGCGCAATCGAAGGCGCTGGGCGAGCGCGACGCGACGCCGGCACAGACGCCCGCGGTCTCGGCGTTGCGCGATGCCGCCGACCGTTTGACAGCACTATTCCGCACCGATTTCACCCGCACACGCTGGCTACTCGACTGGCAGCACGCGACGGTCGAAATCGCGCTCGATCGCGGCAGTGTGATCGCGACCGTGAATGGGCAAATGCGTACCACGCCGATCTGCGAGATCGAACTCGAACTGAAGGACGGTGACGAAGCCGCACTGCATGCGCTCGCGGAGGCGGTCAGCGCGCGCGTGCCGGGCGTGCATCCGGACGACGTCAGCAAGGCACAGCGCGGCTTGCAGTTGCGGGAAACGTAAGCATGGCGTCACGCAGGAAGACCCGCCCTGGGGGCATGCAAGGGGCGGAAGCAGCGCAACAGGGTTCGCTGTTCGATCTGCCGGCGCACACGCCGCTGGCGGCCGGGGTGCAAGCGCCTGCGCCTGCACCAACGTCAACGCCAGCACCAGCACCACAAGTGCACATGCCAGTACAAGCGCCCCTGCCGGCAGCCCCACTGCCTCTGCGGCAGCAATTCGAGGCGCTGCCCACCGCTTGGCGCGCCCATCTCGACCCGTTCATCGCCAGTTCTTCGTACGCCCGGCTGTGCGAATTCGTCGACGGCGAACGGGCAAGCGGCAAGACCATTTACCCCAACGACGTGTTCCGCGCGCTGCGGCTCACGTCGCCGGATCAGGTGAAGGTCGTGATTCTCGGACAAGACCCGTACCACGGCGACGATCGCGGCGTGGCGCAAGCGCACGGCCTCGCTTTTTCGGTGCCGCCGGCGGTCCGGCCGCCACCGTCATTGCGCAACATCTTCAAGGAAATTGCCGCGAACTTCGGCTATGAGACGCCCGGCCACGGTTGTCTCGACGCGTGGGCCGAACAGGGCGTGCTGCTGCTGAATACTGTGCTGACGGTCGAGCGCGACACGGCGGCGAGTCACGCGAAACGCGGCTGGGAACAGTGCACGGACACGCTGATCGCGCAACTGGCGACGCGCCACGATGGACTGGTCTTCATGCTGTGGGGGGCGCATGCGCAGGCGAAGCGCACGCTGCTTGGCGGCAAGGCGCATGGGGTTCTCGAAGCGCCTCATCCGTCGCCATTGTCCGCGCATCGAGGTTTCCTCGGCTGCCGCCACTTCGCGTTGGCCAACGAGCATCTGGCCCGGCTCGGCAAGACGCCCATCGACTGGCGCCTGCCGTCACAGCCGAATCGAGATCAGGCGACCTGAGCGCCCGGCCTCAGATCGCCGCGATCGCTTCGCGCGCGGCGCTCATCGCCACAGCGGCCGCGTCCGGACCCATGTTCAGCCCTTCGGCGTAAATGAACGAGACGTCCGTCATACCGAGGAAGCCGAGGAAGGACTTCAGATACTGCGTCTGCGTATCGTTCGGCGTGCCCAGGTACTTGCCGCCGCGCGCCGACACGATGTAGACCTTCTTGCCCGTGATCAAGCCTTTCGGACCGTTCTCGGAATAGACGAAGGTCACGCCGGCTCGCGCGATCTGATCGAAGTAGGTCTTGAGCTGCGACGAGACACCGAAGTTGTACAGCGGCGCACCGATCACGACGATGTCGGCGGCCTGCAGTTCCGCGATCAGCGCGTCGCTCTTCGCGACCACCGCTTGTTGCTCGGCCGAGCGCTTGTCGGCCGGCGTGAAGAAGGCGCCCAGCACCGCATCGTCGAGATGCGGCAGGTTGTCGGCCAGCAGGTCGCGCACGACCAACTGCGCGCCAGGATTCGTCTGTTGCAGCTTTGTTACCAATTCGCCCGCGAGCAAGGTCGATTGGGCACCCGTGCGAGCGGCCGAATTGATTTGAAGAATCGTCGTCATAGTTAGCTCCGTCAGTCGGGATCGCGCCATGCGCCCGAATGGGTACTGATTCTAGAGGTCTCTGCGCGGCTAAAAAAGGCGCGTGGCGGCACGCATCGTTGCATGGGTGGAACGAACGTTGGCCGAAGCGGATGTTCCGACGAATTTCGGCTTCGCGCCCCTTCACCGTCGCACCATTGCTTCACCGCACCCGCCCTTTCATCGCCCCCTCACCTTCAACCATGCCTGCCGCGCCTTCGTCGCGGTGTCCCCGCCGGCGGCACGCTTGGTGTCTTTTGCGTCTTTAAGGGTCAGCTTGTAGCGCGCCACCTCGGGCTCGTCGAGCTTCAAGCGCGTGAAGCGCAATTCGTCGCGACGAAAACTGTGCAGTTCCACCGTATCGCCGGGGCGATATCGCGTGAGCAGGCCATCGAGGTTAGAGCCGGTGATCTTCAAGCCGTCCAGCGCGACCAGTACGTCGCCGGCCGACAGCCCGGCGTGCTGTGCCGCGCCGCCGTCGTGCACGGCCGCGACCGCGCAGTCCGCGCTGCCCCGCAGGCGGGCGCCAAGCGACGGTTTGCCGCCCGCCTCCGGCTCCAGCGAGATGCCGAAAGGTGCTAGCAATTCGGCGAACGGCAAGTCCCGGGTGCCGTGGACCGCGTCGTCGAACAACCGGCCCAATTCGACACCGGTCGCCTCAGTCACCAACGCTTCGACCTCCGCTTCGTCGACACCCACCGCTCGTCCCCGGTAGAAATCGCGTCCAAAGCGCTGCCACAGCAGTCGCATAACGTCGTCGAGGGATTTTTGGTTGCCGGTCTGCGCACGGATCGTCAGGTCGAAGGCGAGCGCCACCAGCGATCCTTTGGTGTAGTAGCTGACGATCGCATTCCCGGCGTTCTCGTCCTGCCGGTAGTATTTGGTCCACGCGTCGAACGAGCTTTGCGCGACGCTTTGCTTGAGCCGGCCGCTGCCACGCATCACGCCGCCGATCGTTTTGCCAAGTGCGGCGAAGTAGGCGTCCTGCGACATCAGCCCGCTGCGCACCAGCATCAGGTCGTCGTAGTACGACGTGAAGCCCTCGAACAGCCACAGCAAGGTCGTGGCGTTCTCGCGGCTCAGATCGTACGGTGCGAACGCCGCGGGCTTGATGCGCTTGACGTTCCACGTGTGGAAGTACTCGTGGCTGCACAAGCCTAGGTATTTGAGGTAGCCGTCGCTGGTTTCCGGCTTGCCCCTGACCGGCAGATCGCCTCGGTCGCAGATCAATGCCGTCGAAGCGCGATGCTCTAGTCCGCCGTAGCCGTCGGTGACCGCTGTCGTCATGAACACGTAGCGATCCATCGGCGCCTGTTTTCGGCGTGGCTCGAAGAGCGCGATCTGCGCCTCGCAAACCCGTCTCAGGTCCGCGCACAAACGCGTCATGTCGAGCCCCGGCACTTTGCCCGCGATGGCGACATCATGCGGCACGCATGCGTCGAAGTGAGCGAGCTCGAATTCTCCTAGCGTGACCGGATGGTCGATCAGGTCGTCGTAATTTTCCGCGACGTATTCGCCAAAGCCATGGCGTTTCGTGCCCCGTGCTTCACGCAGCGCGGTCGCGACACGCCAGTGATCGTACTTGCCGGCGCCGTCGCGGCCGCCCCGCTCCACGTCACGCCGCGCGCCCGCGGCCGGCTCGTCGGGCTTGCGGATCTGCAAGTGGCACAGCGCCTGTTCGTGCCCCAGCACCGCGAGAAACACGCTCGTGCCGTTAAAAAAGCCCACGGTATCGTCAAGGTGCGCGGCGCGCACCGATAAATCCCATGCGTAGACCTCGTAGCTCAGCGTGAGCGCGCCCTTGACCGGCGCCGCCTGCCATGTGTGCTTGTCCAGCTTGGTCACCGCCACCTTGCGGCCGGCCTCGTTGGTGGCGCGCAGCGTGACGATGTTGCGGGCGAACTCGCGGATCATGTAGCTGCCCGGAATCCACACCGGCAGCATGAAGCGCTGGCCGTCCGCATCGGGATCGGCAACCGTCAGCGTAACTTCGAACAGGTGAGCGGCGGGATGCTTCGG
>Ga0310811_10007056_pt1 | contig 14363 bp, 11 predicted proteins | sample YCmetagenome_FD_207642 | JGI IMG/M metagenome (GOLD analysis project Ga0310811, IMG submission 207642) | Soil microbial communities from experimental microcosm in Duke University, North Carolina, United States - YC | ecosystem: Engineered > Artificial ecosystem > Soil microcosm > Unclassified ...
GTCTTGCCATGATCTGCCGCTGCGGACGCTGCCTGGCTGCTCGGTGACGATGTCGGAGCCGGGCCGGGCGTGACTGTCGCGGGTCTTGACCAGGATCCAGCGGTTCTTTCCGGTGCGGGTCAGGGCGAATCCTCCGGTGAGCTTGCTGCCGCGCAGCACGGCGGACAGGTGGCCGGGCTCGTCGCGGGTGACCTCGGCGGTGCCCTCGTCCCAGACGATGACCGCGCCTGTGCCGCGTGCCTGCCCGGCCCGGATCCCTTCATAGTCACCCGCGGCCAGGGAGTGGTCCTCGACCGGTACGGCCAGCCGCCGGACAGCGGGATCGAGCGACGGGCCCTTGGGAACCGCCCACGAGCGGAAGACATCGCCGACCTGGATCCGGAAGTCGAAATGCAGCGTCGTCGCGTCGTGGAGCTGGACCACAAACCGAGACCCTGTCACGGGACGAACCTTACTGCCCTTGCGGGCCGCTCTAGCGCCTGGCGATGGCGGGGTATAAGTCCACCATCTCCAGGACGTGGGCGAGCTGTTCCGCGGGACTTCGCGTTGCCCGGTCCAGGACCGGTGACTCTGGCGCCGCCCGGGGGTCAGTATTCGTGATGGCTCCAAAGTCCTGACCACGAAGGAGGACGACCCAATGAAGACACCACCGATCGTCTCGGCGGAGGAATGGCACGCCGCGCGCGAGCAGCTCCTAACCAAGGAAAAGGAGGTGAGCCGGGCCCGCGACGCGCTGGCGGCGGAACGCCGGCGGATGCCCTGGCTGGCGGTCGACAAGGAGTACTGGTTCGAGGGCCCGGCCGGCCGGGTGAGCCTCGCTGACCTGTTCGAGGGGCGTCGCCAGCTGATCGTCTACCGCGCCTTCTACGGACCCGAGGTGACGACGTACGCCGAGGGCGGCTCGTACCCGGAGCGGGCCTGCGTGGGCTGTTCCTTCGGGGCGGATCAGGTGGCGCACCCTGGTCACCTGCACGCGCGGAACACCAGCCTTGCGTTCGCCTCCCGCGCTCCCCAGGCCGAGATCCAGGGCCTGAAGGAGCGCCACGGGTGGAATCACATCCCCTGGTACACGATCACTGACGACTTCGACAAGGACTTCGGCGTCGACGAGTGGCACGGCACCAACGCCTTCATCCGCGAGGGCGACCAGATCTTCCGTACCTACTTCATCAACAACCGCGGCGACGAGCAGATGGGCAACACCTGGAACTACCTCGACATCACCGCGCTCGGCCGTCAGGAGACGTGGGAAGACTCGCCGGAGGGCTACCCGCAAACCGAGCCGTACCAGTGGTGGAACTACCACGACGTGCACGACATGGCCAAGTGATCGCGTAACTCCGGGCCGCCACCCTTGAGTGCATGACCAGTGCTCTGGCTACCGCGATAGCGTCAGCCGACGGGGAACGGCGGCTGCCACCACGACGGCGTGGTCTGTAGCTCGACGCGGTCGACCCACTTGACCCACCAGTAGCCTCGCCGCCCGGGGGCCACGAGGCGCAGTGGGAACCCGTGATCGGCCGAGAGGGGAGTACCGCCTACCCCCGTGGCGAGCAGCAAAAGGTCCAGGTCGTGGATTGGGAAACGGACCCAGTAGCCCGTGACCGAGTGCACGTACACGCTTTGTGCGCTCGGTTCGCGGTGGAGCAACGTGCGCAGTGGCACGCCGGTCCAGTCCTGCTGCGAATACCAGCCGGATGTGCAGTCCAGCGTGGCCCGCACCTGGGTGGCGAACGTGGCCAGCTGCGCCAGCGTCAGCTCTCGGCGGCCCTGTGCGTCCTTGATGGTCAGCCGCCAGCGGTCTGGTTCCACGCTGGGAACCGCGTCGAGCAGCCAGCTGGTCGACGGCATCGCCTCCGGCCGGAACGAGGCCGTCTCGTATGAGCCGGTGAAGCGGCGCCTGGCCCCAGGCAGGCCCAGCACGCGGATCGCCGCCTCGCTGGCGGCGTAAAGCCCGAGCGCGCCGGTGGCCAGCACACCAGCGCGCAGCAGCGTCCGGCGCGAGAGATCGGTCCGGCGCGGTCGGATGCCCCGCGCCAAGACGTGCCACACCACGAGGGGCACTAGCGCGAGGGCGACCGCGATATGCAGCCATAGCCCGGTCTCGCCGACGGTCGAACGCACCAATCCGGTGCCATAACCGAGGCCCGCGATGAGCGTGACCAGCGCCAACGCGGCCAGCAGGAGCGACAGCCACCGGCTCAGGCGTGCGCGCCGCAGCCCGCCGCGCACCACCCGGGACTTCCACGGGATCAGCAGCACGACGGCCATTCCGCAGATCCCGTGCCCGATGGCCACCCAGGACCCGTTTGGTGAGCCGATCGCGATCGCGGCGACCCCGGTGCCGAAAGCGAACAGCAGCACAACAAGCAGCGCCTGGTTCACCTGGCGGCCGGGTGGGCGCAGCAGCCTCTGAAGCGGACTCCGGGTCGATGGGGATTCGCCTCCGCGACGGCCCATAACGGTCGCTATACCCAGCGGGCGGCCTGCTGATGGGGCTCCTCAGCCGAGGCGCGGCGACCGAGAATGCTATTCGGCGGTTAACAGGCTGCGCCAGAATAGTGCGATGGATCTGCACCTGAAGGACAAGGTCGTGCTTATCACCGGCGGGACCGACGGGCTGGGAGCGGCGCTTGCGGATCGCCTCGTCGAGGAGGGGGCCCGGGTCGCGGTCTGCGGGCGGGATTCCACCCGGCTGGCCGCTACCGAGCAGCGGCTGCGTGACGCCGGGGGTGATGCGCTCGCGGTGCAGGCCGATGTCACTCGCCTGGCTGACCTTGAGCGGTTTGTTGACGCGGCCGCCGCCCGGTGGGGCCGCCTTGACGGCTTGGTGAACAACGCGGGCAAGAGCAGCGCAGGACGGATCGATCAGGTCTCCGACGACGACTGGATCGCTGACCTTGAGCTCAAGGTGCTCGCGGCCGTTCGCTGCACCCGCCTGGCTGTGCCGCACCTGATCGCGGCTGGCGGCGGGGCCATCGTCAACGTGCTGAACGTAGGCGCCAAGGCCGCCGGGGCCGGGTCGTTGCCGACGACTGCCTCCCGTGCGGCTGGCCTGGCCGTGACCAAGGCCGCGTCCAAGGATCTCGGCGGGCACGGTATCCGGGTCAACGCCGTGCTCATCGGCCTGGTTGAAAGTGGCCAGTGGCGGCGGCGCGCCGACGCGGGAGGCCAGTCGGAAGAAGAGCTGTACCGCCAGATGGCCATGAACGCCGACATCCCGCTGGGCCGGATTGGCCGGTCCGAAGAGTTCGCCGACCTGGCGGCCTATCTCCTGTCGGATCGCTCCTCCTATGTGACCGGCTCGGCTGTCAATCTAGACGGAGGAAGCAGCCCAGCCCTCTGACCCCCCGGTTGTGGAATCTTACTCTGCGCCTCTCTCAGATCACTGTGCGTTATCATCAGCTGAGGGGGGAAAGTGCTGCACACACGACTTAACTGGATCACCGCAGACACAGCCGCGCTGGATGGATGCGTGAGCTACGTCGAAGGGGAGATCCGCTCAGCGCTAGAGGCACGGCCGGGCAGTCTGGGAATCTCGGTGCTGGAAGATCGCGAGCGGGGTGTCGCGATATTTGGGTCGATCTGGGCGACTTCAAACGAGATGGCGGGGAGTGAAGACACGGAGGCGCCAATGCGCGCCGAGCTGGCCAAGCGGGCAGGCGCCCCGGTGCGCGTCGAGGATTACCAAGTTCCCATCTTCGAGCTCGTCGAACGGCAGGCACTGACGCGGCGCTGCCATGCAGTTCGGTTGACGCGGATTCAAGTCCGGCCGTCGGCGGTAGACGACGTCATCGAAGTCGTCGGGGATATCGCCGTGCCGTCTCTCATCGAGACGCCTGGGTTCTGCGACGCGCTGCTGTTCGCCGACCCGGCTTCGGGGCGCCTGATCAGCCAGACGGTGTGGCGTGACCCTGGGGCACGCGCGGTCGCCCCGAGCATCGCCTCCATCATCCGGACCGAAGTCCCTGATGAGGCCAGCGGCGAAATACACGCCGTTGAGGACTACTCTCTCGTGTTCAGCTCCATGCAGGAGCCATGAGCATGGCCTGCTGACCTACTCCCGTAACCGGGGCGTCCGGGACGGTCCAGTACTGGAACCGTCCCGGACGTGGCGGCGACGTTGCCCACAGGGCCGTCGATCGGCGTCTGCTGGCGCCGCCTAGCGTTGCTGTCCGGTCACGCCTGCAGGAAGGCGAGGATGTCGGCGTTGATCGTCTCGGCCTGGGTGGTGGGCATGCCGTGCGGGTAGCCCTGGTAGGTCTTCAGCGTCCCGTTCTTGAGCAGCTTCGCCGTCAGCGGCCCGGAGTCGGCGTAGGGGACGATCTGGTCGTCGTCGCCGTGCATGACCAGGACCGGGACGGTGATCTTCTTGAGGTCCTCGGTGAAGTCGGTCTGGGAGAACGCGACGATGCCGTCGTAGTGAGCCTTGGCGCCGCCCATCATGCCCTGCCGCCACCAGTTCTGGATGACCGCCTCAATCGGCTCGACGCCGGGCCGGTTGAAGCCGTAAAAGGGACCGGAGGCCAGGTCACGGTAGAACGCCGAGCGGCGGGTGGCGGTCTGGTTCTGCAGGTCGTCGAAGACGCTCTTGGGCAGGCCGCCGGGGTTGGCGTCGGTCTGCAGCATCAGCGGCGGGACCGCGCTGATCAGCACTGCCTTGGCCGCCCGGTCTTCGCCGTGGCGGGCCAGGTAGTGGGCGACTTCACCGCCGCCGGTGGAGTGGCCGACATGGACGGCGTCGTGCAAGTCGAGGTGGGTGACGACGGCGGCGAGGTCGTCGGCGTAGTGGTCCATGTCGTGACCGTCGGCGACCTGGGCGGAGCGGCCGTGGCCGCGGCGGTCGTGGGCGACGACGCGGTAGCCGTGCGCCAGGAAGAACATCATCTGCGCGTCCCAGTCGTCGGCCGACAGCGGCCAGCCGTGGCTGAACACGATCGGCTGGGCTGAAGCCGGTCCCCAGTCCTTGTAGAAGATCTCGGTGCCGTCAGAGGTGGTAACCGTAGCCATGCTGAGCCTCCTGTGAAATCAGATCGCTTGTTCTCGAACTGCTTGGGAAAGGGTCAGTGGGCGGGCACGCGGCCCGCTGCCGCCAGTCTCGCTCGGGCTGCATCGTCGGCCCGCAGGTCAGGTGAAGCGCTTGACGAACTCGAGCGCGGTGTCGGCGACTTCGCGCCAGCCGCTGTCGATGGTGAGCGAGTGCCCGCGGTTCTTGATCTCGGTGAACTCGGTGACGCCCTCGTTGTGGCTCTGCAGCTTGTAGGAGGCGTGGGTGATCGAATGCGGGACCGTGTGGTCTTTCTCGCCCGAGATGAGCAGCATCGGGCCCCGGGCCGAGTTTTCCGTGTCGACCTTCGCCTCGGTCCACGGGTTCAGGTTCGCGGCCGACGCCTGGAAGAGGGGCATGCCTGAGGCGGGGACAGCGAACTCTTCGTAGAGCTCTCGCGCCTCCGCTTCGCTGACGGCGTTGGCAAAGCCGTAGCGGAACTGGTCGTAGGTGAGCGGCACCGCGCGGTTGTAGTTGGCGGGGTTGCCGACCACGGCTGAGGCGACCCGCAGAGCGGAGATCGGCAGCGGCAGCACGCCGCGGAATGGCGCTGGGTCGATCGCGACCGCCGCCTGCGCTAGCCCGCGGCCGGCCAGGATTTGCGTCAGCAGCCCGCCGAACGAGTGGCCGATGACCGCCGGCTTGCGGTCAAGCTTGCGGATCAGGCCCTCGACGTGGTCGGCGACGTCCCCGATGCTCTTGCGGGCGAATACTTCCGGGTGCGCGTTCGCTTCTTCGACGGTCTGCGGGTCGTCTGGCCAGCCGGCCTCGACGGCGGCGTAGCCAGCCGCCTCGAACAGGGCCGCCCAGCGGTCCCAGCTCGAGGGCAGCAGCCACAGGCCGTGAACGAAAACGACCGGTGTCCTGTCGGTCGTGTTGGCCCGGCTAACCTGTGCCGCTTCCCAGTCCGAGACGCTCGCCTCGGGTACGTTCCCTGCCATCGGTTTCTCCTTTGCGTGAGTGGGTGAATCAGCAGGCCCTAGTTACTGCCACCCGCGCGGAGTGACGAGGGCTAGCTGCCCGCTGGACAGCTACTGGGTTCACGGCACTATGGAACCGGCCCGGGCGGGCAGTACACCATGGACGGATGACGATACTTTCCGCGCGCACGCGATAATCGGATGACGGTACTTGTGCCGCGCGAGCGACGGCCAGGCCGCTAGGGCGAGGGGCGCCGCCGGCAACGACTGGAGCGCGGCGCCTGGCCGGCCGCAGTACGCCCGGACCGTTATGAACGATTCTTAAATAAATTCTTAGCGGGATCATCGCCGATATCGACCACCCCACCGCCAGACACCTCCGCGCCACCGGAGCAGTCATCGTCCCCGCTGGGATTGCTTAGCGGGCGTGTCCTGGATCTTCCTTCGTGTCCGCCTTCGCGTCCTCCTTCGCACCTGACCGGGGTTTTGGAATGACGACAGGACCCTCGAGCTGGAGGCTGGGCACCACTGGTGCCAGCCAGCGCGGCAGCCACCAGGCATGTGCGCCGAGCAGCGACATGATCGCGGGGACCAGGATCATCCGGACGAGGGACGCGTCGATGAGCACCGCGAAGGCCATCCCGATGGCGAGCATCTTCACCGTCGGGTCCGGGTTGATCACGAAGCTGGAGAAGACGACGATCATGATGAGGGCCGCGGTCGTGATCACCCGGGCCGTCGCGCCGATCCCGATCGCGACGCTGCGGTGCGCGTCGCCGGTTGCCACCCAGGCCTCGTGCACCCGGGAGAGCAGGAAGACCTCGTAGTCCATCGACAGGCCGAACACGATGCAGAACACCAGCATCGGCACGTAGGCCGGGATCGGCAGCGTCGACTGGAGGCCGATCACGCTCTTCGCCCAGCCCCATTCGAAGATCGCCACGATGACGCCGTACGCCGCGCCGATCGACAAGATGTTGAGTACCGCGGCCTTGGTCGCGATCACGATTGACCGGAACGCCGCAGTCAGCAGGAAGAACGAGATGGCCACGACGGCGATGATCAGCCACGCCAGCCGGCTGGTGATCTGGTCGGTGAAGTCGACGGCTCCTGCCGTCGTGCCGGTCACGTAACTTGTCGCGTGCTGTTTCGGCAGGACGTCGTCGCGCAGTGTGTTGACCAGAGCGGTGGTCTGGGTAGCCTGCGGCCGGGTGGTCGGGATGACGTTGAACACCGCGGTGGTGCCGGACGAGTTGACCGACGCGGGTGTGACGGACGCGACGCCGGCGGTCTTCGAGATATCGGACTGCATCGTGGTGAGCAGCGAACTGTTCGCGGAGCTTGACTGGTTGGGCAGCTTGACCACGACGGTCAGCGGCCCGTTCACGCCGACTCCGAAGCCCTGAGAGATCAGGTCATACGCCCGTCGGCTGCTGTCGGACGTGGGGTTGGTCCCGTTGTCCGGCTGGCCAAGCGTGATCGAGAATAGGGGGATCGCCAGTACGACGAGCACCGCCACGCTCAGCGCCGCCCACGGCCAGGGCCGGTCGCTCACCATCCGCCCCCAGCGGGCGAACGCGCTGTGCTCGTGCTGCTGATGCGTAGCTGCCGCGGTCTGCGCCGCCTGTTCCCGTGCGGTTACCCCGCCTTTGCGCGCCCGGACCCGGGCGGTCAGCGCCCGCACAGTTTCCCGGGCCAGCCCCATGAACGCGGGTACCAGGGTCAGCGCCGAAATCATCGTGACCACGACGACGATCGCCGCGGCCAGGCCGAGTGTCCCCACGAAGCCGACCCCAGAGATGTACAGACCCAGGACGGAGATGGCGACGGTGCTACCCGCCACCACGATCGCGGCGCCGGACGTGCCCGCGGCTCGCTGGACGGAGCGCACGACCTCCATCCCGTTGTCCAACTGCTCCCGGTGCCTGGCCACCAGGAAGAGCCCGTAGTCCACAGCGACCCCAAGGCCCAGGAGCGTGGCGATGGTCGGCGCGGTCGTCGGGAACGTGATCAGCCGGGCAAGCAGCCCGAGCAGCGCGAGCCCGGACAGCACGCTGAAGATGGCCGCCACCAGCGGGATGCCAGCCGCGATCAGCGAGCCGAACATGATCAGCAGCAGCACCAGGGCACACGCCAGGCCGATAACCTCGGATTTCGCGTCCTGGGTTTGCTGCCCGATCTCCCCGGCGCCGGCGCCGTACTCGACTTGGAGGCCCGCATGGGTAGCAGGTGCCACCGCGTTGTTCAGCTGGTCCAGGTAGCTGGTATCAAGCGAGTCTGGGTTGACGTTCCAGCTGACGCTGGCGTAAGCGATCGTACCGTCCTTGGAGACGGCGCCTGTATTGGCCGAGGCGAACGGGCTGACCGCCTTGATGACGTCCGGCAGCTTCGACACGTTGCTGACCGACTGGTTGACCGCCGACTGCTGCGCGGCGACCGTGCCGCTGCTGGCGTGAAAGACAATCTGCCCGCCGTATCCGCCCTGCTGCGGGAAGGTGCTGTTGAGCACGTTAAGGCCGGTCGCGGAATCACTGCCGGAGATCGTGTAGTTGTTGACGAACTCGCCGCCGAACGCGTGCTTGGCGCCGAGCAGCCCGCCGAGGACGATCACCCAGGTGATGATGAAAATCCAGTGCCTCCGGGCCGCGACCCCAGCAAGCTTCTCGAGCAGTAGATTCACTGGCTATGCGTCCCCCTGCCGTTGCCAGGCATTGCGGACAGAAAGCTTGGTTCCTGATAGTCACGCCAACGGGGCCGGTGCCGGATCACCCCCTGTGGGTGATCCGACGGGCGAACACCTCACTCCTCGCTCAAGCCCATGCACATATACACGCTTGTCGCGCTAATCTCGCTATAGCACGGTGTGACCCCAGGGGAGGACGGTACCGCGGTGGCGGATGAGTGGGACAAGGCAGTTGACCCCAGGCTCAATACCAAGGTGCCGCAGATCGCCCGCGTCTACGACTACTGGCTGAACGGCAAAGATAACTTCACCGTCGACCGTGTCGCCGCCGAGGAGGCGATCGCCGCATTCCCCGGCATCAGGGACTCCGCGCAGGCCAACCGGGCTTTCCTACGCCGCACGGTCCGCTACCTGACGGTGGCTGAGGGCATCCGCCAGTTCCTTGACATCGGCACCGGGCTGCCCTCGGTGAGCAACACCCACGAGGTCGCCCAGGCCGCCGCGCCGGATAGCCGGGTCGTCTACGTCGATAACGACCCACTGGTGCTCGCCCACGCCCGAGCGCTGCTGACCAGCAGTCCGGAAGGCGCTACGGCCTACCTCGACGCCGACCTGCAGGACACCGAGACCATCCTCAAGGGCGCGGCGAGCACCCTCGACTTCACCCGCCCGGTCGGCATCATGCTGCTGGCGATCCTGCACTACGTCCCGGACCTAGCCGAGGCCAGGCAGATCGTGGCCCGGCTACTGGCGGCGGTTCCCATGGGCAGCTACCTGGTCATCTCACACGCCGGCACCGACCTGCTGCCAGAGCAGGTGGCGGCGTTCGAGGAGAGCCTCAACGCCCACCTCCCGGCCGAGCGGCGTCACGTCGCCCGCCCGCGCGACCTGGTAGCCGGCTTCTTCGACGGCCTCGACCTGGTGGAGCCGGGCGTAGTCCGGGTCAGCGACTGGCGCCCGGACTCGCCCGAGGAGTCGGCCACGCCGACGATCCTCTGGGGCGGCGTGGCGCGCAAGCCCTGAGAACCCAGGTCGATAAACGGCTTCGGGCGGCAATTTATTTAGTTTTTGCGTACTAAATTAATTGGCTGCAGGAAGAATTCATTTGGCGCCGAGGCCAGGCACGTCGCAGTATAGGAAGAGGCCGCATGGCGAGGTGTACTTGCGCTGTGCTGCTGGTGGCGTCGCGCGCGGGGGCGTTGCACGAGGTTCTTGAAGCGGATTTAAATTGGCAGCCCGCATTCCGATGATCCTCGGCCCGCCATGACGTCCTACTTTTGCTAGGACGCGACGGGGAGGACCGGTTATGAGCGTGTTGCGGTCAATGCTGAACCTGCCGGCTGGGCGCCGGACCAAGTGGCTGGTGCTGGTGTTCTGGCTTGTGCTGGTGGTGGTCCTCGGGCCGCTGGCGGGGAAGCTGACCGGCGCGGAGAAGAACGACGCCTCGTCCTGGCTGCCGGCGAGGGCCGAGTCCACGCAGGTCCTCAACCTGCGGTCAGAGGCCATCTCGCCCAATGTGTACCCAGGGGTTGTCGTCTACAGCCGGCCGTCCGGCGTGACCGCCGCGGACAAGGCGAAGGCGGCGGCCGACGCCGCGAAGTTCGCCACCGTGCCCGGCGTCCTTCATGGCCAGGTCACCGGGCCGATCCCGGCCGCCGACGGCAAGGCGATCGAGACAGTCGTGTCCGTCGACCTGGGCAGCAAGGGCTGGAACGCGGCGGCGCCCGCCGCCAGCTCGCTGCGGGCCATCGCTTCGGCGGGTGCCGACGGCCTGGCGGTCCACATTGCCGGGCCGCTGGGTACCGCCGCCGACTCAAGCAACGCCTTCAAAGGCATCGACGGCACGCTGCTGTTCGCCGCGCTCGGCGTCGTCATAGTCCTGTTGCTGGTCACCTACCGGAGCCCGGTGCTGTGGCTGCTCCCGGTCATCTCTGCGGGCGTGTCGCTGGCCACCGCCCAGGGCATCATCTACCTCCTGGCCAAGCACGGGCTTACCGTCAACGCGCAGAGCGCGGGCATCCTGGACGTGCTGGTATTCGGCGCCGGCACGGACTACGCCCTTCTGCTCACCGCCCGCTACCGGGAGGAACTGCGGCGGCACGAAGACAGGCACGCCGCGATGGCGGTAGCGCTTCGCCGTGCTGGGCCCGCGGTCGTTGCGAGCGGCGGCACGGTGATCCTGAGCCTGGTGACCCTATCCCTTGCCGAACTGAACTCAACCAAGAGCTTGGGGCCCGTCCTGGCCATCGGCGTCGCGGTCGCGCTGCTCGCGATGATGACGCTGCTTCCGGCGCTGCTGGTGATCACCGGTCGCTGGGTGTTCTGGCCGGTCAAGCCCACGTACGGGTCCGCTGAGCCGACAACCCGCGGCTTTTGGGCGCGCGTGGGCCGCGGCATCGCCGTTCGTCCCCGGGTCGTCTGGATAAGCACTGTCATCGTGCTCGGTGCGATGGCCGCCGGCGTGGCTGGCCTGCATGCCCACGGGCTGACCAACGCCCAGTCGTTCCGCGGCCAACCGGATTCGGTGGTCGGCCAGGCCGTGCTTGACCAGCACTTCCCGGGCGGCGCGGGCCAGCCGGTCGAGGTGTTCGGCAACCCGGCATCGGGGCCGCAAGTGGCCGCCGCGCTCCGGTCGGTCGACGGCCTCACCGCGGTGACGCGCCCGGTCATCCTTGCCGGGCACGCTTACATCGAGGCCACGCTGGCCTCCGCACCCGACAGTCAGGCCGCGTACGACACCATCGACCGCGCCCGCGCGGCCGTGCACGCGGTCCCGGGCGCGGACGCGATAGTCGGCGGCAACACCGCGGTCAACCTGGACGTCCAGCGGGCGACCGCGCACGACCGGAACCTGATCATCCCGATCATCCTCGCCGTCGTGTTCGTCATCCTCATGCTGCTGCTGCGGGCTCTCGTCGCGCCGGTAATGCTCATCGCGACGGTCGTACTGTCGTTCGCGGCTGCCCTCGGGGTGAGCGCGCTCTTCTTTAACAACGTGTTCAACTTCGGCGGCGCCGACACTTCGTTCCCGCTCTTCGTGTTCGTGTTCCTCGTCGCCCTGGGCATCGACTACAACATCTTCCTGATGACCCGGGTCCGCGAGGAGGCCCAGCGGCAAGGTCCCCGCTGCGGCGCGCTCACCGGCCTGTCCGCGACCGGCGGTGTGATCACCTCGGCAGGCTGCGTGCTCGCCGGCACGTTCGCGGTGCTCGGCACCCTGCCGGTCACGTTCCTCACCGAGCTCGGCTTCGCCGTGGCGTTCGGGGTGCTGCTTGACACACTCGTCGTCCGCTCGGTCCTGGTGACCGCGCTAAACCTGGACCTGGGCCGGTGGGTCTGGTGGCCAAGCAGGCTCGCCCGGCAGCCCACGCCGGAGTCCGAGATCCTGCCCGGCCAGCCGACCGCCGTCAACTGACCGCCCTTGTGAGGAGGTGACTGCGAGCCGGTCACGTGCCCTGAGGGTTCGTGTATGGCCCGTTGAGGGTGAGGTGCCCCGCCGCGAACTGCGCGATGCTCTTTACCTGATCCGCATCCGCATAGGAGAGCGCCATGACTACCAAGGCCGCGTTTTCACCCAGCGAATGGCAGCTAGTGCTCGAGGGACCGCCGACGGCGGGCTTGCTCGTCATCACAGCGTCGCACGGAGGGATGTTCCGGGAGACGGTTGCGATGTCGAAGGCCTACGTCGAGGCCCGTGCCCAGCACGGCGAGAGCGAACTTCTCGATGAGATCGTGGCGGAGAAGCCGCGCATGGAGCGCGGCGGCAAGGTTCACAATCCCGAGGAGCTCAGGGATCAGGCGCTCGACTGCCTGGCCGACGTTACGACGTTGCTGGAACACAAGGCGACGGTCGAGGAGCGCGATGACTACCGGCGCTTCGTGATCACCGTGGCCAACAAGGTCGCTGCGGCCCACCGGGAGGGAGGGAAGCAGGTAAGCCCGGCAGAGCAACAAGCGATCCAGGACATCACGACGGCGCTGGGCATGGACACGACATCGCCCTGACCAAGGCGTTTGCTCTCGGTATCACGTGGCGGGCACGGTCGCAGGGTTCCGGGCCCGCCGCAAGGCGCCCATGGCGTTCCAGCGGAGGGCCCCTGCCAGGTCACGAGCGTGGTCGCCGAGTGAGTAGTCCGGCTGGATGTGCATGTCATTTAGTGCTCGATCCAGATCGAGCCCATGTTTTTCAAGCACGATCGAGAAATCTCGCCGCATCGGGCCGAACTCCTCGTATCCGAACGAGCGATAGATGCGAGGGAACTGAGACCGGTACAGCCGGACGCGCTCATGCAGTCCAGATGAGTGCGACAAGGGGTTTTTAGGGCGCTGGCGCACGTAACCGGGCAGGATGTCGGCGAAAGCGTGCCGCAGGATCCACTTTTCCTGGCCTTCGCGGAGCTTCAGTTCGATGGGCAGCCGCATAGCCAGGCGGACAAGGGCCAGGTCGAGGAACGGCACACGCGCTTCCACGCCTTGTCTCATGCTGGTGCGGTCGACCCGCTGGAGTTCGGTTCGTCCAAGGTTGCGCAGCTTGTGCTGGAATATGCGCTGCCGGAGAACAGGGTCGGGCTGCTGGTACATCTCATAGCCGCCGAACAGCTCATCGGAGCCGTCACCGCAAAGCACAACCTTGATGCCGCAGCTGCGCACACGGGCGAAGAGCAGCCGGGAGATGACAGCGTTGATGACATCGCCGTACTCGGTCAGTTCAGACATCCGGATAGCGTCCCGGATATCCGCGAGGCGGATGTCGCCCGGAGTCACTTCAATGACCTCGTGGTGAACTCCGAAATCGCGTGCTACCCGGCGAGCGTACGAGACGTCTTCACTGTCGGGAGTCCCGATCGTGAACGCTACACAGTCCGGATGCATTTCGCGCACGTGCAGAAGCGTCAGCGTGCTGTCGAGGCCGCCAGAGAGGATGACGCCGACGGTGAGATCCGTGTCGAGCCGAACGTGGATGCTGTCACGCAACGCGGCCCGTACTTGCCGCACGGCCTCGTCGACATCCTCCACCGGCTCGTCGCCGTTCCCCATGCTCAGGAGGTCGACGTATGCGGTAACGGCTGGATCCTGGGCAGGGCTCCCCCAACCGTGGTGGCCCGGAGGGATTTCATGGATTCGGCCCCCGGTAGGCACAAGTGCCTTAAGTTCTGAAGCCGCGTACAAATGACCGCTATGGCGAGACCAATAGAGCGGCTTCACTCCTAGCGGGTCACGAGCGAGATAGATCTGATCGGCGGCTCTATCGACAATGGCGAAGGCGAACTCGCCCCGCAGGCGATGCACCGCACGTTCTCCCCACTCGAGGAAGGCCTCCAGGACCACTTCGGTGTCGCTGTCGCTCCGCAGCACGTGACCGAGGGAAGCAAGCTCTGACCCTAGCGAGCGAAAGTTGTAAACTTCGCCGTTGTAGCAAACCGCCCAGCGTCCGTCGGCGGAGTGCCACGGCTGGATAGCTCGGTCGCGGTCGACTATTTTCAGCCGCTGGGTGCTGAGCAGATGCCGCTCATCACAGAGCGTCTCGCGCACTTCTCCGCGGGGAGCGATCTCATCCAGCATTGACTCGAAGACCGACTGGTCAGGAGTCGGCCCGACGATGAGGGCAATACCGCACATATCGAAGACTCTTTCCGCCGGCGCTATCGTGCACGCAACTGGCTATCGTAAGCGGCTTGCAATTCGTCGCATGCATTCGGATTAACACACAAGT
>Ga0310811_10007057_pt1 | contig 14363 bp, 12 predicted proteins | sample YCmetagenome_FD_207642 | JGI IMG/M metagenome (GOLD analysis project Ga0310811, IMG submission 207642) | Soil microbial communities from experimental microcosm in Duke University, North Carolina, United States - YC | ecosystem: Engineered > Artificial ecosystem > Soil microcosm > Unclassified ...
GCGGCGATCAGCGTCGGAAACTCGCGCAGCTCGATGCCGCTGATGCAGAAATTCTCGATCGCGCGGAGGGTCTGAATCCCGTAAAGCGCGGACGCCGGCACATCGCGGTCGCCGAGCAGATCGTGCTCGCGCCGGGTCGGTCCCGCGAGATCGACGCGTGGCGCATCCGCTGCCTCGAGACGCAGCTTCCTCAGTCGGGAAGGGTGAGAGGATTTCATGCGTAGCGGGAAGGTATATAGGACCAATACCTTATTGAAGTCACGCGCGTCTCCCTCCTGTTCGCGTCTCCAACTACAGGCAGTATTTGCGCCCGTATGGGACGATGCACGAACGGGGAACTGCAAATGAAGACTACCAGCTGGGCGCTGTGAGCGGAGCCGCGCGCCGCTCCGCCCACAGCTATTAGCTGGTAGTCTTCATTTGCAGTTCTATCTGATCGAACGCCACTAACCGGAGCAGTAATGGCCATCTCGAGACGAGCATTTGTTGGCGCAGCGGCGGCAGCGGCAATCGGGCTGGATCGCGAGGCGAGAGCGGAGGCGCTCACGGCGGCGGCGCCGCGCCGAACAGACTTCGCCGGCCGTCCGGTCATAGTCTCCTCCGCCAACGGAATTCGCGGCGTCGCGCGCGCGTACGACATGATCGCCCACCAGAATGCGGACACCCTCGATGCCATCATCGCGGGTGTCAGTATCCAGGAGCTCGATCCCGAGGACCAATCGGTCGGACTCGGCGGACTGCCCAACGAAGACGGCATCGTCCAGCTCGACGCCTCCTGCATGCACGGGCCGACAAAACGCGCTGGCGCCGTCGGCGCGCTCGAGGACATCGCCACGCCGTCGCTGGTCGCCAAAGCGGTGATGGATTACACCGATCACATCATGCTGGTCGGTGCCGGCGCCAAAAAATTCGCGCTCGAGATGGGATTCAAGGAACAGAATCTTCTCACCGACAAGAGTCGCCGCGACTGGCTGCGCTGGAAGGCGTGCTTGAATCCCAATGACAATCGACTCGACTCGCGCAGTGACAGTCTGGCTTCACCCAACACGCCGCCCCGCACTGCGGGCCTCGGCTTCGACGACCCGCTGCATGTGAAATTCACCACTGGCACCATCAACATGAACGCGGTGAATGCCGCCGGCGACATCTCCTCGGTCACCACTACCAGCGGGTTGTCGTGGAAGGTGCCGGGACGGGTCGGGGATTCGCCGATCATCGGGGCGGGGCAGTATTGTGACAACACCGTCGGAGCGGCGGGGTCCACCGGCCGGGGCGAGGCGAACATCAAAGTCTGCGGCGCGTTCCTGACCGTCGAATTCATGCGGCAGGGAGCTTCGCCCGAAGAAGCGTGCATGCGCACCATCGACCGTGTGATCGCCATGACCGAGCGCCGACTGCTCGATCCCAAAGGCCGGCCGCTCTTCGATCTCCAGTTTTACGCGGTGTCGAAAGACGGCAGGTTCGGCTCGGCCAGCGCCTACGACGGGTACCGCTATGCGGTCGCCGACGCCAGTGGCGCGCGGCTGTTGCCGATGCCCTACAAATTCTCGCGGTCGGAGCGACCGGCGATGCCCGAGGTCAGCTGTCGCCGAGCTTGAACGTGCGCACGACCTCCGAGAGGCGCTTCGCTTCGTCGGACAGCTCGGTGGCGGTCGATGCGATCTCGGCGACGTTCTTGTGGTGCGCCTCGTTCGCTTCCGCGACTCCCTGAATCGCGCGCGAGAACGAGCCGCTGCCCTGTGAGAGCTCGGCGAGTCGCTGAGTCATCTCGGAGATCAGCTCGTTGGACTCGCGCACCGCTCGCTCGATGCGACCGCTGAGATCCTCGCCTTCGACGGTGCCCTCTTCGACCTTGCCGAGTGACTGACGGCCGGCGCGGGTTGCCTCGAGAACCTGCTCCACGGTTGCCAGAGTCCGCGCGGTTGATTCGCGCGAGTGACTGACGCTGTCGAGCATCTCCTGAACGAGAGAGGTCGTCCGCTGCGCCGCTTCGGCAGAGCTCGTCGCAAGCCGGCGAACTTCGCTGGCGACCACCGCGAAGCCGTGACCGTGCTCGCCCGCGCGCGCCGCTTCCATCGCCGCGTTCAGTGCGAGGAGCTTCGATTGGCGCGCGATCTTCTGCACCAGCACGAGAAACGCACTGATCTCGTCGACCGCCCTGGACATCGCATCGATGCCTTCGGCGCTTTCCAGCGCGTCTGAGGCGAGAGACTGCAGGGAGCTGCTCGTTCTCTCGAGACGAACCCGATTGTCACGCGCGAGCTGACGGAGGGCCTTGTCGCGACGGAGGCCTTCCTGAGCGGCTTCGCGCAGGTTACCCGAAAGCTCCATCAGCTTGGACGACTCCTGAGTGACTTCCTTGATGGCTCGCTCGCGACCGATCGCGTCATCGGTCAGTGATGTTGTCGTGACCGCCGCTTCACGCGCCGACACCGCAGCGCTGATCGACGTCCTGGCAACTGCGGCTGCGAGCCCATCGTTGGCCTCCGCCGACGCTTTCATGCGGCCTGCCACTGATCGGAGCTCGCTCAGCATCGAGGCAGTCGACCGGCTGAGACGATCGACTGCCTGGTTCGACGCAGCGGGATTGTAGGTGCTCGATAGGTCACCGCGCGCAATCGCTTCGTGTGTGCGCGCGAGCTCGGCGGCCGGCCCCGTCACGTGCTGACGCACGAAAATCAGCGCGGCGACAATCGTGGTGGCGAGCGCCACCGCAATCCAGAGGACCGCGATTCCGAATGCCATCACGACCCCATCTACCGCCAGCACGGACTGCAGCGCGGCGGCGGGAATCAAGTGGTAGATCTGCCAGAGAATGGCGCCAAGTCCGATGAGGAACACCGAGCCGAAGACGATGCTGGTCCTGAGCGCGCGGCGCTGCAAAGCGGTGAAGACCGGCTTGAGGAAGCCGGAGGCGGAGCGCGGCGCGACAGAAATCGGTGTTGCTGTCATCTCGGGGAGCAATTGTGGACCGATCGGGCGAGCGTTCGCAGATGAAACTGCGTCGCTCAACAGCTAGTTTGTACAGATGGACAACTCTGCAACACAGGACGATCCGCTCTCTCCATCCGTGGTCGCGCACGATCCAATCGCGATCCAGCGAAAGTGGCAGCGCATCTGGCAGGAGCGTGGGACGAACCACACCGACCTGCAGCGTGCGCAACGGCCGTTCTATGCCCTGATGATGTTCCCCTACCCATCCGCCGAAGGACTCCACGTCGGGAATCTTTTTGCGTTCACGGGGAACGACATTTATGGACGATTCCAGCGTCTCATGGGACACAACGTGTTCGAGCCGCTCGGATATGATGCGTTCGGGATTCATTCGGAGAACTACGCGCTCAAAGTCGGGCAGCATCCGATGGACCTGATCCCGAAGAACGTCGAGAATTTCCAGCGTCAGCTGGAGAGCGCGGGGCTGATGGTGGATTGGCGCTACCGCGTGAACACCACCGATCCGAATTACTACAAGTGGACGCAGTGGCTCTTCCTCCAGCTGTTCAAGCGCGGCCTGGCCTACAAGAAGCAGGCGGCGGTCAACTGGTGTCCGAGCTGCAAGACGGTGCTCGCCAACGAGCAGGTCGTCTCCGGCGGCGTCTGCGAGCGGTGCGGCACGCCTGTGGAGCAGCGCCTGCTCGAGCAGTGGTTCTTCCGCATCAGCGACTACGCGCCGCGGCTGCTCGAGAATCTGGATCACATCGACTGGTCGGAAACGACCAAGACTGCCCAGCGGAACTGGATCGGCAAGTCAGACGGCGCCGAGATCACTTTCGAGACGAAGACGGTCGGCGGGGGAGATTGTGAGATCCGGGTTTTCACGACGCGGCCAGACACTATCTACGGTGCGACCTATCTGGTGCTCGCACCCGAACATCCGCTCGTCGACTCGCTGACCCAGCCGGGCGAGAAGAAGCGCGTCGACGCATACCGCGAGAAGACCAAGAAGCAGGATCTGGTGGCCAGAAAAACGAGCACCGAGAAAACCGGAGTTTTCACCGGCTCGTACGCAATCAATCCGGCGTCCGACAAGGAGATTCCGATCTGGATCTCTGACTACGTGCTGATGGAGTACGGTACCGGCGCGATCATGGGCGTGCCCGGCCATGACCAGCGTGACTTCGAGTTCGCGACGAAGTTCGAGCTGCCGATCGTGCGGGTGGTATGCGGCGAGCGGGAGGACGCAAACACTCCGCTCCATGAAGCGTTTACCGAGTGCGAGTCGGGTACGCTGGTCAACTCGGGTGGGTTCGACGGATTCACGGTCGATTCGGGTAAGAAGGCAATCGTGGAGTTCCTGTCGAAGTCGGGGTCTGCCAAGCCGGTGGTTCACTACCGGCTGCACGACTGGTGCATCTCGCGCCAGCGTTACTGGGGCCCGCCGATCCCGATCATCTACTGCGAGAAGTGCGGCACGGTTCCGGTCCCTGAAAAAGATCTGCCGGTGGTGCTGCCGTTCATCGAGGATTTCAAGCCCGATGACTCGGGAGTGTCGCCGCTGGCGCGCCACAAGGAGTGGTACGAGGTCGATTGCCCGAAGTGTGGCGCGACGGGACGTCGCGAGACCGACGTGTCGGACACCTTCCTCGACAGCGCCTGGTACTTTCTGCGCTACCCGAGCGTCGGCCGCGACGATGTGCCATTCGATCCCGCGATCACGAAGAAGTGGCTGCCGGTGAACTCGTACATCGGTGGCAACGAGCACGCGGTCCTGCATCTGCTGTACTCGCGCTTCATCACGATGGTGTTATACGACGCGGGGCACCTCGATTTCGAGGAGCCGTTCACGAAGTTCCGCGCCCACGGTCACATCATTCGCGAGGGCGCGAAGATGTCGAAGACCCAGGGCAACATCGTGAACCCCGACGAGTACATCGAGACATCGGGCGCCGACGCGTTCCGCACCTACCTTATGTTCCTCGGGCCCTACGAGCAGGGCGGTGACTTTCGCGACGCGAGCATCTCGGGGACGCGCCGTTTCCTCGACCGCCTGTTCGCGTCGGTGCAGGGTATGTCGTCAGAGGGAACGGCGGACTCGGCGGTGATGCGCAAGCTGCACCAGACCATCCGAAAGGTCAGCGAGGACATCCCGCGTCTCAGCTACAACACCGCGATCGCGGCGATGATGGAGTACATGAACACGCTGCGAAAGGGCGAGCGCACTCCCCACCGCGACGAAGTGCTGCCGCTGATTCCCCTGGTGTCGCCGTTCGCCCCGCACCTCGCCGAGGAGCTGTGGGAGCAGACGGGCGGCAGTGGCAGCGTGTTCGACTCGGCCTGGCCGAGCTACGATCCGCGGCTAGCCGCGGACGATACGATCGAGCTGGCGGTGCAGGTGAACGGCAAGCTGCGCGGGCGGCTGATGGTGGCGCCGAACATCGAGGAGAAGGACGCGCTCGCTGCTGCTCTCGCGGATCCGACGGTGGCCAAGTTTGTCAGTGGCCAGGTGAAGAAGGTGATCTTCAGAGCGGGGCGGCTGATAAACATCGTCGCGTAAAGAATCAGGAAAAAACTGGGCTGGGATCAATGCGCGGCTGTGGATAACGCGTTGCGGGTTGCCGGTAGCACCGTGCCCGGTTGCCGGTAAACTGCGTTCGCGACGTGTCGGGGCGCGACTATCGTAAAAGCAACGCTTTCCCCTCAGCACACCTGACACGTCGGCAGCGTGGTTCACCGGCAACCGGCCACCCTGCTACCGGCAACCCGCAACGCGTTATCCCAGAATGCCAGTAGACTCCGGCGCGCACGGCCAGTCCTACTGGTACAAGTCGCTCCGATCTGCGGCCGCCAGCTCCACCAAAAACCCGCCGATCCTCTCCGTCACGGCAGCAAGGAATTTCTCTCCCTTCTCGCGCGTCGCCGCAAAGGGATTGCCGGTGCCGGTGTCGTCGGTGACCTTGGTCCACTGGCGGGGCGCCCACGCCCAACCGTCGCGGAGTCCGGCAACCCGGAATTTTCTGGCCTTGCCGGCGCCCGCCTCCGACAGCGGCCTGATCAGATCGGGCTGCATCACCATCATCAGGCTCGTCTCCAGCTCGCCGGCGTGGTCGCCGGGCTCGTCGAAGAAATCGGCCGACTTCACGCAGCTCCACCAGTTGATGGAGCAGATGAACAGGTCGAGCTTCGGCTGAAGCTCGCGAATCATCTGCTTGAAATCGTTCCCGCCGTGGCTGTTCAGGATGAGCAGCTTTCTGATTCCGTAGCCGGCGAGCGCCGAAGCCAGATCGCTGAGCACCGCGAACTGCGTCGACGGATTCATGTTGAGGGTGAGCCGCAGATCCAGCTGGCCGGTATTCACACCGAACGGAACGGTCGGCAGCACGATTACCTTCGCTCCCTTCTTCCACGCGAGCTCGGCGGCGCGCTCGGCGACTGCGGCGCTCTCGTAATTGTCGGTCGCGTAAGGGAGATGAAAATTGTGCGGCTCGGTGGCTCCCCAGGGGAGGATCGCCACCTCGAAGGCGGTTTCCTTCACCGACTTCCAGTTGGTTTCGGCGAGAATGTATGGACGTGAAGGCATCAATGATGGTAGCAACGTTCGGTGGCTCCGCACCAGAGTGCGTCACGTAGTCAGGGCGTCGGGAAAATCCTGCTTGCGTGATCGCCCGTCGACGCGAACATTGCCGCATCGCGCACAATTTCGTGGCCCGCCGGAGGACCGCCAATGTCTCGCATCCGTCCCTCGCTGTCGATAGCCGCCGCACTGTTTGCCCTCGCATCGATCACGGCTTGCTTCGGCGGGGAGGGCCGGATGATGCGGAACGGTGACGATGTCGTAATGGCGGGTGGCTCGCCCTTCATTCGGGCTTTGGACAGCGTCCCGGGTGACGCGATCCTCTTTGGGGGCGATGCAACCTTCGAGGGAACCGCGGGCGGCGACTACCTCGGCGCAGGTGGAAACCAGAAGATCGGCGGCCACATTCACGGATCGGTGCGCTCCGCCGGCGGAGAGATTCACGTCATGGGCGCGGTCGACCGCAACGCGACGATCGCCGGCGGCAATGTCAGTCTGGATTCGGCTGGAATAATCGGTGGAAACGCGTACATCACCGGCGGAAATGTCACCGTCGCCGGGTCAGTGCGCGGAAGCCTGCTGGCGTCCGGTGGCAACGTCACCATCAACGGGCCGGTTGGGCGCGACGTCGAGGTCGCTGCCGGCGGGCTCACTCTCGGTCCGCGCGCCCAGATTGCCGGCAGTCTTCGCTATCGCGTCGACAAGAGCAAAGTGAGGATCGACCCGGCCGCCAAGGTGACCGGGTCGATCACCGCCCTGCCGCCGAGAGAGACGGGCGGACTGCGCGGAGTGCTGTGGGTGCTGGGCTTTGTGATCGCGGGCATCATCGTCGTCGCGATCTTCCCCCGGTTCATGATGGAATCGGCCGAAACACTCTACCAGCGGCCGGTGCGCACGGGGCTGGCTGGCCTGGCGTGGGCGTGCCTCATTCCGCCGTTCGCAGTGTTGGCCGCAGTCACCTTCATCGGACTCCCACTCGCGATCGTCGCGATGGCGGCATGGTTCGCCATCGTCTTCATGGGCGACTTGCCCGTGGCTCTCTGGCTGGGAAAGAAGATCCTCGGCGCGCGCGCGAGACCTGGTCGCAGTGGCGCGATCTACAGTGCGCTGGTCGGAGGAGCGATAATCGCGATCGTCGGACTGATTCCCGTGCTAGGTCCGATCATCACCATCATTGTCGCGATCTTCGGTGCCGGTGCGATGGTGCTGCGTTTGAGATCGGCTCCGCCGAGGGCAGTGGCGGAGTACGCGATCTAGATGAGCTTTCCGATCCAGCCGCCGACGAAGTAACCGACCGCAGCGACCCCGACTCCGACGACGAACATGTCGAGCCCGGAGCGGAATGCACTTCGCCCCGTGAACACCGAGCGCGCGGCGCCGACGAGGAAGTGCGAGAGCATCGAGATCGTGAACGAGATCACGATGGCGGTCATTCCGGACCAGATCAGGAACGGAAACACCGGGATCGCGGCGCCGAACGCGGTCGCCAATCCCGTCAGCCATCCCTCGCGCAGCGGGGACATGTTGAGCTCGCCGATCTTGAGCTCTTCCTGAACCTGTTCCTTCAGCATCAGCTTGGGATCTGCCATGATCTGAGTCGCGAGTGAATGCGCTGATTCGCGATCCATTCCCTTCGCCTCGTAGATCACCGCCAGCTCGTCGCGCTCGATCTCCGGCATCAGCTCGACTTCGGTTTTCTCCATCGAGATCTCGTAGTCGTAGACCTCGCGCTCGCTCTTGCTGGCGAGATATCCGCTCGAGCCCATCGACAACGCATCGGCGATCAATCCGGCGACGCCGGCAACGAGCACGGCCTGGTGTGGATTCACTGCCGACGCGCCGATCACCCCTGCCACCAGACCGAAATTGGCGGTGAGGCCATCGTTGAATCCGTATACGACGTTGCGCAGGAATCCGCCGGACTCCGTCTTGTGCCACGGCTCGGCGCCCTTGCCGGCGAGCTCGCCGAGGGTAGTGGCGTGATCGGCGGACTCGCGCGCGAGCAGTAGCGCCTCGGCGCCGCCCGGCGCGCCGCGCGGAGTCCCACGGTGCATGTCGAGGTACGCCTTGACTTCGCGACCCTCTTCCTCGAGCAGCATCGGTAGGAGAAAGCCCGGACCGAACCAGCGACCCAGCGCAGCGAGCAACCGCGCGCGTCCGCTGGGCCGGAATTTCGGCGGCGGATGACCGTGCTGATTGAGGAGTTCTGCCCAGACGACTACGTGACGATCTTCGACGTCGGCGAGCCGCGAATACACGTCCTTCTTCTTTGGATCGGGCTCGGCGGCGGCTAGCAGACGGTACAGGTACGCGGCGTCCGCTTCGTCCTGCCAGTGGTGCTCGAAGGAGTGCACATCGATCGTGCCGTTGCCTGGCGGCGCCTCGCGGGGCTCGAGCGTCGTGGACATCACTCAATATCGCTGCGCCGGGCTGCTTTTGCACCCGTTGGGCAACCCTGCAACGGCCATCGATGTCCTACCTCACAGAACCACGATAGGGAGATCAGATGAAAGCACTACTGCTTGTTTCGGGAGCGGCGGCCGTCGCCGCGACGGGGCTGGGCGCACAGGTCGCGCCCGCCAAACCAGATTCCGCGTGCACCACTTATCCGGGTGGTCGGGTGGAGTGCCGGGTCTACCGCGGGCCGGGAGATTCGACGCGAGTTCGCCGCCTGATTTACACCGTCGACTCCGCGATGTCGAAGCGCGCGGCGCTCGGCATCGAGGTTCGTTCCACAGGCAGCAAACGTGACACCCTCGGGGTCTTCGTCGACGCCGTCACGCCGAAGGGACCCGCCGAGACCGCGGGCGTCATCGAGGGTGACCGGATAGTGTCGATCAACGGAGTCGACCTAAAGACTTCCGCCGCCGATACCGAGGATTCCTATACGAGCGGGCTGGCAGCGCACCGGCTGACGCGCGAGGTCCAGAAGCTGACGCCGGGCACCAGAGTAAATCTCCGGGTGTGGTCAAACGGCAGGATCCGCGACGTTCAGGTAACCCTCGGCAGAGCCAGCGATGTGATGCGACTTGGGAATCGTATGATGATGCCGGGCATGGGCGGAATGATGCAGTTCGAAGGTCCCCAAGGTGGCGCGATGATGTTCGGGCCGGAGATGCCGATGCTTCGCGAGCGGATGGAGCCGCTGATGCGGGACATGGAGCCGATGCTCCGCGAGCGGCTGAGAGATCTGCCAAGCAGGATTCAGATGGCGAGGCCGCTGCGCTTCAAGACGCTGTCGCCGACCAGGGTGCGCTCGCCGTTGATCTACAAGGTCGAGGCGGAGAATCTCGAGACGGGGCAGCGCTGATGGCTTGTCGCGGATTTTCGTGCTCTGGCGCTTCGTGAGCATCTAACAGTACTGAAGCGCGGAGCCCTTAGCGTGAGAGCAGCTACGCCGAGAGCGAGCTGGTGTCGCATCGTTGCGCCGACCCCAAACGACAGACCCAAGACGATGAGACCCCAAACGACGAGACGCTAAACGACGAGACGCGAGGCGTCCCGAGAGCTCTCGGCGTAGCTGCTGTCTCGCTAACGCCTCCCCGCTTCAGTTCATGTGGTGGCCAGCCGAAGCGCCGAGTTCCCGGACGCCGAGATGTGAAATCAGGGCCCCCGCGGTCCCAACAATTCGGTCCGCTCGAGTCGCACCAGCGCGGCTTTCTGGGGCTGGAAGTGTTTGGCGAGCTCTTCGGTTCGAGAATGCCAGCGCGTCTCCAGCGAGCTCGCGACGGCCTGCACTCGTGAGCTCGCAATGTCCTGAGCGCGCGGTTCCATCGCGGTCGGCGGGGGCTGCGCGCTCTGCACATCAGGACACGAAAAGCTCGGCGGGTGCTTCGGATCGACGCTCGCGTATCCCACCCTCGGCAACACTTCAGCGGCGAGCAGGCCGAGTCCGGCGAGGATGATGAACAGCGAGAGGACGTGCATCCGTGGGAGTCGATAGCGCCAGGTGGTGAACGCGACCCAGGCCCCGCCCACGACGATCATCAGCTCGACGCCGAGGAACCCGAATAACCCGGACCCGCATTCGCGCTCGTACGGCCACAGCGCGAGCGCAACGCCGAGAGCCGCGACGAGAACGAGGCGCGCAGCTCCGCTGAACATCGCCGCACGCTGCTGCGATCGCTCCTGGGCGCGGCGCTCCTCCTCGCTCTGCATTTTCTTGAAAGCGCGCGACGGCTCGGGCGGCAGTCCTTCAAACTCCCGCTCGATCTTTTTTAGTTGAGTTGACCAGTCGTCTTGTGCCACTGACGCTCCCTGCCGGGGCGGGTTGTCCCTTACCTTTCTGACTCCGAAGCCTCGCCGCGGGCAACGAAAATGACTTCAGACGAGCTTGAACGGGTGCGTCTCGACAAGTGGCTGTGGGCAGCGCGGTTCTTCAAGACCCGCGCGATTGCGGCGACGGCGATCGAGACCGGGAAGGTCGAGGTCAACGGTGAGCGCGCCAAGCGCGCGAAGCAGCTGCAGATTGGGGACTCGCTGCGGATTCGCCTCGGGCCATACCATCACGTCGTGACGGTGCGCGGGCTGTCCGAGATCCGCGGACCAGCGCCGGTTGCCGCGAAGCTTTACGAGGAAACGCCGGAAAGCATCAAGGCCCGAGACGCGATGGCGGCGCAGGTGAAGGCGGCGGCGACAGGAGCGAGTTACGAGAAGGGGCGGCCGACGAAGAAGGACAGGCGGGACATCGAGCGGTTGAGGAGGGACAGTCGGTACTGAAAGTCCACCTTACTGTTTTCGCACTTGGTTCTTTCGCAGTTGCTTTTTTCGCAGCTGTCTAGAACTCGATCTGAGCCCCGAGCTCCACGACTCGATTGGGCGGGATGCCGTAGAACGCCGTCGCCGAGCGCGAGTTTCTCGTCATGAAGACAAACAGTTTCTTCCGCCAGGTGGCGAGTGGAGTTGTGCCCGTCGGCAGGAGCTGCTCGCGGCCGAGGTAGTAGGTGGTCTCCAGGGGCTTTGCCTCGAGGCCAGCCGAGCGCGCTTCTTCGAGGATCTTCGGCACTTTAGTTGATTCCATGAAGCCGTAGCGCGCCCTGATGCGAAAGAATCCCTGCCCGAGCGATTCCACGGTGATGCGGTGATCGTTCGAAATTTCCGGCACTTCTTCAGACAGTACCGAGAGCAACACGACTTTCTCGTGCAACACTTTGTTGTGCTTGAGATGGTGCAGCAGCACCACCGGCGCACCGTCGGGCTCGCGCGTCATGAAGACTGCAACGCCCGGTACGCGCACCGTCTTCCGGCTCTTCAGGTCCGCGAGCAGCATGTCCATCGGCAGCATGCCGCTGCGCATCAGCTGCTGCACGATGTCGCGCCCGCGGTTCCACGTGGTCATCAGGACGAAGATTCCCGCCGCGATCGCGAGCGGTACCCAGCCACCATCCTTGATCTTCAGGACGTTGGCTCCGAAAAACGCGCCGTCGATGATGAGAAACGGTCCAACCAACGCGATGGTGCGGAGCCTGTTCCAGTTCCACCATGTTCGGGCGACTACGTACATGAGGCAGGTGGTCATCAGGAACGTTCCGGTCACGGCGATGCCGTACGCGGCGCCGAGGGCCGTCGATGACCTGAAGCCGAAAACGACCAGCAGACAAAAGACCATCAGCGAGTTGTTGACCTCGGGGATGTAGATCTGTCCCGCTTCCGACTTCGAGGTGTGCACGATGGTGACACGTGGACTGTAACCCAGCTGCACGCACTGCTGTGTAAGCGAGAACGCTCCCGAAATCATCGCCTGCGATGCTATGATCGCCGCCATCGTCGCCAGCGCGACTAGCGGATAGAGAAGCGTGCGCGGCGCCAGGAGGTAGAACGGGTTCACCGCCGCCGCCGGGTTGTGCAGGATCAGCGCGCCCTGGCCAAAGTAATTCAGGATCAAAGCGGGGAGCACGCAACCGAACCAGGCGATGCGGATCGATCGTTTGCCGAAGTGGCCCATGTCGGCGTAGAGCGCCTCCGCGCCGGTGACCGCCAGTACTACTGCACCCAACACAACGAAGGAGTGGGTGCCATGACTGTTGAAGAACGTCACCGCGTACCACGGATTGACTGCCCAGAGGATCCGCGCCTCCTTGCCGATCTCTGCGGCGCCGAGCAGCGCAATCGAGATGAACCAGATCAGAGTGATGGGGCCGAAAATCCATCCAACCTTGGACGTGCCCTTCTTCTGGAAAAAGAAGAGCGTGAAGATGATCACCACTGTGAGTGGGATCGCGAACTTGGCGAGGAAAGGCTGGATTACTCCGAGTCCCTCCGTCGCGCTCAACACCGAGATCGCGGGGGTGATGACGCCATCGCCGTAGAGGAGCGCCGCGCCGATCAGGCCGATGCCGGTAATGATGATCTTGGTGTGCCGATCGCTGTCGCGGTGAAGGCGCTGCAGCACCAGCGCGACCAGTGCCAGGATCCCGCCCTCGCCGCGGTTGTCCGCCCGCATGACGAACACGATGTACTTGATGCTGACGACTGCAATCAGCGACCACAGAATCAGTGAGAGAACGCCGTAAACGTTGATCTTGGTGGCGGCCAACCCGTATTCGGGCTTGAAGCACTCCCGCAGTGCGTAGAGCGGACTGGTGCCGATGTCGCCGTAGACGACACCGAGCGCGAGAAGAGTCAGTTTTGCGAGACGGCGGCCGGTCGGACGAGCCTGACGATTAGTGCTGATTTGCGCGACCTAATAGAGGAGTCTGGTCAAACCCAAGTGTACCGGGCGACCTCGGAATTTCCGCAAGCGTGGGAGCCTTTGCAAGGCCGATACCTCATCCACAAAAACGGGTGCTTACCGGGGCATGCCGCTTGCCTTATTCAGATGCAAACGGAAGCCAAATCAACATGGAGGCCCCAAATGAAGGACCTAAACGACAGAGGGTTGGAGAACCAGGTCAAAGGCACCGCCAAAGAGATGAAGGGACAGGTACGTGGCGATCTGGGCGATGCGACCGACAACACCAGCGAGCACATCAAAGGCCGCGCTGAAGAGATGAAGGGCAAGATCCAGAAGAATTTCGGAAAAGCCGAGCGCGATTCCGACCCCGACAACGCGTAAATCGAAAGCGTAAAAAAGCGCCGGTGCTCATCAGCACCGGCGCTTTTTTTTGGCCGTATAGGAGTTTTTTCGCTCAATAGGGCTGGTTGGCCGGGGGGCCGCCTCTACTGCCCCCGCCACGCGCAGCGGAATCCTTGCCGCGTCTGTCGGCGAGATCCTTCCGGGCGGCTTCGCGCATCCGATCGAGCTTCTGCTGCTGGACGGGGTCGAGCAGCTTTTTTATTTGCGCGTGAGTGCTGTCGCTGACCTGGCGGGCGACAACCGCAATCGAGTCCAGCTGGGGCTGCACGGGTTTGTAGAGCGCGATGATCTGCCGATGTCTCTGCTCGATCAACGAATCGATCGACGTCTGCTGCTTCGGCGTCAGCTTAAGCTCGTCGGCCATCCGCTGGCGGTAACCGCGAGAGCTGCGATCGCCGTGGCCGTGCTTGGCATCCATGACGCGGTCGGCGGTGAAGCCGAGCGCTCCACCGGCGACGAACGCGCCGAGCAGAAACATCAATGCGTACCCCTTCGAGCGTTCCATCGATTCCTCAGTGAGACAGGACGTAGCGGAAGGTCGCTTCCCGCTGCGAGGAGCCGTCGTGCGGAGCAGTCACCACCTGCACCGCACCCGGCAGGAAATCCGACGCCAGCGGCTCAGTCACTGCTTCGTAGCTGGCGCGCAGATCTTCATCTTTCTGGCGCGACCACATCACCCCCGCTGCCGCGAACAGCAACGCCGCGGCCGCGAGTCCCGGACCCGCCCAGCTCGCCAGATCGGACCACCAATTCACCGGACTCGCCGCCGCCGCTTCG
>Ga0310811_10007058_pt1 | contig 14362 bp, 13 predicted proteins | sample YCmetagenome_FD_207642 | JGI IMG/M metagenome (GOLD analysis project Ga0310811, IMG submission 207642) | Soil microbial communities from experimental microcosm in Duke University, North Carolina, United States - YC | ecosystem: Engineered > Artificial ecosystem > Soil microcosm > Unclassified ...
GCGGCACCTGAAGCACCGGCCGTGGCTGGACGTGTGAGGCCGACGCCATGTGGAATCTCGCCGAGTACCGCCCGCGTCCCGCACGACTGGCCGACTGGCTGCCGTGGGCGGGACTCATCGCACCGGGCGTGGTGCTCAACAAGGATGGCAGTTTCCAGCGCACGGCGCGTTTTCGCGGGCCGGATCTGGACAGCGCGACGCCGGGCGAGTTGGTCGCCACGACCGCGCGCCTCAACAACGCGCTGCGCCGGCTGGGATCGGGGTGGGCCCTCTTTAGCGAGGCCGAGCGCCGGCCGGCGGCGGACTATCCGCACGCAGCCTTTCCCGAGCCGCTGTCCTGGCTGGTGGATGAGGAACGACGCGCCGCGTTCGAGGCCGCCGGCAGCCACTACGAGAGCGGCTACCACCTGACGCTGCTGTATCTGCCGCCGGAGGAATCGCGCGCACGGGCCGCGAAACTCCTGTACGAGAATACGCCCACGGCCGGCGTGGACTGGCGCGAACGGCTCACGGCGTTCACCGCCGAGACCGACCGGGTGGCCGACCTGCTCGACGGCGTGATGCCGGAGCTCGCCTGGCTCAACGACAGCGAAACGCTGACCTACCTGCATGGCTGCATTGCCACGCGGCGCTACCGCGTGGCCGTGCCCGACGTGCCGTTTCACCTGGACGCGCTGCTGGCCGATGCGCCGCTGGTGGGCGGCCTTGCCCCCATGTTGGGCGATCAGCACCTGCGCGTGGTGACGGTGCGCGGTTTCCCGACCTCGACCTGGCCGGGGATGCTGGACGACCTCAACCGGCTGGGCTTCGCCTATCGCTGGAGCACGCGCTTTCTCTGCATGGACAAGGCCGAGGCGGAAAAGGAACTGACGCGCTTGCGCCGGCAGTGGTTCGCCAAGCGCAAGAACGTGGTGGCGCTCCTGCGCGAGACGATCTTCCAACAGGAATCGCCGCTGCTCGATACCGACGCCAGCAACAAGGCGAGCGATGCGGATGCCGCCCTGCAGGAGCTCGGCAGCGACCAGGTGGCGTTCGGCTACGTGACGGCGACCGTCACGGTGATGGATGCCGAGGCCACGGTGGCGGACGAGCAGTTGCGTCAGGTGGAGCGGGTCGTCCAGGGCCGTGGCTTCGTCACGATCCCCGAAACGCTCAATGCGGTGGAAGCGTGGTTGTCGTCGGTGCCGGGCCACGCCTACGCCAACGTGCGCCAGCCGATCATTTCCACGTTGAACCTCGCGCACATGATGCCCGTGTCGGCGGTATGGGCCGGTCAGGAGCGCAACGCGCATCTGGACGGCCCACCACTGATCGTCACGCGCACCGACGGCGCCACGCCGTTCCGGCTGGTGACGCACATCGGCGATGTGGGGCACACCCTCGTCGTGGGACCGACCGGCATGGGCAAGTCGGTACTGCTCGCGGTGCTGGCGATGCAGTTTCGGCGTTATCGGCGTTCGCACATCTTCGCCTTCGACATGGGCCGTTCGATGCGCGCCACGACCCTCGGGCTCGGCGGCGAACATTACGACCTCGGTGCCGAGGGTGCGGTCGCATTCCAGCCGCTCGCCCGGATCGACCAGCGGGGCTATCGCACGTGGGCCGCCGAGTGGGTCGCAGGACGCCTCATGCACGAGGGCGTCGCGGTCGGACCCGATGAGAAGGCCGTCCTCTGGTCGGCGCTCGGCAGCCTCGCCGGGGCGCCCGTCGAACAACGCACGCTGACCGGCCTGTCGGTGCTGCTTCAATCCAATGCGCTGCGCCAGGCGCTCGCACCCTACGTGCTCGGTGGCGCGCACGGTCGCTTGCTCGATGCCGACCACGACCGGCTCGGCGTGGCCGACGTGCAGGGTTTCGAGATGGAGGAACTGATGGCGAGCCATGCCGCCGTGCAGGCGGTGTTGGGGTATCTGTTCGTGCGTCTCGGCGAACGGTTCGACGGCGCACCGACGGCGCTGATCCTCGATGAGTCCTGGCTGTTCCTCGACGACCCGGTGTTCGCCGCGCGCATCCGCCAGTGGCTGAAGGTGCTCCGCAAGAAGAACGTCAGCGTGATTTTCGCCACGCAGTCGCTCGCTGACATCAAGGATTCGAGCATCGCGCCGGCGATCATCGAGAGTTGCGCAAGCCGCATCTTCCTGCCCAATCCGCAGGCCACCGAGCCGCAGATTCGCACGATCTACGAGGGCTTTGGCCTCAACCGCCGGCAGATCGACATCGTCGCCACCGCCGAGCCCAAGCGCGACTACTACTACCAATCGCGCCTCGGCAACCGCGTGTTCGATTTGGATCTGGGCCCGATCGCACTCGCCTTCGCCGGCGCCTCGACACCGCAGGACCAGCGCGACATCGACCGCGCACTGCTCGACGCGGGCGCGTCAGGTTTCACCGCCGCCTGGCTGCGTCATGGCGGCCTTGATTGGGCCGCCGACCTCATCCCCTCGTTTCCCTCGCATTCGGAGATACGGCCATGAAGAAGACCTGGCTGGCCGCCACCGCGGCCGTGTTGTTCGCGTGTTCGTCGGCGAGCTTCGCGCAGTGGGCGGTGTTCGATGCCGCCAATTTCTCGCAGAACCTGCTGACCGCCGCGCGCGAGCTGCAACAGATCGACAACCAGATCCAGCAGTTGCAGAACGAGGCGACGATGCTGGTCAACCAGGGTCGCAACCTGACCGGCCTCCCCTACAACGCGCTGTCGCAGTTGCTCAACACACTGGCGACGACCAACCAGTTGATCGCGCAGGCGCAAGGGCTGACCTTCAACGTCGCGCAGGCGCAGGCGACATTCAACCGGCTGTACCCGTCGTCCTACGGTGCCGGCACGAGCTATGCGCAGATGGTGCAGGACGCGCAGACGCGCTGGCAGACCTCCGTGCAGGCATTGCAGACCGCGACGCAGATGCAGTCGCAGGCCGCGCAAAACCTGCTGTCGGACCAAAGCGTGGTGGCCCACCTCGTGACGCAAAGCCAGGGCGCGGTCGGCGCCTTGCAGGCGAGCCAGGCCACCAACCAGTTGCTCGCGCTGATCGCTCGGCAGGCGATTCAGGCCCAGCAACTCACCGTGGCGCAGAGTCGCGCCGACGCCTTGGAGCAGGCGCGCGCGGCGGCCGACGAGGCCCAGGCGGAACAAGTGCGTTCCCGCTTCCTCGGTGGCGGTTCGCACTACACGCCGCAGTCCGTGAACTTCTACGGGAACTGACGGCGATGCGCTGCGCACTCGTCCTGTCTGCCATTGCCGTGCTGACTGCCTGCGGTCGGCAGGAGCCGGTGTGGACGGTCGATGCGCTCGCGCACGATCCGCAGCGGCTCTACGCGCTGCGCCATCGCTGCGCTGTCGTGCGCATGCCAGCGGACGAGGCGACGTGCGGGCTCGCGCAAGCCGCGTATGCGCTGGGGTTCTTCCTCGGCCTGGGCGGTCCCAGTGAATACCAGACCCTGGCCTCGCTGCCGCCGATCCCGGCGAGCTTCGATGCGGACGATGACGGGGTACGGCCATGAACGATCTCTCCGTCATCGACCAGTTCCTGGCGGTCTTCTCGCAGTACATCGACTCGGGCTTCGGGTTGCTGCATGGCGAAGTCGCGTATCTCTCGGCCACGCTGATCGTGATCGACATGACGCTCGCGGGCCTGTTCTGGGCGATGGGCGGCGAGGACGTGCTGGCGAAGCTGATTCGCAAGACGCTCTACGTCGGCGCCTTCGCCTACATCATCGGCAACTTCAACACGCTGGCCGGCATCGTGTTCCGCTCGTTCGCGGGCCTGGGGCTACGCGCGGCCGGCGCGACGGTGAGCATCGACCACTTCCTGCAACCGGGGCGGCTGGCGCAGATCGGTGTTGAGGCCGGCCAACCGATCCTGCAACAGATCGGCACGATGTCCCACGGTTTTACCGCCGTTTTCAGCAACCTCGACATGATCGTGGTGCTGTTGCTGGCGTGGGTCATCGTCGTCATCAGCTTCTTCATCCTGGCGGTGCAGCTTTTCGTGACGCTGGTGGAGTTCAAGCTGACGACGCTCGCCGGCTTCGTGCTGGTGCCCTTCGCGTTGTGGAACAAGACCGCGTTCCTCGCCGAGAAAGTGCTGGGCAACGTGGTGTCGTCGGGCGTCAAGGTGCTGGTGTTGGCGGTGATCGTCGGCATCGGCTCGACGATCTTCGGGCAGTTCCAGACGCCGGCCGGCGCCGATCCGTCGTTGAACCATGCGCTTGCCGTCATGCTGGCCTCGCTCACGATGCTGGGCTTGGGCATCTTCGGGCCGGGCATCGCCACGGGCCTCGTGTCCGGTGCGCCGCAACTCGGTGCGGGTGCCGCGGCCGGCACGGCGCTCGGTGCCGCGGGTCTGGCCGTCGCCGGCGGTGCCGCCGTGGCGAGCGGCGGGGCGGCGGTCGCCGCCGGCACCCGTCTGGCGGCACGCGGCGGCGTGGGCACCGCACGCGCGGCCAGCGGCGCAGCGTCCGCGTACCGTGCCGGTGTGGCCGCATCCGGTGCCTCGGGGGCGCGCGCCTTCGGTGCCGGCATGGCCAACGTCGCGCGTAGCGGCGCGCAGGCGGCGGGTGAACGCGCGGCCGCCGGTGCCCGCGCCATGCGGGATCGCGTGGCGTCGGCGGTCGGTGCCGCCCCAGCGGCGCGGTCCGCGGCCAGCGGAGCATCCGCTACCTCACCGGCCAGCGGCACCGCATCGGCCACCCAGGCGCCCGACTGGGCACAGCGCCTGCAGCGACGCCAGCGCGTCGCGCATGCCGCCTCGACGGTCGCGCACGTCGCGCGCTCGGCCGATCACGGGGGTGGTGGGGCCTCGCCGGAACTCCACGATTCCTCGAACGAGTAGGGGAGGCGAACCATGCGCTTCAAACGACCCGGCATACGCTACAGCGAGTCTCCCGTACCGGCCACGCCGTATCAGGCGGCCGCGCAGGTCTGGGATGAACGCCTCGGCAGCGCCCGTGTGCAGGCGACGAACTGGCGGCGGATGGCCTTCGGCTGCCTGGGACTCGCGCTGATGATGGCGGCCGGCTTGGTATGGCAATCCGGCCAGTCGCGCGTCACGCCCTACGTGGTCGAGGTCGATCACGCCGGGCAGGTACGTGCAGTCGGCGCGGCCGTCACGCCGTACAAGCCCACCGATGCGCAGATCGCCTACCACCTGGCGCGCTTCATCACCGACGTGCGTTCCTTGTCGATCGACCCCATCGTCGTGCGGCAGAACTGGCTCGAAGCCTATGGCTACACGACCGACAAGGGCGCGGCGACCTTGAACGATTACGCCCGCGCCCACGATCCGTTCGCCCACGTCGGTGAGGACGCCGTCGCGGTGGACGTGACCAGCGTGGTGCGCGTCAGCGATGCCTCGTTCCAGGTGCGCTGGACCGAGCAGCACTACCACGAAGGCACGCCGACCGCCGTGGAGCACTGGACCGCGATGCTCACCCTTGTCCTGCAGACGCCGCACACCGAACAGCAGGTGCGCCGCAATCCCCTCGGTATCTACATCAACGGCTTGTCCTGGAGCCGCGATCTCAACGCATCGGAAGGAACGCAACCATGAACGCATCACCGTCTCCCGTTTCGTCGCGGCCGCAGGGCCGCGTGACCCCAGGGGCGCACGATCGCGGCGCGGCGTGCGGGCTGGCGTCGTTGACCGATCGACGCTGTCTCGACGAACGGTGGCGGCCGGTCTTTCCTCTGTTCTCGCCACGCCTCGCGCTGGACAAGCGCACACTCTCCATCGTCAGCCTGCTGACGTTGGTCGCGGCCCTGGGCGGCTGCGCGTCCACGGGCAAGCCGCCACCGTCCATCTCCCTGGACGATCCCGTCAAGGCACAACCGTTGCCGGAGCCACTGAAGCCCGTGGCGGTCGTGGAGGTGCCGAGGCTCCTGCCGCTGCCTGACCAGATGAAACCGTTGCCGGGCCGTGCGGAGTCGGCACCGGCGCCGGCCCCCGAGCCCACGGACGCGAGAGCACGCGTCGAGCAGGCCAATGCCGAGGCGAGCGTCGCACCCACGCGCGAGGGCTACATCAACGCGATTCAGGTCTGGCCCTTCTCCGATGGCGCGCTCTACCAGGTCTATACGAGTCCGGGGCGCGTGACGGTCATCCGCCTGCAGCCGGGCGAGGCCCTGGTGACGGTCGCCGCCGGCGACACCGTGCAGTGGATCGTCGGCGACACCGCGAGTGGCACCGGCGCAAGCCGTCGGGTGGCCGTCATGGTCAAGCCGGTCCGGGTGGGGATCACGACGAACCTCGTCATCACCACGAGCCGGCGCACGTACCTGTTGGAACTCACCGCCACCGCGAAGGCGTGGATGGCGTCCGTGTCGTGGGAGTATCCGAAGGACCAGATGTTGGCGTTGCAGGCCCAGGCACAGGCCGCCGAGGCCCAGGCGCCCGTGGCCGAAGGGCTGTCACTCGATACGCTGCACTTCCGCTACGCGATCACGGGCGACGACCCGCCGTGGAAGCCGGTGCGGGCATTCGACGATGGGCAACACGTCTATATCCAGTTCCCTGGTGGCATCGCGCAGGGCGAGCTGCCGCCGCTGTTCGTGGTCGGGCCGGACGGCAAGGGCGAGTTGGTGAACTACCGTTTCCACGCGCCCTACGACATCGTGGATCGGTTGTTCGGCGCCGCGGAGTTGCGCCTGGGCGGCGACAAGGCGGCCGTGGTCCGCATCGAGCGCACCGACGGTATCCCTGCGGGAGCCGGTCATGGACACGACTGATCGCGCCGCCCCGCCCGCACCGAAGGTGGCCCCCGAAGGGGTCGCGCTGCGGGCGTCACCGCGTCCGGTGACACGACTCAACCGCCGCACGCTGGCGGTATCCGCGACCGTGCTGGCCGTCGCCATCGCCGGAGCGTCGATGTGGGCGCTGTCGTCGAAAGGCCGGCACGGCGCGGCCGATCCGACGAACCTGGTCAACGTGGATCGGGTGGCCAAGGCCGACGACCTGGACCAGTTGCCGACCGACTACGCGAAGTGGCCGGTGAAACCCACCCCGGTGCCGGCCGCCAGGGTGCCGCAGCTCGGTCCGCCGCTGCCCGGCGACTGGGGCGCGTCGCCAGCCACGCCGCCGGGCATGATGAATCCGCAGCCACCGGCCGAGCGTATCGACCGGCAACGCCAGGCCGAGGAGATCGCGCGCTCGGCGGTGTTCTTCCGTACTAACGACACGGCCGGGCAGGCCGAGGCGGCCGCGCCGCCAGCGAATGCCGCGACCGATGCGGCATCCGGTGCGCTCACTCCGATGGGCGCCGGGCCGGTATCCACGGCCGTGCCGCCCAACGATCCCACGGCCCTCCAGAACCGCCAGGACCAGAAGGAAGCGTTCCTCGCCAACGGGGGGGCGGCGGCAACCCGCAACACCGGCCGCCTGCAGGCACCGGCCTCGCCCTACACGGTCATGGCGGGCACGATCATTCCGGCTGCGCTGGTGACGGGCATCAATTCCGACCTGCCGGGGCAGATCATCGCCGAGGTGACACAGCCGGTGTACGACACCGCGACCGGCCGCACCCTGCTGATCCCGCAGGGCTCGCGCCTGATCGGCCGCTACGACAGCCAGGTGGCGTTCGGGCAGCAGCGGGTGCTGTTGGTGTGGTCGCGGCTGGTATTACCCGATACGTCGTCGGTCGCCCTGGACAAACTGCCCGGCATCGACCCGGCGGGCTACGCCGGTTTGCAGGATGGGGTGGACTGGCATGAGAGCCGCCTCCTGAGCGGTGCGGCACTGTCCACACTGCTCGGCGTCAGCTCCGAACTCGCCGTCTCCAACCAGGGCGGCGTCAACGGCAACACCGTGCTCGCCTTGCGCGACAGTGCACAGGACACCGCCAACCAAGTCGGCCAGGAGTTCACCCGTCGCAACCTCCGCATCCAGCCGACGCTGACCGTGCGGCCGGGCTTTCCGGTGGACGTGATGGTGAACAAGGATCTGGTGCTGCGGCCGTACCAACCGCTCTTTGTGCAAGGAGGACCGATGCCATGAGTGCACCCAGAAAGCTGCGGCTCGGACCGCTGCCCGATACGCAGATCGTCAAGCTGACCTTCCCGTGTCCGGCGCGGCTCAAGGGGGAGCTCGACCGCTACGCGGCGCTGCATGCGCAGACCTACGGTGAGGCGGTCGATGCCGCCACCCTGATCCCGCATATGTTGGAGGCGTTCATGACGGCCGATCGCGGGTTCCGTCGGTCGAAGCGACAGGGATCGCGGCCGGCCGATGGCGCGTCGGCGGCGGTGCGCTGAGGGCGGGGCGTCGGCCCTCGCAAGACGGCCAAGACGGTGGCTGTCCGGCTCGCTATTCGCCCGCCGTGTCCCCGCGCGGTGAATCACCGATCAGTTGTGCCAACGGCATATCGAAGAATCGCGGTCGCAACGCACGGTGGCGGCGCATCGCCGCATGCAGCGTCGAGGGACTGCGGTCCAGGCGCCGGGCCACGGCCGCGAGCGACAAGCCGCCGCCCTGCGTGGCGTGCCAGGCAATCAGGGCCCGGGCCAGGGGCAGGGCGGGCCGCCAGGACGACTGCAGGTCCTGAGGCACCAGACCCAGGCGCCGGCACACGGCCTCAATGATCTGCTCCAGCGCAGGGCGTCCCGACTCCACCTGCCGCAGCCAATGGCAGAGCGCGGCCTGGGATGTCCCATGACCGCCCGAACGCGCTTCGGCGCTGTCCGCAGCCCGACCTTGCGCGACGAAGCGGCGGTAACCCTCCGTGCCGACGAAGCCCCGCGGCGCCAATTGCGTATAGACGAGCAGGGTCGTCAGCCAGCGCGTCTCGCACAGGCCGAGGTAGGCACGGTGGCTGCTCCCCACGTAGTCGCCCGGGTCCGCGACCTTCCCGGCCATCACCGGCGCGAGATGGATGTACCGAACGAGTTCCGGCAGGTGCTCGGTTCGCTTGAGCAAAATGGCCCGGTACGCCCGGCCGAAGTGATGGCCCGGCCGGCCGTACCGGCGGCTGAGCGAGCGCGAGTAGGGACCGACCGCTTGCTGCACGATCCGGCCGATCGGTGCCTCGTGCACCTGAATCGCCAGATGGGCCTGCTGATCCAGCCAAGCGTAGGCATGGAGCCGGGCGCGATAGCGTTCGAGCGCCCGGGCGAGGATCGCCTCGAAGAGCGGATGATCCGATGGCTCCGGAAACAACGGACGCCGCACGTTCGTCGTCAGTACCACGCCGTAGATGCTCCCCTTCACGTGGGGATGTCGCACGTTCCTCACGGCAGCAGCAAGAGCCTATCGTGGGGGGGCGCCCTCGCGCAGGGCGGGGCCGGCACGGTGCTGCCGGTGCCACAGGCGGGCGTAGAGGCCGCCGGAGGCCAGCAGCACCGCGTGCGTGCCGCGCTCGGCGATGCATCCCTGCTGCAGCACGATGATCTCCTCGGCATGGGCCACGGACGACAGCCGGTGCGAGACCACGACGGTCGTATGGTGCTGTGCGATCTGGCGTAGATTGCGCACGATGTGCTGCTCGGTCATCGCATCCAGCGAGGACGTTGCCTCGTCGAACCAGAACAGTCGTGGTCGCCGCAGAATCGCACGGGCGATCGACACGCGCTGGCGTTCGCCGCCGGAGAGCCGGATGCCGCGCTCGCCCACGCGTGTCTCATAGCCCTCCGGCTGGCGCATGATGAAGGCGTGCAACTGTGCCAGGTGGGCCGCCCGCTTCATCTCCGCGTCCGTGCACTCGGGATGCCCCAGGCGGATATTGTTGGCGATTGTGTCGTTGAGCAACACGGTTTCCTGCGGGACCACGGCGATCGCGCGGCGCAGTGCCGGCAGCGCCAGTTCGCCCACCGGGCAGCCATCGAGCAGAATCCGGCCGCCATCGGGCTCGACCAGCCGGACCGCGAGGCGTAGCAGGGTGGACTTGCCGGCACCACTGGCGCCCACGATCCCCAGGGTGCGGCCGGCGCGCACGTGGAAGCTGATGTCCTCGAGCACCGGCTGCCCCGCGCAGTAGCTGAGGCACACCCGGTCGAACACGAGCTCGCCGCACCCGGCGGCCATCGGCGTGGCCTTGCCGTGCGGCGATTCCGGCACTTGCCGCTGCAAATCCAGCATCCGCTCGACGAAGGCCAGTCCGCGCGCGAGCTGCTGCAAGGCGATGCCCAGCATCTCGACCGGCCGCACGAGCTGCAGCAGGTACGCGCTGACCATCACGAAGTCCCCCAGCGTCATCGCGCCGGACCGGACCTGTCGGCACGCATACGCCACGGTGAGCCCCAGGAATCCCGCGAAGATCGTCCCGACCAGCACGCCGTTGGACAGGCGGCGCGCGTAATAGGTGCGCCAGTGGGATTCGCCACGCGCGAGCACGGCATCGAACTGTTTCCCAGCGATCGACTCGGCGGCGAAATACTTCACCAACTCGAGGTTGGCCACGTAATCGAGCATCACGCCGCGGGCCTCCATCTGCGCTGCGGCGGCGGCGCGCGCCGGACCGGCGATGCGCACGACGCCCCAGGTGAACACCGCCGCATAGCCGACCAACGCCAGCACGAACAGCCCGGTGAACACCGGCTGGCCCAGATGCAGCAGCACCCCGACAACGGTGGCCAGCTCAAGCACCACCGGCAGGATCGTGTAGAGCGTGTATTGCAGGATGTACTCGACGCCCTGCAGCCCCGTCGTGAGCGCTTCGCTCACCGCGCCGACCTTCGTTTGCAAATGAAACCGCATCGGCAGGCGGATGACGTGAGCGAACAGCCGCTCGCTCAGGCTGCGGTACATGCGCCGCTGGGCGCCGCCGAACACGAACTCGCGCAGTTGGGCAGCGATCCGCGTCAGCCACATGGCGAGGGCGTAGATCCCCACCAAGGCAAACACAGGCAGCCAGGCATCGTGCGCTGAAGGGGTGAGACCGTCGACGATGCCCTTCAGTACGACCGGCGCCAGGCCATTGAGTACGGCGGCCACCCCCACCAGGACAAGGGCGAGACCCAGCCGGCGCTTGGCGTAGGCGTCCATCTCCCAGAGCAGCCGCCCGGTTTCGCGCAATGCCTGCCCGCTGGTGGCACTCGGCTGGCCCGTGTGAGACTCATCCCGCTTGCCAACGGGATCACCGCACGGCTCGACCACGGGAAGCACTCCGAAGCGGAGATTTCGCGCAGCCGGCCGAACGAAGGCGTTCGACTGTCGCCGGGTCATCGGGCGGCCCGGCGCGCTGATGCACATCCTCGAGGGTCGCGGTCTTCAACTGTTCGAGCATCTGCCGGAACACCTCCGGGCTGGCAGGCTCATAGCGCGCGATCGCGTGGTACAGCGCAGAGCGTCGGCGCCCGAGCGCCTGCTCCACCTCGGCAAGGGGCGCAATGCCCGTGCGTATCGCGTAGCGCGTGACCAGGGCGCGGGCGATCGTCAGAAGCGGTGCCCGCGCGCGTGAGAGCAGCGCCGCGCGGCTGACGCCCACCACCTGCGCGGCCGCTTCGATCGTATCGCCCAGGGTCACGTGTTGATGCAGTATCGGCCGCGGGGCGCACCCGGAAAGCCACTGTTCGGCCGTGGCGTTGCTGCCAAGCGGCGAGCGCAATCGCTCCGGCACGACCGCGTCGCCATCATCGGCTTCCATGAAGCGGCGGTACATCTCGCGCTGCTCGGGGTGTACGGTCGTCAACATCCGCAGCATCAACCCGGTCCGCAAACCGTTCATCCGGCGCCCGGTCGCATAAGCGCGATGGCTACTCCAGGGGTACGCCGCCCAGTCTTGGGTCAATCCCCACTCGCAAGGGCTGCGATGGATGCTACGCACGAGCGCGGGTAGCCAGTCGCGCGAGCGCAGAGCCACGGCACGATAGCGCTCCCGAAAAAGATGGCCCGATTCGCCGCGCTGACCATGCACGTATCGGGACTGCCCGGCCGCGATCCGCTGGATGCACCGTGCCAGGGGCACATCCGTGATGGCGATCGCCAGCCTGATTTGCTGCGGGCAACAGCAGAACGCGTAGACATACGAATGGCAGCGGCGCGCGCTTCTTCCAATGAGATGGAGCAAATGCCGAAACTCGGCATCGTTCGCGCAAATAGTCTGTCCCGTCTCGGCCTGAAGAACGACAAAATTGATGCTCTGAGGAACGTGTAGGCGACCTACCCGCGACATCTCTGGTCTCCTCTCCCTCCAACCTTCCTACGCCACCCCATCTTGGTGGTGGCGTTGGCCCTCGGTTCCGGCCGTTGACGATACGCCCGCGTAGCTCTGAATGCCTTGCTCGGCGCGCCGCGACCGCTATGCGAGTACACGATACGCGGGTTGCGACCGCGAACCAACGGCGCTACTACATCTTTGACGCGCATCATGCGAATGCCGGAGGTCTGTCACCTGCGAACCGGTGTTCTCGTCGGCAAGAGGCGATGGTGAGGCCGTGCCTCTCGCCGTAAAGCTCGCTAGACGGCCCCGCCGCACTACCACGCTCACGTACAAGCTCGGCCTGAGCTGCGTGAATCGAACTGAGATGACACAGACATACATCAGAAACTGCGGGTCTCACACGTTTGCCTGGCCTTCGTGCTCTTGACGATGCGCATCGGTCGTCGCACGGTATTCGCCGTCACCGGTGATAAGTGTCCAGCAAATCCACAGCAGAAGGAGTTCATTATGGAACGCGAAGAAGACCTGAAGCTCGTTGACCTCGGCGACGCCGCGGTGGAAACGAAACAGTCTGGCGGCACGGGCGACGACAACCCGATTGACCCGTCACACGCCCCACTCTGAGAAGTCCCAAGCGCTGTCCGGGATGCGCGGCGTCTGCCGCGTATCCCGGCGGCAACAACGGGCATAATGGTCTATATGCCGAACGGTGTGAAACTGGCATCCGTGGCCCAATCATTCGGGCGCTGAGCGGTAACCGCACTGAGAGGTAGTGCGTTGATCGATCTGGAGGAAAGTCCTCGCAGATATTGGCTACCGGAGCATGTGGTTGCCTGCGTCAGACTGGAGGGGGCCGTTCTTCTGGATCTGAAGAAGAACCGCTATTACGGACTGGGCCTTCTGGAGTCGGCGACGCTCTCTCCCCTCGTTGCCAATTGGCCAGGCGTGGCGGACGGCCCGGTGTCGCATGATCGTCCAGCATCGCGCGAGGCCGCCAAGAAGTACGTCGCTGCGCTCTCAAGGCTCGAGCTGTTGAGTGCGACCGAGCCCTTGCGGCATGTGCCCGTAGCCCAGGTCACCACGCCGTTGACTTCAATAGGCGAAGAGCTATCCGGGGGAAGCCGGCCTAGCGTGGCGCAGGTCGCAACCTTTTTTTGGTCTTATCGGTGGGCACGGAACAGCGTGCGCCAGTGTTCACTGGATGAGATAACCCACGCCGTAACGATGATGCGGATTCCCAGCGAACGTCCTGTGCCCATGGCCAGCGACAGTGACTTGGTGCGTCTAATCTCTGCTTTCCGAACTCTTCGCCCGCTTGCAATGACAGCGAATGGAGAATGCCTGATCCATTCACTAGCGCTACTTAAATTCCTGGCTCGCTACTACCTATTTCCCACTTGGATCATCGGCGTCAGGTTTCGTCCGTGGAGGGCGCATAGCTGGGTACAGATGCAGGAGTGCGTACTCGATTCGACACCTGAAAAAGTTTGCGAGTTCACCCCGATCCTCGCGGTGTGAACGGAAGAACACCGGCATGTTTCGCTACCTCGCGCTCGTTTGGGATACCCGGAACCTTGGCTGATCAAATTGCGAGGTCGCCTATAGGGTGGCGTCGCGCGCATCAGTCCGACGGAATGCTCATATTCTGTGCAGGCGTTTGCTCTGGCTCCGGGAGCGTGTACTCGCTTGAACGCGAAGGCGGTGTTGTCCTTGGCACCGTGTTTAAGCGGTGCTTAGACCCCGAAGCGGATACACCCGCGCTCCACGCGAGTTTCGACGAAGTCGAATCACGATCTATTGTGGAGACGCAAGGTCGGCGCCTGATAGAGGTGTATTGGGGAAATTACGTCGCCTTTCTGATCGAAAGAGCCGGTGGCCGAATATGGATACTCAAGGATCCAACGGGATCGTTGCCCTGCATGCACATAGAACATTCCGGCGTGCATGTCGTCTTTTCATGTATCGAAGATTGCTTGGCACTCAATCTCGTGCGCTTCACGGTCAACTGGCCTTACGTTGTCGACTATGTTATTGGCGGCTGGATCAATGGTGAGAGCCGTCCGTTGTACGAGCTCGACCAGGTCGCGCGCGGCGAGTGTGTCGAGATAGATTCGATATCGAATAGGGTAACGCGGCGGCGTCTCTATTGGACGCCATCTACATTTATGCAGTCGCCTCAATTGTTAGAGGACAAAACGCTTGCTGCGCCGTTGCTTCGACGCACGGTACGACATTGTGCGCGTTCATGGGCTGCATGTTACGAGAGTCTTCTTGTGCG
>Ga0310811_10007059_pt1 | contig 14360 bp, 26 predicted proteins | sample YCmetagenome_FD_207642 | JGI IMG/M metagenome (GOLD analysis project Ga0310811, IMG submission 207642) | Soil microbial communities from experimental microcosm in Duke University, North Carolina, United States - YC | ecosystem: Engineered > Artificial ecosystem > Soil microcosm > Unclassified ...
CGGCAACAACCAATCCAGCTATCGTAGGATAGTTGTGGAAGCCCCAGCGGAAACCCTTGAATCCATACCAAACCGCAAGCATCGGGACCACGGTCAGGGAGACCAATACCAGCAGGCCCATATTTTGCGCCCCCGTCACTCACTATTCGCCGATGGCGATCTACATCACCAGGACGGCGTTGCCGATCGTCCTTTAGGCACGGCACCACCGAGCGACAGGATAGCCAACTACGGCGGCCAGGCCAGCGCAAATGCCCACTCTTAAATTCGGATTGGCGAAGTTGATATAGCCGGTCAGCCACCATGCCAGAGCAAGCAGCGAGAAACCGACCGCCGCAAAGACCGTCACCGCGCGAAGGCTGTCTGCTAGGATTTGCCGGTTGCTAATGCCGCCATTCCAAGGGATTTGATCGTGCATAGAAGCAGCCTATCCTCCGAATTAAGGGCCTCAACCACCCGGTCGTCAGTGATAGATTGTCAGTTAGGCGTCGGCGTCAAACGTTCGCGTTGCGCCAATAGCGGGCATTTCTCAGGACGCCCGATGCGCCTGGGCTTGTAAATTTCCCTTGTGTCCCTCAGTGCGCGCCAAGGTTTGGCAGGCTCCTGAGCGCCTTGTCTGTCCGGGTCGGTGTATTGCTCAGCGGCGCCTGGCCGTAGGCCGGCATGGCGGGGCCGATAGACCCGCAGAGATAGCGGTTGTTCTGACCGCCGATCCTCTTTTTTCCAGCATCCATGATGGCAAGGTCCTCGTTGCTGAAGATGATGTCTTGATTTTTCATAAGGCTGAGCATCGCCTCGCCCAGTTCGGCGCGAGTACGGTTGTAATACCGGGCACGTCCCAACGCGGCGCGCAAACGGTCCTCGGCGACGGGATCAAGCCGCCGTCCTGGGCCCGACATACCGCTGAGTTCTGTCCAGGCCGCCACTTCCGGCTCGGCGAAGGCATCAGCCTTGCGCACAAAGCCATAGATAATCGCCAGGTTCGCCAGCTGCTGGCGCGGGAAATGGGTCGCCGTCTGTGACGCCAGCACCCCGTCCCAGGAGCCGCTGGTCCATTGGCGCAGCGGCATCATGCCGATATCGCCAACCGGGGGCAGCTGGCCGGTGCGCGAGGCGCCGTCCAGTATCTGTTCCAGCGCATCCAGGCGGCGCTCGCCGCACCTCTCCACCATCATGCGCTCGACGGCGTTGCCCACGCTGGACGCTAGTTCGGTGGCGATGACGGCGCGGGCCTCGACCACTTTGTTATGCCAATGATACCATTCCACCGTTTGTTCGGCGCCCAGCGCGATGCAGACGCCGAGCACGATGGTGCCGACTTCCTTGATGAAATCGCGCCAGCTGTGGACGGGTTTGGGCTTGTGGATTTCCACGGGAAGCTCCTCTGATGTGGGTGGCGATGGCGCAGATGGCGGCTGTGCGGATGCAGCCGCTGGCGGCGACGATGCGGGCTCAGCTACGCCGGTCATCGCTGCTGTCGTGACTTTCGCCCGGGGATTTACTTCAGACACCAGGCCCCACACTATTGAGACAGACCCGAACCGCACCGGCAACTGGCGCAATTTCGTACCGAAAAAGCGCTGCGATTCAATGCGCTGCGGTGTCGCTTAAGCCAGATCATAGGCCCGACTCTCGCCGTGACGGATGCTCACGGCGAATGTCCGCTTTGGGTCAATAGTGGCCGCCGCGGTCTGATAATTCTGGCCACATTAGCGGAACAGTCTTCGCTAGCGCGCTGAAGTTACCCCCTAACCGTCATGAAGCATTACGGCCGCTTCCTGCCCCAGGAGAAGCTCGCGCAGGCCGCCGAAATCCTGAACGAGGTCTGGGAGATCGATGCCGCAGCCGAAAGGGTGGGCCAAGGGCAAGCTGGTATCGGGCCCCAGGGCGCCCTTAGGCGCCTTCCGAACGTTTCCGGCCCCGGATGGGGCTATTCCGGAGGAATTGGCCACCTTCCCCCACGTGGGCGGTCTGGCCCGCCTCTGGCCTGACCTGGCCACAAAGTCTATCCCTCGGCCCAGTGCGGGCGAGAGACGGGTCCACCGGGCATAAATTGCCCAAGTAGCTCCTCCGAATGTGAGGCGTGGGGGCTAATCGATCCATATCTCCCGTGCAGTGACGCGCTGAACCTTGTCCTAAGGAACCGGGTGTCCCCGGCGCGAGTTTCTCAAGCGCTGCCAAAGCCCTTGCGCCCGCAAATTAGGGACGCCACGCGCCCACGGTGAAGCCGCACTTCATAGACAGTGCCCAGCGTTTCGCCATTCTGCCGCCGCACCACTTTGCCTTCCAGGTCGCTCAGTCTCATGACAGGGCAGGAATTTTTGCGAGGTAGCGCGCCAGCCCGCGGTCGATGTCGTGCAGATGATAGTGGTCCGCGGTCGTCTTCAGCACGATGCGACCGGTGATGCTTTCAACATCTTCCCACGGTATGCGGGTCAGCCCGAGGCCGAAAAATCGCCCCATGATCTTGGCGAGCCAGCGCGGAAGTCGGGGCTACATCGCCTCCGGACCTACCAACAATGCTTTTACTGTCAGCGCGCCGCCCGGCCCGCCGTCGAACTCGACATCATCGCAGCTGCCGCTCCGAGCGCTGCCGGTTGAGAGACCTCCGGGACAAACAGCAGAACACTGTTCGCGCTCCCGCTCAGTTTTGGGAGGTAGCCGCGCCATTTCTCGAAGTCGTGGTACGTGCCATACCGGCCAAGGTTCCAGCCCTCTTCGTTGCTGCCCCTCGGATTGGAGCTGAATAGCACTCCGCGAGCGCCGCGCGCTCGGGCATCCCTCTAGAATCCGGTATCAGCATTAGCGGATGCACCAAGATTTTTACGCGATGCGCCAGTCGGACAGTGGCGAATTCACAATCGAGCAACAATACGGCCCGCCGGCGTTGCGATCAGGCCACCCATCCCGCACCGAATGAGCCCCAGCTCCATCAGTCGTGCTCTGTGCCCCGCTCTCACCTGCTGCGTGGGTGTGAACCCATTTGCAACGATATCGCGTAGCGATGTCCACTCTGGAATCGTAAGCTCAAGGGCCGTGGGAATCCGCATCTAAACCGCATCAGCCCGCTCGGCAGGAGTTTGCAGCAAAACCCCGTCAATGTAGCTGCGGCTTTCTATCATGACTGTCTCTGCCCCTTTGAGATGCTGCTATGCCGAACGAACGCATCATCTTTTGTGATCGAGACTGCCATCCTACCATCAACTGCTTCTTCTCAACGTGGTAACCGCGATAGAGCATCTCTCACTCCTTCGGCTTACGGCTGCACCGTTCAAACAGGCTCGACATTTTTGAACAATTGCTTGACGCTGGCGCGCAAGCATCTCTTCCAGAGATTTGCGGATGGCTTCGTTTGGCTCGGAGGCCAGCTTTGCCTGAAGACGGCCAATATTGCGTGCAAAACCCAATCCGCCTGCAGCTGCGCCATTGTCTTTTGCATGATGACATTTCCCGATGTGACGTCGAAAAAAGGGGAGTTCGGCATCAATTTTTGTACGTTTGCTGCCGGTTCGCGATCCAGATTCGGGCTTCCGCTTCCGTTGCAAAGCCCGGAATTTCCCGATTCGCCCAGGAAGGACGGGTCATGGTCACAGTGTATTGACCGTCCTTCTGAACTCTGACGATGTAGCGTGCCTGCCGTTCCATCTATCGTCTCCCCATGCCGATTTTCAGAAGCGAGGCAAAACTCTCCGGTGGAAAGATCGGCGCTGTCGAATATGGCCGAACGCTAGGCCCATTTGAGGCAAGTAGATACTGCCGATCTAAACCTCGCGAGCCTCGACCATAACAACGGCTTCCGACCCAGGCTTTTGCAATTTCACGGATGGCATCCAGACCGCAGTGACACGAAGCGGAATATCACGGCCATAGCGGCTGACAGAAATCGTTTCGCCGCATTTTGGGGCTGGTGCGGCAACCACGTCGCTCAACCAGCCGTTCAGGAAGCCGTCCGTGAATTGCGCGTTTATCCGGTATGCCATTTTGCCGTCTGTTGTTACATGCTCTTTAGGCCCAATCCTGCCAGCCTCCTAATTCCAATGTGGCAAGGGAACTCTTTTTCGCTCAAGTGGCGGGAAATGACCATTAGGTCTTCCAACCACAAGAGCGCATAGTGAGTCGATGTGTTATACTCAATTGGCACGAGGCTTCATGCCGCGCGCGATAGCAATTAAAGCGATTTGATGGAAGATCGCCCTGGCGTCGTGGGACGGGCATTTGAGATTGCCAGGAGCGGCGTTGTCGCCAGCACGTCCGAATTACGTGAACAATTGACCGCGGAAGGCTACGCCGACACCATCCAGGCCCTGGACGGCCGCTCCATCTCGACCCAGCTATCGAGAATGATCACCGAGGCGCGGTTTAACGGGGTGAGCTTGCCGGAGGCACCGGCTGGCGCCCCCTCACAGGATTGATGATGGCGCGGCTGACCAATTACCTTGTTCAAGCGTTCGTCGCGGGACGGGGTACGGGCCTGAAGGCAGACAAGCCAATTGCGTGCAAATCCGCGGATGAAGCGCGGCGCAAGGCAGAGCGAATAGCGCCGACCAAGCTAGGCGTTGTTGCCTATTCAACAACGGGTGACGCCGACCTCGGCGACTATGACGATGAGCCGGTTTATTTCTTCAAGGCTGGGCGATTGCCGGCACAATTTGAAGAACAATGAGGCACGGCTGGCTCGTGCTTACATGCTGGCTCGTGCTGACATAACGACACCGGAACGAATTTGTTTTCACGTCGATGGGATCCCGGACTTCGCTCTTTTAGCCCTGACCGATCTTTTGTCCCTGGCACTTTGAATGGCCGGAAAGCCCCCGAGCGACGATTGGTGGCGCGGTGGGCGTTCAATTTTTACTGTCCCGATGGTCCCCTAAGCATGAGGAATGTGAAGAATGGCAGCCCGCAGAAGTCACGCGAAGAAAAAGAGCAAAAGACGTCGTCATGCGAAGGCACGGAAGATTGCCGCCGGCTCGGTGGACCGCCTTCAACCTCGCCGCGGCTCGATGGGCGCATAGCACTGGGGCCTTGGAGTACTGCGATGTCGATGCCGGCGGATTTCCTGCGGAGATTTTCGTATATGTTTGTGGGTGACGATCTGAACCCTTGCGCGGTGGCTCCTATTTCCCCCTGAAACCGGCAAGCCAGTACGAGAGTGTACGAAGCAGCAGGCATCCATTCTTCATCGCATGGTTGATAGCGGCTCAGGAGAATATTCATGGCCTATCCCTCCAATCGCGGCGCGCCGAAGGGTCCGATCCTTTCTGAGGAGGAAATCATCATCTTGCGGGACGTCGCAAAGCGTACAGCGGTACAGCCCTCCAAGTGTCGGCGCCTCAAAAAATTGGGTTTTATCAAAGAGAGACTTGGCAGCTTAACTCTCACCACACAGGGGGAGATTCAGCTGATGTTCAGCGGCGCGCGATGAGCCCGTCCAAGGGCGCGCGCTTTGTTGGTCGCGGCGTTACCGCCCCGCTAAGCTCTACGACATCACGTTCACCTCCCCAGCCTTGAGATTACATAGAGGCGCCGCGGGAGGTCTGACCGGTCCAGGGCACCGCTTATAAAGGAAGTTGCTGATTTAACGGCTGGCGCATTTTGGCCAAATTACACGATCGGAGCGCGACATTTCGCGACCTTTTGAACGGGCATGAGGCCTCGCGCTGACCGCATTTGGTGCCGCGCGAGGCGATGGGCCGCTGCTGCGCGGAGCTCAGCCAATTAACGCGCATCCGATGTGAACTGAAGGAAACGAGCACTGCGAAAAAAAGGAGTCTCAGCCCTTTGCAGATACGTCAAACGTGACATGCCCACCGCCAGCGGCTGCTATCCTGACCATGTCATCAACAATCCAACTATGGGCAAACGTTATCCGCGCGCACCCCTGTTTCGCAGCCATAGCGAGCCGCACCGCATCTTCAGTCCTATATCCGCCAAGCCGCAAACTTCCGCCCGCCAGCAATACCCGCACTGCACCCTCTACTCCCATAAGTACCTCCGCATCCTGTAGCCTACATGGGTATGCGCATGACCAATGTCCACGAAGACGCACCACGCCTCCCCCCGGTGGTCGGGTAATGACGACCCGCTTGGTAGCCGCTTTGCGGCCCGTGGACCCATCAGCGACCCTGAAGCTGCGAAGGAGGATGGGCCCAGGACGCCAGCGGGAGAGTAGGTTCGGCACAAGGCATGCGGCGCCTTAATGTCCTTCAGGAACGGTTACGGCTGTTTCGCCAGTGACTTCTTCAATAACAGCCAGCCCCTCGTGAGGCTCAGCTTTTGAAGCCATTTGATTGGCTTCGATATCTTCCCTGTCTGGGATTTCCGGGCTGTCTCGCCGCAACTCTTCCAAGAGCTCAATTATTTTTCGGGTCTTTTGTTCAGTAAGCAGAGTGGCTTCCAGGGACATCTGTTCGCGCAAATTCGCAAATCCGTCCGCGCGCCTCTGACTTGCAAGAATCATGATTGCGATCAGAAGAGCAGCACCGGTAAGGACCAGCTCCATCCACGAAAAAGGGGGCGGATCAGGGGACGGAAATCCTTTATGCAGAAGGGCCAGGTTAAACAGCACCCATGCGGTAGCTGTCGCGAGCAAGGCAAGAAGAAATCTCGGACGCCCCACCGATGCCGTGGCCCGATCTACGATTCGCTCAGGAAGAGTAGACTTGCGGTGATGCTCCGCGTGTAAGAGAGCAATCGCTTGCACGGTTTCCGCAACGTGCGGCGGGATGTCCATTTGCGGTCTGTCTATTCTCCCCCGGTCCACCATGGCCCACTCCATTATCGCCGGCCCGCCTTTAAGCCACCGGCCGCTAGGCGGTGGTCGGGTGAAGTTAGCTAACGCGCCTATACTCACAACCGACCATAAGTCCTCTTAATGAGTTCAGCTTCACGCGATCCGCTGGAGCTTTCCGCCCCCTAAAGCGGCGCCACGCGCGGCTGATCCACACTCGCGCTGAGATCACACAGACGCCGCACACAATTCCAAGAGCTCCGAAGGTCGATGCTTCTGTTGGAGTCATAGTTTATGTGGCTTGAGATCGGGTGGCCCTAAGACGGGGATAGTGATCGGAACTGTGGGAACGGACCGTTATCAGAACGGTTGATTCATTCCCCCGTGAAAGGAAACGCAATGACGAACGACAATCGTGGTCAGAGTCAGCAAGGCTCCGGTCAGCAGGAGCAGAAGAAGCCCAGCCAGCAGTCTGGCCAGCAGCAGAAGCAGGGTTCCCAACAGGGAGGCCAAGATGACCAGAAGGGCAGCCAGTACGATAGGCCCGGCCAGAGTGGCCCTCAGGGGAGCCAACAGGACAAATAGTGCACTTTCAGCAGCACGTGGAGCCCATCACTTTGCAGCGATGGGCTCTTTGCCGATAGGCACTCGCGAGCGACCGTCGTTAAAAGTGCAAAACCATAGCGTGAAGCAGATCAGAGCCGTCCGAGCACCACTAAGACTAAGACGATGACGAGAACCAACCCAAGTCCGCCGCCGCCATAATAACCCGTTCCATAGAAGCGACCGCCGCCGATCCCGCTGAAGCCACCGAGCAAGGCGATAATCAGGACGATCAGCAATATCATTCCAAGCGACATAGTAGATCTCCAGCAAATATTGAAAGCGCGGCGCTGGCGCCGCAAACCGTTCGCGTTAAATTGCCGCTTCTCAGACCCGCTCGTCCGCCATGTGGCGAAGGTCGGCCTCATTCAGATTGGTCATCACGATACCGTCGGCGCGGTTGTAGCGAACATCGCCGGTGTCGATCCAGACGATCTTTTCGCTATCCAGTTTGACCAGAAGCGCCGAAACATTGCCGTTGGCACGATGGGCCGTATCGACCACGGTGCCGACGCGGCTGCCGGTGATCAGCTCAACGCGCTCGCCAATCAGAGCCGCATCCCGGTCCAGGATCACCCATTTTACATAACGATCCGGCCAAACGCCGCGGCGATAGGCGGCGCGCTCGGAAGCGTAGCGAATCCGCAGCGTGTCATAGGCAGCGGTGCGGTCCTGATAATCCCGCTGCTGCGTCTGGTTCTGCTGCAACTGATCCTGGTATTGCCGCTGCTGCCCCTGATACTGGGCATTGTCAGCGGCGGCCTTCTCATCTATCGCCGCGGCCTTCGCATCCACCGCAGCATTCTGAGTCCCGACCTGCTTGTTGATCTCCACAGTCTGGGCCTGTTCCGCGGGCGTAGAACGGGTGGTGGGCATGCCATTGGCGTCAACCCGCTCGCCCGGGACCGCGGCGCCGCCCTGGGCGAAAGATACAGTACCCATGAGCAGGGTCATCGCTGCGGCCGAAAGGGCCGATTTCACATACATCATTTTAGAACATCTCCGGTTAGAGAAAATCGCACCGCTGTCGGTTGCTGGCGAAAAAGGGCGGCCTTGAAGCCGCCCCCTCGCGTCAATAGATCGTAGTGATCAGAAGGTGACCCAGACGCCGCCTTTGTAATAGCCGCGACCGTCGTTGGAGTCGCGATAATGGCGCTGATTGTCGCCGGTCCACTTCTGGTGGAAATACCAGTCGTCATTGTGATACTGGGCGCCGATGCTGCGATCGTATCTGTATTGATGATCTGTGTGCCAGCAATCGCCATAACTGTTGCAGACCATACGGGCAGAAGCTGGCGCGGTCGTGGCGACCAGGGCGCCGGTGCCCATAAGCAAAGCGATGGCGGCGGCTGAAGCAGCCGTTTTCGAGATAATCATTTTGGGAATCTCCTATTGGAGGACGCATATCCTCCGGACAGTGAACGCCGTCAACCGCGTCCAGTTCCGCACATGTTTCAACTAAACCGGGGAACGCGACACAAAGGTCGCATGGGTGACGGAAACGCTCATGCCGGTCGGTTTATTGATAATCTCCACCTGCGCATCGAGTTGGTGGGCGAGGGCTTTCACCAGACTGGTGCCCAGCCCGCCCTTTGCGGGCGGCCCGTTATTCTCAGGACGTCCCACCCCATTGTCGGAGACCGAGAGCTTCCAGTTCGTGTCGTGGACCTCGTAGACGACCTTGACGGTTGCGGCCTTCTTCGGGTCGGGAAAGGCATATTTCAGGGCGTTGATCACCAGTTCGGTCACAATAAGGCCCAGGCTGACCGCGTCGGCCGACAGCACGAACCCCTGATCGGCCGTCACCGTGAGCGCTGCCGGCCTGCTCTCGCCGATCATGGACTCTGCAAGCGAGTCGCAAAGCTTGGCGAGATAGGGCGCGATCTCGACCGTATCGGCACGCCCCGAGGCATGCAGATGCTGTTGAACCGTGGCGACCGACATGACGCGGCGATGTGCATCCTGCAGATGCTGGCGGGTTTCCTCTGACGTCACGGCGCGCGCCTTGAGCATCAGAATGCTGGCGATGATCTGGAGGCTGTTGACGATACGATGCTGCATCTCTTCCAGAAGGACCTCCTTCTGCTGGAGAAGTTCATCCGACCGAAGCTGGAGAATCTCTTTTTCCGCTTCGATCAATCGCCGGTCAGTGATGTCCTCAAAGCCCAGCAGTATCAGCGCGTGGCCGTCATCGGTGCCAAGGACCTTGCGGGCATGCAGCAGAACTATCCGCGGGCCGATCCGGGGAAATTCCTGCGCGACCTGAAATCCTTCCACCGCCGTCTGGTTCAGCAAAGAACGCTCCAGCAGATCGTGCAATGCCGGAATATCCCAGGCGCCATCGTCCAGCGCGAAAAGCGACGTATTGGGCGTGTCCTTTGGATTGATCTTGAAGGATTTGTGAAAGGAAAAACTGGCGACCAGGATTGTCAGCCTGTTGTCGAGCACCAGCAGCGGCTCGCGGACTGTCTCCACGACGATCTGGGCAAGCGAGCGGACGTCTTCGATTTTGTTGAAGAGCATGGTCATGAAAATCTTTCCTTGGCGGGCACGCCATCCGGACCGCAACGAAACATCCAGCGTGCCGGTCACTCATTACCCAAATCGATACCGGTATGCTGCCACCGACGGGCGGGAGCGCGGACAACGGCTTTGTTGTTGTCCCGGAGGTCTCTCAAGCGCCAATGCCCAATCATGGCTGGCGACGGCAAACATTAGCACAGATCCGTGAGCCGCACGAATCCGGCCGAATGGCGAGTATTTTCTGATCGTGGTCCCGGGCGTCTCATGCGCCGTTTGGCATGAAGAGCCCGATAATTAAGGCGCCGAGCAGCATCAGGGCTCCCAGCGCGACAATTCCCATCCCTGTCCTGGGTCCTGGACCAAGCCAGGAGGATCTGGGGACTGCGCCACTTGCGACCCGCGCATTTCCCCCGACGAAATAGACGCCAAACAGCGCGACACCGGAGAACACGACGGCCACTCCCGCAAAGCGCAGAGTTGTCATCGCCATCCAGGCAAGATGAAGGCTCAAAGGCGGCCACTGAGCGCGATGCGCCGGCAGATCGTCCTGGACAGGTCCCCCAGCAAATACGCGCCCATCTACTTGATGCCCGCCAGGATCGCCGCCCTCACAGCCTGGGCGGGACTGATGGTTTTCGGGGAATGCAAAATCGTGAATAATTGCGGTTCCCCGTCCGGCAACTCGCGCCAGCAGGCATAGGCACGAAATGCGCCACTGGTGCTGAGCCGCAAATCGAAAACCGAAACCTGGCCACTCCAAATCATATGGTCACCTTCCCTTTCATGCACCGGCACCGACTGAACGAAGGTCGCCTTGCCGCCATGCCGGGATTCCACGGCCTTCCTGAGTTGGTCACTGCTGATCGCGGCCATGGGTTTGCCTAGTGCCGCAACAATGTATCGTGCACGGCCTGGACAATGGTTTCCGCCAGATATGGCTTGGCGAAAAATCCAGACGCGCCCGCCTTGCGGGCTTGCTCGGCGGAACTATTGCTGGAAACCACGATCGAGCGAATGGCGGGGTGATCGGTTCGAACGCGGGCGACCAGCGCCAACCCGTCCATGAGTCCCGGCATGCGCACATCCGTCATGAGGACATCGGTTTGGGAATATCGCGATAATATCTCCAGAGCTTCGGCGCTATTCTGTGCTTCATGCACCAAAAAGCCCGCGTCCTCCAAGGTTGCGACCGCAGACATGCGAATGAGGAATTCGTCTTCCACGACCAGAATTGTTTGCTGCGTACTGGATTGCCCCATGCCAGTATAAGCCATGGGAGTCCGGATGGTTGCATATTGGTGGAACTCCGGCGAGCAATTGATCCCCCGAGCCAGTGTCCGCTTTGCGCCAGAAGCGGAGATCAGGAATTATGGCAGCGCACCATCGGGCGCCTGCACATTCTTAAACTCGAAAATTAGGGCCGGTGGAGAGGTAACATGTTGCTCCACCTCGACCTTCAACGGCAGACCGAGTGTGGGCGCACATCTGTGGCCGAGATTAGAGTTTAAATCGGCAAAATGGTCCTTGTAGTGGAAGCTGAGGGCGCTTATCTAACATTGAGCGGCAGGTTTTTGCCTACGATTTCCTGAAAAGAGAATCTCTCATGAACACGCCCACCAAGGCTGTTGAAGCCACTGTGCCTGCCCAGAATGTCGAAAAGAACGCTGGCAAAACTGACAACAAGGGCGGAGCGCCGGAAAACAAGGCCGAAGTGATCAATCCGCTCCCCACCGGCTCGACGAAGTAAGCGTCAAAGAGCGCCGTATTCTGGCGCGGCTGAGTGCCCTCGCGCCTGCTGCTGGTGCCTCTCGCATCGCAGCGACGGGATTTGGGCAAATGCTGCGCCGTGACGCAGCCGGGCGGCAGAGATGTCATCCGGCCGCGGCCCTTACGGAGGAAAGATTTTGGAAACGCGCACTACCCATTCAACCGTGATATTCCTCCATCCCTTCCAGCTGAGAGGCATGGATGGGACCGCGCCGGCCGGGTCATATCAATTGTCCACGGAAGAAGAAAAGCTGGACACTCTCACCATTGAAAGCTGGCGTCAGACCGCGGTGATACTGCAAGTCGCGCGTGCCGGCATTACAGAATATCTGACGATTGATCCGGACGAACTGCGTGCAGCCCGCGCGCGCGATGGCGAAGCGCCTTCGCATATCGCAACTCCGCTGACGGAGCGCAGCGGCCGTACGCGCGTCCTTCTCCGTCTGAGGCCCCAGCGCCCATGAAAAGCGTGGTTCCCCAGACGTTCCGCAGCAGCCGAATTTTCGCCGAAGGCTGGAATGCCGCCAGGACACACTCTGTCGCGTCCCCAGGTGAGTACGAAAACCCCTATGCGCCCGGTCCGGAACACACGCGCTGGAATGAAGGTTTCACACAAGCGATGGGTCTGCCGAAAAAAGCTGCAAGCACGTTAGCACCTTGATGACCCGCATACCCAATGCCCTGGAACTGACGCTGACTGAATTGGCGTCTCTACGGGGCATAGTGATCCGCAGTTTTACGCCCGCCCATCAAGTCGCTGCGCCCGACAGGGAGCGGCTACTACAGCTAGGCTTGGTCCAATGCGGCATGGGCGGCCTGATGCCAACGCCAGCGGGACATATGGTGGCGCGACTTTGAGTGCTGCAATTTACGGATAATCAGAAGGAGACGCTCCATGGGCGCCAGACTTATCAATGCAAAGAGAAAGGCGCGACGCAGGCGCTATAAAAAGGCTCGTGACGCGCAAAATCCGCCACCGGCACAGGGCGAACATAATGGCGTGCGGGCTCCCCTAGTGCGCGCGCGCTAGAATGCGCCCTTGCCCTACTGCGTCAGCGTCCAGGTTGTGCAAGAGGGAGGCGGATAGTAGACCTCCTAACCGAACATCTATCCGCCCGGGAACAATTCTAGGTCAAACTCCACCATTGCTGATCGCGACGGGGCCGCCGCGCTATCTTCTACGCGACGGCCTTCCGCGCCCGGCGCACCGAAAATATCGACCGAAAGATACTCGATGAAGTTTGCACGTTCCCTAGTCAAGCAGGCAGAGCTTTCCGATAAGGAAAAGATAGTCCTTCGCGGGATTGCGGAAGGGAAATTTATTGCGGTGTCTCTGTGCCAACGGCTGCAAAAACTCGGCCTAGTCGAAAAGAGGCTCGACGTGTGGGCCGTTACGGCGCAAGGACATATCTACCTCATGTTCCAGAACGCTCGCTGAATGCCCGAGCTTTTATCCGAGCTGGTTTGCGCCAGCTGTGGCCGCACCGGGCATGTCACCTGGGAAAAAGCGGGAGAGGCCAAACAGGTCGTGGAATTTTCGGAGAGCCTCAACATGCACCGGGGTCCGCCAACCACATTTTCGTGTGTCGATTGCGGGACGCCCAGCACATTCCAGGCGCCAAGCGCAACGGTGGAGACGTAGCGTGTTGGAACGCCCGTTATAGGTGTACCTAGTTGCTCGTGAAGCTCGCCGTGCCATCGCTCGGCGTCGTCAAGGATGTTTTCAACCTCCTCAAGGAATTGTTTCGGTGACCTCGGCACAGCTATGCGGTCGGCGGGGATCGGGGAGCCGGTCTGCGCCGATGGCTACTTTACAGCGATTACGATGTGCGCCCTTAAGTGGCCGAGCCGTTCATCATGCGTAAAAAATGTTCGGCGTGCTGCCAATACTGCTCGCGCGTCACGGCGTCATCGCTGTTGGTCGCCTGCGCCAGGTTGCAATAATGGTCGTATTTATGCCGCCACTGGCTTGGATTGTTAGGCGAGTTCTGCTGGCTTGCTGGGGGACGTCGCATATTGGGGGAGAAGTTGGACCGCGGACGATTGCGACCGTTGGAGTTCGTTTGGGGTATCATTTTGAGCATTTCAAGAGTCCGCGCGCTCGATCGAAGTTCGATCACATGACAGCGGCGGAGGGGTGTGGGCCTTTCGGCCAAAAGCCCAATGTCTTTCATTGGGCGCGCCAGGAACTTAATGTCTGGTTATTCTTATATGGGCGCTCTGTCGTATAAGTGCAAGGCGGGCGCAAAACATCGGCCCGGAAGGGTATCCTCTGAATGTCCGCTTTGGGCGGCGGGTTCAACGGGTCATTGCAACACCGAGTTCATTCTATCGGCGGGGCTTTCGAAGCCCAAGGTCTTTCGTGGCCGCTGGTTCAGGCGCAGGGCGATCTTGTTGAGGTGGGCCTGGGAGAAGATCGAGAGGTCGGTTCCTTTCGGGAAGTACTGGCGCAGCAAGCCGTTGGTGTTCTCGTTGCTGCCGCGCTGCCAGGGGCTGCGGGGATCGCAGAAGTAGACCTGCACGTCAGTCGCAACGGTAAAGTCTTTGTGCGCCGCCATCTCCTTGCCGCGATCCCAGGTGAGGGAGCGCCGCAGTTCGGCTGGCAATCTCCTGATGTGCCTGGTGAGTGCGGCAACCACGGTGGCCGTATCGCTACTGGGGACCTTGAGCAGCATCGCAAAGCGCGACGCTCGTTCAACCAGCGTCACCATGTAGGAGCGATTTGCGCCACAGAGCAGGT
>Ga0310811_10007060_pt1 | contig 14360 bp, 3 predicted proteins | sample YCmetagenome_FD_207642 | JGI IMG/M metagenome (GOLD analysis project Ga0310811, IMG submission 207642) | Soil microbial communities from experimental microcosm in Duke University, North Carolina, United States - YC | ecosystem: Engineered > Artificial ecosystem > Soil microcosm > Unclassified ...
CACCCTGCTCGCCGTCGAGGGCCAGCGCCACCTCGTAGCCACGCCGCACGAGCCGGCGCGAGAGCATGTCGCGGTTCATCTCGTTGTCCTCGACCAGCAGGATCTTGGCCATCAGGACCTGGCTCTCCGGCGGGCGACGCTCGTCGCCACGAGCTCGCGCACCTCGGCCAGCAGCGCGTCCCGACCATACGCGCCCTTCTGGAGGATCTTCTGGACGTGGCCGTTGAGCCGCTCGCGGTCCTCGCGGGAGAGGTCGCGCGCGGTGACGACGACGATGGGAATGGTGCGCCATGACTCGTGGCGCCGGAACTCGGCGGCGAACTCGAAGCCGTCCATCTCCGGCATCATGAGATCCAGCAGGACGACGCTGGGCGTGACGTCGCGCAACCGCTCCAGCGCGATGCGTCCGTTCTCGGCGTCGACCACAGTGTAGCCGTCGGGCTCCAGCATCCGCCGGAAGAGCTGGCGGATCTCGGGATCGTCGTCGATCACGAGCACCGGCAGGTCGCGGCGATAGCGATCGAGCACAGCGACCAGCCGCTCACGCTCGATGGGCTTGGTCAGATACTCGGCGGCGCCCAGGGTGTAGCCGAGGTTGCGATCGTCCACGATCGTGAGCATGACGACCGGGATGTCGGCAACGGCGGGATCGGCCTTGAGCGCCGACAGCACGGCCCAGCCGTCCATCCCCGGCATCATCACGTCCAGCGTGATCGCGTCCGGTCTCAGCTCACGGGCCTGGCGCAGCCCCTCGTCGCCGCCGGCGGCCGTGATCACGCGGAAGCCCTCACGCGTGAGGTAGCGCTGCATGAGCTCGCGCACGGCCGCCTCGTCGTCGATGACCAGCACCGTGCCGATGGTCCCGGCCGTGATCGGCGGTACGGCGGCCGGCGCCGCCGGCGCATCAGCCGGATCGGTCACGCGAGCCGGCAGCCGGATCGTGAACGTGCTGCCGTGCCCGGCCTCGCTCTCGGCGGTGACGTCGCCGCCCATCATGCGACACAGGCGCCGGCTCAGCGCCAGGCCCAGGCCGGTGCCGCCGTAGCGTCGCGTCGTCGCCGCGTCGGCCTGGCTGAACACCTCGAAGAGCCGGCCGAGCTGCTCGGGCGTGAGCCCGATGCCCGTGTCGCTCACCGCGAACGTCATCCACTCTCCGCCCTCCGCCGTCTCACGGGTGACGGCCAGGGAAATCGTGCCCTGCTGGGTGAACTTGCAGGCGTTCGAGAGCAGATTGAAGAGGGCCTGCCGGACCTTGGTCAGATCCGCCCGCTTGGTGCCGACGTCGGCCGGACAGTGGATCTCGAGCCGGTTGCTGTTCTTGCCGGCCAGGGGCTGGATGACCGCGGCGATGTCGTGCACCAGGCCGGTCACGTCGAAGGTCTCGAGATAGAGGTCCATCTTGCCGGCCTCGATCTTCGAGAGGTCGAGCACGGCGTTGATGAGCTCCAGCAGGTGCTTGCCGGCGGCATTGATCTTCCTGAGGTCGTCGGTGAACTGCTCGGCCCCGAGGTCGGCGGCGTCCTCCTGCAGCATCTCGCTGTAGCCGATGATGGCGTTCAGCGGCGTGCGCAGCTCGTGCGACATGTTGGCGAGGAACTCCGACTTGTGACGGTCGGCGACCTCGAGCTGGCGGCTCTTGTCCTCGATCTCCTGGAACAGCCGGGCGTTCTGGATGGCCAGCGCCGACTGGCTGGCGAAGGTCCGGAGCAGGTCGATGATCTGCGGGGCGAATGCGCCCGGCGTCCGCCGCGTGACCGTGAGGCCGCCGATGAGCCGGTCCTCGCGCAGCAGGGGCACGCCCAGGATGGCGCGGCTGCCCGTCCGGAGCAGCACGTCGCGCAGAGGCCCCGAATAGGCGCCAGGGGCGGCGATGTCCGGGACCTGCACCGGCTCGAGCGTGACGGCCATGCGACCGCCGACGCCCTCGCCCCGCCGGATCGGATCGCGCTGCATCACGGCGATGACCTCGTCGGCCAGGTTGTGGGTGGCGCGGAAGACGAGCGCGTCGGCCTGCGCGTCCCACTCGTAGACCGTGCAGGTGTCGGTCCCCGCCAGCTCGTTGGCGCGCGTCACGATCGTGTTCAGCACCGTCTGCAGATCCAGCGTGGAGCTGAGGGCCTGGCCGACCTCGCCCAGCGTGCGCAGCTCCTGGACCGAGCGGGTGAGCTCGCCGGTGCGCGCCTGCAGCTCGGTCAACAGCCGCGCGTTCTCGATGGCGATCGTCGCCTGGTCGGCGAACGTCTCCATGAGTGCGATCTGGCTGTCCGTGAAGGCGCACACCACGTGCCGGTAGATCGCGATGACGCCGAGCAGCTCGTCGCCCCGAAGCATCGGGATGGACAGCATCGTCCGCATGATGTCGACGTCCGGCCTCACGTACGTGTATTCGGGATCCGCCTGGGCGTCGAGAATGTGGATGGTCCGCCGCTCGACGGCGGCACGGCCGGACGCGCTGTGCCGGTCCGGAACGGGCGGGTTCCGCGTGACGAAATCGACGAGCTCAGCCGAGGCATTGTGGGTCGCGACCATGCGCAGGTACTGGCCGTCGAATCGCCAGATCAGCGCTCGCTCGGCCTCGCACAGCCGTACCGCATTCTCGGCCAGCGTCTCGAAGACGGGTTGCAGATCGAACGTGGACCGCCCGATCACCTTGAGGAGCTCGGCGGTGGCGGTCTGTTGATCGAGTGCGACTCGGAGCTCCGAGTTACGCGTCTCCAGCTCGGTGAAGAGCCGCACGTTCTGGATGGCGATCACCGCCTGGTCGGCGAATGTCTTCAGCAGCTCGACGTGACCGGCCGCGAATCGCCCGGGCTCCGGGCGCTGGATCACGATGACGCCGATGGGGGTGCCGTCGGCGCGCAGCATCGGAACGCTCAGCAGGCTGCGCCAGCCGGCCTGCCCGGAGATCTGGGTGCCCTGGTACTCGGCATCCTCCCGCACGTCGGGGATCTCGGCGACGGCACGGCCGAGGATGGCCCGGCCCGAGATGTGGGTCCAGGTGGGCGGCATCGGGTACGCGCGCTGGAGCGCGTCCAGCGTCTCGGCCGCGAGCCCGTGGTGGGCGACGAGATGGAGCAGGCTGCCGTCGAACCGGTAGAGCAGGCCGAAACGCGCATCGGACAGAAGGACGGCGCTCCGGACGATCGTGTCGAAGACCGGCTGGACATCCGTCGGCGAGCTGCTGATGACGCGCAGGATCTCGCTGGTGGCCGTCTGTTGCTCCAGCGCCTCCGTCAGCGACGCGTTCTTCGTCTGCAGCTCGGTCAGCAGGCGAGCGTTCTCGATGGCGATGGCGGCCTGGTCGGCGAAGGTCTCGAGCAGGGCGATCTGGCTGTCGGTGAAGGGCCGGATCTCGGTGCGGTAGATCAGGATCACCCCGAGCAGCTCGGCGGCGCGGAGCATTGGCACCGCCAGCATCGTCCGCACCTGCTGGTACCCCGCGAGGACGTGGCGTGAGCCGTAGGTCAACTCGGGGTCGGCGAGCGCATCGAGGACTTGCACGGTCCGTCGCTCCAGGGCGACTCGGGCGGCCACGCTGTGCCGGCCCGGTGTGATCGGGTGCTCCTCGATGAACAACCGGAGCGCGGCCGGTACGTTGTGGGTGGCCACGATGCGAAGCACCTGACCGTCGAAGCGATGCGCGAACGCGCGCTCCGCCTCGCACAAGCGCGCCGCGTTTTCCACCAGCGTGTCGAACACCGGCTGGAGATCGAACGTCGAGCGGCCGATGACCTTCAGCAGCTCGCTGGTGGCCGTCTGCTGCTCCAGCGAGACGCGCAGCTCGCGGTTGCGGACCTCCAGCTCGGTGAACAGCCGCACGTTCTCGATGGCGATGACCGCCTGGTCGGCGAAGGTCTCCAGCAGCTTGACCTGCTTGTCGGTGAAGGGCCGCGGCTCCATGCGGCGGATGAAGATCGTCCCCAGGGCCACGCCCTCACGCAGCAGCGGGGTGGCGAGGACGGTGCGGACGTTGGTTCGCCGCGCGGCCGCCCGGGAGATCGGAAACTCCTCGTCAGACTCGGCGGCCAGGTCGTGAATGTGGAGCGTCTGGCAATCGACCACAGAGCGACCGGGCACGGAGCGGCGGTCGATCTGGCGGACGGCGGGCGACGGCGGAATGCCACCGCGCGAGACGGCCAGCGCCAGCATCTCGCCCTGCACCTGGAAGATGTTGGCGTCGTCGGCGCTGCACAGCCGGGCGGCGCTGTCCGCGACCGCCTCCAGCACGGGGCGCAAGTCGGTCGGCGAGCTCGAGATCACACGCAGGATCTCGCTGGTGGCCGTCTGCTGCTCGAGGGCCTCGGTGAGGTCGGAGTTCTTCGCCTGCAGCTCGGTGAGCAGGCGCGCGTTCTCGATCGCGATGGCCGCCTGGTCGGCGAAGGTCTCCATCAAGGCGATCTGGCCATCGCTGAACGGGCGGACCTCGTGCCGGTAGATGACGATGACCCCGAGCAACTCATCGGCTCGCAGCATGGGGATCGCCACGATGGTGCGATACGGATCGACCTTCGGCCCACCGTAGGAATATTCGGGGTCGGTGAGTGCGTCGTGAACATGGATCGTGCGCCGCTCCAGGCTGGCCCGGGCGGTGGCACTGGTGCGTCCCGGCGTGATGGGATTCTGCTCGAGGAATGCCTCCAGCTCCGCCGACATGTTGTGGGTCGCGACCGCGCGCAGGACCACACCATCGAAGCGCCAGATCAGGCCACGCTCGGCCTCGCACAGCCGCACCGCGTTTTCGGCCAGGGTGTGGAAGACCGGCCCGAGGTCGAAAGTGGACCGGCCAATGACCTTGAGCAGCTCGGCGGTGGCGGTCTGCTGTTCGAGCGAGACCCGCAGCTCCGTGTTGCGCGTCTCCAGCTCGGTGAAGAGGCGCACGTTCTCGATGGCGATGACGGCCTGATCGGCGAACGTCTTGAGCAGCTCGACGTGCCCGGTTGCGAACGTGCCGCGCTCAGCGCGCTGGATGACGATGACGCCGGTCGGAGTACCGTCGGCCCGCAGCATCGGCACGCCCAGCAGGCTGCCCAGCTCCATCTCGTCGGCCATGCCCGGCCGGTACTCCGGGTCGCTCCGGACGTCCGGGATCTCGGCGACCGCGCCGGTGAGGATTGCGCGACCGGACACCTGGGATCGGTTGGGCGGCATGGGGTAGGCGCGCTGCAGGGACGCCAGCGCCTCGGCCGACTGGCCGTGGTGCGCGACCAGGTCGAGACGGGAGCCGTCGTACCGGTAGAGCGCTCCCCGCCGGGCGCCCAGCAACTGCACAGCGCTCCGGATGATGGTCGCGAATACCGGCGCGACGTTGGTCGGCGAGCTGGAAATCACGCGCAGGATCTCGGCGGTCGCCGTCTGCCGATCGAGCGCCTCCGTCAGATCGGCGTTCCTGGCCTGCAGCTGGGTGAGCAGCCGGGCGTTCTCGATGGCGATGGCGGCCTGGTCGGCGAACGTCTCCATCAGCGCGATCTGGCTGTCGGTGAACGCCTGGACCTCGTGCCGGTAGATGAAGATCACGCCCAGCAACGCGTCGCCCCTGATCATGGGGATGGCCAGCATGGTCCGCATCGGATCGACCTGGATCGAGCCGTACGTGTATTCAGGGTCGGCCTGGGCGTCGAGAATGTGGACGGTACGGCGCTCGAGCGCGGCACGAGCCGTGGCGCTGTGGCGACCTGGAGCAATCGGGTTCTGCTCGCCGAATGTCTTGAGCTCGGCCGAGACGTTTCGGGTGGCCACGCTCCTCAACAGCTGGCCATCGAAGCGCCAGATGGAGGCGTTCTCGGCGTCGCACAGGCTGACGGCGTTCTCGACCAGCGTGTCGAAGACGGGCTGGAGATCGAACCCGCCCCGACCGATCACCTTGAGGAGCTCGCTGGTCGCGGTCTGCTGCTCCAGGGCCACCCGCAGCTCCGTGTTGCGCGACTGCAGCTCGGTGAAGAGCCGGACGTTCTCGATGGCGATCACCGCCTGCTCGGTGAACGTCTGCAGCAGGGCGATCTGCTTGCCAGAGAAGGGACGCGCCTCGCCGCGCCAGACGCTGATCGCGCCGACCGGAGTGCCCTCGCGGAAGATGGGGACCGTCAGGATCGATCGCAGCGCGATGGTATCCCGCAACGGATGCGTGTACTCGGGATCGAGCGTCGAGTCCGTGACATGGACCAGTCGCCGGTCGAGGATGGCGCGCCCCGAGGTCGTGTCGCGGGTGATCGGCAGGGGATACGTCCCGTGCATCGCCGCGACGCCCGCCGGATCCACACCGCGGACCGCCGCCAGCGTCAGCCGGCCGTCGTCGGTCAGGATCACCGTGCTGAAGGTGGCGTCGCAGAGGCGGCGGGCATGCTCCACGATCGCCTGGAAGACCGGCTGCTCGTCGGTCGGCGAGCCGGAGATCACGCGCAGGATCTCGGTGGTCGCGGTCTGCTGTTCGAGGGCCTCGGTCAGATCGGCGTTCTTGGCCTGTAGCTGGGTGAGCAGGCGGGCGTTCTCGATGGCGATGGCGGCCTGGTCGGCAAAGGTCTCCATCAGCGCGATCTGGCTCTCCGCGAACGGGAGCACTTCATAGCGGTAGATGACGATCACACCCAGCAGCTCGTCGGCCCGGAGCATCGGGATCGCGACCACGGTGCGGGTGGGCTCCACGTCCATGACGGGGAAGGCGTATTCGGGATCGTCGCGCGGATCGTGTATGTGAACGGTACGCCGCTCCAGCGCCGCGCGCGCCGCTGCACTGTGGCGGCCCGGCTCGATCGGTGTGCCTTGGACGAAGGTCCGGAGGGCGGGGGTGATGGTGTCGGCCGCCACGAAGTGGAGACGCTCGCCGTCGAACCGATAGATGAGGCCGCGGCCGGCCGCGCACAACCGGACGGCATTCTCCACGAGCGTCTTGAAGACCGGCTGGAGATCGAACGTCGAGCGCCCGATGACCTTGAGCAGCTCACTGGTCGCGGTCTGCTGCTCGAGCGCGACGCGCAGCTCGCTGTTGCGCGCTTCCAGCTCGGTGAAGAGCCGGACGTTCTCGACGGCGATGACTGCCTGGTCGGCGAAGGTCTTGAGGAGCGCGATGTGCTTGTCCGAGAACGGCCCGGGCCGCCCGCGGATGACGACGATCGCGCCGATGGGACCTTCCTCGCGCAGCATCGGCACCGCCAGCACACCACGGAAGCCGCCGGCCCGTCCGACATCCTGGGCGTACTCGGGATCGGCCAGCACGTCCTCGACGTGGACGACCGCCCGGGTGAGGATCGCGCGCCCGGACATCATCTGGCGATCGGGTTGCCGGGGGAACGTCTGGCGGAGCGCCGTCAGGACTTCGGGCGTGCAGTTGTGGTGGGCCGCGAGCGTGACGACATCACCGTCGAAGCCATGCGCGGTGCCGTACAGTCCGTCGCACAGGCGCACCGCGCTCTGCACGATCGTGTCGAAGACCGGCTGGACGTCGGTCGGCGACCGGCTGATCACGCTCAGGATCTCGGCGGTGGCGGTCTGCTGCTCGAGGGCCTCGGTGAGGTCGGCGTTCTTGGTCTTCAGCTCCGAGAGCAGCTGGGCGTTCTCGATGGCGATGGCGGCCTGGTCGGCGAAGGTCTCCATCAGCGCGATCTGCCCGTCGTTGAAGGGCCGGACCTCATGACGGTAGATGATGATGACGCCGAGCAACTCACTGGCGCGGAGCATCGGGATGGCCAGCACCGTGCGGATCTCGTCGACCTCCGACCCGTAGGTGTACTCGGGGTCCGACTGCGCATCATGGATGTGGATGGTGCGCCGCTCGAGCGCGGCGCGCCCGGTGCCGCTTCCCCGCCCCGGCGTGACGGGATGCTGTTCGACGAAGGCGATCCGCGCGGCGGACGCATTGTGACTCGCGACCACTCGCAGGAGGCGGCCGTCGAACCGGAAGATGAACGCGCGCTCGGCGCCGCAGAGCCGGACCCCATTTTCGGCCAGCGTCTCGAACACCGGCTGGAGGTCGAAGCTCGAGCGGCCGATGACCTTGAGCAGCTCGCTGGTCGCCGTCTGCTGCTCGAGCGCAATGCGCAGCTCGCGGTTGCGGGACTGGAGCTCGGTGAACAGCCGGACGTTCTCGATGGCGATGACCGCCTGGTCGGCGAACGTCTGCAACAGAGCGACCTGTCGCGCGCTGAAGAGCTGCATCTCCGTCCGGCGGAGCTGGATACCGCCGATGGCCGTTCCCTCCCGCAGCAGGGGAACGCTGAGGATCGTGTGGAAGCCGAACCGTCGGGCATTCTCGACCGCGTCGGGGAACTCCCGGTCTTCGGTCTGGAGGTCGGCCACCTGTACCGTGCGCGATTCGAGCACGGAACGGCCCCCCACCGTCCCGCGGACCAGCGGAAGCGAGAACTCTCCATGGCGCTGGGCGATGGGCCCGTGATGGGCGACGAAGGCCAGCCGATCGCCGTCGACCCGGAAGATCGACGCGTCCAACGCCACGCACAGCCGGGCCGCGCTCTGGGCAATCGTGTCGAAGACCGGCTGGACATCCGTGGGCGACTGGCTGATGACGCGCAGGATATCGGCGGTGGCCGTCTGCTGCTCGAGCGCCTCGGTGAGGTCGGCGTTCTTGGCCTGCAGCTGGGTGAGCAGCCGCGCATTCTCGATGGCGATGGCCGCCTGGTCGGCGAAGGTCTCCATCAGGGCGATATGGCTGGCGGTGAAGGCCCGGACCTCGTATCGGTGGACGAGGATGACACCCAGCAGCTCGGCATTCCGCATCATCGGGACCGCGATGACCGTCCGATACGGCGCGAAGTCCTGCCCGGCGTACGTGTACTCGGGGTCCGCGCGGACGTCGAGGATCTGGACGGTGCGTTGCTCGAGCGCGGCCCGCCCGGCCCCGCTGCCCCGCCCAGGTGTGATGGGATGCTGATCCGCGAACGCTCGTTCCTCCGGCGAGACGTTGTGCGTGGCCACGAGCCGGAGCACCTGCCCGTCGAAGCGGAAGACGAGCGCCCGTTCGGCGTCGCAGAGCCGGATGGCGTTCTCGGCCAGCGTGTCGAAGACGGGCTGCAGGTCGAACGTCGAACGGCCGATCACCTTCAGCAGCTCGCTGGTGGCCGTCTGCTGCTCCAGCGCCACGCGCAGCTCGGTGTTGCGCGCTCCCAGCTCCGTGAACAGACGCACGTTCTCGATGGCGATGACGGCCTGGTCGGCAAAGGTCTGGAGCAGGGTGATCTGCCGCTCGCTGAAGCGATGTGCCTCGAGCCGGCGGACATGCATAGCGCCGATGGCGTTGCCGTCCTTGATGAGCGGGACGCTCAGGAGCGCACGGTGCCCGAACCGCTCGGCATAGCGGGAGGTCTCGGGGAACTCCCGTGCTTCGGCCTGGGCGTCGGTGAGATGGATCGTCCGCCCCTCGAGCACGGTGCGGGCCGCAACCACCCCGCGAGTCAGCGGCACGGTGAACTCGCCGACCGGTTCGACGGCGATCGGGCCATGGTGAGCGACGAGCAGCAGTCGATCTTCTTGCCGACGGAAGATGACGGCATCCTGCGCCTCGCACAGGCGCGTCGCACTGGCTGTCACGGCGTCGAGCACTGGCTGGATGTCGGTCGGCGAGCTGCTGATGACGCGCAGGATGTCGGCGGTGGCGGTCTGCTGCTCCAGGGCCTCGGTCAGATCGGCGTTCTTGCTCTGCAGCTCGGTGAAGAGCCGCACATTCTCGATGGCGATGACGGCCTGGTCGGCGAAGGTTTCGAGCAGCGCGATCTGACGTTCCGTGAAGGGCTGGACCACCGTGCGGCGCAGGCTGATCGAGCCGATCGCCTGGCCATCGCGGAGCAACGGAACGTTCAGTGTCGTGCGGTGACCCCATTCGCGCGCCGAGGCGCTGCCCTCCGGATATCGCGCACGTTCGGCCTGTAGATCGGGCACGTGGATCGTGCGGGCCTCCAGGACGGCACGCCCGTTGGCGGTGCCGGGGATGACCGGAAGCGAGAAGCGGTGCAGCGGTCCAAACGCGATGCCGCCGTGATGCGCCACCAGCACGAGCTGGTTGCCATCGCGCCGGAAGATGCTGGCGTCCTGCGCCTCGCACAGGCGAGCGGCGTTCTGGGCGAGGGTGTCGAGCACCGGCTGGATGTCGGTGAGCGAGCCGGAGATGACACGCAGGATCTCGCTCGTCGCCGTCTGCTGATCGAGCGACTCGCGCAGCTCCTGGTTGCGTGACTCGAGCTCGGTGAAGAGCCGCACGTTCTGGATGGCGATGACGGCCTGATCCGCAAAGGTCCGCAGGAGCTCGATCTGCTTGTCGGTGAAGGGCGTGACCACGCGCCGGGCCACGGTGATCGCGCCCAGGGCCCGGTCCTCATGGAGGAGGGGGACGGACAGGACGGTCCGGAAAATCCGGAGGGCATCCTCCAGTTCCGGATCACGACTGACGTCGGCTATCTGCACGACGGCGGCGGTGGTGATGGCCCGGGCCGTCACGCTGTGGCGGCTGGGGCGCTGGGGGAAGACCAGGCGAGCCGCGTCGACCTCCGCGGGCGTACGACCGTGCTCGGCCACGAAGTGGATGAGCTCGCCGTCGAAGCGGAAGACGCCGGCCGTGTCCGCCTCGCACAGCGTCGTCGCGGCCGTCGCGATCGCGTCGAACGTCGGCTGCAGCCCGGTCGGCGAGCTGGAGATCACGCGCAGGATCCCGGCCGTGGCCGTCTGCTGATCCAGCGCCTCGGTGAGGTCGGCGTTACGCGTCTGCAGCTCGCCGAGCAGCCGAGCGTTCTCGATGGCGATGACCGCCTGATCCGCGAACGTGCGCAGCAGCCCGATCTCGGCGGCGGTGAATCCGACGGGTTGAGCCCGGCTCACGGCCAGGACGCCAACCACGACCTCGTCGCGGAGCAGGGGAACGAGGATCAGCGAGCGGAAGCCGCGCAGCCGGGCCTGCGCCCGGAACGTGTGATCCCAGTCGGGATCGGTCTCGGTGTCGACGATGTGCTGCATCGTACGGCTGAGCACCGTCCGCCCGGCGGGGTCGTCGGTCCGGGGCCGTTGCGGCGCGAGCTCCATGAGCACCTGCGCACTGCCGGGCCGGCCATCGCGCGCGGCGACCCGGTGCAGGGAGGCGCCGTCGTACAGGAAGATGGAGGAAGTGACGGCGCCGAACAGCCGGATCGCGCTGTCGGCGATGGCCTCGAAGACGGGCTGGGCGTCGTCGCGCATCTCGCTGATCACCCGCAGGACGGCGGCGGCGGCGGTCTCGCGCTCGAGGGCGCTGGTGAGATCGCGATTACGCCCCTCCACCTCCGCGAACAGCCGCGCGTTCTCGATCGCGATGGCGGCCTGCTCCGCAAACGTCTTCGCGAGCTCGATCTGGACCTTGGTGAAGGGCTTCACGCGGCGTCGGCCGCAACCGATGACCCCGAGCGTCACGCCGTGACTGACGATGGGAACGCCGAGGTACGTTCGATAGCGCGCGGCTCCCTGCAGGACGGTCAGGGTGTGCGGATCGTAGTTCGGGTCCTTGCGGACGTCCTCGACGTGCACGGGCAGGCCGTCCAGAAAGGCGCGTCCGATGATGAAGTTCCGAGCCGGCGGACGGGGAAACAGGCTCCGGTACGCCGCCGTCTCTTCGGCTGACATGTTGTTCATCGCCACCAGATGGAGCAGGTCGTTCTCCGGCCGCGCCACCGCGCTGAACTCGGCCTCGCAGAGGCGGGCCGCGCTCGTCACGATGGCTTCGAAGACGGGCTGCGCATCCGCTGGTGAGCGCGAGATCAGCTGGAGGATCTCGCTCGTGGCGGCGAGCCGCTCGCCGGCCTGGCGCTGGGCCGCTTCGGCCCGCTTCGCGCGGGCCCGGTCGCGTGCCGCCGCTCGCTGGGCCTTCGCGAGCTCGCCCGTTCGCTCTCTCCTGGCTGGAGAGGCCATTCAGCTGGCGCGCCGGCTCTGGGTGGTCATCAGCCGTTTCGTTTGAGGGCCTCCGCCTTGCGCCGCTCCGTCACCGCCACGAGCGCGGCACGGGCCATGATGACCTGCGCGCGCTTGTACACCGGCACGTCGACCATCTTGCCGTCCAGGTTGACCGAGGCCGTGCCGCGGCGCACGCCGTCCTCGAAGGCCTCGACGACCCGTCGAGCGTACTCGATCTTGGCCGGATCAGGCGTGAAGACGCGGTTGAGGATCGTCACCTGGTCGGGATGAATGCAGCCGGCGCCCTCGCAGCCGAGCTGGCGCGCGCGCTGGGCGGCGCCCTCGAACACCGCCAGGTCGCGGAAGCCGGCGATGCTGCCGACGAGTCCGGTCGGCTGCACACCGACGGCCTTGCAGATCGTCACCAGCGCGGCGACCGGATAGAGCAGCTCGCTGCCGTCGGCCGACGGCTCCACACCGAGCTCCAGGCAGTAGTCCTCCACGCCGATGCTCATCGTGGCGATGCGATCGCTCGCCCGGGCGATGGGCTCGGCGGCCAGGAAGCCGCGCGGGGTCTCGATGGCCATCGAGAGGACCACATGACCGGGCGTGAGCCCGCGCGCCCGCTCCAGCCGTTCGACCTGGGCGACGATCGCCTGGACCTGCGCGGCCGACTCGATCTTGGGGATCGACAGGCCGTCGAGCCCCGGGTGCACGGCCGCATCGATGTCGTCGGTGAGCAGGGCGGGATCGTTGTTCACGCGCACGAGGACCTCGGCGCCGCCGCGGGCGGCGAGGGCCAGCGCGGGCTGGACGAGCTTGCGGGCCGCGGCCTTCTCCTGCGCCGGCACGGAGTCTTCCAGGTCGAGCACGATCGCATCCGCGTTGCGCGTGTAAGCTCGCTCGACGAAGCGCGGGTTGTTGACGGGCAGGATGAGCGACGAGCGGCGGGCTCGCGGAGTGGCCACGGTCAGATGACGCCTTTCTCGGCGAGCGTGCGGATGCGCGCGTCGGAGTAGCCGATGCGCGAGAACACCTCGTGGTTGTCCTGCCCGATGGCCGGCGCCGGCGTGCGCAGCCGGCCCGGCGTGCCGCTCAGCCGGGGAACGACCGCGTGCATCGGCACCTCGCCCATGTCGGCATCGGGTGCCTCGACGACGATGCCGCGCTCCTGCACGTGGGGGTCCTCGAGGAACTGGCCGATGTCGTAGACGGGCGCGGCCGTGACGCCGGCCTGCTCGAAGAAGTCGATCGCGTCGGCCAGCGGGCGCTGCTTGATGAAGCCCCCGACGATGCCATCGACCTCGGCCCGGCGCTTCACGCGCTCGCTGTTGGTCGAGAACCGCGGGTCCTGGTTGAGGTCGTCCCGGCCGATCGCGCGGAAGAGCTTCTCGGTCATCGCCTGGGTCGAGGCCGAGATGGCCACCCAGCCACCGTCCTTCGTGGGATAGACGTTGCGCGGCGAGGTGCCCTCGGAAGCGCTGCCTACGCGCTTGCGGATCTTCTTCGAAAGCTTGTAGATGGCCGCCTCGGGCCCGAGGATCGAGAAGATCGACTCCAGCAGGCTCACGTCGACGACCTGGCCGCGCCCGCCGTTCACCTCGACCTCGCGCACGGCGATGACGGTGGCCATCGCCCCCGACAGCCCGGCGATCATGTCGGCCATGGCCAGCGGCGGCAGCACGGGCTCGCGGTCCTCGAAGCCGTTGCGCGAGGCGAACCCCGACATCGCCTCGACGAGCGTGCCGAACCCCGGTCGCTTCGCATACGGCCCGGTCTGGCCGAAGCCGGAGACGCGCACCACGACCAGCTTCGGGTTGCGCCCCAGCAGCCGGTCCGGGCCCACGCCCAGCTTCTCGAGGTACCGATAGCGGAAGCTCTCGATCAGCACGTCGAAGCCGGCAGCGAGGTCGAGGATGACCCCGGGTGCCTCCGGCGATTTCAGGTCGAGCGTGATGCTCTTCTTGTTCCGCGCGTACACCTTCCAGTGCACGCTCACGCCGGCCTCGCGCCAGTCCCGCAAGGTGTCGCCGGTGCCAGGGGACTCGACCTTCACCACCTCCGCGCCGAAGTCGGCGAGCTGCAGGCTCAGCATGTTGCCGGCGACCAGGCGGGAGAAGTCGAGAACGCGCACGCCCCGCAGCGGCCCCTCGGCGTGCGGCTCGAACGCTTGCTTCGGGATCGGCATCGGCGTCCTCCGAGGGGCCAAGTGTACTGTGCCCCGGGGCGCCGCGTCAGCGGGCTGCAGCTGCGCGCCTGCTAGGGAGTTTTCACTCCGATGCTCGGCGCTTCCCACCCCTGGGGCGTGTTCGTGCCGATGCTGGGCACGGTCAGCGGCGGATAGGCCTGCATGCTGCCGACCCCGATGCTCGGTACCTCCGCCGGCTGCGGCGTGGCGATGCCGGTGCTGGGCACGGTGTACGGCGCGTAGGGCTGCGGCGCGCTCAGCCCGATGCTCGGGGCCTCCCAGGCGCGCGGGGTGCCGATCCCGATGCTGGGAA
>Ga0310811_10007061_pt1 | contig 14359 bp, 16 predicted proteins | sample YCmetagenome_FD_207642 | JGI IMG/M metagenome (GOLD analysis project Ga0310811, IMG submission 207642) | Soil microbial communities from experimental microcosm in Duke University, North Carolina, United States - YC | ecosystem: Engineered > Artificial ecosystem > Soil microcosm > Unclassified ...
ACAGGTCTTCAGGGAGCGTAGACTGGCCGAGCAGGGTGCTATGATGGGTTACACGGGCAACTCAATCGGGGACAAGGTCTAGAGTAATGCGGATCTACCAACCTATTACCGGCACCCTTAGTTGTTTCTCGGCAATCATTATTCTGCTATCTCTATTAAAGCTAGAGCTATCAACGTTCTTGCTGCGTGCATTTAGTAACTACATAGCTAGTACACTTCGTGCCCTTAATAAATAGCGCTGAGCGGACTTCAAAATCGACCAGTGTGACGATTCCGTGACTTTTGGTGACATTTATGTGACCGCACGAAATGTGTGCCTTGCGGACAAGCAACCTGAGACGTGGGAATATATATGACTAAGCGGAGGTACTGTACAGTTGCTTCGAATTTTGAACTTTAATCTTTAGCCACCCTAGGGAATAGCGACCAACCTCCTCACCTTCGCCATGGCCCCCAAGCTCGTTCGTCTGCTATCCTATTTTACGCTTGTAATGCAGTTTTTGACCATCATCTTAGGACCCCAACGAAATCAAAATCATCTACCTACGGGCAACAGGGGGTGAAGTTGGTGCATCATCGGCACTTGCCCCAAAAATCGGTCCTCTCGGTCTGGTATGTGTCTGCAGTCTGGTATCAAACAATGACGGGAAGCTGAAGCATGAAACAGTCGCCCAAAAAGGTTGGAGAAGATATCGCTAAAGCTACCTCTGCATGGAAGGGTCTACGGGTGACTGTCCAGCTTACGATCCAGAATCGGCAAGCAGCAGTCTCCGTTGTTCCTTCCGCCTCCTCCCTGGTCATCCGGGCGCTCAAGGGTGCGCAGTCCTGTCTCCATTTCAATTCCCCTCTCATATCGCTTATTTAAGAGCCTCCTCGTGACCGGAAGAAGGAGAAGAACATCAAGCACTCGGGCAATGTCACTCTTGACGAGATCTTTGAAATTGCCCGAACGATGAGGTCCAAGTCGTTAGCAAAGGACTTGGCTGGCGGCGCGAAGGAGATTCTGGGCACGGCCCAGAGTATTGGCTGCACAGTAGATGGGCAGCCCCCACACGATGTCATCGATGGTATTAACTCGGGGGATATTGAAGTGCCGGATGAGTAAAAGACCGTCAAACATGCGCCAGTCTTTTTATATTACCCGTCATGTATTTTTTTTTTGACACTACTGCATTCATCAATACATTTAAACGCTCACATGTCCTCCCCGTGCCCACCCTGCATTGAAAGAAATGATTTTGAGAGGGAAGAAGGCTCTTGTCGAACACGACCCTCCTCTGCCGGCTACCCCCGTGTTCGGTTACAATCACTTGACACCTTATTTGTTCGAAGGCTTGTCACTCGCAGAGCCCCCTTTTCCCGTTATGCATGCCTTGGTGGGCTACTCCTGTATGGTGCCTCGAGCTTTCCGTTATCTCTGTTGACATCTCTGAATATTCCCTGTCTGGTCACGCCCCTGTCTTGCGGTGGCAATAGATGGTCTGTTCCGACGATATGATTCGGTCCACTTTCAATTCTTCCAGCCTCGCCGAAGCCTCATCAATGGGACTCCTTTGGTCGTTGGTCCTTCTAATGCGACCGAGAATAATTTGAAAGCTAAAGGCGAGGAGGTCACATCATTTATTTGACTGTCCTTAGCTTGCGTGCATTCTTCTGGCCTCCGGCCCCATTAACATTTTTCGTTTGGTGGTGAATCCCGACAGTCTTGGTCAGTCTGCCAAGAATCAAGGCTGGCACGTACGCACCTCGTATATCTTATGTTTCTGAGACGATCGTTGTGAGGTGTGAAGGTGAGTTCCTTTTCATGGACAGACTATCAAAAAAGGAGGTCTCGATGCAATGACTGGGCCTAGTTAAGATGGACCTCCCGAGGATCTATACACTGCAGTTTCGGACCATCTTCAAGAGAAACAGATGTAGTAACTACTTGGCTAAGACTAGTTAGATGGACCTCCTAGGAAACCATCTATAAATCATTGTCAAGGTCAGCCCCGAGGAGGCACGTTGGTTTTACGGGAGTTGCACCCGTGAGGATACCGACCGCATTGCTCCATCACTGGCGTAGGCGCCAAGACAAGAAGGCCTTTTGCTGATGTAACCTCACGGTAAGCATCAAGACAATAATTTATAAGGCCTTTTGCTGATGTAAGTAAGCTCACCCTCAAGACAACAATAAGGTCTTTTGCTGATGAAAGCTCACCGGAACTTCTTTGACAAATACATGCACATGCATCATGCATCATGGCTCATGTCATAGGTACGTTTACAAGGAACATAGCTCTCGGCCAGATCTAAAGCGCGATCGTATAGAATACATCCACACTCATCGAATCAATAAAGGAATAGTGCACGGAACATTCCGTTTGAACTGCGACAATCAATGGTCGAGAAAGGTTTCACGCCTCAACATAAAAATCAGCGTAAGTAGACTATTAGTCGAGATCACAGGTAGGCGAAATTAGAAAGGTCTCACTTGAAATCATTGTGCTTTCAACAAGTTTGCAGCCTACTAGGCTCACGCACTTGAAAGCCCTTGGGCAGTCGCATCACGTCCTATACATTAACGCAGACGCTCGATATAGTAACCGCACAACGGCCCCGGGGGACTCGGAGTTAGATAACTAACTCCTCGTTACTGACGATATGTATACAGCTTCATATATAGAGAATGACGGACGCGGCTCACTCACATTCAGGTATTGGCGTGGAATATGCCATCTCATTCAGGTAGGCTTAAAATGCCTGCAATCGAAAGGCAAGTATACCAAAAACCTTTGATCACCTAGCTCTACTTGAGCACACACTCTTAATCCCTCTGGTACGTTTGGTACCTATATCCAAATATCAACTTGTTACTGACCAGTGATGCAGCATAATATCCTTCTAACTACAATCTACCAGCACTTGAAAAGCCATGTCTCTCGATATCGTTCATATGGATCCCGAAACCATTTTTCGAGTGAATCAAAGCAGACAACCAGTTGTCCTGTATAAGTGTCAACTGCATGGGGCCCTCTGTGGATTGTATGTAGAGGGCACGACTAGTGCAATATCCACTCATCTACGAAGACACGGAATCACTGGTCCGGACGCCACCAGTACAATTTGTACAAGGGGTGGCTGCTCCAAGACACTCAAGAAGGGAAGCATGACAAGGCACCTGCTTGCTCATCTTGGTATCAAGGTGCGCTGCTCCGCGTGCGGAGTCGTGAAGTGCCGTCACGATCTCCTTCGTGCGCACATCAAATCTTCAGAGCCGTGCCATTCTGCAATCGCCGATAATGTCCACGGACCCGAAGGACGTGTCCTCATTCCTCCGGGTTGGGCTGCTACCCATGAGGTCTGATCCCTATGATGTTCTGTATGTCCATCGTCGCGTCATCCATTTTTGAGTGGTACTGACCAGTTGATTTTCGTTGTAGTGTCCATTATTCCGGGAAACGTGGAAAAGGCAGCGGTCAAGACATCACACTTAACTCGCTTGAAGAAAATTCTGATATGTGTAGACTACCTGATATATACATATATCTCGTAATTAAGGGATGTACTGAACGATACACTGTATAAATTTAAGTGGAATGACGATTTGATTGGATGCTGCCAAATTTGAAATCCCCCGAATCTTTCTCGTTAGACAGTGACCCCGCCTATGCTGCGTTTACACGGTACACTGGATCTGCATTCAGGATTCAAATATTCATTGAAGTCCTGTACTGGTCCTGTCCATGCGTAATTTTCGTATACAAAGGTTGTACCCTGCTATCTCCTATATGTGCTGGTGTCTGCCTTGAGCCGATCGGGGTGAACCAGCAGGCGGTTCCTTCTCTTTTGTACGTAGATCAACTTGTAAGTACAATACAAGACATGGATATGGTCGAACCTTTGACTTATTAATGTAATCCCTCCCAGTGCCGCTCTCATTCGGTCAATCGTATCAGTGAATCGAAGCTTCGAGACTACGGTACCTGGTACTTACACCATATCACTACAACGTTATATACTTAACGCTACACCAAAACATACGATAGATAAGCGGGGGTAAGCCCCCGTGTACAGGGCTATGTCCAACATAGGGTCTACGACCCCAAAAGACAATAAATTGGAAAACGTGTTATAGTATCATCCACACTCAAGTATGAAAAGAGGAAGGATAACACAAAAAAGCACGTACGCGTGTGGGCACATGGGGATTACGAAAAATTGCCGTCCATGATAGCTGGAATCAAAACATCAAGGCGGCCATCATTGTTAGGATCCACTTCAACGCCCAGACCCAAACTGCATGACATCTACGGTGAGAACCAACTTATGGGGGTACGCTCGCAGTGTCCATACCTTCTTCCATATTTTTGGATTGCAGGTTTGATCCTCGCGACTTTATTTTTGGAGCGATTTCCCTTTCCTGAGCAGTTTTGAAATCAATGAGAAACCTGTTTCTGGAGTTGAGTGTGCGATACATGGTGTCTTACCTACGATCACATGAAGTAACAATTCTCCGCGATCCCGAACCTCTTGAACAGCGTCATAGAAGTACATCTTGGCTTCTGAGACATAGAGTCTATGTAGATCAATCGTGTCGGACCCGATGAGTCCCTGGGAAAAGCATTGGACAGCGGCGTGTTTCATAAGAACAACAACAAACTTTATTATACTCTAGATGAGGCTGGATGTAAGTTGGCGAATCCTGCACGCTCCGCCCATTAGTCTCGTACCTTGAAATATTTTCGTGCTGGCTGCCACATTTAAGCGCTCTTTGTTGGCTTTGTGCGTCTTACCCCTCAGGGAAAGCTTTTCAGCGAGTTCTCGATCGCCACGATCGAACGCTTCATAGCTCTGCTTGAAACATTCTGCCATGCGGCTTTCTTCTCTTTTAGCTTCGAGACGAAGAGAAGCGGGATCTTCGTGGAGGTCAATCACAATAGGCGTCACAACAACCTCTAGTGCTCTTGTAGCCAATTCGGGTCCAGAAGAACGACGTAATCGCTGTCGACGAGGTGAGTAGACAGAAATGCCAGATGTGTTATGTTAAGACAGACACGAGGAATATGCCCTCGAACAGGCTTGGTCACCGGAGCAACATCAGGAGATACGGGGGGCGTGGGTTCTGCAGGGAATCGTACAGTCGGTTGGCGATCAGACTGATAGGTTGTGTACTGCGAAGGTGATCGATGAGGGGAAGAGGATCGAGAATATACAGCCACTGGACGCGCTGGCGGGTATGGGTGGTAAGCCTGAGTTAATCTTTGCCGCCGCGAGTAGGTGCGTTCATATGATCTTTGATGCTGCGAATGAGCACTTTCGTACGATGGATCGGATGGTGAATGTAAAGCTGAGGATGGTATCGACGGTGGCGGCGGAAACTTTCTCCTGCTAAAGAATATGGAGATTATCCTCCATAGCCAGGTTGGGCCCTTCAATAGGGCCTTGAGGGCCGATAATACAGAGGGGATGAACATCTGCATGATGCAGTACTTGGGGGATGGAGACGAATCAAGGGCCTTATAACTCGAGTAGCACGATGAGCGCTAGTGACGCCCACTTCTATATTCCACAATAAAAACAACATTACATATGCAGAATCATGAGAACCCTGACCAAAGCGCCATCCCACGCAGACGGTCGGTCTATCAGAAGTTATGTCACAGCGGCAGCGGTATGCATGACAATAGATATATGATCACTGATTGACGGAAGGCTTGCGTTCTGTGGGCCCACATTAGAAGAATATTCTGCCTTTGACAAATAGTTTAGCTAGAAGCAGGAAGAATATCATGATCAAGTAGGTTCATTGACTGCATAAGTCACTGAGGAAAATATACGGATCTGGATTCTGCATAGAGTACCTATAAATACACACAAATCGAGGCACACCAATCAATTGCAGATGATGTAAGAAAGGTTCATTGATTTCAAGTGCTACTAGTACTAGTTGGCCACCTTGCGCAAGTCTACGAACAGATTCATAGTGACCAAATAACCCTCGTCGACTACTGGGTTGCTGGCATGGCGCAGGCGATGCTCTCCCCGACGCTGGCTAGCAACCGCCAAACGTCGCCTCTTTTTCCAGAGTCGACGTGATTTCTGTTTCGGAGCCTGGTTCGCGTCGCGCGAATTGAGCTTTAAGGCTCCTCCCCAGCGGATAAATGCAGTCCCAACCTCGATTCCAGCCAACCAGTCCGGCGACGCACTCCCTGACACCTCCAACATCTCACACCTGCCCCTCCCGGCTCCATTACTAACTACAACGCCAAGAACCTACCACCTACTTAACAACGACCCTCTCAGGCTCAAGGTCAAGGGCAATAAGCCGACCAGAATAATACAACATTATCGTGACACATCACGATACTGAAACCACGACACCATCAAGTGAGATTACTCAAGATACTCAAGACAGCACACGAACGATACTCACCATGGCCCACAATCTTCAAACCACTCGGGACAACACCCATGATGCTACGATACTGTCAAAAAACTTCATATCACTCACGCCGCCACAATGCTATCAGCACAGCCACTTCACGATACTCCCTACTGACCTGATCATAAATGGCCCCCGTCATCATCAGGAAACCTGGTGTTTCCCAGTGAGACGTGTCACTAGCGACCTGCTCCAGAGAATCGAGGTCACGTGGACAGTTCGCCAATTGATATCTATGTTACTTGTTTCCCTGCTACCTGCTTGCGCATTCTTGTTTAATGATGATCCTTTTTGATAAGTTCTTTGCCTACTAGCGCATCCTTGGATTGAAAGTTATGATAATTCGGAGTCCATATTCAGGTAGTACATCATAGTGGTTGTATGGTGCAGGATGTGCTACATGAGAATGGGAATCATGTGCTCCATGATGCGGCAATGAGCTTGATGTTGTCGTGGATGTTCGAAAAATTGCCGATATGCTGCTCTATAGTGCTGTGGGTTGGGTGTACAATGGGATTAGCAGGAAAGGTCTTGTAAATCTTGTTCGTGATTCCCTGCACCTCCGCCACAGCAACGTTCGGCTTGGTGTCACCAGCGTGACTTTGGCTGCTTTCAAAGAACTTCACCATTTCGTTCAACCTCGCAATCATGATGAACTAGTGTGCAGCCTCTTGCCCTCCTGCACGTTCTGGATGGTGAACGCCTACTCGACCTTCAACTGCATTCCACAACCATCCAGCGAGCTTTCCATAGCAGAATATTCAATAGATTGAAACATCCATTCATCCATCCGATCTTTATCGCGCCTCGCACTCTTCACCGATCGACATCTGCATTGTTCGGTCTTGTCACACCTTACAAGCTTCGATTCAAATATTCGTACGTCGTCCCTCCACATAACTATTGCCCAGATCATTTCTGACCACACCCTCGAACCCAGCTACTGAGTAGTGGTACTTTCAGTTAGTCCATTCCATCACACATCGCAACCTTTGTCAATGAGTGACGATCAAGGTCAGTACTTCCATCCCTTATCTCTCACAAGCTCTCTGACCTCTTTGACAGTCCTTCAAGGAACTTGGGCAAAGCTGTCTGAGGTCGCTGTCAAGGGCGCTCAATATAACTCCCGCGAACGTCAGCCCCACCCAAAATGCTTGGAGAGGACCCGGGTCGATCTCCTCAAATACATCCACCAATTACTGGATGAAGAGAATAATCAGCTTATATGGCTGCATGGCGTGGCAGGTGTTGGAAAGTCTGCTGTTGCGTTCACTGTAGCTGAAAAGATGAGAGATCTAAAAGTGACCAAAGACACGAATGTCGAAAAGCGGCTAGCGGGAACATTTTTTTTCTCGCGCAAGAACACGAAACGCTGCACTGCTGGATATTTCTTTGCGACGCTTGCCTACCAGCTTGCCACCAATTTTCCAAGCATCCGGAATGATATGAATGGAATTATCCGTGACAATCCCGCTCTACTGGATCCAGATACGCCTCTCTGTGACCAGATGGAGGCTCTCTTTCTCCGACCTCTCCGGAAACTCCAACCCAGATTGCGTGGGTGTCCGCCTTTGTCGTTTGTCATCGATGCGCTTGATGAATGCACATCCGAACACGAGCTTACCGATCTCATTCTTTCCCTTGCACGGGCTCTTCGTGAGCCTGATCTACCTGTGACCCACATTCTGCTCACAAGTCGCTCGGAATCGCATATTAGCAAAACCTTTCAGAGCGAAGAGGTATGCCCGTTGGTGCGCGAGATACCCGTAAGAACTTTTGGGGAGGGTGGTATCATTTCGTTGGACGGCGCAGACGTCGACAACGATATCTGTACTTTCTTGCGGCATTCTTTCAAAGAGCTGAAATATCGCCATCCCGATTTCCCGCAGCCATCGGAGGTTGACCTTGCAAAACTGGCGAGCCGAGCGGGCAGACGTTTCATCGTGGCGTCTACGATGATGAAGTTTGTTATCGACGACGAAGATACGGATCCTCATGATCGATTGAAGCTGATGCTCGAGCTGACGAGCAAACTACTAGCAGGAACGGAGGTGTACAAGTTCTACGATTGCATCCTCTCCACGTGTGCTGACCCAAAGCGGGCATACCTGCACCTGTCCATTGTCGCCGCCCTCGCAGACCCTCTTCCCATCTCACAAATTTCAACACTTCTTGGACCTGGTTTGGGAAGGGACGTGCAGACAACACTGATACAGCTACGGTCCGTCATGGATATCCCTACAGACAGCACTCTCCCCGTGGATATCTATCACTCGTCCATTCGCGACTATGTTTCCGACCCCTCAAACTGCGGCCTCCCTGAAGTACGCGATATCCCATCACCTCACTCCCTACTCGTTAGTTCTACTCTTCGCTTGATGATGAAAGAGATTCCAGAAAGCACGGCCCTCTTAGATGCGCTCTCAGAAGTGAAGAAGCAGAGCCAAGTTATGCAACCCGAGGACCCCCATAGGTTAAAAGACTCATTAGCGTTCCTTATTCGGCCACTAGAGCCACTGTCAGCTGTCATCTGTATGCTGTGGCTTCGAGGGGATCGCACTTCAGATTTACAATCTTGGCTGAGGACTGTAGACGGGCGCAGTTGGCTGTGGACCCTGAGAGGACAATTCTGGCTGCAAACACAGGGAGGACAAGAGTGGCTGCGGACCCAGGGAGGACGAGGGTGGTTGCAGACCCAGGGAGGACGAGACTGGCTGCAGACCCAAGGAGAACGAGACTGGCTGCAGACCCAGAGAGGACGAGAGTGGCTGTGGACCCAGGGAGGACGACACTGGCTGCGGACCCAGGGGGGACGACACTGGCTGCAGACCCAGGCAGGAGGAGGCTGGCTGCAAACCCAGGGAGAGAAACGCTGGCTGCAGACCCAGGGAGGGGAAGACTGGCTGCAGACCGAGGCAGGACGTGACTGGCTGCAGACCGAAGCAGGACAAGTCTGGTTGCAGATCCAGGGAGAGGAAGACCGGCTGCAGACCGAAGCAGGACGAGACTGGCTGCAGACCCGGAGAGGGGAAGACGAGCTGCAGACCCAGGCAAGACGACACTGGGTGCAGACCCGGAAAGGACGATACTGGCTGCAGACTCAGGGAAGGGAAGACTGGCTGCAGACCCGGGCAGGACAAGACTGGCTGCAGACCCAAGCAGGACATGACTGGCTGCAGACCCAGGCAGGACGACACTGGCTGCAGACTCGGGCAGGAAGAGGCTGGTTGCAAACCCAGGCAGGACGAGACTGGCTGCAGACCCAGGGAGGGGAAGACTGGCTGCAGACCCAGGTAGGACGAGTCTGGCTGCAGACCCAGGCAGGACAAGTCTGGTTGCAGACCCAGGGAGAGGAAGACCGGCTGCAAACCCAGGAAGGGAAAGACTGGCTGCAGACCGAGGCAGGACGTGACTGGCTGCAGACCGAAGCAGGACGAGACTGGCTGCAGACCCAGGGAGGGGAAGACTGGCTGCAGACCTAGGGAGGAGAAGACTGGCTGCGGACCCAGGGAGGGGAAGACTGGCTGCGGACCCAGGCAGGACGAAACCGGCTGCGGACCCAGGCAGGACCAGACTGGCTGCAGACCCAGGGAGGCAAAGATTGGCTGCAGACCCAGTTAGGACAAGTCTGGCTGCAGAGCCAGGGAGGGGAAAATTGGCTGCAGATGGAGGCAGGACGAGACTGGCTGCAGACACAGGGAGGGGAAGGTTGGCTGCAGACACAGGGAGGGGAAGGCTGTCTGCAGATACAGGCGAGACGAGACTGGCTGCAGACACAGGGAGGGGAAGACTGGCTGCAAACTCCGTGTGGGCAAGACTGGCTGCAGACTCCTCATGGTCAAGCGTGGCAGTCCACTCCTGCGGCCTCCGTCTGGGTGACAATAGAAGAATTCGTGACGACATTGGAAGCAATCAACAAGTATGTCGTTGTTAACGACGTGCCTTTACTGCCAGCCTTCCAGGTAATCCAGCAGTTCAAGACCTTGCCAGATTTCTTGATGTTTCCTGTGTTCCTGGCATTAAGACACCATCATCCAACCTCTGTAATACCAGAAAGTCTTCTTCTACCAGACAGGGAGATAATCCATGCTATGTATGCCTTTGAGAGGTTCGCAAACGAAGCACAGGAACGGAGTCAATCAGCCTCCGACGCTCTCAAGTACGCCTGTCACAACTGGGCCGTACATCTTTCGCGTGCTCCCAAACCATGGGATGACAAGGTCAATCGTATATTCCAGGCTTTTTGGACTGATCATATTATCCCCTGGCTGGAAATGGAGTGGTGTTTAAAGGGTCTGCGGTCTTGCCTTGATATTTTATCGGAAGGACAGAAACTTGCAAAGGTGTGTACTTTTCCAATAATTCTCGATCAACCTACCTAACATGCGGATGTTGCCTTGTTTCATTTTCCGTTTGGTCTTGATTTCATGTCACCCCTTGCAGTTCTCTCATGCTCAGGTTGAACCTGTCAATGCGCAGCCTAATACAGGGCTGTCAGCCTTCGATCCTGATTTCCACCACTCGACAACAGAAGCCTCGATACCCATGTCCACCTTTGAAATGTCGACCAGAGGACCGTCAATTTCAGCAACTATGCTTCTCACCGAAGAGCCCGTCATTGCCTCACATGCGAGGCCTGTTCCTAATCCTCGCCTACCAACCCAACTTCCTCCTTCTACTTCCCCTCTTGCATCACCCTTACGACCCGTCCCTTTCCCGAAGCCCAACACTGCTGTGTTACATATTGGCACATCCAGGAAGCGCATGTTAGATGACCTTCGAATAAACAGCGATAGCCAGCTCGAATTGGACACCCCTAGCTCATCAAAATGTCGCAGATGAGTCAAGCATTGCTTGTGACCCAATATTGGCAAGAGCGCAGTATGCTGTGAGTGTTTACATGATGTAGTTCGCCATTTGTTAACAAATGTTGTCACTAAGCGCATGCAACCGTTTTGCAGCTTAATACAGACCTTTATTGAGAATTCTCGGGCTTCTTGAGTAGTGACACGTTCCTGTTAACACTACCAGGTCGGTCCACGAGAGCATGACTGCACTCATTATGATGATTGTAGTATTATTATCATCGCATTTTCTTTCTGAGTCAATTTACGGTGCTGTCATTGTTTTACACCAGCTGGTGGAACAGCCCTTCGCATATTCCAAATTATCTCTTTAACATGCGGATACAATTTGCCCTTCTTATGTGTGGTAATTCATACCTAGTTGTATGCACCACGTTGCTAGGCCAAGTATATGCTATAGAAGCAAAGAATCTGAAAGCCGTGCCATCTGACTGACTGTCTTCCTTCTATATGGTATGACTAGGGGAGACTAGGAGGTAGTACACGAAAGAAAAAAACATCACTGGTGCTCGCTCAGCCTCGCTGAGTCGGGAAGGACAGCATTTCTATAGCTACAGATATTTCAATTTGCACCTTGATCTATCTACCCTTTCATCGTCGTATAGATACTGCCGTCACACCAGGAAAAGCATATAATTGTTATTATTTTGATGTATCTACACGAGTGTGCATTGAAAGTACGAGTGAGAAGTTATTATGAAGAGGTGACGTAGTGTAGATACAAGAGCTGAAATCCACCGTGAAGAGCTTACGTTCACATATTTAATCGGCTGGACAAATACTGCGTATCAACCGACTGCAGTAGTTTAACAAACCGTTTCCAAGTCTTCTCTGTAGGAGCGGCCGTACTGTCAATCTCGTTGATGACGTGCGGATCCTGATACCTGCGCCCATACTTCCCGTAATGGCTGACAAGAGTGAGAACAGTCCGACACTCATCTCCCCATTCAGGAGTGAGGTTCAGTACACGCCAAACATGTCGCTACGTAACAGAATAAATTAAGACCGCACTGGATCACAGATTGTAGACTCACTCTCTCAACCCTGGAGTTTGGCGCACCATCCCAGTGTGATGGTGTTAACCTATCTTCGTGTTCCTTGACTCTGTTTTCGACGTAATTATAGGACCACAAGACGTCAGAAACACGCTTTGGGCCTCCATGAGAGATGATCGACATGCACCGAGGCCATTCCTTATCGCCCTCAATGTCCGATCGAATGAAATTGGCAATCGCGTCGTCCCTTTCATCTGCCGTCTCAGCGTGGCGCCCAGGAATGGGGGGCGATATTTCTCGTACACCGTCTTCATCAGAAGAATAACTTTCTTGGTCTCCATGCCTCGACTGTCTCACTCGATGCGACGTGCGACTAGGAGAAGGAGTCCTCTGGACTGAGCTTCGTGGTGCTTTATCTAGAGGTGATAAATGGCTCTGGGAGTGTCGTTTTCTCTTTTGGGGGCGGTAATCACTTTGTGACAATAAATCAATGCGCATATCGCGTGTGACTCCTGAATACATTGCCTGTCTTGATACTTGCTGTCGGGAGGGTGATAGGGCAGTATCAGAGTCAGAGCTAGACATCTGTGGCAGTTCAAGAGGAAGCCGGGGAGGTGGAGGTAATCGACCTTTCGGGACAGGCTAAGAAGTAGAATCAGCACCTTTGTGACATATCAGCACGTCAAACCAAACGTACAGCTTCGACGACGACTTCAAGTGTGCGCTCTTTGCTCACACCAAGATTGCACGGTTCTACTTCGAGGACATTATCAGCATCCACACGCATGAAGAACTGGCGATATTTTCCACGAAGTGTGTACACCCTCGCAGGACCTGTGAAACAAAATTACAACTAGGAACTACTAGTCAAGGTAACATACCATCTATCCTCGACGGTCCGGCTTGCAAAGTCTCGCAGACTTCTTTTGCATTTGCCCAAAAACCACCGTCTGGGTCTTCCCCTGGCCGAAGAACTACTTTGATCTCTGCAAGCTGGTGATCTGGAACTCCACTTCTGATATCCTCAATGAGGAGCGTCAACATCCGAAGAGGCCGAATTTGTCCTCCAGAGGCTGGAGGTGCTGCAGATCGTTCTTGTGCAGCTGCAGAAACATTAGATCGGGGAGCAAGGCGAAGACTACCACCTTACTAAAAGTCGGTCCCACAGGTTCTTGACGAGTTACTGCACTTGTGGAGGGTGAGTGCGAACCTAGGTTTGCCTCGTAATCACGACGATAATGTGCTCCTGGGCGTGAGTGATGCATATTGGAAGGAGGTGGTTGAGGTTGGCGGCTAGAGGATGATGATTGAGCTAAAGAACCAGGGTCCTGAGCAGTGCGTTGCCCGGTTGACTTCTTATTCCGTTTATTCTTGGCAGGCGTGGCTGGTCCGTCAAGTTGCTCTGGGGCGCGACTGCCCCTTGGGCCTATATTATTGTATGCTCCCGGTACCGTATGATACGAACTATGTGTGCCGGATACTACTGTAGAAGATGCGACCGGGGAATGAGATTCCACAGGTGACGCACCATCGGCGACTGAAGGATTAGACATAGTGACACTGGCGCTAGGCGATGCAGCGTTGCTGATACGATACATCGAAGAATACGGACCCCCGCCAGTATATATTGTGGGCTGTGCTAAGGGTTCTGGTGTGTGTCCTGGTGTGGGCTCGGGTACCTGAGAGAGTCTAAAGCGGCTCGTCTGAGCGGAGTACTCCGGTTTAGGTCTTCTTTTCTTTTTCTTGGGTAGCGCCTGCCCTGGGAGAAATTGTATTGCATTTGGATTTGAGGGGAGGACAGCTTGATAGGTGTTGACAGTTGGAATAGGAAGCACGGACGGCTGCCATGAGAATCCAACTGCTTGACGGATCAATGGCGCTGGAGTACCATCTCTAGAAGATGTGTCCGCATTATTTTCGACTGGTTCGGGGACTACGAAGGTCCCATCGTCAGAATTTGGTGTGAAAGACCGTTTCTGCCGTTTCTGCAAGGTTGCATAGGATGAGTGAGACAACTGCGTGGTCATGACGAGTGGAAGAAAAGGAGAAACACGTGTCAGAAAGAGAAGATTTAC
>Ga0310811_10007064_pt1 | contig 14358 bp, 24 predicted proteins | sample YCmetagenome_FD_207642 | JGI IMG/M metagenome (GOLD analysis project Ga0310811, IMG submission 207642) | Soil microbial communities from experimental microcosm in Duke University, North Carolina, United States - YC | ecosystem: Engineered > Artificial ecosystem > Soil microcosm > Unclassified ...
AATCCGACATTGGCTGGCAGCGGCCCTTCCGGATGGATTTCCGAAGGTTATTTCGGGCTGGACCAAGGCATAATCGTATTGATGATCGAAAACGATCGCTCACAACTGATCTGGCGTCTGATGCGAGACTGCCCTTATATCAGGAAGGGGTTACAACGCGCGGGATTTCGGGGCGGATGGCTCTAGGATCTGAAGGTTATGCAGTCCGATACAATATCGCCGCCCACTGTGCCGGCGAAGCATGACGACCACAGGTTGTTAGAAGAGGTTCCTTCAGCCGCTTGGCACAATCCACGATCCGTCAGCAAATACGACTTCGTTAGCCTTGGTGGAGGACCAGCGGGAACACTGGCAGCCTGTGCCGCGGCTGCGTTGGGCGCGAAAGTAGCGCTAATCGAGCGCGATTTGTTGGGCGGTACTTGCTTGAATACGGGTTGTATCCCTTCGAAAAGCATTCTTCGGACATCCCGGCTTTATGCGGACATGCGCGGCGCGGAAAATTTTGGCGCACAGGTCCCAAGAGATATTAGGGTCGATTTTGCAGCCACGATGGCACGGTATCTCACGGTCACATTGGGGCGGGGCCGCACCGCGGGCGGTATCATCGGCGAGGAGCAACTCGCCGAGGTGCGCACCTGGATTGCCAACTACCACAAGCTGAAAGACCACCTGGAAAAGATCTCCGAGATCAATCGCGAGTTGTTGCGGCGAGACCGCGCGCAGAAGCGAAGGGGATAGATGGTGCGACGAAGCCGGGACGGAGGGGTTGGCGCCGTTATCTTGCATTTATGAGAAGGCAATAAAACTCAGCCCATAGGTTTCCGTCTTTTGCGCGCTATCTCAACAAGGTCTTCGATTTGCGCACTGCCACCGCCGGCCTGCAGGATTCGCGACAGACTCCGGACATTTCCCCACAGTCGGTCTTCCTGGCCGTCTTCTACAGCTTTGTCTTCCGGCTGCTCAGTTTCCAGCAACTGGAGTCGGATCTGGCCCAACCCTACTTGCAGCACTGGATTGGCAGTGATCGCGGCTTCGGCGATGACGTACTGCGCTATAGTCTGTGCGGTTTCGATGTGACCGGCCTGGAGGCGATTTGGTCCAGAGCAATCGTACCCTGAAACGGGGCAAGGCCTTCGAGGAAGGTCGTGTGCAAGGGCGCATCGTGGCTGCGCTGGATGGCGTCGAGGTACTCTCCAGCTACAGCCGTTGCTGCGACGCCTGTCCGGAGCGCCGTGTCACGTCGCGGCAAGGCGGCGTGAAAGTCGAACAGGTACAGTACTACCACCGCGCGGTCAGCTGCCAGATCATTAGGTCAAGTCCTTTCTGGCGATCGAGTGGCTCCTGCCGGGCGAAGGCGAGGAGACCGCCGCTTTGCGCTTGCTCCACAGAATCCCCGATCTTTATGGCAGCGCTTCTTCGATATCCTGCTGCTCGATGCGCTTTATGCGCAAGCGCCGGTACTCCAACTGGCCGAGAAAATCGGCTGGGACCTGGTCATCAGCTTGAAACAAAACCAGCGTGATCTGTATCAGTCCGCTATCCAATTGTTTGCTCGCCGCTCTGCCGATTCCACTTTTACCGAAAAGCAGGACGGCAAGACCTACCAAGTCCAGCTCTGGGACACCCAGGATCTACCTTTTTCTGGCGACTACCCGCAACCGGTTCGCGTGGTTCGATCCGAAGAACTACTCACCCAGAATCATTACCGTCAGCGTTAACTCCAGCCCGAAACCACCGCCCACGAATGGCTCTGGATTACCACCCTGGACCCGCAGGCATTTCCCGCCAACCAGGTCCGCCGACTCGGTCATGACCGTTGGAAATTGGAGAACAACGGGTGGAACGATCTCACGCAGAACTGGGCCCTCAAGCACGGCTTTCTGCACGCCTGCCGGCACCGCCCCCAAACGTGCTCGCCGGACGGCGCGCGCCAGTCCCTGCCCAACCGCGGATTGCCTGCTGTGACGCTCATCCTTCTATTAGCGTTCACGCTGTGCTCGGCCTTTACTCTGCGCCATTCGAGACTGTGCCGGCGTTATCGGATGACCACCATCGAGGTGGCCCACCTGCGACGGGGCCACAAAGGATGTTTCTCGACATACGGACGATCCGCGCAGCCCTTCCGCGCTGAAGTTTTCCAAAGCGACGTTCCCGAGGGTCGACTTAATCCTCCAAAAACCCTCCATTAACACACCAGCCGAAACGGACCCTTGTTTTGTTGGCGTTTTCCATACCCTGAATCAACGCCATGCGCATTTATGTTGCTGAAAACAAGACATTGCCCATTTTCCCAAGCTGGACGTCGCGGGTTCGAGCCCCGTCTCCCGCTCCATGTTTTCAACTGCTTGCAGTCGCCTCCAGAGTCGAGCCAGTCACTTTTCGAGGTAACGAGGCAAAAGAACATTCGGAACTACTTGATAGCGTGATACTTGAACGATTGACTTGCAGTTCATCACGCTGGCCCTCATATATGCTGGCCCTCATATATTGAGATGCGGGTCGACGTATCCGACACTCTCCGCTGGGACGAACGCTAACTGGGTGGGAAATGAGTGGGCGATTGTTCCGGTTCCTCAATTCACCGGGGTGGAGGTTCAAGTCCTCTCACCATTCACCATTCGATCCCCCGGAACGGCCGTACCGGCCGAGCGCGCGTTGTCGCTGCCTTCGGCGCATGTTTGTTTCCTTTGCATTGGACTTCACAAAAACTCCCCAGGCGCGCAGATGGCGAGGATAATCTTGTGTTCATCGCACATCTCAGATCCCTGCAAACTCACCGACCCTACCTCAGCGACGTGAAGGCGGTCCGCAACTCCTGAACGAACAAGTCGGGCTCTTCAAAAGCAGCAAAGTGACCACCCCGATCAAGCTCATTCCAGTGGATCAGGTTTGAGTAGGTCTGCTCCGCCCAGCTTTTAGGCGCGCGGAATATTTCGCGCGGAAATACGCTGGCGGCAACGGGAATGGTGACCTTTCCTCCGGAGAAGGAAGCGCCTCGATTCTCCCAATAGATGCGGGCCGAAGAAGCGGCGGAGTTGGTGAACCAATAGATCGAAATGTTGTCCAACATTTGTTCCATCGAAAGCGCGTCTTCCGGTAGGCCTTTGTTGTCCGTCCACGCCTGTAATTTTTCGTAGATCCAAAGCGCCTGACCGGCTGGCGAATCCGCAAGGCTATAGCCGACGGTTTGCGGGCGTGTAGACTGTTGTCGAAAATATCCATTTCCTTCCCCGAGAAAGAACTTCGCGCCCTCGACGGCTCTCTTTTCCTCGAAGCTGAGTTGCTCGGGGATCTGCTCAGGAAATACAAACTGCCAACTCAAATGAACTCCGACCAAACCGGGTGGCATGATTTGAGCCAGCGCCGTGGTTGTTCCGGCTCCCCAGTCGCCGCCCTGGGCTACCCAACGCTGGTAGCCGAGTCGCTGCATCAGTTCACTCCATGCGAAGGCGATGCGGGACACGTTCCAGCCAGTTTCCCTTGGCTTGTCAGAAAATCCAAATCCTGGAAGAGACGGAACGACAACATGGAACGCGTCCTGTCCGCGACCACCGTGATCTGTCGGGTTCGTAAAGGGGCCGAATGATCTTGATGAACTCCGCAATCGATCCAGGCCAACCGTGAGTCAGAATGATCGGTAAAGCATCGGTATGCGGTGAGCGGGCGTGGATGAAGTGAATACCCAAGCCGTCTATCAGCGTGCGAAAGTGCCGAAAAGAGTTCAACTCGCTCTCGAAGCGCCGCCAGTCGTATCGGGATTCCCAATACTGCACCAGCGTCTCTGCTTGAGCGAGGGGCACGCCCTGAGACCAATTCTTCACCGGCTGTTCGTTGGGAAATCGAGTAGCCCGCAGTCGAGCTCGAAGATCGGCCATGGCTTCCTGCGGGAAATGTGAAATGGACGAATTTCTTCGGTCGCGTCGGGTATCAGCGATTCAAAGGACTTTTGACATAGTGTGTTTCCATCCAAACTGTGTCCTGGTGCGCCCTCAGGACTGGTTAAGACCTGTCAGGTTTGTGCCCCATTCGAGGATTGGTGAGTTCCACTCAACCTCCACCTTTTCGAGAAATTGCTTGACGTTCTCCATGTAGGCCTTCCGATATGGTTTCGGCCCCTGGATCGCGTCGAAGTCGGCGCGGGTACCTTTCCATAACTCGTAGAACACGAATTCATTCGGCCGTTCGGGAGTTTCATGAACGATGCCCGTGATGAATTCAGGCTCTTGCGCACAACGGTCGAGGATGCCCTTTATCTCGACGAGAACTGCCCTCTCTGTCCGGGCCTGATGTGGTAATGGAGACTTAGTGCTGTCGTAGCTCTTTGTGTCATAGTGTTTCCCTTTGCTCTCTCTAGGCACCCTTATTTTGGGAGGCGCCCAGCAGTTGCGTCTCCCACAGGAATACGGAACCAGTTGCGCCGGCATGGTCGATAAAAAGCTGAGCGACTTCTTCGAGGCGCTCTGTGCGAGCCCAATCGCGCTGAAGTTCCCCCGCCAGGCCGAGCCAAGTAATGGGTTGAACTCCGGCAGCCACCATGCGGCGGACTAGCACGGCCACCGCCAACGGCACGTAACGGTTGACCAGCAGAAGTATGCCTGCGATGACCTGGAAAGCGAAGATCACCCACAGATAATGTGAGGCGTACAGAGCACCCATGAATTGCCCAGCGATGCCCCCCGGCGGCGGCAGTGGAATGAAGTTCAGCAAGCCGTTCAAACCGAACACAAGAAAGATCACGCCCGCCAGATATCGGGCGATTGCGGAAGCGGTTTTCATAAGCTGGTTCTCCCTTTCGATTGGCAGCCATTACATGGCGCCAATCATCTTGATCTCAATAGAATTGATGGCGTATACTTCAAGAGGATCCAAGGTTTTTTCATGGCCCAAAGCATTCAAGAGCCCGAGCACGTCTGGCTTGTCATGATGAAGGCGATGCGAGCGCTGACGCGCTACGCAGCCGCGGGCATTGAAGATACCGGGCTCGGCCTCTCGGATTTCGGTGTCCTGGAAGTCTTGCTACATAAAGGACCTTTGCCCGTCAATACGATAGGCCCGATCGTCGATCTGACTCCAGGTTCGATCAGTATCGCCGTGGACCGCCTCTTCGAGAAAGGCTTGGTCAGCCGGGTAGAGAGCGGCGAAGACCGACGGGTCCGGATCGTTGCCCTCACTCCAAGCGGCAAGGATCTCATCGTTCCAGCCTTCCGAAAGCATTCCGGACAGATAAGAAAAGCGTTCTGTGAACTCAGCCCGGAGGAGCTCCGTGGCCTCGAAGCGGCGCTTAAGAAGGTCGGCAAACGTGCTGCCGCGCTGATGGAGGAGAAGGGCTAGGGACTGTAGGCCGAAGCCAACCCGCTTGAATTCGCGGCGGCGTCCACGAATGAATTATTTTTCGTAGGCTTGGGCGATCTGGCCAACAAGCTTGGCCCAGCCCATGTCCATGGCTCCATAAACCTCGCCAGCCTCCCGTCGCGCATTGTCCTTGAGGATTTCCACGATTAGGGTCGCGTAGTCCGAAAGAATGACGCCCGCTTGAAGCATGCGCAGAAGTCCCGCTTGCCGCTTGGTCTCGCTGAATGTTCCAGAGGCGTTTACCGCCACATATGCATCCGGTCCCTTGCCCACGGCAGTGATGGCAGGAAAAGCCGCGCAGACTTCAAGAGAGATCCCGGCAAAGATGAGCTTCTTGCGACCAGTGGCCTCGATGGCGCGAGCAACGCGTTCGTCGTCGAAGGCATTGACCGACGAACGGTCGATGATCGTGATGCCCGGCAGTGCTTCGACGAGCTCGGGGAACGTGGGACCCCACATGCTGTCGCGTGCCGTGGTGGTAACGACGATCGGCAGCATCAGCGCTTTCGCCGCTCTCGCCAGGGCCACCACGTTGTGTTTCAGCTCACCGGTCGAATAGTCGCGAACGTCTGTCATCAGGCCCACCTGATGATCGATGAGGACGAGGGCAGCATTTTCGGAAGTGAGGGGTTCGTATGGGCGGACTTGATTAGTCACTGGATTCTCCTTTTGAGTTCAAACTGGCTACAGACAGCAGCTCGGCGGGCAATCATTATATTTCCTGTACGTTCCGTTTTTATAATAAAAGGCAAGGCGCAGCAAGGATGTCAATTAACTTTACGATACGTTCCGTTAAAACTTGAACTATGAAGAAAACAGAGCCAGCTGCTGTGCGTAAAGGCCGGCCGCCGAGCGAGATGGCAGCGTCGCACGCCGTCATAATGGATGCGGTCTATGCACTGCTTCAGGAAAAGTCGGTGCGCGACCTGACCATGGAAGCGGTTGCCAAGCGGGCCGGGGTCGGCAAACCCACCCTGTACAAATGGTGGCCGACCAAAGCGACCTTGGTATTGGCGATGCTCTGTGAGCGGATGGCCCCCAAACTGGAGAAGCCGGCGGTCCTGACCGCCGAAGAGTCCCTGCGGTTTCGAGCGCGGAGCTTGATCAAGGCTTTCAACGGGCCGTTCGGCAAGATCGTGGCCGGGTTGATCGCCGAGGGCCAGAGCGAACCAGCCGTTCTTCAGGAGTTCTTCGACCGATGGATTAGTCCTCGACGGAACGCTACGATTACGGATCTGCAGCGCGGCAAGGATGCAGGCGAGTTGCGATCGGAGACAGAACCTGAACTGCTGAACGACGCGATTTTCGGCGCGATTTACTATCGAATGCTATTGCGCTCCGGTCCATTGACCAGGCGGTTCGGCGAGGACTTGGTCGAGCAGGTCATCCTCGGGCATCGCTCGGGAAACGCCCGTAGTTGATGGAACCGAGAGATACAATGGCGCGGGAACGACGAGATGTTGTTCGCATTTGAGGCCAGCGGCATCACCACTGGTTTTATTTACTATGATATCGATGGACTGTTCAACGAGTTGCCTCTCGGACTTTCCCGCAAAGAAGGGAGGCTTCGTAGGTGCGCTGGGCGACCCAAAGCCTCAATCTGGTCCAATCCCGTTATCCGCTAGCTCGTCTCTTTTGCGGAGGCCAGGGCACTGGTTGCCGCTTCTCTGCCTGCCGCCAAGGCGGCCTTTTCGATGAGATCAGCAACGGCCTGCGGCTGCGACACATACACGGCGTGGCTGCCTTTGACCTCGACGACCGTTGAGCCAGCGCGTTTGGACATAGCCCGCTGGGGCAGCAGGCGGGATCATTTTGTCTTCGGTGACGTACAGCGTCGGCGTCCGTAATGTCCATCATGAGAGGCACGAAGCCGTTAATCGCGCATGGAACTGGGAGAGGTATGGTCGATTCATCGATGCCGAGCTTCTGAGCGAACTCCTACTGCCTGGCAATCGGAGGGCGTCGCGACGGCTTGCGAGGCATCACCGGGATCTGGGCACTCTGTCACCATTGGCGAGAGAATTGGCTCCGCAGCATTGGGTTGGCGACGTCTGAACCGAGGATGCCCTCCAGGCGCAACCGTTGTCCGCGAGAAGCTGCGGGCCTCCAGCAGACATCGTTCAATTCCATCGCGCACACATTATGCGCAGATGGAAGCAGACTCTTTTGCCACGCTAGTCAGACTCGCCGCCAAGTTCACACACCGCGCGGCGGAGAAACTCTGAGAGCTTGCGACAAACTTGCGACGTGACTCACAACAATCCTGGGACCACCGTTTGGCCGCGTGAACTTCCGATTGCCGATTGCTCGGAATCCGGAGTAGCCGTCAACTGTGGCAAAATGCCGAATCGCCTAGTGCCCGCCGGGCGATACTCGGCCCGAGCAGATGCTGATAACGTGGAAACACAAGGCGGAGGCAGTGGCGATTTCGACTAATGACGGGTCGGGCAGTCTGTGGCGGCCTCTAAGATCATCAACTTTCCGCAATTTGCTCGTCGCCGACGTGGTCTCAGATGTAGGTACGTTTATGCAAAGCGTGGGGGCAGCTTGGCTGATGGTGTCCCTCAATGCCGGCCCGATGTATGTGGCCCTCACGCAAACCGCATCAGCCCTACCGTTCTTTATTCTGGCTCTGCCTGCGGGGGCCATCGGCGACATCGTCGATCGCCGCAAGGTGATCCTTTTTACGGAAATATGGATGGTCGTCGTCGCGGCCGTGCTTGCGGTGATGACGATTGCGGGCAAGATGTCTCCGGTGCTGCTCCTCATTCTGACCTTTGCACTATCGGCGGGAGACGCATTCGAAACACCTACCTGGCGCGCCGTCTTGCCCGAACTGGTCGAAAAGGAAGACCTCCCAGCTGCGTCAGCGCTCAACGGCATCGAATTCAACTTCGCCCGGGCAGTGGGACCCGCGCTGGCTGGTTTCGTTATCGCATTTGTGGGAATTGGCGCGGCATTCCTGTTGAACACCTTGTCCTTCTTCGGGGTTATTCTTGTCGTAGCTCGCTGGAAGCGGCCCGCTGTTAAGCGAACTACGCCGCCTGAGACAGTAACCGGCGCCACGGTCGCCGCGATCCGATACGTCCGCTACTCTCCGGGAGTTCGGATTGTGCTGTTGCGGGCAGGAGCCGCGATGTTCTTCGCAAGCGGCCTTCTGGCCTTGCTGCCTTCCATCGCCCATCGCATTAACGGTTGGATACGGAATGCTGCTCGAAGGCTTTGGCTGTGGCGCGGTGCTTGCCGCCTTGGTGATGCAGCGCGCTCGATCCCGGTGGTCGGCAGACGTGATCGTATCGGCAGGTATCGCGATCTTCGGCCTGTCGACAATCGCGGCCGGAACGCTACGCGAGTTGGCGCCGCTAGCTGCGGTGATGCTCGTCGGAGGTGCGGCTTGGATCTCCTTTATCTCGCTCTTCAATGTTCAGGTTCTAAACCAGACACCGGACTGGGTGCGCGCCCGTGCGCTCGCGGTTTCGATGCTGGTGTTTCAAGGAGCTGTTGCCGCCGGAAGTGCCACTTGGGGCGCGGTGGCGGCACGGGACGGCCTTGGCAAGGCGCTACTGTGGGCCGGCGTCGGAACAATTCTATCAACGATCTTGGGATTATTTCTGCGACTGCCGAACGAGAGCACTGATTTGACGCCGTGGAATCATTGGCGCCTGCCTCTTGTCGTCGCTGCGGATACCGATGGGGGCCCAGTCCTGGTCACCGTTGAATACCATGTGAATCCCGAGCGGCTATCAGAATTTATCAAGGCCATGCGCCAATACGGACGCGTCCGGCGCCGGGATGGGGCGCCGCGATGGGGAATTTGTCGAGATCTCGAGATCTCCGACCGTTATCTGGAGACATTCGTTGTGAGTTCCTGGGCGGAACACCTTCGTCAGCACGACCGCTTAACCCGCGCGGATAGCGAACTCGAAGAGCGGTTGCGGAGTTGCACTATCAGTGAGCCCAACGTACGACACCTCCTGTACTTGTAACACCTGATTGCCGCTACCCGTGGTGGGGGCTGCCAACACGCGGCAATCGCAGTTCTGGCTGGGTGGCTGTACACGCGTGGTTGTGCTGGATAATCTGCGCGAGGGCGTGCTCGCCCCCGACATCTACGATCCCACGCTCAATCCCCTCTACGGGGATGTGCTGCAGTATTACGGCGCCGTCCCTCTGCCTTGTCGCTTGGCGAATCCGGATCGAAAGGGCAAGGTCGAAGCCGGAGTAGGCCACGCCAAGAAGACGCCGCTGGAGGGTCTCCGCTTCGAAGGCCTGGAGCAAGCGCAGACCTATTTAGACCACTGGGAAGCGCGCTGGGCGGACACGCGCATCCACGGCACCACCAAGCGGCAGGTCGCCATCATGTTCGCCGAAGAGCGGCCGTTGCTGCTGCCATTGCCCGTCGAACCCTTCCGCTACTACCAATACGGCACACGCACTGTGCATCTGGATGGCTGTGTCGAAGTCGACGCCGCCTACTACAGTGCACCGCCGGGCTGGATCGGTCGAGGTGTTCCGGTGCAGTGGGATAGCCGGCAGGTGCGACTGATGAACCCGGACAACGGTCAGTTGCGGCGCGAGCACTGAGTTGGCGCACCAAATCTACCGCAACAGTCACGGGAAATAATGTCTTGGCGTCGCCGCTACGCGCGACCAACCTATCGCAAGGAGCCAGGTGGAACAGGTGAAAAGCGACGATCTTCGACACGGCGCAACAGCAAAGCACGACAGTCAGCGTGCTGCGGTGCTCTGCCGGCATGGCGTGGCTGAATCAGGTGGAGCGCTGGTTTAGCCTGATCACCCAGCGGGCCATTCGCCGCGGCTCCTTCAGCAGCGTCAAGGATTTGATCAAAAAGATCGGCTCCTTCGTCCAGCATTACAACCGCTCGCATCGACCCTTCGTCTGGACCGCCAAAGCCGATTCCATCCTGCAAAAGATCTCTCGACTTTGTTCAGTTATTTCCGGGACACGACACACTAGAGATCGCTCGGAAGATCGCCACGCCAAGTCTGCCTTCAAATCAGTCACCCAAAACTGAGCCGGCAAGGGAACGGCGCATCTTGCACCTGACGCATAGCGCGCTATCCTGAGTTCTGCCATGGCGCCGATTCGTACCCTTTTTGAACGGCAGGAAGCCGCCGCGGCACCCGTGCTGCCCGACGATCTCCACATGGCTTACGGAGGGGACCTTCAATTCTCCTCTGCCGGCGGGCGTCCGCACGTGATTGGAAATTTCGTCAGCACGCTCGATGGGGTCGTCAGTTTTGCCATACCGGGAAAGTCCGGCGGTGGCGATATCAGCGGCTTCAACCAGGGCGACCGTTTCATCATGGGACTGCTGCGCGCCTCGGCGGACGCCGTCCTGGTGGGCGCGGCTACTCTGCGGGAAGCGGGAGGCCGTCACCTGCTGACGGCGCAGTCCGTGAACCCGTCATGCGGTGAAGCTTACGGGCGTTATCGCCAAGGCATCTTGCGCAAGCCGCCGTATCCCATCAGCGTCATTGTGAGCGGCAGCGGCAAGGTCGATCTGGAGCTCGCCACCTTTCGCACTGCCGAAGTGCGCGCGGTCATCATCACTACCGAAGCCGGCCTGGAAAGATTGCGTTCGAAGGGGGTGGAGGCCCTGCCGTCCACCGAGGTGCGCGCTATACCAGCGGCATCGCCGGTGTTACCTGCACCAGCAATACTGGATCTTTTGTGGCGCGAGTTCGACGTTCGCTTATTACTCCACGAAGGTGGCCCTTCCTTGTTTGGAAGTTTTCTCGCGGAGCGGCTTATCGATGAGTCCTTCCTCACGATCGCACCGCAGTTCGCGGGCAGAAATCCGGAAAGCAAGCGACCAGGCATGATCGAAGGGGTCGAGTTCGTGCCGCAGAACGCACCCTGGCTCGATCTCCTCAGCGTCAAGCAAAGCGGTGACCACTTGTACCTGCGTTACGCCAGCCGCCGCCCTGTGTAAAGGGAAAAGTTTCACGGATGTCCAGCGCTCGCGGTTCCAGCAGAAACTACAGGAGTGAACAGCAGGTCCTGGAAATCAAAGCTGAAATCCGTTAGCGGCGAGATGGGCACCATTTTCATCTCGCTGATCGTGCCATCAGGGTTGAGCGCGATGTGACGAACGCATCGGCGTCGAGACTGCGGGCGCGCCACCGGGTCTTAAAGGTGTCGTACTGCCAGTGCTCCACATCGGCGACCAGGCCTGGCGTGTGGTTGAAACGTAGTACAAGCGCGTCGCGCTCCATGGCGATTGTGATCTCGCCGTACCAGGGGTCACGATTACTGCCCGGCGTATTTCGCCACCGGAAGCGAAGGCTTGGAGTCGGCATTGCGGCTTCCGCTCTGCTTGATGACCTTTTCCGCGGCGTCGGCACGTTGTTTCTCGTCAAGCTTGTGGTAAGAGGCAATCCAATCGGTATCCGGCGCCCCCAGGTACCGATCGGCGATGCGGTGGCCGATGGCGGAGAACGCGCCGCCGGCCTCCTGGTTAGTAAGCACCACGATGCCCAGTTGCATGTCCGGTATCAACATCACCAGAGAGACAAACCCTGGAAGGCCGCCGGTGTGGGACACGACTTTGTGGCCGCGGAACTCGTGCAATCCCCATCCGAGGCCGTAAGCTGAAAAGTTTCCGCGGAGCGCCTCCAGTCCCGGCGGCGGGTCGGGTACGCCAAGCGGCGTTTGCGCCGACCACATCTCCTTGCTCACCCGCTCGGAAAACAGACGCTTGTCGCCGGACTGCGGAATGCGTCCCGCGTCCAGCTGCGTCATGACCCATCGCGACATGTCGCTGACATTCGAGTTAATGGCTCCAGCAGGTCCGGATTATCGATGTCGGTGGACGGAATCGCCCGCAAGTGTCCTTCGACCTTGGAATGTGGCGTGGTCACGTTATCGCCCGGGTGAAAGAGTGTGACGCTCGTTTGGGTGGACTGCATTCCCAGTGGGCCGAAGATCCGCTGCTTCACAAAATCATCCCAGGACGATCCTGTTACCGTCGCGACGACCTGGCCGGCTGCCACAAACATCAGGTTGCTGTAGGCGAATTTGCTGCGGAAGCCGTGCGCCGGCTTGATATAGCGCAGCCGGTGCAGAATTTCGTCCCGCGAAAATGTGCTGGGAGGCCAGAACAGGAGATCACCCGCGCCGAGACCAAGCCCGCTCCGGTGGTAGAGCAGATCGCGCACCGTCATTTCGCGCGTGACGTAAGGATCGTACACTTGAAACCACGGCAGGTGCTTGGTTACAGGATTGTCCCATGCGATCTTGCCCTCGTCGACCAGAATGCCCAGCGCCGCAGCCGTGAAGGCTTTGGTATTCGAGGCGATGCCGAACAAGGTGTGCGCATCGACGGGCGCCGGTTCACCCAGCCGCCGCACGCCGTAGCCCTTTGTCAGCACGACTTCGCCATCTTTTACCACCGCCACAGCGAGCCCCGGCACCTCAAAACGTGTGCATCGCTGCGGCGATGTACGAGTCCAGGTCGCTTACGGAGCAGTGGCAGCCGCGCGCACCTGACAAACAACCAGACACGCGGCCAGACAAGTGAGTACGCAGGACGGCAATAGACATCGTAACCGCATGGAGCAGTTTGTGAAGTACACGCGCAGAGTCATCGATTGCATCACGAGATCATATCTCGTGGGCCTGAGCGGCGCATGTCGTCCCAACTGGATTTCAGAGGCGGCTTGATGCGTTGGCCTTACTTCGCGAGCGTCTTCTTCAGCCACGCGACCATGTCGCCGGATCTTTCTCCCAGCTCATCATCCCGTGTCGCCCGCCTTCCACCGTGACCACCTCGCATCTTGCGCCGGCTTTCCGCATGGCATCGCACATCTTGGGCGATTGCTCATAGGGCACTTGCTCATCGGCGTTGCCGTGAATGAAAAGGAAAGGCGGCATGCGTTTAGAAATGAGCGTGGTGGGCGAAACGGCGCGCAGTTTTTCCACGACACCTGCGTCGTGCCAGCTCTTGAATCCGAGGAACTCCATGAGTCCCGGTCCGGGCGGCTTTACGGGATCGGGTTCGCTGCGGCGCTTTTCAGTCTGCAGCACCAGATCGTTCGGCCCGTAGAAATCCACCACCGCCGCGACGCGTGCGGTACGATCTGCATGGACGCCGGCATAAGCCACCAGGTATCCACCGGCGGACTCGCCAATCAACGCGATTCGTTTGGGATCGACGCGATACTTCGCGGCATTCGACTTTACCCAGATGACCGCGCTCTGCACATCGTCCACCGCGGCTGGAAAGTGATGGTCCGGCGCCAGCCTGTAGTTGATCGTGAACCACGCGAAACCGGCATTGGACAGCACATCGAACAGCGGCGTGACGTACGTTCTCTTGTTGCCGTGCGAAAAACTTCCGCCGTGGACGATGATGGCCGCCGGGAATGGGCCCTTTCCCTCGGGCACGCGCAGATCGAGCGTCATCGCAACTCCGCCGGGCTTGGCGAATTCCACATCGTTCTGCTCTATAGCGATTGCCAGCGGCGCCAGCATCAGGACCAGCAGGAGGTTCTTGCGCATAGCGCAAATTGTACCCGAGAGAGTGCTAGATTGCCCGTAGGAGACCGGAATGGCGACCTTGGGACTCATCGGGTACAAAGACGCGAGCGCTGAAGTGCGGGCCATCTACGACGACATCATGGCCACCCGCAAGACGGACTGGATCAACAATTTCTGGCAGGCGCTGGCGCACGATCCGGCGACGCTGCGGCGCACATGGCAGAGCATCAAGGAAATTATGGCGCCTGGCGCGCTCGATGCAGTCACCAAAGAGATGATCTATCTGGCGGTGAGCGTCACCAATCAATGCGGCTACTGCATTGCTTCGCACACCGCGGCCGCGCGCAAGCAGGGTATGACCGACGCCATGCTCGCCGAGCTGATGGCGGTGGTCGGCATGGCGAATGAAACCAACCGGCTCGCCAGCGGATATCAGGTCGAGATCGACGACCGCTTCAAGACGGCTTGAGGCATGCCGCGACGGGATTAACCGTCGGTTTCCA
>Ga0310811_10007065_pt1 | contig 14355 bp, 12 predicted proteins | sample YCmetagenome_FD_207642 | JGI IMG/M metagenome (GOLD analysis project Ga0310811, IMG submission 207642) | Soil microbial communities from experimental microcosm in Duke University, North Carolina, United States - YC | ecosystem: Engineered > Artificial ecosystem > Soil microcosm > Unclassified ...
CGTCGCGCCCTTCACCCACGGCGCCGGCGAAACCGACGCGCTTTACTTCCCTCTGCGGCATCCTGAAACCGGCGAGGGACGGGTGACCTTCGAAGGCCTCGACTCTGTACGTGCATGTCGCGGAGAGCAGCTGGCGTATACCCGAGCCGCTTCGTTCGAGCGAGGCGACTGGGCCTACGAGATCTCCAACTCGCCCTGGCTGCTCGAGCGCGACGCCTACGAGACCGAGCACTATCAGACGCCGCTGGTCGGGTCGTATCGTCACGACCTGTTCAGCTTCCATGACGAGTACATCGAAGTGATTGCCCGAGGCATCTGGTTTGACCGGCCCGATCCGGAGAATCCGTCCGCCCTCTCAGTCGACCACCCTTTGGCCGATCTGGACAGGCACGCTCCCCAGGAGACCCGGCAGTCGCCGTCGGGCATCGCCTGGGAGACACGCCGCAACCCGAAGAGCGAGTCCACCCTCATCGAAGCCTCGAAGCTCTGCTCCCAGCGGCTTTACCAGTTCAACCTCATCCTCGACGGACGAAGCCGAGAGTCTGCGAGCGTGTGGCTGCGCACGGTCGACGGGCGCACCACTTCCTTCATGGAGCGTCCGTGGGCCGGAGGAATCGGAAGCCGTGACGGGCTGGCCTCTCCTGGGGACTTCCTCGATGATTGGGAAGACCACGTGGCTGCGGTCGCCGCCCGTCGCCAGGCCATGGGCAAGCCGATGTCCTGACAAGCACGGCGAATCCTCTGCAGACGGCTTCACGGTTCTGGGAGCGGTCACTCGAAATCGTCCGATCCGCCTCGAAATGGGCTTGCCGACGGGCAATAAGATCCGTCACATGCCCTGGATACGCCGCGAGCGCCGCGCCGCCGAACCACCTGCAGCACGCCTACCCGACCTTGAGTTCCTGGCCCTGGTGCAGTCCAGCCTGGAGGAATGCGCACCGGGAGTCACGCAGGGGGCTCAGCTGAAGGGGCAGCTCTTGAGCCCACAGGGAGGGGTGATCGCGGTGGCCCCGCAAAGCCACGGCGGCGACCACCACTACGATCTGGTCGCCTTTCCGCGCGTAGACACCACACCGGGTGCAGAGATGCAAAGAGACCTACCGTGCTTCATCGACTGCGCCGTGGCGATGACCGGCGATCCGCGCCACGCCGCCGACATGTGGGTGCAGACAGCCGGCATGTGCTTGCTGGAACTGCGAGATCGACGTGGCCGGTTCGCCGATCACATCGGCCCCGGCGACGAGCGCCACGTCCCCGGCTGGCACACGATCGCCTCCGGAGCCTGCGGCTTCGGGCTCGAGGTCGCGCAGACCGAGCGCCTGCAGGCAGCGTTACTCGAGGCGAACGTGCTGACCCGTGTCGCGGACACGTTCACAGCCGACCTGGAATCACCGTTCTTCAACGGCATCAAGGTCTTCTACGGCGGCCAACCCGGAGCGATGAACACCGAGATCCGCATCAACGGTGCCCGCCACGAAGCCGCCTCCGCAGCGATGGCCGCGTTGGGCCTGCCGGAACCGACTGTTTTCACGGCAGTTCGCTACTTCGCCCTGATGCTGCCCGAAGCCGACCGGCGATAAGGCTCTGCGGGCGTCGGCACAGACCGGCGCCCGCAGAGTGAGGAGCCGGACCCGCGGTGGGAAACGATCATCGAGCGCCGGGCAGCTCGCCAACCTCGGTATGGCCGGACCGCGAAAGGAGCTGCCGCTGCGAAGGAGTCGGCCCGATGCCGCACCACGCAATGATCGCAATCAACTGGTATCGTGTGGTGGCGCCGAGCGGGCGAGGCGTGTTCGACTGCGCAGTTCTGGTGCTGACACGTCAGGCGGGATCCTGACCTGCCCGGGGTCTACTCGATGCCGCGCCCGGCCGCCGTCGCCGGCGGCGCTCGGGAATGGGCGAGGACTGATAGCTCGTGGGGGTAGTGCCGGTTGTGATCGCCATCACCTGGAATGTGACCGAGAACGCGGCCGCGCCGCTGCCCGGCGGGTCGTGACACGGACGATGGACGGGCGAATAGGCACATGGTCGTACCGCGGCATGATCGCCATCGGACTCGCGTGCATGATCGGCGGAATCGTGTGGCTGTCCGCGGGCGCCGCCGCCGGTAAGCGGCAGCCGGACGCCGACCCCGGTCGCTCTGGTCCGGCCACGGCTCTGGCGCAACCCCCGCAGATCGGGCAGGCGCCGGAAACCGGACTCTCGACAACCTCGGCAACAGAGACGGTTCCTGCGACGACGACTACAGAGTCCGGCTCGTCGGGGACGAAGGCGCCCGGGACGGGTTCGGGGTCGGGTTCGAGTTCTGCGGAAACAAATTCGGATTCGCTGGCTGCCTGGGCGGCGCGTGTCTCGTCCGCGACCGGCATCCCGGTGCGTGCCGTCCAGGGCTACGGGTACGCCCAAATCGTGGTGCAGAGCGAAACCCCGGGCTGCCATCTGGGGTGGAACACCCTCGCCGGGATAGGCATGGTCGAATCCGACCACGGCCGCTACGGCGGTGCGGCACTCGCCGCGGACGGCACCGAGACCAAGGCGGTCATCGGGCCGGCGCTCGACGGCTCCGCCGGCCGCCGGGATCTGCCGGCCGCGGACCACGGCCAACTCACCGGCGACTCCGTGCACGATCACGCGGTCGGCCCCATGCAGCTGCTGCCCGAAACCTGGTACCAGTACGCCGATCCCGACACCGACCCGCAGAACATCGACGCCGCCACGATCGCCGCCGGCCGCTACCTGTGCGCCGACGGCCGCGACCTGACCACGGCAACCGGATGGTGGTCGGCGATCCTCGCCTACAACCATTCCACCTCCTACGCCGACCTCGTCCTCCACTACGCCGACACCTACGCGATCGACACCCGGTAACCACACCACGCCAGGCATCGAGGAGGAGCGAGGCCGAGTTCGGGCATCCTCAGTCAGCCGGGCTGGAAGAACGCGAGCAACTTCTGGGCGGCGTCCGGCGAGCTCAGCATTTCGTGCATGTCCGCTGACTTGCGGGCGGCGGCGCCGGTGCGTTCGAACATCTCGCGTTCGTATTCTTCGACGGCGGCGCGGAAGTCGTCGGGGTGCGCGGCGAGCGCGAGACCGAGCGCGGCGCCGTCGAGCAGCGCCGTGTTCGCGCCCTGCCCCACCGCCGGCATCAGGTGCGCGGCATCCCCGAGCAGCGTGACGTCCGGCCTCGACGGCCAGGTCAGTCCGATCGGGAGAGAGGTCATCGACCGCGGCACGACCGTGTCGTCGCAGGCCTCGATCAGTGCGATGAACCGTGGGTGCCAGCCGGGGAGTAGTTCGATCAGCCGCGCCCGCGCGGCGGCCGGGTCATCGAACGGGATCCCGCTGGTGGTGAGCCAGTCCTCGGGGGTGTTGTAGAAGCTGACGCCGATGCGGACGCGGCCGTCGCCGTTGCGCTGCGCCGCCAGGGATATTCCGCCGCCGAGCACCCAGTAGGTGCCGCGCCCGACCATCGCCGCAAGGTCGGGGTGCGTGCGGTCGATATCGGGGATGCCGACCTCGACGACGTTCTTGCCGAGGTGCGCCGGGCGGGCGTCGGTCAGCAGCGCACGAACCCGGGAGGCCGCGCCGTCAGCGCCGACCAGCAGGTCGTACGCCGCGCTGCTGCCGTCGGCGAAGTGCAGCAGTCCGTTGTCGGCGGACGTGAACGCGTGGCCCCAGCGCACCACGTCCCCGGGTAGGGAATCGAGCAGCAGGTTGCGCAGGTCGGCTCGGTCGACCTCGGGCCGGTCGAGCGGGGCGTCGTCGGGCGTGTCCTCCTGAAGCAGCAGGGTGCCGTCCGGCTCGAGAAGGCGCATGTCCTGGCCTTCGCCACGGGCGATCGCGTAGAACTGCTCGATCAGACCGGCCTCGCGCAGCGCCCGCTGGCCGGAGTGGATGTCGAGCATGCCGCCCTGCCCGCGGGCGTCGCGCGACGAGTCACGTTCGTACACGACGGCTTCGATGCCGTTCACGTGCAGCACCCGGGCTAGGGTCAAGCCGCCCGGGCCGGCTCCGACGATGGCGATGGTCACGGGCTACCTCCGATGCATCGTATTGCTCGATACAGTGTATTGGATGCGATCACCGTAGCATCCGGGCGCGGTATGGTCGGCGGCATGGTGGTGTGGGAGCGGCCGGAGCCGCCGGATCGGCCGGTGCCGGCCCCGCTGAGCCGGGAGCGGCTCGTCCGGGCCGCGATCCGGCTGGCCGACGCGGACGGCTTGGAGGCGGTGTCGCTGCGCAAGGTCGCCGCGGTGCTGGACGTCGGACCGATGCGGCTGTACGGCTACATCGAGACCAAGCACGAGTTGCTCGACCTGATGGTCGACGCGGTCTACGCGGAGATCCGGCCGGCCGGAGACGGTTGGCGCCAGGTGCTGCGCTCCCTCGCCGAAGCCACCCGCCAGGCCGCCCGGCAGCACGAATGGCTCGCCGACCTGATCGGTGGCCGGCCGCAGCTCGGGCCGAACACGCTGGCCACCGGGGACGCCGTGCTGGCCGCGATGGGCGGTGTCGACTTGGACACCGTCGTGCCGGCGCTCGCCGCGGTCAACGCGTACGTGGTCGGCGCGGTACGGCGGGAGGTCACCGAGCGACGCGCCGAGCGGGCCAGTGGGATGGATATCAGGCAGTTCCAGGCCGCCTACGGGCCGTATCTGGAGCGGACCTTCGCGACAGGGCGTTTCCCCGCGCTGGCCACGGTCGTACGCGACGGCCCCCACCTGAGCGCCGACGAGAACTTCCAGATCGGCCTCGAGTTCCTCCTCGACGGCATCGAAGCCGGCATCTCAGGCTGACGCGCGGACGTGGGAGTCAGAGGCGAGGGATTCGACAGCCGCAAGTCTGGCTGGGGAGGAGAGGACCGGGTCCGGAGGTGAGCCGGTCTTGATGTTGATCCAGCCGGGGCGGTTGGACAGAATCAGCAGGCTTGCGGGCTGCCGAAACTCGGGGAGGAACTGCTGTGCGGGAGGGTCGCGATCACCGTGAGACGATCGCCGCGATTGCGCGGAATTCTGCGGCATCGACCGAAGTGCTGGTCAGGCTGCTTTGCAGGGAGGCCGGTCGTCACTGCCATGGTGGACCATCCCGACCATCGCATCCGGGGGATACTCGCTGACAACGCCGCCGTCCCGGCTGAACGGCGTGCCCGCCTCGTGGACTGTATCACGCGTTGAGCAACCCGAGCCTCCCCCGGATCATGCATCGATACCTGGATGAGGCCGGCGTTCCTCGCTGACGTGAATACGTGAGCAGCGTCCGTTGTCACCATCCCGGCGCGGGACGGTGACAACGGACGCTGCTCACGCCGCGCGGCGAGTCAGGCCGCGCCGCCCGCGGTGGGCAGCTCGATCCCGTGCAGGACGCCCATCCGCTGGAACTGCTTGTAGATCCGGTCCACGTACCCGAAGAAGTCCGGGGATTCGCCCAGCATGATCGGCCGCGGCCGGGGCAGGTCGACGACGATCTCGTCGACGATCTCGCCCGGGCTCGGGCTCATCACGAAGATGCGGTCGGACAGGCCCACCGCCTCCTCCACCGAGTGCGTGATGAACACGACAGTCGGCCGGCGCTCGAGCCACAGCGCCTCCAGGTCGGTGCGCACCTGGAGCCGGGTGAGCGCGTCCAGGGCGCCGAACGGCTCGTCCATCAAGATGACGGACGGATCGTGCACCAGGGTCCTGATCAGCGAGACGCGCTGGCGCATGCCGCCGGAGAGCTGACGCGGGTAGCGCGCCTTCGCCTGCGTCAGGCGCAACTGCTCGAACAACGCGTCCGAGCGGGCCTTGAGCGCGGCCTTGTCCAGCCCGCGGATCTCGGCCTGCAGCAGCACGTTCTTCTCCGCGGTGCGGAACTCCAGCAGCAGGTGGTCCTGGAACGCGATCCCGACGTCGGTGATCGGGCCCCTGACCGTCTCGCCGCCCACGGTGATGCTGCCGGTCGAGCGTTCCATCAGGCCGGCGATCATGAGCATCAAGGTGCTCTTGCCGCAGCCGGACGGGCCGACGACCGAGACGAACTCGCCGGGGGCGATGTCCATCGACACGCTGCGCACCGCCTGGAACGGCTTGCCGGTGTCGACGCCGAAGATCTTGCTGACGCCGTCGACGACGATGGGCGTACTGGCCGCCCGGGTACTCTCCTCCGGGCCGCTCGTCGCGGGGCCCACTCGAGTATTTCTCACGGCTTCGCCGGTCCTTACTTGACGGGGCAGGACTGAAGGTCGGTCGGCAGGTACGCGTACGTGTAGTACGTCGTCGGGTCTACGCCCTTGGGCAGCAGTCCGACCTGCGAGAGCAGGTCCTGCGTCTTGGCCCACTGCGCCGGCTCGGCCTTGCCGAGGAACTGGGCGCCGCCCGCGCACAGCAGGTTGCCGTCGATGATGGCCTGGAGTTCGTCGCCGGTCGCCTTGTCCGCCTTCGCACCCCACAGCTGCTGCACGTCCGCGGTCGCCTTGGCGGTGTTCGCGGCGGCGAAGCTCCAGCCTTGCAGGGACGCCTTGATGAAGGCCTTCACCTCGGTGGCGTGCGCGGTGGCCCAGGCCTTGTCGGCGAATATCGAGGTGCTGACGGTGGGAACCCCGTTGGTCGCGAACGGCGCGACGAACAGCTTGCCTGCGTTCTGCTGCTCCAGCTGCACCTGGTAGGCGTCTGTGGAGCCGAGGATGGCGTCGACCCGGTGCTGCAGCAGCGACGGGACCAGCGAGGTGGGTGCGAGGTCCACCAGGTCGACGTCCTTGGTGGACAGGCCGTTGGCCGCGAGGAACAGCGGCAGCATCGTCGCCTGCGAGGACGGGACCGGCATGCCCACCCGCTTGCCCTTGAGGCCCGCCACCGAGTGGATGCCGCTCTGCTCCAAGGCGATGACCGCGTTCGGGTTCGACTGGTACACGGTGGCCAGGATCGTCAGCGGCGCCTTCTTGGCGATCAGCTGCGCGGTCGCGGTGGCGTCGGCATAGCCGATGCTGGCCTGGCCGGAGGCGACCATCTGCGCGGTCAGCGACGACCCGGTGCCGGGCACGATCGTCACGTCCAGGCCGGCCGCCTTGTAATACCCCTGCTCGACGGCCGCGGCGAACCCGGCGTTCGAGCCGCCCGGTGTGAAGTTCAGCTGGAAGCTGAGTTTCGTCCCGCCCGTGTCGGCGGGCGACGAGCTCCCGGTGCCGGGCGAGGAACACGCGGCGAGCGCCAGGACGCCGGCGGCGATGCCGACAGCCAGGGTTCTGCGGAAAACGGTTGTCATGGGAAAGCCTTTCTTCGTGCGGAGTTGTGAGCCTCGGCGGTGCGGTGTCGCGGATTTCGAGCAGTTCCGGGCCGTTTTCGGGCAGGGCGCAGCCCGGAGGGGGCGATCAGGGTGATCACGGGAGTTCGTTTGGTGGTGGTGCGAGTACGGCCGGCTCTCGCCGCGGATCGCGCGGCGGCCGCTCGTCGGACTCCGCCGGCTGCTCCGGCGGGTTCGCCAGCCGGTCCGTCGGATCCCGCCGGCTAGTCGACCTTCGCCCGCTGCCACGGGGTGAGCAGGAACTCGATCAGTTCGACGAGGTAGTTCAGCACCACGCCGAGCAGGGTCAGCAGCACCAGGACCGCGAACACGGTGGTCGAGTCGAGCGTGTTGGTGGCCTGCAGCAGCACGTAGCCGAGGCCGCTGTTCGAGCCGACGAACTCGGCCACGATCGCCGCGGTGGCGGCGAGGGTCGCGGAGGTCTTGAGCCCGGAGAAGATCACCGGGAGCGCGGCCGGGAAGCGCAGGTAGCGGAACGTCTGCCAGCCGCCGGCCCCCATGGACCTGGTCAGGTACAGCAGCCGGGCGTCCAGGATGGAGAACCCGCTGATGCTGGAGACGAGCAGCGGGAAGAACGTCATCAGAATCGTCAGCAGCAGCTTCGAACTGAACCCGAGCCCGAGCCAGACCACGAACAGCGGCGCGACGGCGACCTTCGGCACCAGCTGGATGAACATGACCGGCGGGTAGATGATCTGCCGGGCCGCGAGCGAGCGGGCCACCAGCAGGCCCAGCGGGATCGCGATCACGATGGAGATGCCGAAGCCGAAGAGCACCTCGGCGATCGTGATCTGCGCGTTCTGCCACAGCAGCGGCCAGTCGGTCACGATCTGCCGGAACACGGCCCACGGGCTCGGCAGCAGGTAGCTCGGCACCTGGAACAGGTCGACGATCAGCGCCCAGATCGCGATCATGCCGACGAAGGTGGCGAGCGGGACGACGCTCCAGATCCGTTGCCGCACCCGCCGCCGGCGCGCGGCTGCAGCGGTGAATCCGATAGGCGGCCCGGTAGGCCCGGTGCGCCCCGGATCCGTTTGCCGGGCGTCGTCGTTCTGCGCCGGATGCGCGTCCTGCGCGCCCGGCGACCGCGACGACACTGGGACGACGGCTTCATTGCCATGGGTCATTGGTCGAGCTCCTGGAGTATGAGGCGAGCTTGAGACCGGGGTCGGCGGGCGCGTCCTCGATCTGTTCGCTCTGTGCTGCGGCGCGTTTCCACCGCTTCCTGGAACGGTCTTCAAGAGTGGAACACCGTTCTGGTAGATTGTCAACGGCGGATGAGAACGCCGGGAGCGGCAGTGGCCCTCCCGGCAACCTTGGGCCGGACCTCGGTACGGCGGAGAGCGGGAAGCTATGGCGGCAGGGACCTTGGCCCGTGGCCTCGGCGTGTTGCAGTGCCTGATCGGCTCGCCGGACGGCCTGCCTCTCGTGCGCATCGCCGAGGCGGTGGACCTGCCCAAGAGCGCGGCGCACCGCATCCTGGTCAGCCTGGTCGAAGAGGGCTTCGTGCGGCAGCACGGGCCGTCCGGCAACTACGCACTCACGCTGCGGATCGTGAGCCTGGGCCTGCGGCACCTGGCCAGCAGTACCGTCTTCGAGCTGGCCGCGCCCGTGCTGGCGCGGCTCGCGAACGAGTCCGGCCAACTGGTCCGGCTCGGCCTGGTCGACGGCGAGCAACTGCTGTGGGTGGCCAAGTCGCAGGGCGCTCGCGGCGGGCTGCGCTACGACCCGAACCACGGATCGCAGGTCCCGTTCGGCTCGTCCGCCAGCGGCGTGGCGTGGCTCTCGCGGCTGAGTGACGACGATGCGCTGGGTCTGGTCGCCCGTCAGGCGTACGACGCGCGTTACCCGGCCGGGCACAACGCGCCGACGAGTCTGACCGAGGTCCTCGCCCGGATCCGTGCCGCGCGGGAGAAGGGGTGGGCGCGGGTGCACGACAGCGTCGAGGAGGGCATCTCCGCGATGGCCGCGCCGCTCGTCGACCCGGACAGCGGCGCGCCGCTGGGCGTGGTCAGCATCGCCGGCCCGAGCCTGCAGCTGTCCGACGAACGGATGGAGGCGCTCGCGCCCCGCCTGCTGGAGACCGCCGCGGAACTGTCCGGCCTGGCCGGCGGCCTGTCCCAGGAACTGCGTTCCCGCAACGGCTTCGGCACGGCAGGCTGACTCAGGGAGAGCGATGATGAGCGCTGACAACAGCCTCGCAGCCGGGTCCGCGACGTGGCAGCATTGATCCATGGCGGCGGAGGCGGTGCAGGCGGCCGAAGGGGACGAGCATAGGGCGGCACATCGGAACACTGCCGGACGGACTGACGCGCGGCGCGCGGAGCTTCGTGAGGACCCACGGCGTCCGCCTGGATCCCCTCCCGCTTGAGGAGCATCGCGGCCGGTGGCTCGCCGCGGGCATTCCGGGCGAACAGATCGCGTCGTCGCGTTCGAACGGAAGTGGGGCGGGGTCGTGCTGCCGCCGTCCCCTTGCTACGACGGCGGTCCGAAGTACCTGGGCGCGGACGCTCCCGAGCAGGCACCTGGGGCGGGGTGGTGGTTCGAGGCCGGAGTCCAGCGCACGGCCTTGCCGTACTCTTTCGCGATCGGTCCGAACGACGCGTTCGGGATCCACGACTTCAGGACCTGGGTCCCGCTCCACGAGAGCATCGAAGGCTGGATCGAAGCCTCGTCCCTCGCCCACCACGCGTCATCGTGCGCGGCCTCGATCACGATGCTGCGCGGCAGCGAGGTCGACGGCCTCGACCTCGCGGGGCTTGAGGAGGTTGGCGCGGTGCGAAGTCTCGCCGACAGGTGGTGGCGCGGCACCGACTCGCTGATCGCCGTCTACGGAGGCGAGTCGCAGTTGTTCGCGCATCCGGCCTCGGCGGTGGCCTACGTCTACTCGGGCCTCGACGAATTCGGCCTGGGCACGAGTATGTGGGCGGTGCCGACCGGCTGGCACCTCGAAGGCTCGGCGAAAGTGGGCTGGGATGTGAACAGCGTGCTGATCGAGCGCCGTCGGCAGGGCATCTACGAGTCCTGGTTCGAGCACCCGGACGGGCGCCGCCTGGGCTTCATCACGAACGGCGCCCGGGTGATGCTGCTCCTGCTCGTGGACGACGAGGACGACGCGGGGGAGCACGCCGTCGACGAGGGCGCCGAGGGCTGGTCGGACGGCTTCCTGCTGCTCAACGGCCAGAACGACCGCTACGCGAACCGTGACACGGTGGAGTTCGGCGTCGGGATCGAGAGCCTGCGGCGGATCATCAACGCGGGAACCTGGCCCGAGCACGTCCGCCGCGACAGCGACCGGTAGACGCGATCGCTGCCGGATAGTTGCGCGCGGCCGGAGGCCGCACCGCGGACACTTGCACCACGATCAAGCCAGCGCGGCGTTGGCGGCGATCGCCTTGACGAGCTCCGGCCACAGCGGCTCCGGCAGTTCGTGGCCCATCCCCGGGAAGAGCAGGAGTTTCGCGCCGGGGATGGCAGCGGCGGTCGCCTCGCCTCCGCTGACGTTCACGAGGGGATCGTCCTCGCCGTGGATCACGAGGGTCGGCGCGGTGACCGCGTGCAGCGCCTCGGTTCGGTCCTTGGCCTGCAGGACCACGGCGATGTGCCGCATCGCGCTGCCCGGCCGGTGCGATCGGTCGAACGCGGCGGCGGCGCGGTCGCGCAGGTAGGCGTCGGTGGCGGGGTAGTCCGGCGATCCGATGACCCGGTGCCAGCGCACGCTGCGCGCAATCGCTGCTTCGCGTTCGGTCTCCGAGGGTTCGAGCAGGGCCTGGACGGCCGCCTCGGACGGCCCGCCGACCGACGGATCGCCCGTGCTCGCCATGATCGAGCACAGACTCAGCACACGCTCCGGGTGGTCGATCGCGATCTGCTGGGCGATCATGCCGCCGAGCGAGATCCCGACCAGATGCGCGGCACCGAGACCGAGGGCGTCGAGGACCCCGAGAGCGTCGGCCGCCATATCGGCCATGCCGTACGGCGCGGGGTTGCCGCCCAGCAGGTCCTCGAGGGTGAGTTCGCCGCCCGGTATCGTCGTCGAGAGCCCCGCGTCGCGGTTGTCGTACCGCACGACGTAGTACCCCTGGTCGACGAGGCCTTGGCAGAACGGTTCGGGCCAGGAGATCAGCTGGGCGTTCATGCCCATGATGAGCAGGATGGGCGGTGCGCCGGGATCGCCGCGCGCCTCGTATTCGATGTCGATGCCGTTAGCGCGGATTCTTGCCATCGGGAACTCCTGAGCGGTCAGCAGTGGGCAGAGAGGCACGAGGCCTGGGAGCAGTTCGTCGTCGTTGACCGCGGCCTGGCCGCCCGCGGACTGCCCGGGGGAGCGCTCAAGATCTCGGGACATGCAGGCCATGCTGGCATGTCCGATCACTTCAGGGTGCGGACAGCAGGGTCTCGAGCCGATCGATGCGGCTGACGAGGTGGTCGAAGTAGTAGTCCGGTGCGCGCGGCACTTCCGGGTCGGCCTCGCCTCGGGCATCGAGTTCCTTGCGGCGCACCCACCGTTCGACCCACCAGAGGGCGGAGCCGAGCAGGGTGACCGGTTCCCACCACGCGGTGCGTTCGATGACGTGCGGCAAACGCGAGGGGTCGTCCGTTCCGTTCCGGTAACCGTCCCAGAACGCGCGGCGCTGGGACGGTGCGAGCGCGTTCTGGTCGAACGTGTACGCCAACTCGTCGGCCGGGTCTCCGAGCCGCGTGTACTCCCAGTCGATCAGGCAGGGCCCGGGGCTCCAGAGCACGTTTCCCGGGCCGATGTCGCCGTGCAGGAGCGCGAGTGTTTCGCCGGAGTTGAAGCTGCCGGAACTCCGGGACGTCTCAAAGCTCTCGGCCAGAACGCCGGCGGCGCGGCGCAAGCGGTCCTGGAGCGTTCGCGGCAGCGGGTCGCGCGCCCATACGAGGGTCGAGAGGATTTTCCGAAGCCGGGTCTCGGCATACGAGGTGAGGGTTGCCGCCGTCCCCATCAAGGATTCGCCGAGGCTCTCGAGCGGACGCGCATGGACCCAGGCCACGAGTGCGGCGAGTTGCTCGATCTGCGGCGAGTCCGCCGTCTTCAGTTCCCGTTGGCGTCCGGGGAGGAACTGCATGCACATCGCCGGCGTGTCGAACCAGGCGCTCGTACGGCGGAAGTCGTAGAGCTCGGGCGCCGCCACCCCGCCCACGCTCTTGAGGACCGCAGCCTCACGCTCCGCCTGAGCGCAGTCGGAGGCCTCGCCGCTGAAAGAGACTCTGACCACGACGTCCCTGGCGACTTCGGCATGGAGTGCGTCGCTGTAGGAGACTCGGTACACCCCGTGGCGGTTGCCGTCCTCGAACGCGGCCACGGCGGCGACGGCCTCGGCGGGGAAACCCATCGCATCCGCTGCGTAGGCGCGGACCGCAGCGAGCCGGTCTCCGCCGGAAGATCCAGTCATCTCGGGCATTGTAACCGGACGGGCCAGACGGACCGGCCGCGTCAGGACGCCGAGGAGTGGAAGCGCTGCACGACCTTCTCGCCGCTCTCGGTTCCCTCCAGCATGAGGCGCAGCGAGTCCGTCAGCGTCCTCAGTGCGCGGTCTCCGACGGTCGTCGCGATCATCGAGCCGATCGCGTTGTCGATCTTCTCGATCTCGGGAACCACCGCCCTGCCTTCCGGCGCCAGGCGCAACAGCACGGTTCTGCGGTCGGGGCCTTCGGTGCGCTCGACCCAGCCGTTGCGCACGCAGTTGTCCACCAGGCGGCTCGGGCTGCCGCTCTCGCAGACGATGTAGTTGCCGAGAGCGGCCACCGTCAGCGGTTCGTGCTGCGCCAGCACGGAGACGACCTCGGCCTGGGCGGGGGTCATCCCCAGCGGCCGCAGGGCGGAGACGAGCATGCGGTTGCCTTCGCGCTGGGCGGCGAGGATCAGCAGCCGCGCCTCGTTGGCCTGCTCATGGGCGGGCTGGGCCCGCTCCCGCTTCGCACGTCTCGCGTGCGGCGCGCTCTTGCGCGTTTCCATCGCTCACGGCTTTCTGTCGGCGGCCACTGCCCGGCGGGTTCCCCTCCCCGCCTCACCCTCCGCCCTCGGCGCAGCAGAGTTTTACCGAGGTGTTGCGCAATCGTTCGATCGAATTCTCACCACAGAGACACCTCCCGCGCAAGTCGGCAAGTCCGACATCTTATGCGAATCCCCGCGGAGCGGTCCGGCATGCTTCATGCCCACGGCGGGCCCGGCAGCGACAGCGCCATACCGATATATTGATGCCAATGGCAGGTCTTATAACCTAGAGGAGCGGGCGCGCGGCCGGTCGACCGTCACGCGCGCGGGGGACGAAGGCCCACCGGAACTCCAACACCACTGGCCGAGCGCCTTCTCAAGCAACGAGGAGGTGGTGCTGAAACCATGTCAGATCATTAGACACACGCTATTAGCACTCTTACACTCTGCCGCCTTCGGCCGGCGCGTCGCCCGCCACGTCCGCCCCCGCAAAGTGTGCGCCCGGTTTTGTTTGCCTGGAGTGGCCGAAGTCGACACGCGCGGGCCATTCGCATCCTGTTGCCAGGCGAGAGCGCGGCCGTTATGGTCGAGAACCATGACGCGACATCGATGTCGTGTCATCAATCGCTCCTGTTCGTGACACCCTCCTCCCCGATGCGGCCGGGCCCAGCGACGTGCCCTTTCAGCCGAAGGACCCGTCTCGCCGACGGCCCTCCCACCGTCCCCAGCAAACGCGCGCACGCGCTAGTTATCGGAGAGCACCGTGAGCATTGAGACCGCCGCCCAGACCACCGAGTACGGATACACCGCCGTCGCGGACGAGGCCCCCATCGTCCTGGACGAGCCCAAGGAGGCCGTGGCCGCGATCGCCCGCGGCGAGCTCGTCGTGGTCGTGGACGACGAGGACCGCGAGAACGAGGGCGATCTGATCGTCGCCGCCGAGTACGCCGACGCCGAGAAGATCAACTTCATGATCACGCACGGCCGCGGCCTGGTCTGCCTGGCGCTGACCGCGCAGCGCGCCGCCGCGCTCGAACTGCCGCCGATGGTGGCGCGCAACGAGGACCACCACGGCACCGCCTTCACCATCAGCATCGACGGGACGCCCGAGAACGGGG
>Ga0310811_10007066_pt1 | contig 14355 bp, 12 predicted proteins | sample YCmetagenome_FD_207642 | JGI IMG/M metagenome (GOLD analysis project Ga0310811, IMG submission 207642) | Soil microbial communities from experimental microcosm in Duke University, North Carolina, United States - YC | ecosystem: Engineered > Artificial ecosystem > Soil microcosm > Unclassified ...
TTTGGACGCTTGTGTCACCCTGCCCGAGCACCGCAGCCATGGTTACGGAACGACGCTCGTACTCGACGTCGTGGCCTGGGCCCGGTCGATCGCTGCCGACCGCGTCGACCTGAGCGCCACTCCCGCGCGGCAGCGCATCTACCAGAAGCTCGGCTTCACGCTAACCTCAGCTCCCCGCATGAAGCTCGTTCTCTAGCGGCGCGCAGCGGCGAATCAGTAACCCTCTCACCGGCCCGGCCGCGTTCAGGCGCTCAGGGATTCGCCTGCCTGCGTGTCCGCGCAGTAAGCGACGACTTCCTCAAGCGAGACGCCGACTGCCCGGGCCAGCGCGGCCACGGTGAAGAACGCGGGCGTGGCGATACGGCCGGTCTCGATCTTGCGCAGCGTCTCTACCGGGACGCCCGAGGCGGCGGCGACCTCGGGCATGCTGCGGGCTCCTCGCGCCTGGCGCAGCAGCGCGCCGAGCCGTTCCCCGCGGGCGCGCTCTTCCTGACTCAGCGGTGGCCTGACCATGCTGTGATAATAATACCGGTATAGTTATACCAGGCATTCGGGAGGTCCTCATGGTCGAGTACAAGACGCCAGGCGAGATCGACGCCATGCACGCAGCCGGCCAGGTCGTGGCCCGCGTCCTGGCCGCCGTCACAGCCCAGGCAGCACCCGGGGTCCGCCTGTCAGAACTCGACGCGACCGCCCGGGATGTCCTGGCCGAGGCGGGCGCCACCTCGCCGTTCCTCGGCTACCAGCCCACGTTCGCGGACACCCCGTTCCCCGCTGTCATCTGCGCGTCCGTGAACGACGCGGCCCTGCACGACATCCCGGGGCGCTACCGTCTCAAAGACGGTGACTTGCTCAGCGTCGACTGCGGCGCCACCCTGGACGGCTGGGCCGCCGACGCCGCGGTCTCCGTCCAGGTCGGCCACCAGCACCCGGCAGACACCCGTCTGATCGCTACCGCGGCCAAGGCGCTGCGAGCAGGCATCGCCGCCGCCGTCCCCGGCGGCCGGATCGGCGACATCTCCGCGGCGATCGGCGCGGTCGGCCGGGCCGGCCGCTACGGTATCTGCACCGACTTCGGTGGCCACGGCGTCGGCCACGCCATGCACGAGGACCCGCACATCCCCAACGCCGGCCGGGCCGGGCGCGGGCTCCGGCTCGTCCCTGGCCTGGTCATCGCCATCGAACCCTGGTTCCTCGCCGGCGGCACGGACGCCTACAAGATCGACTCCAACGGCTGGACCATCCGCAGCACCGACGGCAGCCACGCCGCCCACGTCGAGCACACCGTCGCCATCACCGACGACGGCCCGCTCGTTCTCACCGCACCCGCCTGACCAAGTGCCTGGCAGGTATTCGGATAGCTCAGCCGTACTACCGCCCCCGCCGTGGGTACACCGTCTGGCAGGTAACCAGCATTCGGCAATCCACACCGAGGGAGTAGCGATGGCAGAGAACGTCTATTCGGTGAGCGAGATCGTCGGCACCTCTACCCACAGCATCGACGACGCGATCCAGGGGGCCATCGGGCGCGCCTCGAAAACCCTGCACAACCTCGACTGGTTCCAGGTCAGCGATATCCGGGGCCGGATCGAGGAGAACGAGCGCTGCCGGTTCCAGGTGACGTTGAAAGTCGGCTTCCGGCTTGACGAACCGGGGAGCTGACGGCTCGGGTGACGGCGCCGTCGGACGGGGCGGGGGCCGCGCAAACGGGGCCGCTCCATGCCGATTGCCCTTCTGTTTCACCGGCTCGCACATTAGAATGACGTTCTAGAAACGTCTTTGCCGGTCGAAGGAGGGCTGTCATGCCGTGGGTCCTGGTAGGCGCAACCGACATCTACTACCAGGAGGCCGGAGAAGGCCAGCCGCTGATCCTGCTGCACGGCATGAGCTCGTGCGCGGAAGCGTGGTTCCAGCAGTTCGAGGCGTTCGCCCCGTACCTGCGTGTGATCGCCTACGACAGCGTCAATCACGGGCACTCCGCCAACTCGCCGCGGGACCAGCCCGAGCCTGACCGGGCTGACGAGCTAGAGGGGTTTATCCAGGCCCTCGGGCTGACGCGGCCGATCATCGCGGGCAACTCGATGGGCGCGCTGACCACGATCCGGTGGGCAGTCCGGCACCCGGACAGCGCAGCGGCGCTCGTGCCGTCCGGCATGGGCATCGGCCTGCTCCCCGATGGCACGGCACGGGCAGCGGCAGAGCCGCTCGACGACCAGACCCTCTTCCTGCCCGTCGGTGACTCGCTGACCGCTAACTTGCGCGCCCGCGATCCCCTGCTCTACGAGCGGTACCTGCGGATACGGTCGACCGCCACCCGGCTGGAGGCGCTGCGCCATCCCAGGGCGCGGTCCATGGCCGGTCCCGGCCGGGAAGAACTCGGCGAGGCCGTCACAAAGATCCAGTCCCCCATGCTCGTCGTCGTCGGAGACCTGGACCGCCTGGCCCCCAACGCCCGTGCGCTCGCCGCGGCGGTGCCAGGAGCCAAGCTCCACGTGGTCAAGGACTCGCCGCACAACGTCTATTACGAGACGGCGGAGGAGTACAACCGGGTTGTCGCCGGATTCCTGGCCGAGCACAAGCTGATGCCCGCTCTCTGAACCGAGGGCGGCAGCGCTTTTCCTGCTGCAGGCCGGTTTTCTCAATGACCCAAGCCGTGGCGTGCTTGCTGTCCTCGGCTTCCGGGCAAACGTCCGCCCAGCGCTGCTCGTGTCCTCAGTGTGTATCTGTGCCGACGCTCAGGAGTCCTGGGCATTCCGGCAATCCCGGCGCCAGGCGCATGGCGTCATAAGCCGCGCACTGTGAAAAAACAAGAAACGCCGGACGGCCGGCGCGCGGCAGGAACTCGCGACCGGTTACGCTGCTGTTAAATCAATCAAACGACATCAGGAGCGTGCGATATGGCGCAGAAGATTCAGACCCTGTTTATCGACGACATCGACGGCGGCGAGGCCGAAGGAACCATCCGCTTCGCCCTGGACGGCACGGAATACGAAATTGACCTGAACGCCAAGCACTCCGAGGAACTCCGCTCAGCCCTCGGGCAGTACGTCGACCACGCCCGCAAGGTCGGCGGCTCCGCCCGCAAGGGCACAGCCCGCAGCAGCCGCAGGGCCAGCACGACCGACACCGTGGCCATCCGCGCCTGGGCGAGGGAACAGGGCATGGCCATCAAGGAGCGCGGCCGCGTCCCCGCCAGCGTCCTCCAGCAGTACCGCGCCGCGACGGGACAGTGACTGGACTGAATGAGCACGCCCTCCTAGTAGCCGTACTCCTGCGGCCTGCCTGACGGACGACCCGGCTTGAATGCGAAAGACAAGCCGGTGCCCATTAGGACTTTCCGTGAGATACGTGCCATAGGCCGCCCGTATCCCCGGTGATTCCGGGAGGCCCAGGACCTACCTTGCGCCGTGCCCTTAACGGACGGCACGGCAATGCCGGAATACAGCGCAAGGTATGCCTCCGCGCGGTTTGCCTTCTCGTTCGGCATTCGCGCGGACGGGCTAGGCCAGGGTGGTCGGGGCCAGGGCGTTGCGGGCTACGCGAAGCGCCCGGTATATGCGGGTGGCCACGTCATCGAGACGGGCTGTTGAATCCCCGATAAGTTGCCGGGCGTCGGGCAGCGCTGTGTTGGGCAATCCTGTGTTGGGTAGCGCCGTGTTGGCCTGAAACGCTGGCGAAAGTGGGGCCAAGACGGCGCGGATCTCCTGGAGAAGCGCTGGCATGGCCGCCGGGACACCGGGGAAGTTGGGTGAAAGCTGCTGCTCCAGTTTGGATACCACGTCGGCCGCGGTCTTCCCGAGCGCATCGCGGTCGGCGTCGGTTGGGGCCGCAATCGCGCGGATGCGCCGAATCTCCAGCCGGAGTCGGCCGAGTTCCCGGTACGCCACCTGGAGCCCGTGCAGGGTCCGGCCGGTGGACTCGAGGCTCGTCACGTACGGGTCGAGTGAGGGGGCTACGGCGAGCGCGGCGACGGCCTCCGATCGCAGGTACGCAGCCAGCTCGTCCTGCACCAGGCCAAGGTCCGGCGACAAGTCCTCGAAGGCCCGGTCGTCGCCTTCGCGGTACCTGGCTAGCGCCTCAGCGAAAAGCATCGAATCAGTCAGGATCGCGTCGTACAGAATCCGCCAGTCATATCGGAAGACCAGCGTCTGCAGCGATAGCACAATGTCCCGGTCCAGTTGCGGCCGGACCAGCATCTGCAGCGTGTACGTGTTGAGGAACCGCTTGACTTCACGCGGGTTGACCTGCCCGCGCACTGCGACGTACTGCAGGTGCTTGGCGACGCGCTGGCGAAAGTCCAGCAGCTGCGCCGTGGACAGTACCGCCTCGCTGTACATCGCTTCCAACAGGTCGTTGAGCTGTTCCGCCACCACGGGCGGCAGCCGGTACGGCACCTGGAAGATCTTCTCCACGTAGTCTCTTGCGAGTTGCGCATCTGGGGTGACCGCCACGTCGGCGGCGGAAGAGGCGGGCGGGGTAGGAAGACCTGGGTTCTCCGGGAACCTGGTGCGCACAGCCCGCTGGACGACATCCTCGTCTAGGCCTACGACGAAGACGAAGCCGGGCAGGTCGAAGAACAGCTTCATCGACTCGATCACATCGAGCGCGTTGTCCGGCAGGCAGCGGTCCAGGTCATCCACGAAGACAACGACCTTGTCCACGCCGTGGGCACTCAGGTCCGCGAACGCCTGCGACAGTTCACCGAAGGCCGCCACATACAGCGACTGTGGCTGGTCGGGCTCGCCGGACATCGTAAGGGCATCGATCGACTTGGCGACGTCGTACTTCACCTTCACCGCGCCTGGCAGGCCGACCTCGCCGGATAGCCCGGCGGCCAGCCCGCGGATGATCCGCCCGACCTTGCTGGCCGCAGCGCGGACCCGCTCGCGGGTGTCAGCGTCCCGCCCGGCAGCCCACTCCACCAGGGCGCCGCGCACGGTGTCCAGCAGCGGGATCAGCAGCTGCGGCTCGCGCTCGTACCGCCATGCGTTGAACTCCACCGAGACCACCGTCTCGGCCAGCTTGCGCCGGATTTCGTCCATCAGGGTCGTCTTGCCGGATCCCCAGTCCCCGAAGATGCCAACGGCGAACCGCGGCGGGCTGTCGTGGATGATCTGGGCCAGCGCAGACGCCGTGGCCTCGAATCCCAGCGATGGCATCTTCGACGGCGAGTCGATCAGGATCTTCACCGCATCAGCCTGCGGCGCCGGGTTTGCGCCGGCAGCGTTCCCGCTCGCGGCCGTGCTCGCCGCCGTGGCTCCGGCCGCACGTTTAGAGATTCTCGCACGAGGGGTCATGGCACCTTCAGTCGTGAATTGCCGTCGCAGACTGCCGAGCCCAGCCAGCAGGCCCGGGTTTCAGTCGCCTTGCCAGAACGGAGGGGTCGGCGCGGTACCTGATACATCCGGCAGCCTTGGGACGAGTGCCATGGTTTAGCGGGGTGTGCGCCGTTATGGTGCAAGCATGGCTTCTTCCCTTGCCCGCAGCGCGCACAATGCCACCAATTCCCTGCACTCGCTGGTCTACTTCGCCCCGGAGACCGAGCGGGAGCTCACCGGCGTCGGGCTGCGGGCGGGGCGGATGTGCTATTTCGCGGGCCGCGCGGCCCCGATGGGGGCGGTGAGCGCCGGGGTTGTCACGGCGACCTTCTATAACTTCAGCCCCGGCCTGGTGGCCCGGTCCATTCCGGCGGCGTGGGAGCTGGCCAGCCCGGATGCGGTGGTCGGCGCCCGCTTCGCCGCGGCCGACGCCACGCTGACGCGCCTGCTCGGCCCGGATGTCACCGGGTCGGCTGACATGACCGCGCTGGCCGGGCTCCTGCGCGAGGCGGCCGGCGCCTGCAGCCCGGAGGGCCGCCCGCTGTACGCCGGCCACGCCGGCCTGGACTGGCCCGCTGCCCCGCACCTGGTGATGTGGCACGCCGTGTCGCTGCTGCGCGAGCACCGCGGTGACGGTCACACGTGCGCGCTGGCCTGCGCGGGCCTGAGCGGCATCGAGGCGCTGGTGACCCACACCGCGACCGGGAAGGGGTTCATCCCGGAGTTTGCCCGGGCCAGCCGCGGGTGGAGCCGGGAAGAGTGGGACAGCGCCGTCAGCGGCTTGCAGGCCCGCGGCCTGCTCGACGGCCAGGGTGCGCTGACGCCGGCGGGTCAGGCGCTGCGCGCCGAGGTCGAGGACCAGACCGACCGGCTGGCCGCACCACCGTGGCAGTACCTGGGCGAGCGGCGCACCGAGGACGTTGTGCGGATCGGCAAGGCCATGACACGGGCCATCGCCACCGCCGGGGCCTTCCCCCGGGAAGGCGTCTTCGCCACCCGGTAAGCGCTTAGGACCAGGGCGTTACCGGACGCTCCAGCCGCTGACCGTCAACCGTCAGGTCGACCCGCTCGTTGCGGAAGCAGATCAGTCCTGCGATGCGCGGGTTCTCCGGGACCGGTGACGGATAGCTCCACGCGATGTCCTCGGCCATCTGGTCCCCGATCCGCGCCGACCACCACGCGGCCACGCCCTTGTACGGGCAGACCGATCGCGTCTGGCTTGGCACGAGCTCGATCCGGACATCGTCGGGAGGCAGGTAGTAGCGCACGGGCAGGGAAGTCTCGAACAACAGGAGAGGCCGACGGCTCTCGGCCAGCAGCACGCCGCCGGCCTCGACCCGGACGGCCCTTGAGCTTGCCGCCACGTCGACCCGCTTGTGCGGATCGCGGGCGTGCGCGATCAGCGGCTCCTCTTCCTCGAACCAGGTCAGCGGGTCGTGCCAGGAGAACGTCACCAGGCCGGCCAGCGCCTCCAGCGGCGGCGGCGGCCGATGGTGCATCCACGCCGCGTCATCGGCGCGCAGCCCGGCGGCTGCTACCGTCCAGGCGGTCACCCCGGCCTCAGCCTCGACCGGGTCAGTTAGGGCGCCGGGCAGCACGTCGTCTAGCGGAACGTAGTAGGTCGGCAGGAAACCGCGCGGTAGCGAGCTGGGCCCGTACTGCACCTGCAGCAGGGCGCGTCGGGAGTCGGCGATCAGTTCGTCGCCGATCCGGACCCGGATCCACCGCGGCGTCGGCTCAACCAGCGGCCACCACGGCCGCTGCCCGGCCAGTGCGGCCAGCCGTTCGCCCATGTCACTGCTAGGAGGGACGTTCACCGGTCCAGGATCCTCTCGCCGCATCGTCAGCTCAAGGGCCCCGGGCCCGCCAGGCCCTGGCAGGCCACTGCCAGGCGGAGCGTCGACGTAACAGCGGGGGCTAGCCGTTGCCGGCGATGCTGCTTGCCTTGAAGCTCTCGTACTGCTTGCCCAGCAGGCCGAACCGGACCATGGCACCCACGAGGCGCTGGAGCCGGACCGCGTCCACGCCTGTCGGGAAGTTGGGCAGCGAGATGACGGCGGCCGCGAGCGGCGGCAGGCCCAGGAACTTCTCGACCGCCGCCTCGACGGCGGACCGGTCGGTGTCGGCGATTTCCTGCCCTTGGGCGTAGGCGCGCTCGAACGCGGCGAGCGTGTTCGGGTTGTCGTGGGCCCAGGCCTGCGTGACTGCCACGCCCTGGATCGGGAAGTTCGTCGTCCCGCCCTGGTCCAGGTCAGCTAGCTCCTGCGTGCCGGCGTTCATCGCGTCGAGGCTGACGAACGGCTCCGGGGCGAATGCCGCGTCGACTTTCCCTGACGCGAGGCTCGCCGCGACGTCGGGAAAGTCGACGTGGTTGTTGAACTTCACGGCCCCTGAGGAAACCCCGTTGTCGCGCAGCAGCGAATCGACGAGCAGCGTGCCGATGTCATTCGGCGCGTTGACGGAGACCACCTGGTTCGAGAGCTGGCGCACCGACCGCACCGTTGAGCCTGGCTTGACGAGCAGCGCGAGGACATTGGGCTGCAGGAACGACGATTCCGCGACGATGCGCAGCGGCGCTTTCTTGAGCAGCACGTTGTCGAAGTAGGTCACGTAGTCCGCTGACGTGACGTCGTAGGTGCCGGCCAGCTGCCCGTCGATGGCCGTCTGGCTCGTGCTGGCCAGCTTGATAGTCACGTTCAGGCCCTGCTGCTTGAATAGGCCCCGCTGCTCGGCGATGAACAGGCCAGCCGAGTCGATCGCGGGAAACGCGTCCACAACGATATTGGTTTTCTCCAGTGGGCCACCGCTGCCCCCTGATCCACCTGCACATCCGGTCAGTGTTGCCGCCGCCGTCACCGCCACGGCGAACAGTACCCGGCCTGAGTAGTGCGACTTCATCCTCACTCCGCATCCACCGGGAAAGGCGTCTATATAGACAATCTTTCCCACAGCTATCCCCTTTGGTATCAGTGAGACTAATGACGCAAAGGCCATGCCGCAGGCAATCAGGACCACAATTAAGAATTCGGAAATTGCAAACGTTTGTATTGGTTTAGACCATTAATCACAAGGAGAAGAATGTGAAATAAGATTCAAATATGTGTCATGTCATCATTACGTCGCGTAAGGTTTAGCTCGCGATAGCGACTAGCCCGGCCGGGGCCGGCGCCCGGCGCAGGGACAGCGCCGTGTGCAGCTGGCCGCGCGAGGTGATGCCCAGCTTCGCGAACACCTTGCGCAAGTGGTATTGCACGGTGCGCGGGCTAATGAACAGCTGGGTTCCGATTTCCTTGTTGGAGAGGCCGTCGCAGGCGAGGCGCGCCACCTGGGCTTCCTGTGCGGTGAGCGCGTCACCGACGGACGGGTTCCGCGGCGGCTTGGCGCCGCGCGCCCCGGAGGCCGCGGCGAGTTCCCGCTCGACCCGGTCGGCGAGCACGCCGATCTCCATCTGCTGCACCATGCCGTGGGCGGCCTGCAGGTGCTCGCGTGCGTCGCCGCGGCGGTTCGCGGAGCGGAGCCACTCTCCGTAGAGGAGGTGCGCGCGGGCTAGGTCGGTGCCGGCGGGCGCCGCGCTGAGGTGCGTGATGGCTTCCCGGTAGTGCTGTTCGGCGGCGTCGCCATGGCTGAGGAGCGCGCGGGAGCGCGCTGCGACGCCGAGTCCCCATGCGGTGCCGCAGCGCTGGGTGATCGTGGTGAGCCGCAGTTGTGCGGCGGCGGCGCGGTCCGGTCGGCCGCTGCGGACGGCCGCCTCGATCAGCTCGGGGAGTGCCACGTTCGCGAAGCCAAGGTCTTCGGGGCGGCTGACGGCGAGTTCTGCGGCTGCGAGTGCTTCCTCGTGCTGGCCGAGGCCGTTGTGCAGGAGGCTGGCGGCGTAGTAGGGAAGGCTGAGGCCGAACCCGCGCCCCCGCTGCCGGTCGCTGACGATGTCCGCGATGAGCGGAAGCGCCTCCTCGCTGCGGCCCTGCCAGGCCGCGAGCAGCATGGCCGCGAAGTCGGGCAGGTCGGTGTGGGTCGCGTCCTTGACCACGGTGAACTCACGGGCAAGCGTGGCGGCGGTGGCGAGCTCCCCGGCGTGCAGGTGCATCCCGATCCGCTGCAGGAGCGCGAACGGCAGGAGCGAGAGGGCGCCGGCGGCCCGGGCGAGTTCGACCTGCCGGATGGACAGCTCGCGCCAGCTTTCGTCGTCCCAGGTGTCGAAGGCGCCGCGGATCGCGGGAAACAGCCAGCGGAGCTGCTCGTCTTCTGGCATGCCGGGGTCGCGGAACAGGCTGACGGCGTGCCGGAGCGCGGGCGCCCCGGCTTGGTACCCGTCTCCGATGAGCGTGGCCATGCCATGCAGAAGAAGGTGGGCCGCACCGCGGTTATGCGGGGGCGGTGCGCTGCGCGCGGCGCGGGCGACCTGCAGCGGGCCGACCTGGCCGGCCCGGTGGCCGCGCAGGGCGGCGGACAGCGCCTCGAGGTACGTTTCCTCGGCTAGCCGCGCGTCGAGCCGCTCGAAGCGAGCGGCCGCGTCAAGCAGCAGTTCCAGGGATTGTCCGCATGTCCCGGCGTGGAACGCCATGCGGCCGCGCAGAAGGCCGAGCCGCGCTCGCGTCTGCTCGTCCTGCGTGCGGGTGTCCGTCATGGCGAGGAGGGTCAGAGCCGCGTCGGGCGCGCCGGCCTGGTGCTTGGCTTCGGCCGCCGCGATCAGGCGGGTGCCCTGCCGGGTGAGGTCCGGGGTCAGCAGCGCCGCGCGTTCCAGGAGGACCGCGGCGGCCGGCAGGCCGCTGCGGGCGCGGGCGCGGGCGGCCGACCGCTCAAGCTCGGCGGCGACGTCCTCGTCGGGTTCGCGGGCCGCCGCGGCGTGGTGCCAGGCCAGCTGCTCAGCGCCGGTGACGGTGTCGGAGACGTCTGCCAGCGCGGCGTGCACCCGGCGGCGTTCCTCCGGCGACGCGGAGCGGTAGGCAGCGAGGCGGGCCAGCGGGTGACGGAACCAGACCCGCGCGCCGAACTGGACCAGCGTCGGCGCGACCTGGTCTGCGGCCTCGGCGGTGATGCCGAGCCGAGCCGCGGCGCGCCAGACCAGCAGGGGGTTCCCTGACGGCTCGGCTGCCGCTACCTGCAGCAGCCGCCGGGAGGTGCCAGGGAGCGCGTCAAGCTGCCGCCGGAAGCACTCCTCGGTGGGGTCGGGCAGCGGGACCGCGCCGGGGAGCCAGAAGCCGACCGCGAGTTGCTCGGGCGTGAGCCCCCGCAGCCCCTTGAGCAGGGCGAGCGGGTTCCCGTGGGCCTCGGCGACGATGAGTTCCTTGACCTGCGGGTCGAGCGTTCCCACGGTGGCGGACTCCAGCAGTGCCTGCGCGTCGGCGGCCCGCAGGCAGGTCACGGGGAGTTGCGGCAGCCAGGCCAGTTCCGCGCCAGGCACGCGAACCGCGATGACCAGCGCGACCCAGTCGGGCAGGCGCCGCGCGACGAAGCCGAGGAGGCGCGCGGAGGCGGGGTCCAGGCTCTGGTAGTCGTCGACGAGGCAGACGATGGGCTGCTGGCTGGCTTCCTCCGACAGGAGTCCCAGCACCGCGAGTCCGATGAGGAAAGGTTCCGGCGTTCCGGAGCTCATGCCGAACGCGGTCAGCAGCGCGTCGCGCTGCGGTGCCGCGAGCGTTTCCTGGTGGCACAGTATCGGCGCGCACAGTTGGTGGAGCCCCGCGTAGGCCAGGTCTGTCTCAGGCCGGGCGCCCGCGACGCGCAGCACCCGGCAGCCGGCGGCCTGGCCGTTGAGGTAGTCGAGCAGCGCGGTCTTGCCGACCCCGGCCTCGCCGTGGACCACCAGGACCTGGCTTTGCCCGGTCCGTACCGCCCTGACCAGCAGGCCGAGCCTGTGACATTCCGTGCGGCGGCCGGTCAGCCCATGGGTGTCGGTATCTTGCTGGTCAATCTCCGTGTCTCGCCCGCGACGGCCGATCATCCTGGATGCACCTCCTGCCTGTCTGACGATCCCTTATGCGCGGGCGCGGTGTCTTTCCCGCAGGCGGCCAGACGATCTACCAGCTGGCGGTAAAACCGAACCTAAGCGGTCCCGAGCACGCGGCTGATGGCCGCGGCGGACAGTTCGGTCTTAGGCAGGAACCCGACGACGGGGGCCTCGGCGATCAGGTCGGCGTAATCGGCCTCGTCGTAGGAGGAGATCATGATGATCGGCCCCGCGTGCCCGTTGGCCGCGAGGTCCCTGGCCACGTCGAACCCGGATTCCACGCCTAGCCGGATATCGGCCAGGACGACATCCGGCTGCAGCGCCGTGACGAGCTGGATCGCCGCGGCGCGGCTGGCGGTCACCCCGGCCACGATAACGCCGTCCCGTTCGAGCGAGGTCCGGGCGATATCGAGAAACCTCTCGTCATCGTCGACAATTACGCACCTCAGCTGCACTCGGTCATCCTCCCAGCGCATGCTGCCGCGTACATTGCAGGTAGCAGGAGTTGTCGCGGCTCAGCACGCGTCCAGGAAGGCCAGCACCGCCAGCACCCGGCGGTGCACCTCGGCGCTTTCCGGCAGCTGCAGCTTCATCAAGATGCTGCGCACGTGCTTCTCGACCGTTCCCTCGGTGACCCACAGCGCCTGCCCGATCCCCGCGTTGGACCGTCCCTCTGCCATCAGCGCGAGCACCTCGCGCTCTCGGCTGGTCAGCTCGTCCAGCGGATTGTCCGGGCGCCGGGCCGCGACCAGCTCCTGGACCAGCGCCGGGTCCACCGCCGACCCGCCGCGGATCACCCGGTGCAGCGTCTGGATGAACTCCGTGACGTCGGTGACGCGGCTTTTCAGCAGGTACCCGGTGCGCTCGCCGTCTGCGAGCAGGTCCATCGCGTGCTCGACTTCCACGTGCGCCGACAGCACCACGACGGCGGTCTGCGGGTAATCCCGCTTGATGACCCGAGCGGCGGCCAGGCCCTCGGTCGAAAACTCCGGCGGCATCCGGATGTCAACCACCGCTAGCTCAGGCCGCTCCCGGCGGACGAGTTCGAGGAGCCCGGCAGCGTCGCCGGCCTGGCCGACCACGTCGAGTCCCGCGCGGTCGAGCAGGCTCGCCAGGCCCTCACGCAGCAGGATGTCGTCATCGGCGAGGACGACCCGGGTACGGCTCGCGTTCACCTGAGCATTATCGACCTCAGGCACCAGGTAGTTCATCCTGGGGCAGGACCAATCGGACGGGGGCTGAGGCCGATGGCGGTGACCGGAAGCTCCGCGGTCAGGTTCGTTCCGCCGCCATCCGGGCTGTCGAGCCGGAGCCGGCCGCCGAGTGCCTCGACACGGTCCTTGAGCCCCACCAGTCCAGTGCCGCCGCCGACAGCCGCGCCCCCGGCGCCGTCGTCGGTGACCGCGACGTGTAGCAGGCCGCCGGTCACCGCAACATGGACCGTGACGACCGAGGCTTGCGCATGCTTGGCGACGTTGGTCAGCGCCTCCGCGACCACGTAGTAGGCACTGACCTCCACGTGTTCAGGCAGCCGCTGCCCGACGTGCACGTCCAGCCGAACCGGAACCGGGGAACGGCGCGCGAGCGCCCGGAGCGCGGGGCGCAGGCCACCGCTGCCCAGTACCGCCGGATGAATGCCGCGCGCGATCTCGCGCACCTCGTCCAGTGCGTCGTTGGCGCTGGTCACGGCGTTGTCAAGCTGGGCGCGCAGCTCACCAAGCCGAGGCGGGACCACCGCCTGCGCGTCCCGCAGCTGCAGCGCCAGCGAGACCAGCCGCTGCTGGGCACCGTCGTGCAGGTCGCGCTCGATGCGCTGGCGGGCTTGGTCGGCGGCGCCGACGATCCGCGCACGCGACGCGGCCACCTCGGCCCGCGCCTCCGCGTTCGCGATCGCCGTCGACACCAGCTCGGCGAAGCCGGACATCCGGGCTTCGGTGTCCGACGGCAGCACCTCATCGCGCATGAACCCCGCCAGCATGGCACCCCAAAGCCGGCTCTGGACGATGACCGGCACGCCCGCCGCCGAATGGTAGCGGGGCTCCGTGTTCGCGAGCCGCCCGATGACGCCCGTGCTGTGGGCGCGGTCAGTCCGCGCGGCGCGGCGCGTGCGGTGCACGATCGTGGTCACGTTATGCCCGCCGAGCGGCAGCCTGTTTCCGACCGGGGTTGGCACCGCGCCCCGTGCATTGTGCCAGAGACCCATGACCTCCCTCATGTCTGGCTCGTCGTACCGGACCAGGGCCGCGAAGTCGACGTCGAGCAGCTGCCCAGCTTCCGCGGCAACCGCGTCGAACACCACCTCCGGCAGCTCGGCCCGGGCCACCAGGGTCGCCACCCGGCGCAATGCCGCCTGCTCGTCGGCGATCCGCCGATACCCCGCGTACAGCTGAGCGTTGTCCAGGGAGACCGCGAGCTGCCCGGCGATGAGCCCGACAGCTTCCAGCCGCCCGGTGGTGAACGCGCCACGGATGAGGCGGTTTTCCAGCAGCAGCACCGCGCGGAGCGCGCCACGGCCGAAGACCGGGACCGCCAGCAGCGAGCAGCTGGTGACGCCGGCGAAGTACGGGTCGCGGGCAAACCGGTCGTCGGCGGTGGCGTCGCTCACCGCCAGCGGCTCCTGGGTCCGGCGCAGGTAGCGCAGCACCGACAGCGGCGCGTACGGGCCGCCGCCTGGTCCATCGGGCGCGAGGCTCCCGCCGCTGCCCGCAGGCCCGGGAGGCAGCCAGTCCTGCCGGGCCTCATCCCACAGCACTAGGTGCACGCTGGTGGCGCCGGTCATGGCGCTCAGTACCTCGACCACGCGGGCGTGCAGCCGCTCGACGCTCGTCTCGGAACTGAGCGCCCGCGACGCGGACAAGATGCCGAGCAGGTCGGTAGTGCCGACGCTAACCACGGCGCGGCGCGGATGATCCTCGGCCTGCCCGGCCGCACTGCCGGCGGCAGCAGCCGACGGGCTGAGGCCAGGGTAGGCCCACTCCATCTGCTCGGCTTTCGCGACGGCACCCCAGGCGAGGTACTGCTCACGGGCCTGGGCGAGAAGGTCATGGCCCGTTTGCTCAAGGCCGTAGGCCAGGTAGAAATGGCCCGCGC
>Ga0310811_10007067_pt1 | contig 14354 bp, 18 predicted proteins | sample YCmetagenome_FD_207642 | JGI IMG/M metagenome (GOLD analysis project Ga0310811, IMG submission 207642) | Soil microbial communities from experimental microcosm in Duke University, North Carolina, United States - YC | ecosystem: Engineered > Artificial ecosystem > Soil microcosm > Unclassified ...
CTTCACGTGGAAGCTCGCTTTCCTGTCCGCGCACCAGCCGCACGGGCGCACCATCATCGGGCAATGCAAGATCGTCCTCGACCAGTTCGACTACCGGCAGGCCGCCGCGTTGGCGGAAACGCAGCACACCGTCCTGCTCGAATGCGTCAAACGCAAACGCAAGCGCCAACGGATCCAGCATCGCACGCGGCGTCATTGGCCTGTCGACGACGTATCCGTGGGCGCCGTCACCGAGCTCGCTCGTATCCACATCACTGATGCCGCTGTCGTCCAGAATCGTCGAAACGAGTCCGTCGAGTGGCGTCGAGCCAAGCCGCCCCGTGAGCCAGTGCCCGGTTTCCCAATTCGCTGCGTCCCTCCACACCTCGGCCAGCGCCGGGAATGCCGGAAATGGGCGTGCGTCCCATGTCCACACATGGATTCCGTCAGGTGGAATCATGCGCCCGCCGTACACGCCGGAGAGCGGATTAAGCGGTGTTTCGCCGAAGGCCGGATCGAGGGCGCCGAGCGCAGCCTCGAGATAGCGGCGCTGGATCAGATCGTCACGCTTGCCGCTCGAATAGTGCGGTAGACCTGCTTCCGACGATTTAGGGTCGGGAAAAACACTGGGCTGGTTCGCACCCTTGTCGACTGCCGGGCAGCCGATCTCGGTGAGCCAGATGGGCTTCGATTGCGGCACCCAGGCCGTCGGGCTTGCTAGTTCGCTGCCGCCAACGCGCTCGTGATGCGGCTGCGACCAGAAATGCCAAATATCTTTCTGGCGAAAAATCCACGGCTTGCCGAGCCCGTCGGTGATCGGGGTCCGGGCCTGCGTATCGCGCGCGGCGTTGTCGGCGTAGAACCAATCATAGGCCTCGCCACCTGAAAGATTGCCGGCGAGATAGCCAAATCTGTACGGGCTGCTGGTCAGCGAAAGGTCGTGCTGATCCGCCGTGTCACGCCAGTCCGACAGCGGCGCGTAGTAGTCGATGCCAATCGCGTCAATCGAAGGTGAAGCCCACAGGACATCGAGCGGAAAGCGAACCTCGCTTGCCGCACCGTCGACGACATGGGCGCCATATTCAGTCCAGTCTGCGCCATAGGTCACGAGCGTGTTCGCGCCAACGATTGACTTCACGTCGGCAGCAAGCGCTGCGAGCGCAGTCACCGCGGGATAGATGCCGGATGCCGAACGCACGCGCGTGAGCAATTTCAATTCCGAGCCGATCAGAAACGCATCGACGCCACCGGCGGTCGCTGCAAGCGAGGCGTAGTGCAGTACGAAATTGCGGTAGTTCCACTGGTCGGTGCCGCCACTGAAGAAAGCGCCAACCTGGGTTGCCGCTGCCGCGCTCCCATCGGGCGAGCCGGTCCGCCCGGGCGCAGGGTCGCAAGTGATGCGTCCGCGCCACGGATATACCGGTTGCGACATCGCTCCGCTCGACGGATCAGGCAACGTATTCCCCACCGGAATATCCAGCATTAGAAACGGATACAGCGTGACCTTGAGCCCGCGGCTTTTGATCTCCGCGATCAGGTCCCGGATGCTCTGATCGGACGGCGTACCGCCGAAGGCCGGCCTGCCCTCGACAGTGGAGACAAGATGCGCCCCCGCCCGGTCGAGTCCGGCAACCGACCACGTGCCCCCGTAGGTCTGCTTTGCGCGGTTGTCGACGCCCGGCATCACCCGGCATTGGCCGCAGCGCAGATCGGTGCCGAACCATGCCACCACGATCGCCACGCGTTCGATGTTCGGTGCCACCGCCTGCAATTCATCGATCGCGGCGACGGCGTCTGATGGCGCATGAGCGATATGACGGTTCTCCGGCGCCGACTGGCCAGGTCCGAGCGTCTGCACCACAGTCCCCGGCGCATAGCCGAACTCGGTCGTTCCCGGGATGAAGGTCACAGCGCGAACCATCCGCTCAAGCCGGCCGACCGGGCGCACAACTTCGAATGACAGTTGCGGAATGCGGTTGCCGAAATTCGCAAGCGGCAGGCGCTCGAACACGACGTAGGCAAGGCCACGATAGGCCGGCACGTCGCCGTCCTTGGCGACAATCAGCGGATCGGGCGGCTGCGCCTCGTCGCCTGTATAAGTGCGAATGGACAGGCCCGTGAGATCGAGTGGCTTGCCGTCGGCCCAGATGCGCAGCACGGCGCCGATCGGCCCTTCGCAAAGACCGACCGCAAGGTTGGCATAATAGGAATATGTCGTTGTGTTCGTGGTGACGGCCGAACTTCCGCCCATGCCTTTCCCGCCGCCGCCTGCTGTCTGCGACGTTGTGCTGACCATCTCCTCGAGATTGGTCGCCCATATCAACTGGCCAGGAAGGCGCGCGCGGCCATAGACACGCGGGATCGGCGCACCTTCGGTAGACGCCATCACTGCAAGATCAGCGAGGCGCGGGCCTTCCTGCGCGATCTCCTGCCGGCTTCCAAACAAGGCACGATCGATCGCATTGCCGGCAAGCGCGCCAATGAGGCGGCCTGCAATGGCGCCGGCGGGCCCAAACACCGCCTTGCCTGCGGCCGCGCCGGCCACTGAAACAACGAGCGCAGCCATCAGTCGGTCACTCCCGGAAATTGAAAAACGAATGCAAGACGCCTGCGCCACCACGGTGCGATCGCAACTTCCGCGACGGCCGCGCCATCGTGCGCATGCACCATCCTGCCGGGCGCAGTGACGATCGCGGCATGCTTGGCTGGCAAATGCACGCGCCAGCGGAACAGCAACACGTCGCCGGCTGCGAAGCCATCAAGCGCGACTGCGACGAGATGCCTTGCGGCTGCGCCGGCGAGCGATTCCTCGCGCGTCGCCTCCGCCCAGTCCGGCGCGTAAGGCGGCACTTGTTCCGGCTCGTCGCCCACGACCGCGCGCCAAACGCCACGCACGAGACCGAGGCAATCGCAACCCACGCCTCGCAGCGAGGCTTGATGACGGTAAGGCGTGCCGATCCAGCGTCGCGTTTCCGTGACGATGTCATTGCGGTGGATGATCATGTTTAGCTTTGGCGGCTTGCGCCGTTGTGGCCGGGCTCACCCGGCAGCGGATGCGCGATGACGAAGTCGTTGCCGGGGATGTGCGGGAATCCCCGAAAATTCACGGCGTTGTTGAAGCGAGCACGGCAAGTCTCAAAACGTTTGTCGCAGCCGGCCGTTACGAGGAACGTGTCTCCTGCCGTGATCGGCTCCGCCATCGCCTGCCACAGCGCAAGGCGGACGGCCCCCGCTTTGCTATGGCTTTTCACCTCCACGCTCAGGCCGCTGTTTGCCCCGCCGGTGAAGGTCAGTCTCCCGGCGGTGAACCAGCCATCTTCGAAGCCATCGAGTCCGCCTGCGATGAAAGCCGCTGTCGCCTCGATCGAAATGACGGCCCCGGCGCCACTAAAAGCCGGGTTCGTGAGCTCGATCCTGCAGCGGCCGTCGCCGAGATCGGCAGAGCATGTTGCGGTATAGAGCCGGCCGTTTTCCTGCGCGAGCCGCTCGCTCAGTCCCCGCACTTCCGCCGTGAAGGCCTGGCCTTCGCGCCTCACCTCGCCGAGCGTTCCTTTTGCAAGCAACACGCGCAGCGCGGGTTCGCTCCAATCGACAAGCCAGATCTCGATCGTGGCCGCATCGTACCGGCCGGCGGCGAGATCGGCCTCGTTGAGCGAGTCGCCGGCGAGCGCACCGGAGAGCTCTGACGAATCGACGGCGAGCCCGAGTTTCTGCGTCACCTCGCTGCCGGTCAGGCCGCTACCGGCGCGGCAAGTAACGGCGCCGAGCCCGATATCTTCGTCATGGTCGGTGAACCCATGTGTGACGCCGTCGGTCCGCACGATCAACCAGCAGCGGCAGAGGGTGGTCACGCCGGAGTCGAGTCTTGTCTGCAGCGCGGGTGGGATTGTGCGCATTTGAAATCCTTAACGCGCCGTCCTGGAACGGCTCCTAAAAATAATGGCAGGTAATGTGAAACTAATGTCGGTTCGGAAAAGACCGCACAAAAGCGCTTTGGTTTTACTTCGACAGGCTTTTGCGGATCGTTTCCAGGCACAGCTTTGCGCTGGCTTCCATCCTGGCCTGCATTGCCGTCCGAGATTTGTCCTCGCTGCGGGTGGCCTCGAGAGTCTTGACCTCATCATTTGAGATCTTGTCCGCCATGCCCGTCGCATTGCATTTGCAGTAGTCGTAGAGCGCTGAAACGGGAACTCCCTTGTTGGTGGGCGCATCCAGCTGGGTCCTGAGGCAGCTGCGCGTGGCTGCTTCGACGAATGTCGTGCGCACGTCGCCGGTCAGGCCTTGATCGCTCCAGGCAAATTGCACGCTTGCCGAAAAAATTGTGATTGCAGCAGGCGCAGTCCACTTTGCAATGTTGCGCACGTTGCATCTCCAATGTTCATTTGGTCTCGGATGGAAGAGAATATAACACGGTGGACGGAAGGCTAAAACGCTTTCCCCGCTTCGCGTTAAGGCCTGATCTCCACCAGCGGGATTTTCGGGATTGCGCCCGCGGCGAAGGCCGAGAGATCGACTTCCAGATAATCGGTGTCGAAACGCACCGGCACGTCGAAGAGAAAACCGGCGGTGATGGCGGCGCCTGGCGGCGGGATATGGGCCGGCAGAAACGTCAGGACGCCTGTTGCCATGTCGACGGCGAATTGCGTCCCCTGCTCCGCTTCTGTTTCCGCAACCGCAATGCGAACGCTTCCCGGCACCGGCTTCGCGATCGGACGCCGGTAGGGGGAGTAAAGCGCGCCGTAGGTCTTGCCGAGCTGGAACGTCGCCGTTACGCCATCGCCGGTTCCGATGACTTGATCCGTCGGCGTTATTGGTACGCCCGATGCGGCAGAGGAATGGTCGAGCCGGTCGCGCCAGCGAAAGCCGTGGAGGCGCCCGCGCCGCTCCTCGAAAAACGCGACGACCTGCGACAGCGCTTCGAAGGTCTTCACGCCGTAACCGGCGTCATAGCGCCGGCGTGAGTGCGCCCAGCGTGCATTGCGTTCCTCGGCGCCGGAGCCGAGCGTCACCACATCGGTGCGTCGCTGCGGTCCGCCGGCGCTGTCCAGCGCGATGTCGAGCGGAAATAGGACGTCGTGAAATGCGGTCATGGATTCCTGTCTGATGGTACCTGACTGATTATTTAGCCGCGACTGCGCGGCCACCGGAACTGAGCGGCCCTATTGAATGTTCTCATCAAAATGATCGAAGTGCTCATGTACACGGGCATCGGCCTTCTGGCGGGGTGCCTTATCGGTTTGGCCGTCATACCGCTCGTGCACGAGCGTGCGGTACGGCTGACCATTAGGCGGATGGAGCGCGCACTCCCGTATTCGATCGAGGAAATTCAGGCGGACAAGGATCTCCTGCGCGCGGATTTTGCGATGTCGACGCGGCGCCTCGAATTAAGCATCGAGCAACTGAGAAACAGAACCGCAAGCCAATTCGCCGAACTGGGCAGGAAAAGCGACGTCATCAACCGCCTCAAGGCCCAGCGCGACGTGCTGAAGGTCGAGGTGCTTGGCCTCAAAGCGGAAATTGCCGCACTAAAAAGGCAGCCGGACCGGTGGCGCGCCGAGCCCAGGGCAAAAGTCAACTACGTTGGCGCGATGTTGCGCCAGTGGGTTCCTCATAAAGTCCACCACTGAGCAAACCCTAGGCGGCGGTAGTCTCCTGAATCTTCTGCAGCTTTTTCGGTGGAGGGAGCGATACCGTTTCTTCGGAGACAGATCTAATGAGCGCGTTTTCCGCGAGGTACTTGTGATATTGCGCGACAACCGCTTTCGCTTCGTTCAAGGTCGCCAGTCTCCATTGAATTTCCAGATTCTCGTTTCCCGTAATGCTTTCGACGATCCGGCGTTCTTCGACGAGCAGCTTGAACTCACTCGGCTGGTCGAAATCTTCAAGGGTGCCGTTTAGCCGGGTGGCGAAATCGATGCGCCCGGTCGGAACCCAGTCTCTCTTCACGACACCCTGCGACGGTGCAGTTTTCCAATTCTTCCAGTTTTCCATGTAGGTCAGCACGCGAGTCATCGCTTTGTCTCCCACTGTGAAGGGTAACGCACGCGAAGATTAGCCTTAGCGGCCGATAACGCCGCATTTGCCTGCGCGGTTTCATGCGTCCTGCAATCACGAGAGGTACCAGAAGGTGGTTAGGACCCTGCCTTACGTCGATAGCTGGAACCTGCGCCCGTATATTGCTGTTTCGGCGGCATGGATGCACAGGATGCTATCGTCCACACCGCGCTATTGGCGGTCGGCGTGCTGGGAATTCTCATTTCCCTGGCCGGCATCGTATTCTGGTGGGTGTCGCGTAAAATGAATCGGCTGACGTAGTGCCGTCCAATCCGCAAATTTCAAGCCGATACGCGTTCCAACGACTCGCCTTCGCGGTCGGCGTGGCGTCGGTGCCGTGCACCGCAATGGTCCGCGATGAGCGGCAGGATCTCATGGACATGGGTGACCGGAAGCATGTGCCCGGCAGTTGCCACCGTTCGCGCGGTCACGTCGGGGATCATGCGCGCGAGGTGAAAACATATTCTGCGTGTCGGCAACGGCGACTGCCCGCCGGAGACTACCAGTGTCGGCATCTCGAGTGATGCAAGGTCGGCCTGCCGCATCGGACCGTTGAGAGTAGCCCAGAAATCGAGTGTGACCTTGTTGATCCGCGCGGCCAGGGCCAGGCGTTGTGAAGCTGGCAAAGCATCCCAGGTGCCCTCGCCGCCCCAATAGTCAACGAAGCGGCGCATGCCGCCCTGGTAGTCGCCACAATTGACGGCATTGGCGACCGTGGCGCCAACCTCCGAGATCTGCCGGAATGCTCGCTCGTCGATATCGTCGCCGTCGCGCAGCAGATGAAACGACGCGGGCTCGATCAGCGTCAGCGTCTTGAGATAGCGCGGATGCCGCGACGCGAATTGCAGCGCAACGGCGCCACCGTAGGAATGGCCGACGACGTGCGCGGGCTTTCCCAGCATATCAAGCAATGCCGCAACGAGGTCGGCTTCGACCGCCAGATTGAATGTGCCATTGCCCGGCCAATGCGCCGTGCCGCCATAGCCACAGAGATCGGGCGCGATCACGCGAAAGTCGGAGCGAAGCGCCTCGGCCACGTCAGCCCACTGGCGGCCCGAGCCGGCTGTGCAATGCAGCAGCACGACCGGCTCGCCGGCGCCGGCGGCAAAGTACTTGATACTGATGCCGCCGGCATCGATGGTCGCGCCACTGATGCTTTCCTGCTTGAAAGACATCACGCCGCCCGCAATGACCTCGTTGCAGCCTCCAGGCCGTGCTTGATATCCGCGACGATGTCGTCGATATGCTCGATGCCCACCGACAGGCGCACGTAGCCGTCCGAAACACCGCTGGCGAGCTGCTCCTCCTTGGTAAGCTGCGAGTGCGTTGTCGTCGCCGGGTGAATGGCGAGGCTCCGCGCGTCGCCGATGTTGGCGACATGATAGTGAAGCTGCAGACAGTCGATGAACTTGCGGCCTGCGTCCTTGCCGCCGGTCAGCTCGAAGCCGACCAGCCCGCCGAACTGGCCCTTGAGGTACCGGTCGGCGCGTTCGCGATGGACACCCTGCTGCTGTGACGGATGAATGATCCGTTTGATTTCTTTTCGCGTGCGCAGGAAATCGACCACCGCCTGAGCGTTCTTGCAGTGCTGATTCATGCGCAATGCGAGCGTCTCCATGCCTTGGATGACGAGGAAAGCGTTGAACGGTGACAGTGCCGCACCAATATCGCGCAGTAGGGTAACCCGCGCCTTGATGGCGTAGGCGACGGGACCGATCGGCTTGACCGCTTCCGTCCAGATAGCGCCGTGATAGCTCGGATCGGGCGTGTTGAGCGCCGGCTGCCGCTCCGGATGCGCGGCCCAATCGAAATTGCCGCCGTCGACGATAAGCCCGCCGATGGAGTTGCCGTGGCCCCCGAGATATTTGGTCGCGGAGTAGACCACGACCGCGGCGCCGTGATCGAGCGGCCGCAGGAGGAACGGCGTTGCCGTGTTGTCGACGATGAGCGGAATGCCGAGTGGACGGCCGATCGCGGCCACTTCTGCAACCGGGAAAACGGTCAGCTTCGGGTTCGGAAGCGATTCAGCGTAATAGGCGCGCGTCCTGTCGTCGGTCGCGCGCAGGAAGTTCTGCGGGTCGATCGGATCGACGAAGCGAACTTCGATTCCCTGGTCCTTAAGCGTGTGTGCGAACAGATTCCACGTGCCGCCGTAAAGATCGGTCGAGCTGACGATGTTGTCGCCCGCGCGCGCCAGATTCTGCAGCGCGAACGCCGAGGCCGCCTGACCCGAGGCCAACGCCAGCCCGGCCGCCCCACCCTCGAGGGCGGCGATGCGCTTCTCGAGCACGTCGTTGGTCGGGTTCATGATGCGCGTATAGACGTTGCCCAGCTCTTTCAGCGCGAACAGATTGCTCGCGTGCTCGGTGTCGCGGAATTGGTAGGACGTGGTCTGATAGATCGGCACGGCGACCGCGCCGGTGGCCGGGTCGGCACGCCAGCCGGCATGCAGAAGCATGGTTTCAAGGCGATGTGAATTCGATGACATTTGCTGATTCCTCGGATGAACCGTCGTATTTGATGGCCGGTCTATAGCTGGGGGCCCGGCCTCAGTCCTTGAGCCGGCCTTGATTTTCCCTTGAGGAGCGCTGGATTCTTGTTCTGAGCGGCCAAAAGGGGCCGCAAACGCGCTCAAAGCAAAAGGGCCGCCCTTTTGGGCGGCCCTTTCATCGGAGGAAGCAGACTCTAGCAATTATTTCAAAAGCTCCGCTGTCCGCGCGTTACCGCGCGCGCAATCTGTCCGGTGATGTAGCCCTCCGAGCGGCGGAAGCTGTCCGCGTCCGGCGTGGCGATGTGCACGGTGACATTGGCTGCCGCGCGCGCACCGCTCATCGCGACGCCGAGTCGTCCGTCGCGCCCACGTGAAAGCGGCAGGATCGCTTCCGGCCCGGACTCGCCTGCAACGCCGAGTCTGCCTGGCCCCAGCGGAAAGTACGCAGGCGTTGCAATCACGCCGCCGGACGCAAATGCTGTAAGCCCGCTCAACTTGTCCACCAGACTGATCGCGTCGGGTGCGCGCCCTCCCCGCCCGCGCCTGCCCGCATCGTCGCCGAAAACACCGCCAAAAAGATCGCCAAGCCCGCCGGCAAGACTTCGCGCGAGAGGCTGGAAAGCCTGCGCGACAGCCACGTCCGAAAGCCGCAGCGCCAGCTGCCGGAGCACATCGTCGAACTTCTTGCCGCCGACCGTCGCATCGGCAAAAGCCTTACTCATTGCCCTGGCGAAGCTCGCCGCGCTGACCCCGAGCGCGTTGGTGCTCGCGCGCGCACGATCGATCGTTTTGCCAAGTTCGTCCGGCAATTCGTCACGTTCGGTGATTCTGTCGGGCAGGAACGTCATCGGGATATCTCGTCATGAGTTGCGCGAGCGTGTCACGATTGAGTGGCGGAGATTGGCCGGTAGCCGCTTCGATGGCGTAAGCGAGCTCGCGTGGCGTCATCGACCAGAACTGCTGCGGCGAAAGCCGAAGCACGCCAAGTCCGATGCCGATCGCCTGTTTCCAGGGGAAAGGCGTCACGCACCCGCCTCCCCGAATGTTGCCTGGATCAGCTCGGCCGCGATCCGCACATAGCCCTGTGCCCCGCCTTCGACCGCCATGACGGCAACGTCATTGTCGGTTACCGCCGCGCCCGCGCCGCGCAGGCCCGCGCCGATGATGCGCGTCAGGTCGCGGGCCTTCAGCCGGCCCGAGCCGAAACGCTCCGTCAGCGCCACAAGATCCTCGGCGCCGAACGCATCTTCGAGTTCCGCGAGCGCGCCGAGCGTCAGCACGAGGCGCCGCCGTGCGCCGCCGATGTCGGCCTCGATCTCGCCGCGATGGCGATTGGCCATGGTTCCTCCATCCGATAGTCACGGAAAAATGAGTGGTACCGAATTCCGAACGGGCGCAGCCTGCGATCCGGAATCGAATATCGAGCGGAGTCCTGTCATGGTGGCGTCGACGCTCACGCATCAACCCGATCCGGCCATTCCAAACATCGCCTGTCCGAAATGCGGCCTGCGTATGCACGTCGCGGCAATCGCGCCTGCCGGCGACGACGACCGCACCGTTACATTCGGCTGCGACTGTGGACATCGCTACGACCTGTCCGAACGCGCGATCGTTGCGCTCGCCCGCGACAGTTCCGACCGCTGGTGAGACACGGATAAGCGCCACGCTCACGTATCGGCTGCGAATGTCAGCTCGCCGGCGGATTCGAGTGCCATGTCGTAGGTGACTTCGCCATTGTGCTCGCCGGCAAACTCGAGGCTGGTGATCTGAAACGGCCCCTGCACGGTGCCGAACGACGGAATCACGATCTGGTAGCCGGCAATGGCGCCGTCGAAGAACGTCTGCCGCATCAGCGTATCGGTTGCGGCGTCCTTGAACAGGCCCCGGCCCGACACCGCGGCGCGCTTGACGCCCGCCCCGTCAAGCAATTCGCGCCAGCGGTTGGCACTTTCGGCGTGCGTGACGTCCACGGTCTCGGCATTGAATGCAAGCCGTCGCGTCCGCAGTCCAGCGATTGTTGTAAAGCTCGCGCCGTCGGCGATCTTGATAAGGAGATCCTTGCCCTTTTGAGCCGTCATTGTCGTCCTTTCAGAATTAACTTCGAAATCGGATTTGTGCGGCGGCATTCGCGCTGAGCAGTCTGCGGTCGCGCGCGGCGCATGGCTTGTGATTGATTTATGATTGACTCGTATTTGACGCACGAAATGCAGCGCCTTTTGCAAACGCTGCCGGCATGACGCGCATATCAACAGCGCGTGAGTTAGAACCTTCCGCGCTTGCATGCCGCGCAAGCGGCCAATATTTCTGCCCCAGAAGAAGTCTTAACCGCCCAGTAACCCCCGCCCTATAGCAGATTGACCGTTCGTGACCTCACGATTGCCGGTCTATTGGGCCAAGCAGGATGTTCCTATGCGCAAAGGTTTGACATTTTTAATCGTCGCCGTGCTTGGCGTTTTCGCCGTCAAGTCGGTCATTGGGCCGGGCAAGATGAGCCTGAGCGACGCGGTGAAATATTCAGTACCGACCTACGACCTGCATGTGGCGCAGCCCGTCGACATGAAGAATTTCCCGTCCGACGTCATTCCGCTTCCGTGAGAGCGGCACGCCTGCCGCCGGCGTCTCGCTGACGCGAGGCGGGAGTCTTTTTCCCAAAACCTGCAGTCGGATCACGCGGCGCGGCGCGTCCAGTCGATGACGGTCGCGACCCAGGCGTGCTGCTCGGCTTCGAGCCGCAGCCGGTAGGCGATCCAGCCGCGCTCGCGCAACCGCATCGAGACGTCGGCCGCGTCCGCCTCCGCAGCCACGGTGAAGCCGGCGCTGACGCGCCCTTTCTGGGTGTCGATGAAAACTCGCCGGCGGCGATGTCGCATGTTGCGCACCACGTGATCCGCGCAGGCGCAACCGCACGCAGCGGCGCGGACGGAAAGTCGCGCGGATGGAAAAATGGCCTAAGGCAACGCCTTGCAGCCGGTCGGGTATGTAGGTATGGCCGCCCGAATTCCAAGAGGCCGGGAATCCGCGGAATCGAGGCGGAATTTCACGCGCGGCTATTGGAACCCGGCGGGCGACCCGTCGCAAAGCTGCCGCATCCCTCAGGCAGGTGATTACCAGGGGTAGCCCGCAGGGAAATGCTGCAGGCCTCGTTGGTACTCACATGACAGACAGTCCGTTGCGCGTGCCGCGCGTCCTCATCATCGAGAACGATTTTCTCATCGGTGAGATGCTTCACGACATGGTTGCGGAGCTCGGCTACAGCGTCACCAAAGTTGCGCACAGGTTGCCGTCAGCGCTCAATGAAATCTCCAAGGAGAACTTCGACGGTGCGCTCGTGAATATTGGGATCGACGACCAGAAGCATGGCAACGACATTGCCGACATTCTGCTCGCGAAGAATATTCCCTTCGCCTTCGTGACCGGATACGGCCATGCCCTCGAGCAACGGCACGCGGGCATTCCGCTGCTGCAGAAACCGTTTAACCGCGAGCAGCTGCGCCTTCTGCTGGAAGCGATCGTCGGGCCGGGCGGGAGCCCTAACCACTCTACGTCGCACGCCGCCTGATATCGCGGTTAGGCTGTGTTCGGGTCAACGACGACGTTCCGGTTCACGCCCGGTGAACGGTCTGTTCGCCCTTTCGGCGAAAGCTTCGGAGAGGCCTGGTGGATCCGCAGCCGGTCGCCTTTCGCCGCGCGGTTGATGGTTTGCCCACTTTGATGCTCGCCCGCCGATGAAATGGCGATCCAACTCGCCGGTGGCGCGACCTCATATGACGCCACCAGAAGGCTGGCAACCGCCACAACACAGGGTAGCGAATACAAGGTGACGTTTTTTGCACGCATGACAGTCAACCCACTTCATCAGCGTGCGTAGTTAAGGACCTGCAGGCCGCAGTTGAAAATCCGACTTGATCCTTAAGGAAACATCCGTATGGCAGCCGGCGGCTAGTCATATCAGCAACTTAGCGAGCCGGCGCGAACGGGCCTCCTGAGAATTTCTCGCTCAGCCTTCAGCCTTCGCCGCGCGCCCGCGATTCATAGTCGCCGGCGTGAGATCTGCAATAAAAGGCGCGCTTGAGGACTTTTTTTGACGGCCCGCCCTTTTGCACCGTGACCACCTCGACGCCGATCGGCACCGTTTTCTGGCACTCACGGCAGCGCACCGTTTCGGAAAGATAGACTTCCTCCACGATACCGCGTTTGACTCCGATCTTTCCGATGAGTTGCCGCATAAGTTTCGCCCTCGTATCCCCGTTTCGGCGAGCAAACGCATCATAACACGTCGCGCCCCGGGATGGGCGCGCATGCTTGCACGCGGGCTTATTCCGGTTCCGTCACCGCCCGGAAACGCACCAGCGCGCGATAGGTGCGCCCATCCGATTCGCGCCGCACGTCAGCCGTGGAAAACCGGAAGTTAACCAGGCGGTGGCCAGCCAGCGCGAGCGGCGCATCGTCGAGCGCCTGCAAAAGCACGCCGGCAATCACATGCGCCTCGCGATGGCCGCCTTGCCGCGACCAGGCATGCAACGTCAACTGATGTTCCAGCCCCGGCTCGCTGCCGGCGGAGAAATCCGCAACGCGCGTTTCGCCCAGGGTGACATAAGGAAAAGCCGCCTCGCGCGGCGGCTCGTCATAGATCTTCGGGCCGCCGAGCGCTGCAACGAGCGCGGCGTCGCCCGTGAGCGCCGCATGCACGGCGGCACGCAGCGCCGCGGAAGCAGCGGTTGGCATGAAAACCTCGAAATGATGTTGCTGCAGCTCAGGCGAAACGAGCCTTGGTGTATGCTCGCGAGCGATAAGCCGCATTTTGAATGAATGAACGGATGGACAGGGTCATCCCAACTACGCGGATGACGCGCGCTGCGTTGTTTGCGGTCATAGTCCCGCTCTCATGTCGGCCTGGATCAGCGCGCTGATTTATTTTGGCTGCTACGCCGCCATCGTACCGGCGAGCGCCTGGCTTTATCTGTGCGACGACCGCGCACCCACTCCGGGTCGCGCGATCAATCCTCCCGTTCCTCCGCATCGATCTCGAGGAAGCGGCGGCCGTCGCTCTCGCGCATGGCCACGATCCGATAGACGCGCGTGCCGTCACGCAAGCGATGCCGCGTGCCGATGCCGCCCCGCGCGCGGATGACAATGCGATGGCGCAGCACCGCGCCCAGGCTGTCCCCAGCAATATCACTACGCGCGGAGACGGGCATCACTTGTGCCCACAGCGTGGCCACCGCCATGTAAGTGCGGACGACTCCGCCCGCGCTGTCACCGGCCTCCACCGGCGCCTCCAGCACCAGCCGGCGGTTGAGCGCTCCGATGTCGTTCAAAGGCGCACTCACAGCGGCAGCATCCGGTAGGGCGCGACCAGCGCCGCGGCATTCGGTGGAACCGGCGCCACCTCCGCGCCGGCGACAACCGCGCGGTTCTCGTGCCAATGCGCAACCAGAAGTCGGATCGCCTGGCGCAACGGCTCCGGCACGTCGTTTGCCGCATCACCGAAGCCAGCGGTGAAGTCGAGCTCGATGCCGGCGGCGATTCGCGTCGGCAGCGGCAGCGCCCCGGGTTTGAAAAACAGTGTCGACGTGCTCGCGTCCGCCACGAAGGCCTGTATGTCGATCGCTTGCACCTCGCCATCGAAATCGAAGGCGCGCGCGGCGGCAAGCGCCTGCAACGGCGCCGGCCGAACTGCGATGCGTCCGCTGGCCGGCCAGCAGTCGAGCACCATGCGCCAGCTCTGCGTCATGAGCGCGAGCCCGGTCTGTGCCTCGACATGAAGGCGCGCCGCCGAAATCAAGGCCGCAATCAGGGGATCGTCCTCCGCCGTCTCGATACGCAGGAA
>Ga0310811_10007068_pt1 | contig 14354 bp, 11 predicted proteins | sample YCmetagenome_FD_207642 | JGI IMG/M metagenome (GOLD analysis project Ga0310811, IMG submission 207642) | Soil microbial communities from experimental microcosm in Duke University, North Carolina, United States - YC | ecosystem: Engineered > Artificial ecosystem > Soil microcosm > Unclassified ...
CACCTCGGGTTGTTCTTTCGTGAGCTCCGCTAGTTTCGTCGTGACTTTTTCTCGCTGCATTAATTCGCTGACTGCCGCGGCAGATCTTTCGTAAGCTTCTCGATTTGGAAAACGCGAAAACCACACGAACACATTCGCGTCTTCGCGTACCGGCAACCGCGGAAAACTATTCGGATGCGTTTCACTAACGAACGAGGCCAGCACTGAAATTCCTGCATTCGTTAGGTTCGGCTGCAGGTCGCGCTCAAAAAAACTCGCAAAATCAGGTGCCTTCGTTGTGCCGACGTTATAAATCGTAGCGAGCAACATCTCTTCTCTCTGGATTCTCGATCCAACTGGAGCACGACTGATATTCTCCAACTGAAATCCGGCCTTCGGTGACGTCGGACGCAGCAGAAGAACATTGTCGGAGTCGATCATCGTGGCGTTAGCCGCGTCCCGATGGGCTTTCCAAGCGGGTCCACCGTAAAATGCCTCAAGTTGCGTGGCGCGCACTTCCATGTCGTTAAAGCCCCGCAGCCAGACGAAGCGGTCCGGATTACTCAGATCGCGAAACTGCCCAATCACGGTCATGCCGGTAGCTTCCTGGGTCTCGATGAACTCTCGCTCGAAAAGCTCGATCAGCATTTCACGTCCGCCGGGTACGAGCGTGTATTGCCGAAGTTCCACTACCGGACAAAACGTCCGCATGCTTGTGGGAACTTTCACGAATTTCATAGTCCAGTTAGTTTCCCATGTTTTGGCTTCGTCTCCACAAAACGCCTTTTCCTAATGCGGTTTGGAAGTGCAATTCGTCCACAAAAAACGAATGCGGATCGGTTTCCCTCTGAAAGTATCGTTGGCATGAAACGTTCCGACACCGTTTTGAATCTATGCCAGCGACCAACACGCTGCGAATTGGTATTGAGCAAAGAATGTTGTAGAACTTTTACGCTGAAACACACAGTCAAACAGTTCTCGGCAACAAGCTGCCCCTCGGCTAAAAGCAGACGTTGTGAATCTGAAAAGAACAGCAGCCGTACTTGCTTCTTTTGCACTATTGAGCGCGGCGACCGTCACCGCGGCCGATCTGCACCCGATAATTGAAATCGAGTCCGGTTATTTTTTTGGCGCGAGCGAAAATGGAAAATGGATCAAGCCTGAGCAGGCAGTTAAATCCGTCTCCAACGAAACGACCTATCAGGTTTATGGTCTCACCCAAAAGGTCGGCCAAATAACGGCAGCCAAACCTGTATCGGCAGAAGAACCGTGTCCTGCCACTCTGATGGTCTCGCTGTCGTCAAAACCGAACGATGGAGTGATCGGATTGGACGCCCCTTGGAATGCATTGCCGCGAAAACCCATAATTGCTGACACCACGCAGCCAGTTTACATGAATGCCGTCCGGGATTTCTTGAAGGCGCATGGACTCAAAGATCCCAAAGTGCGAATTACACGCATTCTCCGCGTCGATTTGGACGGTGACGGCGAAGAAGAAGTCCTGATCAGCGCGACAAATTACTTCACCGACGACAAATCGAACGTACATCCCGCTGCACCGTTTCCTGAGGCGCCAATGAATGGCGCCCGACGTGGAAGTTATTCTATTGTCATTCTCAGGCGTGTGACAGCCGGCAAAGTGGAAACCAAACTTTTGGCCGGGGAACTTTACTCAAAAACGCATCCGTCTAATGCTCCGAATATCTACAAGATTGCCGCAGTTCTTGATTTGAATGGAGACGGAAAACTCGAAGTAATCGTCCGTTCCTTTTATTACGAAGGCAGCGAGACGACGATCATTCGCTACGAACCCGACAAGATCGAGCCGGTCCTTTCGGTCGAGTGCGGGGCCTGATAGAAGGAGCGACGGCTGCCCAAGCCGTCAGTCTTGTGGAAGCAAATTCATTGGGACAAATGCGCGTATCGTTTTACTAAGAAGCCGTGGAATTGCTCAGCGCGCTGAAGAAACATTTCGGCTACGACCAGTTCCGGCCGTTGCAGAGGGAAATTATGCACGATGCTCTCGCGGGGCGGGATCTGTTTGTGCTAATGCCGACAGGTGGAGGGAAGTCGCTTTGTTTTCAATTACCTGCATTGATGCGCAATGGACTAACGATCGTGGTGTCGCCACTCATCGCGCTCATGAAAGATCAAGTTGATGCGTTACAGACTAGTGGTATCCCCGCGACATATTTGAATTCAACGCTGGGTCGCGAAGAGGCAAAGGCGCGCTGGCGGGGCTTGCATCGCGGGCAATATCGAATGCTCTACGTCGCGCCGGAGCGATTGATGTTGGACGGCTTTCTCGAGCGCGCGCTTAACTGGGACATTGCGCAATTCGCCATCGACGAAGCGCATTGCATCAGCGAATGGGGCCACGATTTCAGGCCGGAATATCGTGAATTGAAGAAACTGCGGAAACAATTGCCTGACGTGCCCATTATGGCACTGACTGCCACCGCGACCGAGCGCGTGCGCGTCGACATCATCAAAGAATTAAAATTGCGCGACCCACGCGCCTACGTAGCCAGCTTCAACCGGCCGAATCTCACATATCGCGTGGTTCCGAAGACCACGCCTTACGAACAACTGCTGGCGCTCATTCGCAGCCGGCCTAACGATAGCGGAATCATTTATTGCGCCAGCCGCAAGAGCACCGAGTCGATCGCGCGAAATCTGAACGAGGACGGCATCGCCGCGAAACCCTACCACGCAGGCCTAACGAATACCGAGCGCACAAAACACCAGGATGCGTTTCTGCGTGACGACGTGCGCGTGATCACCGCCACCATCGCGTTCGGAATGGGCATCAATAAGCCGAACGTTCGCTTCGTCGTGCACTACGACCTGCCGAAGAACATTGAAAGCTATTATCAGGAGACCGGGCGGGCCGGGCGCGACGGCCTGCCAAGTGAATGCATTCTGCTTTTCAGTCCGGGCGATGTCGCCAAGCAGTTGCACTTCATCGACGAAAAGGCCGAAAGCGAAGCGCGCATCGCCCGTGCACAGCTTCAGCAGATGGTCCATTACGCCGAAACGCGCGAATGCCGCCGGACCGTGCTCCTGAAGTACTTCGGCGAATCATATCCTTCCGACGCTGAAACCGCCGACACCAAAACACCGTCGCCACGGATCTCGTGTGAGAATTGCGACAACTGCCTGCAGCCGCGCGAGACGTTCGACGGAACAGTGCACGCGCAAAAATTTCTTTCCTGCGTGTATCGAATCCATGCCAGGCACGGATTCGGATTTGGTCTGGGTCACGTTGTCGATGTGCTCCGCGGCGCCGACACGGAAGGGATCAGGCAACGGGGTCATAACGAGCTGTCCACTTACGGCATCGGCAGCGAATTGAAACGCGCCGAATGGCAGGCAATCGGTCGCGAACTGTTGCGACTAGGCTTGATCGAATGCGCGCCGGGCAAGTTTGCGACATTGTCACTTACGCCCGCGGGCCTGGAGGTGTTGCGAACGCGAACATCGATCGTTTTGACCAAGCAAATCGAGATCGTGGAGAAAGCCCCTCGACGCAGGAAAGGCGCGATCGAATGCGACGAAGCGCTGTTTGATCGGCTGCGTATATTGCGTCGCGAGTTCGCAGATGAACGCGGCGTGCCCGCTTACATCATCTTCTCCGATGTTTCGCTCCGCGAGATGGCGAGAAGCTATCCGACCAATTCAAGCGAGTTTCGCCGGATTCCAGGCGTCGGCGCGCAGAAGTTTAAGGATTTCGGCGAAGCGTTTCTAAACGAGATCAATGGCCATTTGGTCGCAAATCCTCGCCGCACTTTCGCCTAAGAGGAAACGTTCCACGCTTGAAAGGAACTGCTCACCTGACCGATAATGACCGGCAATGAATGGAGGTCATAGATGTGAAAACTACAGTCGATAGAAGTGTTGTGGTCGTTGCCGTCTTGCTGATGTGTGCAGGAGTTTCACCCGCAGCTGAGTTACATCCAATCGTCGATGTCCAAAGCGGATATCTCTTCGGCGCGACAAAGGATGGGGAATGGGTCAAAGCTGATGAAGCAGCGAAGGCAGTGTCAGACAAGACAACGTTTGTGGTTTACAGCCTGACCGAATCGCTCGGTGAGGTGAAAGGCGGCACACCGAAGAGTGAAACGGGACCATGCGAAGGGACCTTTTTCGTCGGGTTATCAGATAAACCCGAGAAAGGCGCGATCGCACTGGCTGCGCCATGGAATGCGTTGCCGCGAAAACTACGTCCCTTGGATACGACCCAGGCAGTTTACATCGACGCGGTAGGTGGTTTTTTGAAAGCGAAAGGGATCATCGAACCGAAAGTGAAGATTGATAGCATCTTTCGAGTCGATTTGGATGGCGACGGCGAAGACGAGGTCTTGGTCAGCGCGACAAATTATTTCAGCGAAGATAAAAGCGTGCCCATGAGATCGCCGGCTGGCAGCTATTCGATGGTGCTCCTGCGCCGCGTCGTTTCCGGAAAAGTGGAGACACAACTCGTGGCAGGCGAATTTCATCCAAAAGCTTATGCGGGAAAGGGCTCGGATGACGACGCGAGCTTTGACGCTCCGAACGCGTACAGAATTATAGGCACCTTCGACCTGGACGGGGACGGCAAGATGGAAATCGTCATCGGCTCGAACTATTACGAAGGGGAAGAGATCACAATCTACCGCTGTGATCCTAACAAGGTTGAGGCGTTACTTTCTGTCTCTTGCGGCGCCTAAATGCGTGGGCTTCTCACGTAGTTCGGAAGCTGAAATGAAAAGACTTTCACGACTCTTCGCCTTCCAAGCGTGTGCAATCGTTGTCGTTTTCAGCCACACAGCCATCGCCGCTGAGAGTAGCGCCTTCGGCAACAGTGTGGCGGCGCAACCCGATGGCAAGATTGTGGTCGCAGGGTATGCCCTTGTCGATGGTGTCGATCAATTTGCGCTCGTGCGCTATAACTCGGATGGCAGCCTGGACACGAGTTTCAATACCAACGGCAAAGTGACTATTGCTGTAGGCATAGGTACCTCCAAAGGTGAAGGAGTAACACTGCAAGAGGACGGGAAAATTGTTGTCGTTGGACATTCGTTTAATGCCGAGGACCACTCCTGCTTCACGGTGTTGCGGTACGGTGCTGACGGGAGCCTGGACACGAGCTTCGGAGACTCCGGGAAGGTAACAACCGCTCTCGCCAAGGAGAGTAGTGCAGACAGTGTGGCGATGCAGAGCGATGGAAAGATTGTCGTCGCAGGCAACGCGTTCATCGACCGCGGCAACAATGACTTTGGAGTCGTCCGCTACAACACAGATGGCAAACTCGATTCGAGCTTCAACCAAACTGGGATGGCAACTGCCGATTTCGGCGCCCACGAGCTCCCTCGCAGTGTAACCGTCCACAGTGATGGAAGAATCGTTGTCGCCGGCTACACCACAAATGAAGACAAGAAGCAATGTGCACTCGCGTGCTTTAAAGCAAATGGAAGTCTGGACACAAGTTTCAATGGAACCGGCAAGTTAATTACAAACTTCGGCGGTGAAGGAGATGCTGAAGGACAAGGTGTGGCAGCACAGAGTGATGGCAAAACCGTTGTTGTTGGCTACACGGGAGTCGCCGGAGCTCAACAGTTCGCGGTTGCCCGCTATAACGCCGATGGGACCCTGGACACAAGTTTTGGCGGCACTGGGCGCGTACTAACTGCTGTCGGAACTGTCGGCAGTAACGCGACCGGAGTGGCACTCCAGAAAGATCGAAAAATTGTAGTTATTGGGTACGCCGTCAAAAACAGCGGCAGGGGCTATGAGTTTGCGTGTGTGCGCTATAACATTGACGGCAGCCTGGACCAGGGTTTCGGCGATCATGGAAAGGTCACCACCGCCATCGGCGAGGGCTATGGCAAAGCCACTGCGACCGCAGTGCAAACCGATAACATGATCGTCATCGCAGGGTATGCTTACGTCGACAATACCGGCGAGTTCGCGGTCGCCCGCTACAACCCGAGCGGCAAACTCGACACGGGATTCAATGCCGCTGGCACTGTCCTGACCGCTGTCGGGAGCAAGGCTGCTGAAGTGGAGGATACCACGCCGCGTGTATCCATGGCCGTAATTAACGATCCGAACGGGTACACCAACGTCAGAGATTACGATGGCAAGGTCATTGCAAAGGTGAAAGCGGGCGAACCTTTCATTGCCGCAAAGCCATGGAATAAGCCTGACGATCCTAAGTGGAGTGTTCGCCTTAAGTCAGGAATCACGGGTTACATGGATAAATCCCGGATTCGTCTGCTCCCGGACGAGCCGCTGATGAAGTTCAACTACGACGCAAGCAAGAAGAAATGGCGAAAATTTCAGTCGCAAAAGGAGACGGAAGATAGCGAGACTGCGTCGGCGGCGAGAGGGCACGGCGTGAATTATTACAAAACGCTAGTGCGAGCGAGCGAAGGCAACTTCGAAGCATTGGCGCGGATTTTCTCTCTGGCTGACTTTATGGACGGCGCCGCAGCGGAAGGTTATGACCCGGATATGTGGGAACTATTCCACGTTGTGGGCGATAAGACTCTCGAGAAATTTGTGCGCGGGTTGCCAGTGGCTGATCAAGTTAGAGTAAGGGGAATTCTGATCGCCGGAATGGCTGAAGAAGCATTCGCCAATGGAACCGACATGAATTATTTCCAGCGCTATTTTCCGGAGACGACGAAGTTTCTCTTCCGCGGCGAGATTGTCGATTGGACGTCGCCGAATGGTCGCTATGGCATTCGAAAGACCTTTACAGATCCGTTTGATCTGTCGGAATCAAGGGTCAACCAGGCACAACTAATCGACAAACAAAATGGTCGGATGGTGTTTGATCTGACTGGCGCCGACATTGGCGTCGGCGGTGTTCGTGAGGGCAGTGTACTTTGGTCTCCGGATTCGAAGCGGTTTGCCTATGTGGCGTCCGATCTAAGTCCCGCCGGAGGTCTTTCCTCAGCGGGTCCTCCACAAAGAACACAAACCACTCTTTATCAGAACTCAGGCGAATCGTTTACAAAAGTTGATCTTTCGCTCGACAAGCCTCCCGGAAAAGAGAGCGATCCAGAAATTAAAGGCGCAGTCATGGGCCATGAATTTGTGTCTCCAGTCCGATGGACGAATGCCAACACCCTTGTTCTCGAGAAACACGATTACTACGAAAAGGTCACCCCATCCTCAGGAAGCATCCACGGCTTTGCTCGTCTCTACGAAATCACCGTCTCTTTTAAAGATGACGGGACAGCTAATATATCGTGGAAGCTGCGCGATGACCGGTAGTTAGTAACTCTCGTTACGCGAAACAGCCGCGTGTTGCTACTTCTTCTTCAGTTTTTGTAACCATTCCTTCGCTGTCTGCGCGTATTGGCCATTCGGCTCCAATTTTAAAGCTTCCTCGTAGTACTTTCTTGCGCTTGCGAAGTCTTTCATCTCCGCGCTGATGTGTCCGAGTCCAATCAACGCGTAAGCGGATTTCGGATCGACCTGATGCGCCTTTTCGAACGACTCGCGCGCCTTTTGAAATTCGCCGAGGTCAGCCCAATAACCGCCTGCATCTGTGAAACCTTGCGGGTCATTCGGGTATTGGTCGGTTGCCAGTGTCGCAATCTGGAACCAGCGCTTATCATCCTCCGCATTCTCCTTTTTTTCGTAATACGAACCGTACTCGTGCAACTTATCTGGAACGAATTTGTCGGCAGGCGCGCCCAGTGGCGCACCTTTTAACCATTTGAGCTGCGTCGGATGCTCGCGGGCATATGCAACCATTTTCTTTAACGTCGACAACTCATTGTCGAAATCGCCGTTCTCCTGATACATGAACGCAAGCCCGCACCAGATGTCGAGGTGATCGGGAAATTTCGTTGTTGCCTCCTCAAGTAGATCGATCGCCTGTTTCATACCCGGTTTATCTACCTCTTCGGTAATGGCTGCTACCTTTCCTGTTCGCTTATCCGTCATCGTGATATCGCCTGGAGACGGGCTCCTCATCTCGATTCTCATCTGGCGTTGATTAAAATAATAATTCGCACTGTTGATCCATGCGTCAGGATCGTCAGGCGCTTTGGCCCGCCATTCGGCAAGCAACGCCTCCTTCTCGCTCTCCTTGTGCTGATCTAGCAACTCCCGGTAACGACGAGCGTAATTCCGGCCACTCGCCACTTCAGACTTCGGCTCAACGTAAACGAGAGTTTGCAAAACCTTCTCAAGCGCACCGGCATCTTTTCGGTAATTGGATTGATCGCGGGATGTCAGGACGATATAGCCGACTCCCTCCGGAAGCTGGATGTATCCAACGCGTTCCCATTGTGAGTAAGTCTTGGTAGCAGGGTATTCGTTGACGAAGTATTCGTGGCCGTCCTTGGTTTTTCCGGAAGCAATTTTCTCCTTCGGGATTCCATGTTTTGACTTCATACCCTGGATGGCCCATGCCACGAATGCTTCTGCGCCTTCCCATTGGGGACTCGCTACATTGGCGTACATTACGGTCTTCCCATCGCGCCATGATGAGCCCTTCGGATAAAGGACGCATTGAAAGCCCTGTCCTCTGCCCGCTTCAGTGTCAAGGACCCAGCCTTCGGGCGCGGCGATGTCAAAGCCGGCTTTAGGGCCATGAACCATTCCGGCGGGGGACGTTTCTTCACCGTGCACCAGGCAAATCGGCGAAATGGCGAGCGCAAGGAGTCCGCAGATGTGCATTCTAGTTTTCATGTCATTTAATCGTGTTACTCCTAATTTTTTGCTTCTTAACAGGCAGTTACTCTTTTACTAATTTGAACTGTTCTTACCTCCTTTGCGGATCGCGCCGGTTACTTTTTCGGAAGTGAATTTTCCCTCCGCGATATCCCAAACGGCTTCGACATGGCCACTCCATGCGCGATCCCTTGGCTTCAGGTCTTCGCTCATTAGGTTCGGACTTGTTTCTGCCGATGCATCGATTATGACGCGACTATTGCCTTCGAGTTTAAAGCTCGCGTCTTCAACGAAAACAAAGTCGAAAAGATCGTTGTATCGTGCAGCTTTGGCCTTTCGATAATTGGAAAGCAACAGATCGTGCGCCTTTCGCGCAATATTTGTCATTCGGCTAAGCTTTCCAGCTTGAAACTCGACCAGGAAAACATCCCGCGGACCCCATTTTGCATCCAGCGTAATGAGCGCGACCGAGCCGTCGTCCGACCACTCTGCGTTTAGGCCGCCATGGCTTTCATTTTGGAAGTACGGCCATTTCGTTTCCAGCGGCTTAATAACTGCAAATGGCTGCAAGGCGACCAAATAATTCTTGATGCGTTCAGGATGGTTAGCCTCGCTGGCAGCCTCTTCTGTTTCCAATGTCGGATAGATGACTGCAAACTTCTTATCCGGAGAGATCGTGTTGCGCGAAACGAGATAGTCTTTTGCGAACGCACCTGGCAATCCGACTGGAGAGTCCTCGCCCTCATCCGTCGGCTCTTCAGCAGCAGCAAAACCGCAGTTGATGACGCACGAGGCGATAACAATGACGGCGAAAGCCGATCTCATTAGGTTATGGGCCTAGCCCCGTCATTCGTTAATGTTGTCGAGCCCGGTGAATTTCCAGCCGCCTTTGCTCAATTCGAACATGAAACGAATTGGCGCGTTCTCCCAATCGTTTGGCGTGTCTTTAAAGGGACAGTAGACCTGATACTCCTGCGCCGACTCTTTTTGCGGCTTCGCCTTTGCAAAACACTGGGCGGCGTTGGCTTCGCCTTTAAAGATTTCGTCATAACGGCGCAAGAAGCTTTCCTTGTTCTTTACCGCTTTTACCCCATAGGACATCGACACTGGGAACTTAGTCATCTCCACGACTGCGGCTTTGTCGCCTGCAATGACCGCGGATTTAAATTTCTTCCAGAATTCCGAAAAATCGTTTTGAGCGACGCTATGTTCCCCATCCGCTGCAAGAATAGAGAAATCAAAATTCATCGCGCAGGCGACGATCACAGCACATGCAAATATGGCTTTCATTATTCCTCCTTAAGTTCCTTTTTAAGCTCCTTTTCCGACATCCGATGCATTTTGACGATTTTCCAGTTCCCCGTCTCCTCAAACTTTAGAGTGAAAAGAGCAGCGGTCTCGCTGTCCTCGGTTGCCGAATAAGCTTTAAGAATGAGGGTATTGGAGTCAGTCCAGCGAAGCGCTTCCAAGACATCATTTACCGAAGAGGAATCTTGTTTTCGGTAACTGTTTTTCGCCGAATACTTCCTGGCGAGTTGCGCCAACTGGGTATGCCCTGATGCTTCGTCCACCGGCGATTGCAACGCGACCCATTTGTTGTCGCGGAGTTGATAAAACGCGACGGCTTCACCAACGGTCCCCTGCCGATAACCTAGGTTGAAGGCAAAGCGTCTTAAATCCGGCGCCCACACCACCCTTGACCAATACGCATCGAGTTCGGGCATTTCGATCTTTTGAAAGGTTTCGCCGCTTCGGAAGTAGGCAACCGCATCTTCAAGCTTCGGATGCCCCACCACCTTTGTCGTCAAAGCGAACCCATTCGAATCGGGTGCCCAAAGCACACTCCAAAAAACGGGCATTTCTGCGTCGTCGATGCGTTGCAACTTTTTCCCCGACTTCTTCTCAATCAAGTCAATGATTTGGGGCCGACCGCCGGAAGCGTACTGCTCACCAAAGGATCGGACAAAAGCAAATTTCCCGTCCGGCGATGCGGGGCAGTCGCATTTCTCGGCGTAATCATTGTTCTCATCTGCGACGTCCACATTGCCCGCCGACGGATTTGGCGATGGGGAAGATGTTTGGGCGCTGATGCAAATCAACATGCTCCCGAAGCAGGAGATCATGACAGCTACAAATAATTTCTTCATCTCAGTGATCAGATTGGTGATGGATCAGGCGCCACAGGAGCCAGGTCTGCGTCGTCATCACGCGTGTAGAAATAAATGAACTTGAACTTTGAGCCGCTCATCTTGGCAATCTAAGTGTTCTTCTTTCGTTAGGATCTTCTCCATTGGAAGTTTTCACACAGATCGAGTCTTCTGAAAGCTCCGCCCTCACACCTTTAGCTGACAACAGTATGAGCGCTCCCAGCAGTAACGATTGAGTAAGGCGTTCACTCATTTTGCTTATCCGGAACTGGTGCGCCGAGCTCACCATAGAAAGAGTAATCGGCTTTTTTGCCGCTGATTTTCAATTGCCAATGGGTAAAATTTTCGGCGTCGTCGCAGCTATTACCCCGGCCTTGAAACACGAGAACGTATTTGGTTTGGGCAGTGATTCCGTCCTTAAAAACGCCCGTCCCCTTAGCCTCGCCCTCAAAACGCCATTCCTTGTAAAGCACTGGCTCTGGGTAGCCAGGCTTGGTCTGCCCGTCGTGAATGTCAGCTGCGAACCTCAACATCTTGGCTGGCAACGGTAAATCGAGCGTGCCGGACTCATCCCCATTACGGAAAGTCAGCTTCCACACGTTACCGACGAGCGAGCCAGTCAGGGAGTAGGTATCTGCCGGGTGAACCAGACCTTGGGCGGCTACGTCTGCGTCCGCCTCGCCCGTCCACAGATCTGCTTTTGTATTAAAACGGATTCGCTTCATCTCACCAAGTTTGAACTCATCAGACTTGACGAATTCCATTCGGTATTCACCTGGATGAGCGCAACAAGCACATGCCCACACAGGACTCGGTTGTAGAAGCGAGGTTGCTATGGCGACGAAGAGGAGAAAGGATCTGGTCATTTGTCAGTTGTGTTCTTTGATTTGGTTCTTCGAGATCAAATGCGGGAAACAGCGAGATGCTTTAGTCATTTCTGATCAGCGTCACCGCTCGTTCCTTTTTTGAAATCCGCCGACTCCTTAAGAATCGCGGTAATTACTGCCTTCAGTGAAGAGTTTTCCTCCTTCGTATAAATAATATCGTCAATGCGCCATCCGCCTTTCACTTGAACAAGTTGAAAGAGAAGTACTTGCTCTCGCTCCGGGGTCTCGTCGTTGTGTAATTTGAAGCGTGCTTCGAATCGGCCCGTCTGCGGCGGTGTTGCCTTAGTGATGTGAAGTTTAAAGTCGAGGTCATCGTCGTAGTCCTGGGATCCAAGGATCGGGTCGAACTCGAGTCCACAAAGGTCGCCTTCGGGACAATCCCGCTCCACCTGCGCATTCTTTAGGAATAAGTCGGTTAGTTCGGGACTGAAATATTTCGACAACACAGCACGACTGTCGATGTTGACTTCCTTGTGCGCCCAAGGCCTGTGCGCTGCGTAAAGGGCGCGAATCACCTCTTCTGGGTCGTCTGCAGCTGCGATCACAGATGACGCAGCCACTGTGAGCAATACAAGAATAAGTGCTTTGTGCTTCATAGGTGTTAGATCCGGAGAATTAATGTACGTTTGCGGATTTCGTGTCTTTCATTCGTCGAGATGCACCGAGTCCATGATGCGATCTATCTCCTGCTTCAACTCAGGTGCCGTGTTCAAGTTTGAGGTAAAGGTGATCTCCAGCAGCTGTCCTTTGTAGGAAGTGGTTAGGAACCGCGTGTAAACAGGACTGTGGGAGTAATCCTTGTGTCCTTTTAGCATCGGGACATACCGCCAATCCGCCCACTTGCGGCCATCGATGGTTACGATGTCTTTCTTCAGCCATTGAAGGTGCGAATCCTTGGGTAACCAGTTGAAGCCTTTGCTGTATTCGGCAACACGCATTTTCAGATAACCTTCCAGCTTGTCGGGCGTCAGACCATGCGTGCCGCGCAAGACTTCTCCCCATGCTCCATCGGGGCCTGAGAACTTAGCCACTGTTTTTGGACTCTTAGGATCGTCAGCGTCGCGCGAAAAATCCGGCGGGAGATCTAGCTTCAACTTGCCATCCAGGAGACTGATTTGTGTTCCGGTGCCTCCGCCGTTCGTCGCGCCGCGATTGCTGCTCGAATCCGCTGCAGATCCTTCGCTGATTAACTCCGGGGCCAGCTCTTGCGCCCGTTTGAAATCTTCAGCAGCCCCAGTCGCATCCCCCTTTTCCTTCTTCAGCGTCGCGCGATTGTAGTAGGCGCGCGCGTAGTCCGGTTTGAGTTCGATGGCTCGGGTATAGTCAGCGATGGCGCCTTCACGATCCTTATTCTCGGCCCTGGCATTGCCGCGATTGTTGTAGGCAGCCGGATTTGTGGAGCCAAGGTCGATTGCTTTGGAGTAATCGGCGATGGCACCAGCTTTGTCGTTCTTCAGCCCTCTGGCCTGAGCTCGGTTGTAGTATGGAGCGTCATCCTTTGGATTGAGTTCAGCGGCGCGATTGAAATCGGCTATAGCACCATCCAGATCGCCTCTTTTCGCTTTTTCAATTCCGCGGTTAACGAGGTCATTGTCAGAGCCGTCGGACGCCGCAGGAGCAGGCGGTGATTTCGCCATCTGTTTTTCATCGGAGTCCCAGGTATAACTCACGTTCCCGTCTGGATCCCGTATCAACCTCGCGCCAACGGCCACAGTTCTTGCAGCGGGCTTCTCCCCAATTGGAATTACCTGGACATAAAACGAAACTGGTTTGCCTTCGGTGCGACCCAATGCGCCCATCTTTTCCAGGTCCTCGGAGGCATGCGCCCCTTCCACGATTTTTTTGAGGAACCCGAGCTTAACCAGGGCGTCGTGCGGAAATTCGACCACGCCGTAGTGATTGGGTGTCGCGGTATCCTTGAAAAAGCCGCGGTACGTGTCCTCGGCAATTTCTTTGGATTCCAAAATTCTCGGAGTCACCTCGAGCCTAACGACCCTACCTTTCCAATCAAATTTGTGTTTCTCGATGTCGTTAAAGCCGTAAGCCTTGTCATCCACTGGTGCTCCGACTGGCGGCGGCGCGATCTTTTCATTAGTCGGCGCATAATCGAAGGAGCAGTACATGACTTCCTTCCGGGCTTGTGAAAACATCGGCATCTCGGTGTGTCCGATGTATTGGGCGTTTCCCTCCGAATCAAGAACGAGCCAATATTGCGGCAACTCTTTTGGGTTAACGTTCTTTTCGGGAACCTTGAGCCTGACGTGCAACCAAGTCTGTCCGTCGTGCTGTTCCGTCCCCACTTTTTGAAACTGCATCTCGACCACGCCGCCTGCCATGATCGGCACATGTGCCCAATTGTAGATTAATCGATCATTCGGCTGACCGCCGTGCCACGTTTCGCCATCAGAGCAAATCCAGACTTTGTCTTTGATTATGATTTCGCGCATGGGCGTGTTTGGCCTTATGCCCGGTTCGGTCGTCAAATCAAAATCTTCGCCGGAGAGAAGTCCTTGCAGCTTGATCGTTCTCTTGGTCTGCACAGAGCCTTTCACCGACCACACACCGCTTTCCATGTTTGTCATCGCAGCTTTGACGAGCGGAGCCGCGTTCTCGTGACTGGGTTCAGTTGATTTCTTTTGTGGCTTTGCGAAAACAAAATGTGCACTCG
>Ga0310811_10007070_pt1 | contig 14352 bp, 11 predicted proteins | sample YCmetagenome_FD_207642 | JGI IMG/M metagenome (GOLD analysis project Ga0310811, IMG submission 207642) | Soil microbial communities from experimental microcosm in Duke University, North Carolina, United States - YC | ecosystem: Engineered > Artificial ecosystem > Soil microcosm > Unclassified ...
GTTCGAAGTCCGAGAACATCGCACCATCGCACCATCGCACCATCGGACGCACCTTCGCACCTTCGCATCACTCGCACCGTCGCACCGCGTCGCTTTTCAGTCACCGAGCATACAGCGCTCGAAGGGTCTGGACATCGTACGCCGAAAGCCCCGTCGCGGCCGTGCTGCCGATGTCGTCCGCCGATCGCAGCAGCTTCCTATAGTTGCCGAAGTAACGCGGGCCGTCGCCCGGCTGGCGGAACAGATACATGATGTCGTCGAAGTTGCGCGTGTGCTCGAGGCCGAGCGCGTGTCCGAGCTCGTGCAGCGCCGTCAGGTAGACGATGATGTCGCGCGTCAGCGGATCGACCTCAATCGGCGCATCCGCCGCGATGTTGACGATGGCGGCGTCGATCAGACCGTTCGCGGTGATGTGCGGCCGCGTCTCGCCATAGTTGCCGCCCGCCCCGTTGAAGTAAATACGGATGCCCACGTCGTTCGCCAGCAACGTTCGCCGCAGCGTGAACGCACCGTTGCCTGCTGTGGTCCACGTGTTCATCGCCCGCGCGACGAGCTCGTCGCCTCGCGGCGGCAGATTCTGACGATCGATCCAAACAGGAATCATCGAGTGCAGCGCCCAGTGTTCCGGGGGTGCAACCGCGGAGTACTGCGCGCTGATCAACAAAGCGATCGCGACAAGCATTCGTCCCATTGGATTCAGCCTAAGACTTGTTGGATCGGCCCAAGCGCCGCACGGCGAAATCTACCGCTAACTCGTTGCCCTGACAACATTTCAATGGCGAAAGTGCTGGCATGGTGCGTGAACTCCCCTGCCGGTCCCATTGGTTTTCAAGGATCCACACGACACAGAGCAGGGCGGACCTTGTCGCGTCCGCCAAGGAGTCCAGATGTTTCGTAGCGTTTCCCCGATTCGGGCCGGCATTTTCCAGCTGGCGGCGCTCGTCGTCGCATTTCAGCTGGGGCATGCGGTCCCCGCGCGTGCACAGGCGGCGAGCGCGGTCATTGCAGGCACCATTACTGATACCCAGGCAGGCGTTCTTCCCGGCGTTACCGTCACCGTCACCAACGCGGAAAGTGGCACGGTCCGCACGGCGGTTACCGAAGCGGACGGCAAGTATCGTGTTCAAGGCCTCGCGCCCGGCCGTTACAACCTGACGGCGGAGCTCCCCGGCTTTCAAACGGTTGCAGTGAAGGACATCACCCTGGTCATTGGCCAGGAGTACACGCGCGACTTTCAACTAGGTCTCTCGACGCTGCAGGAGAACGTGACTGTTACCGGCGAGGCCCCGATCGTCGAGTCGACGAAGACTGAGGTCGCGACCGTTGTCACCGCCGAGCAGATTGCGACGCTGCCAGTGCAGGACCGCACCGCGCTGTCGCTGTCGCTGCTGCTGCCGGGCACGAGCGTGGACGTCACGCGCCCGAAACGCAACGCGACCAATGTCGGCGCGGGCGTCACGACGAGCGGCACCACGTATCTGGTCGACGGTCTGTCGAACGCGGTCGCCAAAAGCGGCGAGCAGCGCCACGACATTCCCGAATCGGCGATCCGTGAGTTCTCGGTGCACACCACGCAGGTCCCCGCGCAGTACGGACAGCGCGCCGGCGGCGTCGTGAACATCGTCACCAAGAGCGGCACCAACGATCTGCACGGCGACGCGTTCGAGTTCTTCCGCAACCAGCAGATGACGAGCAACGACATCTTCACGCAGCGGCAGATCGACGCCGGCCGCGCCGACCCGCGCTACAAGCGGAACCAGTTCGGCGGGTCGCTCGGCGGTCCGATCATCAAGAACAAGCTTCATTATTTCGGCAGCGTCGAGCGGACGCGCGAGCACGCCTTCTTCACGGTGAACGCGCCGGTGCAGTTCTATCCGTCGCTCGCCGGATCGTACGAGGGCGGCTCGTTCACGAACATCTTCTTCGGCCGCGGCGATTACCAGATCAACACGAAGCAGAATCTCTTCTACCGCTACATCAATCAGCACACCGAGTTCTTCTGCAGCGGCTGCGGCGGCATCAACGCGTCGTTCAGCTCGCTCGACAACCTGATTCCGCGCGACATGCACGCCCTCGGTCATACGTGGGTGCTGTCGAACCGGATGCTGAACGAGTTCTACTTCATGCGCGCGACCGCATCGGATCGCAACTACATGAACCAGGACTTCACGCCGCCCAGCGTGCTGAGCAACGTCGTGACCATGCCGGCGTCGCTCGGCGGCGGGCAGTACATCGGCACGCAGCAATATCGCTTCCCCACCCTGCAGTGGGGCGGCCAGCAGTGCCTGTGGCCCTGCCGCACCGGCACGATGACCACGTTCACGGAAGCGCAGGAAACGCTGTCGCTCACCGCCGGCAACCACAACTGGAAGTTCGGTGGCAGCGTGCAGTACTTCCCGACGCACGAGTGGGCGGCGAGCAATCCCGGCACGTGGACGTTCAGCCGCGATCAGTTCTTCGATCCGCTGAACCCGAGCTTCAGCTTCGCGTCGCTGACGGCGCCGACGCAGTTCACGGCGTCGTTCCCCAACGTCTACCGTGACATCGTCAACCACACGTACGCGGCGTATGTTTCCGACGAGTGGAAGCCGACGACGGGGCTGACGTTGAACCTCGGCCTCCGCTATGACTGGCAAACCGGTATATGGAACGAAGACCACACGCAGGCCGAGTACCCGCGTCCGCTGCCTTATGTCGACTTCGCGGCGCGCGGCGACTGGAACAACCTCGGTCCACGCGCGGGTTTTGCGTGGGACGTCGCGAAAGATGGCCGCACGGTTGTGCGCGGCGGTTATGGCCTGGTGTTCAACAACATCACGAACGCGACGCAGGGCAACGAAATCACAGCCCTGAAGCAAAACAACATCATCATCAACAACCCTAGCTATCCCGATCCATATCAGGGTCGCGATCCGGCGAGCTTCGCTTCCACGGCGCCGCCGAACATCAACATCCTGAACAACAATCTGGTCAACGCGCCGGTGAATACCTACACGCTGGGCGGCTCGCGTCAGCTGATGGAGGACACCGCCATCAACATCGACGGCGTCTACCAGAAGGCGAACAACTGGCCGACCAACCAGAACATCAATTCTCCGCAGCAGGCGGCGCTGGGGGTCGTTGCGAACCCGGCCGTGCGTCCGCTGGCTGATTGGGGACAGATCGTTTCGACCGATCCGATTGGCGAGTGGACCTACAAGGCGCTGCTCGTCCGTCTCGAGAAGCGGCTGTCGCATCGGTATCAGTACCAGGTGTCATACACACTGTCCAAGCAGGACAGTAACTACGGATCCGCTGACACGGTGGGCATCGCACAGGGCGGCACCATCACCGACTTCTACAACAGGGGTCTGGACCAAGGTCCGCAGTCGAGCGACCGGCGCCACGCGCTCGTGGTCAGCGACGCCTTCCAGCTGCCGTACGACGTCGTCCTCGGGACCATCTTCAACTTCCGCACAGCGAGTCCGTTCAGCGCGCGCGCGGGCGTTGATCTGAACGGCGACGGCAGCAACACCGACTACGTACCGGGCACGACCAAAAACATGGGGAATCGCGACAACTCCTCCATGCTTGCGGCCGTGAACGCGTATCGTGGGACGCTGAATCTGCCCGCAATCCCGGACAGCCAGATCGACAAGAACACCTTCGCGCGGCTCGACATGCGCGTCAGCAAGGCCGTGCAGCTTGGCGGCGGCCGCAAGGTCGAAGTCATCGGCCAGGTGTTCAACCTGCTCGGACGCACCAACCTTGGCGGCGTCGGCGGCAGCTACGTCACGAGCGCCCGCTCGGCGGACTTCGGCCGCATCCTGTCCGCGCAGCCGAAGCAGCAAGGCGAAGTCGCGGTTCGGCTGACGTTCTGATCGGCAGGGATTAGGTGCTGGGGACTAGGGGCTGGTTAAAAACCAGTCCGCGGTCCCCAGTCCCTGAACTCCTTCTCCCTCCTTTCGTCCCGTTGACAACCTACAAGCTCACCTGTAGGTTCTCGCCATGCTGAAAACCGTCGTTCTCTTTACCGGGGTGCTCCTTGCCTCGGTCTCACCGGTGTTCGCCCAGGCGGCGAGCGCCTCTATCTCCGGAACCATCACCGATGCGCAGGGCGGCGTGCTGCCCGGCGTGACGCTCACCGTCCAGAACGCTGAAAGTGGCGTGGTTCGTACGAGCGTTACCGAAGCCGACGGCAAGTACCGCGTTGCCGGCTTGAACCCGGGCCGCTACAACCTCACCACCGAACTGCCTGGCTTCCAGATGGTGGCGGTGAAGGACATCACGCTCCAGATCGGTCAGGACTACACGCGCGATTTCCAGCTGGCGCTCTCGACGCTGCAGGAATCGGTGACCGTGACGGGCGAAGCGCCGATCGTTGAAGCGACCAAGACTGAGGTGGCGACAGTCGTTACCTCCGAGCAGATTGCGACGCTGCCTGTACAAGACCGCACGGCGCTGTCGCTGTCGCTGCTGCTGCCCGGCGTCGGTGTCGATACGACGCGCGCCAAGCGCAACGCGACCAACGTCGGCGCCAGCGTGACGACAAGCGCGACGACCTATCTGGTCGATGGCCTCTCGAACTCGGTGAACAAGAGCGGCGAGCAGCGCCACGACATCCCCGAAGCGGCGATTCGTGAATTCGCGGTGCACACCACGCAGCTGCCGGCGCAATACGGCCAACGCGTCGGTGGCGTCGTGAACATCGTCACCAAGAGTGGCACCAACGATCTGCACGGTGAGGCGTTCGAGTTCTTCCGCAACCAGAAGATGCAACGGAACGACATCTTCACGCAGCAGCAGATCGATGCGGGCCGCGCCGACCCGCGCTACAAGCGGAACCAGTACGGCTTTGCCGTCGGCGGTCCGATCATCAGGAACAAGCTGCACTACTTCGGCACGTTCGAACGCACCCGCGAGCACGCGTTCTTCACCGTGCCGGCGCCGCTGCAGTTCTACCCGACGCTGGCCGGCAGCTACGAAGGCGGTTCCTTTACGAACATCGAGTTCGTCCGTGGCGACTACCAGATGAACTCGAAGCAGAACTTCTTCTACCGCTACATCAACCAGCACACCGAATTTTTCTGCAGCAACTGCGGCGGCACGGCCTCGTCCTTCAGCAATCTCGACAACCTGATTCCGCGCGACATGCACGCCCTCGGACATACGTGGGTCATCTCGAATCGCGTGCTGAACGAGTTCTACTTCATGCGCGCCACCGCCTCCGACCGCAACTACATGAACCAGGACTACACGCCGGCGAACGTGCTGCACTCGGTCGTGACGATGCCGGTGTCGCTCGGCGCCGGACAGTACATCGGCACGGCGCAGTACCGGTTCCCGAGTGTCACGTGGGGCGGCAACCAGTGTTTGTGGCCATGTCGAACTGGCACCATGACGACCTTCACTGAAGCGCAGGAAACGCTGTCGATCAGCACCGGCAATCACAATTGGAAGGTCGGCGGCAGCATCCAGTACTTCCCGACGCACGAGTGGGCCGCGAGCAATCCGGGGACGTGGACGTTCGGCCGCGATCAGTTCTTCAACCCAACCGACCCGAACTTCAACTTCAACTCGCTGAGCGGCGCGACACAGTTCACCGCTGCCTTCCCAAATGTCTACCGCGACATCGTCAGCCACACCTACGCAGCGTACGTCTCGGATGAATGGAAACCGGTCGCGGGTCTGACATTCAACCTTGGATTGCGCTACGACATCCAGACCGGCGTCTGGGATGAACATCACACGCAGGCGGAGTACCCGCGTCCGCTGCCCTACGTCGACTTCGGGTCGCGCGGCGACAAGAACAACGTCGGTCCGCGTTTGGGCCTCGCATGGGACGTGAGGAAGAACGGCAGGCTGGTCGTGCGTGGCGGTTACGGTCTGGTCTACACGAACGTGACCAATGCGACGCAGGGCAGCGAGATCACCGCGCTCAAGCAGAACAGCATCATCATCAACAATCCAACCTACCCCGATCCGTATCAGGGGCGCGACCCGGCGTCGTTCGCGTCAACTGCGCCGCCAAACATCAACATCCTCAGCAACGATCTGGTCAACGCGCCGGTCAACACCTATACGGCGGGCTTCTCGCAGCAGCTGCTCTCGGACACTGCGGTTAACGTGGACGGCGTCTATCAGAAAGCCACCGACTACTTCACCGTGGAGAACATCAACACTCCGAAAAACGGCGTGCGGCCGCTGCCTGAATGGGGACAGATTCTTTCGACCGATCCCATCGGTGACTGGACTTATAAAGCGCTGCTCGTCCGGCTGGAGAAGCGGCTCTCGCACCGCTATCAGTATCAGATCTCGTACACGTTGGCGAAGCAGGACGGCAACTACGGCTCGCCCGATCTGGTCGGCATCAATCAGGGCGGCACCATTACCGACTATTACCATCCGGAGTACGACCTCGGTCCTCTGCCGAGCGACCGTCGTCATGCGCTGGTGATCAGCGATGCGTTCCAGCTGCCGTCCGACGTCGTCATCGGAACGATCTTCAACTTCCGCACGTCGACGCCATTCAGCGCACGCGCCGGCACCGATCTGAACGCAGACGGCCAAAACACCGATTACGTCCCGGGCACGACGAAGGACATGGGCAACCGCGACAACGAAGCGATGATGGCAGCGGTGAATGCCTATCGGGCGACGCTCAGCCTGCCCGCGCTGCCTGCGAGCCAAATCGATAGCAACACGTTGTACCGCTTCGACATCCGTGGCAGCAAGGCGATCAATCTGGGTGGCGGCCGCAGGGTGGAGCTGATCGGTCAGGTGTTCAACCTGTTCGGCCGCACGAACCTGGGCGGGGTGGGCAGTCAGTATCAGAGCAACGCCCGCGCTGCGACGTTCGGACAGATTCTCACCGCGCAGGCACGGCAGCAGGGAGAAGTCGCGCTTCGGTTCGTCTGGTAAGCGGTCGGTTTGAGGTGTGAGGTTTCAGGTATCAGGCCTGACACCTCATACCTCATACCTGACACCCTCTGAGCCGATAACCTGCCTGTGAGTGACTTCGACGACGATCTTGACCATCTCGCCTCCGAGCTGAACCTCGTTGCGCCCCAACGGGTGGCGGAGGCGCCGGGAACTCACCGCTCGATCGAATCGTGGCTTCGGCGCCTGCGTGAGCTGCAGGGCAGCGACCTGCTGCTCGTCTCGGGTGCTCCGCCTGTCGTGCGCGCCTCCGGCCGGCTCGTCCCGACGTCCGAGCTAATCCTGACCGCCGATGACATCGTAGCCGCGGTCACGCCGCTCATCTCCTCACGTCTGCAGGATGCGTATCAGCACGGCTCGGCGGTCGACCTCGCCTTCACGGTGCGTGGGCTTGGCAGGTTTCGCATGAACTACCACCGGGAACGCGGGCGCGCCGCTGTCGCGATCCGCGCGTTACCGCTGCGCGTCCCAAAGCTTGGCGATCTCCAGTTCGCCCACGACATCGGCGTGCTGTCTACACTCACGCGGGGGCTGGTGCTCATCGCCGGGCCGACAGGCTCAGGCAAGACGACGACCGTGGCGGCGCTGGTCGCCGAGATCAACGAGCGCGATGCGCGCCACATCGTCACCGTCGAAGATCCAATCGAGTACGACCACACGCATCAGCGCAGCATCATCGAACAAATCGAAATCGGCATGGACGTGCCTGATTTCCCGACCGCATTGCGCGCGGCGATGCGGCAGGCTGCGGACGTGATTGTCGTTGGCGAAATGCGCGATCCCGAAACGATGCGCATCGCACTTGCGGCGGCAGAAACGGGACATCTGGTGTTCGCGACGATTCACGCCACGGATGCGTCCGCCGCAATCGGGCGCATTACGGACGGCTTTCCCGCCGAACGGCAGAACGCCGCGCGGCAGGAACTGGCGATGGCGTTGTCTGCGGTGCTGACCCAGACACTGATCCCGACACTCTCAGGCGCGCTCGTGCCCGCGGCGGAGCTTTTGATCTTGAGCTACGGCGCGCGGCAGCACATTCGCAAGAATGCGCTGCAGCACCTGCATCAGGAGATCGCCATCACACGCAAGGCGGGGTCGTTCACATTCGAGGAATCGCTGGCGCGTCTCGTCGAGCGCGGCGCCATCGACAGGAACGAAGCGCGGCTGCGCGCGCCGCATCCTGAAGAGTTCGACGCTATTTCCCAACCTCCACGATAGAGAACGTGGAGGGATCCGGACGCGGCCGCGGGTTCTTGTTCTGCGGCGTCGGCGGCACCGGATCGTTCTTCGTCGTCCCCACGGAGAAGATGTGATGGGTCTTCGGATCGAGGGCGACCGTCCTCGCCCCGTAGAAGTACTTCACATCTGCAACCCTGGTGTATTTGTCAGGCGAGTCCTCGTGAAAGATGTTGACGATGCCCGATTTGCCATCGCCGGCATCACGACAGGTGAAGAAGACATCGCCGGTGCCTGCGTCAAACGCGACGCCGTCAGAGCCGTTGCCGATCGGCATCGAAGCCACGACCTTGCCCGTATCCGCGTTGATGACGACGCCGATAGGCATCGCACCCTGACACGCGACGAACAGCCGTCGATGCGCGGTATCGAACGCGGCGCCGTAGCCGCGCTGGCACGGCTTGGCCGAGAACGTGTTCTTGACCGTCAGGCTCTTCGCATCCACCTGGGCGATTTCGCCGCTGTCGACAAGGTTCACGAACAGGGTGCCCTTGCCGTCGGAGACGCCCGCCTCGAGCGGACCACTGTATTTGATCGTCCCCACGACTTTGGCGGCGACGGGATCGACCACTGTCGACGTCATCGAATCGCCGTTCTGCACGTACACGCGATCCGTCGTCGGGTCATAGAACAGCCCGTCGCAGTCTTCCTCGCCGGTCGATATCTTCGACGTCACTTCATTCGTCTTCAAATCGAAAACATAGATGACGCCCTTTGGATCGTTGCCGGTGACAAAGCCGCGATTCGCCTTCGGCACGACGGCGACGCCGTGAATTCCCCGCATGCCCGGGATGTCGGCGACTGTTTTGTGCGTCTGCTCGTCGAGCACCATCACGTGCGTGCCACGCGGGACGTAGATGCGGTGCGCGTTCGCATCGACGGTGACGTAGTCCCAACCGCCCTCACCGCCAAGCAATGTCTGCTTGACGATGTGGTAGGTCTGGGCGCGCGCCGCTACCGTCAACGCCAGAAGGAACAAGACGGCAATGACGGCCAGACGCCTACTTCGCATCACGAGCTTCTCGCGTTATCTGGTTGACGATCTTGTTGTACTCGGTCATCACATCGTTGACGGTGGCAAGCGTCGCGTCCACATCGGGCTTGGCGGGCATCAACTCGCGTTCGATAGTGACCATCCCCTTTTCGATCGCGTCGTACGACTCGCGCGACCGCTCCTTCACGAGATCCTCGATGTTGTCCCAGTTGTCGTCGAACGCTTCAAACGACTTGCGGGCCTTCGCGACATTCCCGGCCTTCAGCGCGGGCGTCACCTCGCGCAGATGAGCGCGTTCGATGCGCAGCCGCGCCACGTCGTCGTAGAGGCGATTGAGCGGAGCCGATTTTTCGACCAGAGCGAGCATCTCGTCGTACTTGACCAGCATTGCCTTCGCATCTGCGAGAATCGGAGCGGTGTCGGGATTCGGCTTGTTGAGCGCGTCGGTCACCGCCGTCTGATAGTGGTGCTCGATCTCGTTGTAGAGATCCATGCTCCGCGTGTTGACATAGACTTCGACGCCGTTCCACGCCGAGTCGTAGTTCTCCATATCGGCTTTGGCCGCGGCCGCGTCCTTCTTCTCCAAATCCGCAATCGTCTTGACCAGAATTGGCCGCACGCCGCGCAGGCTCGTGACCTCGAACCTGTTGGCGCCCGCGGCCTGTCCGGCAAACAACGCGCCCGTCGTGATGAGGGTGGCGGCGATGGCGGCCGCCACGACCGTGCAGTAGCGCATGATGACAACTCCTTCGCATGTAGCGTATCAGGCGTACGGTTAACACACCGTGAACGTAAGAGCTTACGCCGCCGGTAACCGTGCCGGCGGCGTACGCCCTTACCTATCTATCACTTGCCGGGGGCACCGCGCTTGCTCTAGCCTGCGGTATGCGCAACAAGGTGCTGTTGATGGCGTTGGTCGTCGCTTCGCCGCTAGCCATGTGGAGCTGCAGCGGCGGGAGCATCCCGTCTTCTCCCTCTGCGCTCAATCCGCTGAGCGCGCCGGCCGGACCAACCGGCCGGCTGCGCACGTTCGATGACCCGACACCGATGTCGGTGATCATCAGCATCGTCAGCTCGTTTGGACCTGGCGCGTTCAATCCGAATCCGACGATGGCGAATGTCGGCGATCAGATCGTGTTTACGAACAGCGACATGGTGCTGCATCACATCGTCATGGACGATGGGACTGACCTCGGCGACGTGCCACCCGGCCAGTCAAGCATGCCGATGGCGCTGACGACACCGACAGCGTCGTTCCACTGCACGCTGCATCCGTCGATGGTCGGCAGCATCAACATGGATCCTCCCATGCCAACGCCCGATCCGTACTACCCGCCGACCGATGACTATTATGGCTATTACTAGGTCCGCCTGAGGGCGGACTCTAACGATATTCCTAAGGGCGACCTACCAATTCGAAATGCCGGTGATGTTCGGCTTTAGCCGGACCTGACGTATATTCCTGTCCGAAAGGACTAGGTCGTCATGAAACATACATCTCTATTTGCGGCCGCCGTGCTCGTGTGCGCGGCGTCCGCCTTCGCGCAAGCCCCGATTCAGCCCGTGATGATGAAGCAGCTCAAGCCCGATGTCTGGGCCGGCCTCGGCGGCTCGGGTGGCAACAGCACCATCTACATCGGCAAGACCAGCGTCATCGTCGTCGACGCCAAGCAGACTGAGGCGGGCGCCAAGGATCTGCTGGCGGAGATCGCGAAGATCACGCCCAAGCCCGTGAGCACCGTGTTCCTGACGCACAGCGACGGCGACCACGTCAACGGGCTCGTGGCGTATCCACAGGGCGTGAAAGTGATTGCGCACGAGAACAACAAGAAGGAACAGCAGGCGGCTATCGCCGCCGGTGGCCGCGGCGCGCCGCCGCCGGATCGTTTGCCGCAGCAGGTCGTGACCAAGCAGAAAGAGACGATGACGATCGACGGCGTGAAGCTGGAGCTCTATCACTGGGGCCCGGCGCACACGAGCGGCGACCTGATCGTCTACTCCCCGCAGAACAAGATCGTCTCGACCGGCGACATCGTCGTCACCAACCGCGCGGACGACAATCCGAATATCCATATGGATAAGAACGGATCGGTCGAAGGGTGGATGGCGAACGTCAAGGGGATGATCGGCCTCAATGCGGTCGCCTACGTGACGGGCCACGGCGACGTGCTTACCAAGGCTGACCTGCAGCGCAAGCTCACCGCGGTGACCGAGCGGCGCAACAAGATCGCGGCAATGGTGAAGGAAGGGAAAACGCTCGAACAGATCAAGGCGGCGTTGCCCGACGCGCCCGCACCTGGCGCACGCGCGGCAGCGCCTCCCGCGGCGGCCGCGGCGGCTCCAGCAGCCGCGCGCGGACCTGTTCCGGGATTCGTCGACGCGGTTTACGCCGAGCTCACGAAGAAGAAGACTACGTAGATCACTGTAGGGGCCGGCTGAAGCCGGCCCCGGCACCATCCTTGCCCTCATTAATGTTGGAGGACTCGGATGGGCATCGAGCGCCGCGAAAAAGGCCGCCGCGCGGAAGTAGTCAAGGCAGTCGTGGATCACGTCGTTCACAAAGCGGAAACGACTGTCACCCTCGAGGGGCTTCAGGATTTCCTCCACATTCCACATGATGCTGCCGGCCGCATCGTGTCGAGCCTGGTGAACGCAGGAATCGTTCGGGAAGTACGTCACGGTGTGTGGAGCCGGGTGCCTGATCTTCCCTCCAGCTCCGTAACCGCCTGAGCTGATCCTCACCTCAACGATTTCGTGTACCATCCGGCGCATGCCGACATACGATTCTTCGCGCATTCTCGCCCGCCGGTCGTTCTTCTCGAAATTCGGGGTGAGTCTTATCGGCGGCGCCGCTGCCGGCGCAGCCGCGGTGCCGGCGCAGGCACAGGCGCAGACTGCAGGCGCCAAATGGGATCCCGCGCGCCACGCGCAGGACGACTGGTACGACCAGGTGCCCGGCAGGCATCGCTTCGTCTTCGACGCGCCGTATCCTGACGGCCTCTCCAGCGCGCTGCAGTTCATCAACAACTACTACAACCTGAACGTCAGCGAGTACGGCCTGAAGGAAAGCGATCTCGCGGTCATTCTCGTCGCGCGGCATCAGTCAACGATGTTCGGCTACAGCGACGCCATATGGGCGAAGTACGGTAAGCCGATCGCGGACCGTATCAACCTCGTCGATCCGAAGACGAAACAGCCGCCGACGGCCAACATGTACAAGGATCGCTTCGACACGCTGATCAAGCGTGGGCTGCAGATCGCCGTGTGCCAGCAGGCGACGCGCGGAAACGCCGGCGCTATCGCCATGGCCACTGGCCAGATGCAGGATGCGGTGTTCGAGGAGCTGAAGGCGAACCTGCTTCCCAACGCGCGGTTGGTGCCGGTCGGCATCCTCGCAGTCAACCGCGCGCAGGAGCACGGCTACTCGCTGTCGGTCAGCGAACGCGCCTAGGCGCGGCAGGTCGGCCTTCTAGAAACGTTTGTTCGTCCAGTCGCGGATGTAGTCGAACAGATTTTTCACGCTGTTCGAATATTGACCGCGCGTCGTCTCACACGCCGTGCAGGGGGTGAACCCGTGCACGGCTCCTTCCAGCACGAAGTAGTCCTTGTCGCGGCTTGCGGATTTGTCAAAGATGATCTCGTCGTCGCGGATGAACTGATAGGCGCCCATCGCCGCAATCATCATCGGCACCGAGATTGACTGCACCGCGCAGGTCGTGGAGTTGTTGCTGGAACAATAGTCGATACCGGCGTTCGCATTCGTTGCGCGCGTGGCGTTGGCGCTCAGGAACGACTTGAGCGTGAAGATCTTCGTCCCGGTGTCGAACCCGCGATTCGTCTCCGCCATGCCAGGATCCGCGACCGCAACGCTTCTGACAATCTGCGTGACGATCGTCCCGTCGTTTCTCAGCAACTTCTCGGGGCGTGCGGTGGTCTGAAGATCAGCGATGCTCGGATCGAGCGTCGCCAGCTTGGCGTCGCCTCCGGCTCCAGCGCCGGGATTGCCGCCTGAAGGAATGATCACGATGTCGTCGTCCGGATATGGATAATCGCCTTTGCCGATGCGCTCCTGAATGGCGAGCGCACGAGCGATCAATTCGTTCATCCGACTCGCCTGCGCCGCAAAATAGCGATCCTGAAACGTCTTGGAATAGTGTGACGGCCCCTTCGGATTGAATCCGTTCTTCTCGTCAAATGGATCGAGCGCAGCATCGATATGGCGTTTGCCGCCCTCGATGGTTACCGACGGGTTCATGCTGCGCAATGTCTGCACCGGATTTCCCGCGTGGGCGTCGGCGAAAACGATCGCATCCGCGCGCGGCAGCCCGCCCAGGTCGCTTCCACACTTCACGAGACGCTCCGGTTTCTGACAGTACGCCGGACCGTTCTCCGCCACCGCCTGGTAGAAGCTCATGAGCGGCCCGCCGCCGCTGTGGCCGAACAGGACGACCTTGGTGATTCCAGGCTGACGGCGGATGTATTCAACGGCGGCTTTTACGTCAAGCGGCGTTTCTTCCCACCGGACCTGAGTCTCGTTGTTCTGGAATCTCGTGTTGAAGCAGAGCGCCAGAAAGCCGCGGCTGGAGAGTTCCCGGCAGGCGATGTGATTCAAGTAGTTCGCCGTGCGGTGGCCGATGACGAACCCGACGTGCGGCGGCGTGCCAGCATCCGGTTTGTAGAGCGCGGCGCTGACGCGTCCCAGGGAAACGAACTCTGGATGGCTCTGCGCGAACGACGCGCCCGGCACCGCAATCGCAATCGAAACCGCGACAATCAGCAAGCGAACTCGCGTCATACGAAACCTAATTCGTGTTTCCTGCCTTGCCGAAGATCTTGACGAATTCGTCGTTGTTGCCAACGCGCCCATGCGTCGGCACGTGCGTCGCCACGTCGAGCTTCAATTTCAGGATGTTCTGATACAAGGTCCGGTTGGCGGCATTCGCCGCCGGAGCGGCCGCGCCCTGCGCCGGCGGTGAATAGAGATCGGCGTTGTAAAGGATCCTCTCCTTCGGCAGATACGCCATAAGCATGTCCTGCGCGTGGTTGCCCTGCCGCAGCGAAGGATCGCCGAGCTCGTAGGCCATGTCCTGTACGTGGAAGACCTCGAGCATCCGCACGCCGTCGGTGATCACGTACGGAGCAGTGGCACGGGTGTCGCCGCCGACGGTCTCGATCGGCGCCGGCCGCCTGCTGATCATGTACAT